>Ga0315291_10008764_pt1 | contig 12406 bp, 9 predicted proteins | sample YL17G12_20_MG_FD_203070 | JGI IMG/M metagenome (GOLD analysis project Ga0315291, IMG submission 203070) | Sediment microbial communities from Yellowstone Lake, YNP, Wyoming, USA - YL17G12_20 | ecosystem: Environmental > Aquatic > Freshwater > Lake > Sediment | place: USA: Wyoming | collected... | reverse complement strand
CGCGCCACAGCCGTCGTCACCATCGCGGATGAGGCGGGAGCCGCGGTCGCCGCCATCGTGTCGGGCACGTGGAGCGGTGCGGCCGCCGGCGCACAGAGCGCCGTCACCAACGGCACCGGCCAGGCCGCGTTCTCCGGCACCAAGTCCCGGAGCGGGAATACCTTCATCTTCACCGTGACGAACGTGACGAAGGACGGCTACCGGTACGATCCGTCTCAGAACGTGGAGACAAGCGACTCGGCCGTCGCACGGTGAAGCATCTGTCGCGTCGGACGCCCTTCGCGAGCCGCAGCTCCCATTCGGGGGCCGCGGCTCGTTGCACGTACGGCGCCGTCGGATTGCCGCCGCCGAAGGCCGCGCGTATAATCGCAGCGCACGCCGCCGCGCAAGGGGGCGCCCATGCTCTGGCCGGCCGAAAGCAGCGAGGTACGCGAATGAAGCCTTTTGACATCGCACCGTTCGCCCTGCCGAACCATCCCTCAGAGGAACTGCGCTTCGAGGAACCCCGCGACATCGAGCGGGTCGTCGTGGCCTTTGACGGGGCGGCGCCCCGTCGCGTGGGGCTCTCGTACCTGCGCCGCCATTGGCCGCAGAACCGCATCGAGCGGGCCCAGGACGCGGAGCGGCGCTGCCCTGCGCACTTCGGCTGGACGGCGATTGACGACCTCTTCAATACGGCCTGGCAGAAGGCATCCGTGCGAACCGTGCTGTCGGGTCGCGGGGCGGTGGAGATCACGTTCCGTGGCGTTCGGAGGGAGTTTGCCGACTGCGCCGATTACGACGTGGCCTTCCGCCGCACGATGGGCATACGCGTCCAAGCGCCGGAGGGCGCGAGGATTCGTGGGATGCGGGTCTTCACGGTGTCGCCGCCGGCGCGGACGCGCGTGCGCGTGGAGCTGGATGCGGGGTGGAAGACGCGTGGGCAGCGGCTGGCCCTGTCGGGCTACAACGCGTCGGTGAGCGAGCTGCAAGGGGGGCCTGGAGTCCGTGTTGTGGACGCGGTACTCGGACTGGGCCCCGCGCGCCGGCGCGGCTTCGAGGTGGACGTGGCGCACATGCAGCCGGCCCATCGTTACTGCTACGACGACGCGCTGGTGACGTTGGAACTCGAGCATGAGGCAGTGACGGTCTCGCTGACCGCCTTAGAGGAACAGGGCCCGGTCTGGTGCCCGCACGTTGGCCTGTACGTGGCGCGGGCGGACGACCCTACTACCTACGCCGACTACCGGCGGCGCATTCGGGGGGCGAAAACCGTCGCACAGCGGGTCAGGGGGCACGCGGAGCAGAGCCTGAGCGGCGCCATGCTCGGTCAGCCGAGGCCGCACGCGGACGCCTTCTGCCTCGGCTGCGAAGGTGTGGGCGAGCACTTCTGGATCGAGCCCGACGGCGACGTGGTCCTCCACAGGTTCCCTCTGCTGGCGCTCCCGGGCGAGCGGAAGGGACGGTTCCTGAACAAGGGCCACGGACGGATCTTCTTTGGGCTGCGCGGTTGGTGCCTTGCTGGACGCTTCAGCGACCCGCCGCCGGCGCTCAGCTACAACATCCATTTGCGGCGTGGAGACGTGCTGCTCGAGCAGAAGTCCGCAGCCGCGCCGCTCGACACGAGCAAGAGGCTGGATGATCTGGCCGGCGACGAGACGTTAGTGGGCTTGGTGCGCTTCCGGTTCACGAATGTGGGCCGCGCCCCGGCGGAGGTCGAACTGCCCGTTGGCTATTCCAGCGACTCGGGACGCGGGCCAAGACCCGGCGCTGCGCGCGATCGGGTCAGGGCCGCAACGGGGCGCCTGACCAGCCGGTACGAGGGCCGCGACGTGCTCCGCGCGGCCTACGTGACGACCATGGCCGTCGGACGGCGAGGCGAGGACGCGCTCTTCACTCAGGAACTGGGCCCCGGCGAGAGCGCCGAGCTGCTGCTGAAGATCCCCTTCGTCGCGCTGGAGACCGAGCGCGAACTGGCGGCGCTCGATGCGATGGGCTTCGACGCCTGCTGCCGGCAGATGCAGGAGTTCTGGCGAAAGGAGGGTGCCCGCGGCGCCAGGGTGCGGACGCTCGAGCCGAACATGGACGCCGCTTACGCGCTGCACCTGCCCATCGTGATGATCACCGACCCGCGCATGCCGGACGGCCTGGTGAACACCTCGGTGGGCACGGCAACGTACGGCAACTACTGCAACGAGGGCTGTATGGTCCAGGAGGAACTGGACGTGCGGGGCTTGCCGGACGAAGCCCGGCGGCGGCTCGGCGTCTACGTGAAGCACCAGGGCGAGGGAAGGATGCACGGGAACTTCACGGACTTCGATGGCCTGTACTTCGGCACCGGCGGCTTCGAGGGGAGCGCCAACTACAACCAGTGCCACGGCTGGGTGATGTGGCGGCTGGCCCACCACTACTTCATGACCGGCGACGAGGAGTGGCTGCGCGGCGTGGCGGACTCGCTGGTGGCGGCGGCGGACTGGGTCTTCCGCCAGCGGCAGGCCACGAGGAAGCCGCTGCCGCACTCGCGCGGCTGGGAGCACGGCTTCCTTCCGGCCGGCGGGCTGGAGGACGTGGGGGAGTACTACTACTGGCTGGTCAACAACGCCATGACCTGGCGCGGCACCGAGTGGACGGCGCGCGCGCTGGAGGCGAGCCGCCACCCGGAAGCAGTGCGCATCCGCCGCGAGTCCGACGCCTACCGCAGGGACGTCGTGCGCGGCCTGGAGACGGCGCGGCGGCACACGCCTCTGGTGCGGCTGCGCGACGGGCGCTGGGTGCCCTGCTATCCCGGCCGACTCTACCGGAGGGGCCGCGACTTCGGCTGGATCCGCGAAGTGCTCGAAGGCTCCGTGTACCTGCTCCTTTCGGGCCTGTACGACGCCGCCGGCCAAGAGGGCGGCTGGATACTCGACGACTACCAGGACAACCGCTACATGAGCCCGCCGTACGGCTACAACATGGAAGACCCCGAGAGGGACTGGTTCGCCCGGGGCGGGTTCTCGGTCCAGCCCAACCTGCTCGCCGGCCTCGTGCCGCACCTGGACCGGGACGAGCCCGAGGTCTACATCTGGATGCTCTTCAACGCGTGGGCCGCCTGCTATCGCGAGGAGATCAACGCGATGGTGGAGCACCCGATGCCGGTCCTTGGCTTCTCGAACCTCGTCCCGTTCAAGACGAGCGACGAAGCGAACGCCATGAAGTGGCTCGTCTTCATGTATGTCTACACGGTCGGCGACGTCCTGCACTTCGGGCGCGCCATCCCGCGCGAATGGCTCCGCGAGGGCAGCGAGATCGGCGCGGAGGGCGTGGCAACGCACTTCGGCTCCGTGGGTGTGACATACCGGTCGGAGGCGGCGGAGGGACGAATCGCAGCCCGCGTGAGCCTGGAGCTGCGGCGCCGGCCCGAGCGGACCCTCGTGAGATTCCGGCACCCCGAGGGCAGACCCATCCGCAGCGTCACGGTGAACGGGCGGCCGCATTCCGCCTTCGACGCGGCTCGGGGCGACGTGGACATCACGGGCGCCGCCGGCAGCGCGGAAATCGTGGCCCACTACTAATGAGCCTCGGACAATGCAGCCGCGCCGCCGAGCCCTGCAAGTAGCCCGGTAGTCCTGTGTCGCGGCCCTTCTCGTCACTCTCGTGTGCGAGGCTCATTAGGCCGGCCGCGCAGACAGGCAGGGCTCAATCGGAAGGGGCGCCCGCTCCGTTGACTACGGAGCAGTCGCGGCAGACGCGGCCCCTCTCCCAACGCCGCTGGTAAAGCAGGTGGCGGTAGTGGTTCATCGCTTCGCCGTTCCACACCTCGGCGACCGACTGCTTGGTCAGGTCTCCCACGACGTCGCGCGGGCCCCAGTCCTGGCAGCAGAGGATGACCCGCCCGTCCCACAGCACGCTCATGCTGATGAAGGGAAGGGCGCAGGGCGGTAGGAAGCGGCCCATCGCCGCACGCGCCCTGGTGGTCAGCGGCTTCCGTCCTGAGCCGGCAAGGGACTCGAAGCCTTCGACTTCGCCGGCGCGGTTTGACACGCCCATGACGCGCGTCTGCGCGCCCCGTGACCTCCAGTAGCGCACAAACTCCCGTTCTTCACCCTCGTTGGCGCGCTGCCGCAGGAAGCGCGCGATGACGCCCGGCCTCCGCTGGTGGCGGATCAGGGCCTGTGTGTGCTCAATGACTTTGCCGAAGTCCTGGCCGGGCCGGATGGTCTCATACGTTTCCCGGCGGCAGGCGTCTATGCTCACCTCGAAGTGGTCGGCGCCATGCCCGATGAGCTCGTCGGCGCGGGCCGGCGTGAGGAGCGAGCCGTTCGTCACGACGGGAACGCGCGTAGAGGGGCCGAGCACGATCTTGGCCTGCTGCACGCGCTTTCCCAGGTCGCGGTCCAGCAGGGGTTCGTTCTGGAGCATGGGGATGAGCGCGCGCGTGGCCCCGGCCTTGCGAGCCTGCTCCAGGATCCGCAGGTAGAGCCGCTCGTCCATCCGGCGCATTGGCCCGACATGCGCGGCGGTCGAGTACGGGCACATGATGCACGCGCCGTTGCACCGATCAACGGTCTGCACCTGGATCGCCCCGGGCCCCCGCAGGCTGCTCTTACGGCGCCCAGGGCGGTAAGAGAACCACCGTCTGCCCACGTTCGGCAGCATTTCCAGCGTGCGTTTGAAGGTCAGCCCCCGCATGTCTGGCTCCCGGTTTGCCTGATGGCCGGCGCGGTCATCCTTGCCCTGAGATCGCGCCCAGTTCATCATGCATCATCTCGGCCTCGCTCCTCGACTCCGCGAGGCAGGCCACGCTGGACTTGCCGGCCTCCAGGCACCCCACGTTGTACGGGAACAGGCCCCGGCCGAGGTCGGGGCGGAAGAACAACCGCCCGTACCGCTCACGGACTTCGGCAAGGTTGGCGGTGCGTTGCTGCATGTGCTTCGTAGCTCAGGGGTTTCCGGGTGACGGGGCACAGGCGCCGGGCGGCGAGGCGTTCCTGTCCGCGTAGTAGCCGTCGTGCACGAGCGACCGCGCCAGGCGGAACTTGCCGCCCGGCCCCATCGGGATCTCGGGCACGAACGCCACCTCAAACTTCACCGTCGGTCCCAGGAGCGGCGTCACCGCGTTCACGAAGCGGGCCAGCTCCTCCTGGCTCGGTTGGTGGAACGGCACGACACGGAGCACGATCCGGTCCATCCGCTCCTGGACGACCTCGTAGTTCTGCACCCATCTGGCCGTCTCGATCAGGACGTTAGCTATGTGATAGGGGTGAAACCACCGCCCGTCGGGCAGAGGGAAGTAGTCCAGCATGCGCCCGACCACCCCGCTGAGCGTGGAGCAGACACGGCCACAGGCGCAGGTCTCACGTCCTCTGGTCACGGCATCGCCGGACCGGTACCGGATGAAGGGCATGGCGAAAGAGTAGAGATTCGTGCCGACCAACTCGCCCTGCTCGCCGGGAAGGGCCGGCCGCCCGTCCTTCAGGACCTCGACGATCACCCCTTCCTCGCATACGTGAAGCTCGCCTGTCTTCTTGCACTCCCACGCCGTCATGTGGAGTTCGTGACATCCGTACGCATCATACACGCGACCCCCGAAGGCTTCCGTGATGCGCGTGCGCATGAGAGGCGTCAAGACCTCTGAGCTGGATGTGATGAACCGTGGCCGGATCGCTCGGCGGTCCTCCTCCGTCGCGACCTCGGCGAGCCGCGCCAGAGTGCCGGCGTATCCGCCCAGCACGTCGGGCCGAAACCGGCGGAGGGCAGCCAGTATCTCACTGTGCGGCTGCCGGCAGTCCAGAACCAGGCGTCGGTGGACGCCGAAGGCATTGATCACGCGCTGGTGGAACGTTCGGGTCCTGCTGCCGTGCAGGTAGGCTACGCCTGCGCGCCTGTCGCCGGCCCTGAGGCCGTAGTGTCGAAAGGCCCGGAAAGGGAAGAGGACCGCCAGCCGCTGCTCGATCCGCGTGTGGCGTATGGTGAACGGACGACCCGTTGCGCCGCTCGTGCGGATGCTCTGGAGCCGCTCCGGGTCCACCCCACGGGCGACCGTATCCTCCACGGGCACCGCACGGAGGTCGTCCTTGCTGGTGAGGGGGATGCGCTCCAGGTCGGCCAGAGAGCGGATGTGGCGCGGAGCGACGCCCGCCTTGTCGAACAGCCTTCGGTAGTAAGGCACGTTCTCATAGGCGTGCGCCACCAGCCTGACAAACGCCGCGGTCTGGAACTCCACGATCTCCGCGCGCGTGGACGCCGGCCGGAGGAGGCGGTTCAGGACGGCAAGATGGTTTGCGTGAAGGCGCATCCCTGTCGCGTGGTTCAGTTGGACGCCGGGTCGCTACTCGCGCCGCCGATGCGGGAGAGCGCGGGGGACGCATGCACGCCCCATACACTACGCGACGGCCCGTGGCCTTGACAAGGGCCGCCGCATGGCGTATCTTCCGGCGCGCAATCTCGCTGGCCCGCCGCGACGAAGCAGGCGGCACCCCGCTTGTCGCCAGGTTCCCTCAGGCAGCCACCGGTTGAGACCCATGCCTCTTAGCGCGCCTGCGCAGGACGCCGCCTCCCACCCGGCGGGCGGCTCGGCAGCAGCCCGTGTGGATGTCTGGACGTTCTCCTTCATGTTCTTTCTCTCCGGCGTCGCCGCCCTCATCTACCAGATCGTATGGGCCAAGGAGCTTTCGCTCGTCTTCGGCGTCACGCTCTATGCCACCAGCGCGGTGGTCACCACCTTCATGGCGGGCCTTGCCTTTGGCAGCCTGTACTTCGGGCGTCTGGTGGAATCCTGGAAGAACCCCCTCGTGCTGTTCGCCGTTCTCGAGGCCGTTATCGGGGCGTTCGCCTTCGCATTTCCGGCCATCGTGGTCGTGCTGAAGCGCGTCTACGTCGCGTTCTACGGGCCGTTTGGGGACAGCTTCTACGTGATGAGCCTCGTGCGCTTCGTGCTGGCGTTCTGTGCTCTCATCGTCCCGACGACCATGATGGGCGGCACGCTGCCGGTGATCACGCGCGCCCTGGTCACTCGCCGTTCCGACCTCGGGCGCAAGGTGGCCACGCTCTACAGCGCGAACAACCTCGGCGCCTTCGTCGGCTGCGTGGCAGCAGGCTACTTCATGCTCGAGATGCTCGGCCCGCGCGGAGCGATGGGCGTGGCCTCGGTGCTGAACGTGGCGGCGGCGGCGATGGCGCTCTCCCTCAGCAGGGCTCCGCGCGCTTCTGGTGAGCCGACGGGGCCTCAGGCCGAGCCCATGGCGCCGACCGCGGGGCCGACCCATGCCGTCCGGGTCGCGCTCTGGGTCTTCGGCTTGGAGGGCGTCACGTCCCTCATCTATCAGATGGCCTGGATGCGGATGCTCATCTTCTTCGTCCACATGGACATCTACGGGGTCACTGCCATCGTGGCCACCTTCCTGGCCGGGCTCTCGATAGGCGCCTTTGTTGCGAGGCGCTGGGTGGACCGGCTCAGGGACCCCTGGCGCGTCCTCGGCGGCATCGAGCTGAGCATCGGGCTCACGGCGATGGCCACGATCCCTGTGCTGCCGTTCCTGCTCGGCATCCACAGGGCGGTTCTGTCACTGCAAGGGCAGGGCCTGCCCCTCGCCGTGGCTTTTTCCGCTGCGAACTTCGCGGTGACGTTCCTCGTCATCCTCGTGCCGACGGCGTGCATGGGCGCCACGCTGCCGGTTGTGTCCCGCATCTACGTGAGCGAACTCCGTGGCTTGGGGCGCAAGATGGGCGTACTCGGCTGCCTGGACACGGTCGGCTCGATCCTCGGGGCCTTCGCGGGCGGCTTCGTCCTCATCCCGCTCCTGGGCGTTCAGAGGACCATCATCGTGACGGCAGCTATGAACCTTGTCCTCTCGGCGTGGGTGTTCCACGCCGACCCCCTCACGGAGCGCCGGCGGGTCCTGCGGCCCGGCTTCCTTCTGGCCGGCGCTGCTGCGGCTGCGGCCCTCATGCTCCTGCCTCTGCGGCCTGCGGCCCTGATCAGGCACAGCGAAGTCATGACGGGCCAGCCGATCCTGCGGCTTGTCGTGTCCGAAGACGACGAGGTCCAGTCTGCCAGCGTCATCGAGCAGAAGGGCTTTGCCAGGCTTCTCTACTGCAACGACCACTGGGTGGCTGCGGACTCGCCCGAGGACAGGCCGAGCCACGAGATAGTCCTGCACACTCCGTTGCTCCTGCACCCGCACCCCAAGCGTGTCCTCATCATCGGGCTGGGCATCGGCCTGAGCGCCTACGCCTCGCTGGCGCACGACGTGGACGTGGACGTCGTGGAACTGAGCCGCGCCGTGGTGGACGTGAACTCCGCCTTCACGGGCTGCTTTGACGACTACATGGCGACGCACAACGGCAGGGGCGTCCTCCAGGACCCGCGCGTCACGGTGAGAGAGGAGGACGGCCGCAACTACGTGCTGGGCACGGGGCGCAGGTACGACGTCATCCACGTGGGCGGCTTCCATCCGGTGCTCACCGGTGGAGCGGCGGGCTTCTACACGGTCGAGTTCTACCGCGATTGCCAGCGGATCCTCACCCCCGACGGCCTGTTCAGCCAGTGGCTGCCCATCCACCAGATCCCTGCCGAGGACTTCAAGACAGTCCTGCGCTCGTTCCGAGCGGGCTTCCCCTACGCGAGCATCTGGCACAAGAACAGCGCCGATTTCTGCATGCTCTTGGGCTCCCTGACGCCGCAGCGGGTGGACTTCGCCGACTTCGAACGCCGCGTGGACGACCCGGCTATGCTCCGGCGACTCGCGCGCTGCAACGTGCATGAGGTCTACGACCTCCTGGATTCGTTCTGCATGAGCGCCGAGGCCATAGACCGGGCGGTCGGCCCGGGCCCCCTCCAAACGGACCGGCACCCGACCATCGAGTACCACAAGTTCCGCGGCATGGCCTCCGACGACATGCGCAACTTGGCTCTTCTGGCCCAGGCGCGCGAGTCTGTCTGGCCCCACCTCTCCGACGTGCCGCCCCAGCGGGAGCCGGAGGTCCGAGCACGCCTGGCCACCTGGTTCCGGGCGACCCAGCAGCTTCTCAGGGCCCAGTGCATCGTGGCCGACCGGCGTCCCATGAGTCTTAGTGACTTCCAGGCCTCCTTTGCCCAGGCGGCGCAGGCCTACCAGGCTGCTCTGGCGCTGAACCCCGACGACGCGAATGCCCGTTTCCTCTGGGGCCGTGCGTTGGCGCGCCACGAGCTTTCCCTTGCGCGCTACTGCTACGACGTCAGGCAGCGCGACCTGGCCCTCGAGCATCTGCGCCGCTCCGCCGAGGCATCTCCCGACACGCGCTGGGGCGCCGAGGCGAAGTTCCTCCTCGAGGAGGCCGGCAGGGGCATCTTCATCTGGCCTCGCTGAGCGGCGGTGCCTCTTGCCGCGAGTCCCGACGCCGGAATGCTGTGCCGGACTTGGTACAATGCGGGGAAGCGGCCATCCTCGCACGGCCCTGCGCTCTCGCCGGAGGAAGCCGTGGCGCCCGACTACTCGATCGTCATCCCCGCCTACAACGAAGCGGAGTTCCTGCCCCGGACGCTCGCCCGCCTGAGGGCCGCGATGGCAGGGGCCGGCGGGCTTGCCGGGGAGGTGGTCGTGGTGGACAACGCCTCGACGGACTGCACGGCACAGCTTGCGAAAGACGCAGGCGCCCGCGCAGTCTTCGAGCCGCACCGCCAGATCGCCCGCGCGCGGAACGCGGGCGCAGCCGCGGCCCACGGCCGGTACCTCATATTCTTGGACGCGGACACCTGCGTAACGCCCGCTCTCCTGAAGCGCACGCTCCAGGCACTGGAGTCAGGGCGGTTCTGTGGAGGCGGAACGGTTGTCGCCTTCGACGAGCGACTGGCGCCGGGCGCGCGTGCCATGACCCGTCTCTGGAGCCTGCTTAGCAAACTGTGCCGGTGGGCCGCCGGGTCGTACGTCTTCTGCCGGCGCGACGCCTTCCTGGCAGTGGGGGGCTTTGACGAGCGGTTCTACGCCTCCGAGGAGGTGCACTTCTCGCGGGCGCTGCACAGGTGGGGGCGGCGACGCGGGCTCCCCGTGATCATCCTGGACGAGCCGGCAGTCACGTCCTGCCGCAAGGTCAGGTGGTTCAGCTTCGGCCAGATGGCGCGCTACATGCTGCGTCTCGCCCTGAAACCCTCCCTGCTGCGGAGCCGGCAGGGATGCCGGCCTTGGTACGTGCGCCCGGAGGGACCGCGCGCCTGACTACTTGGCTGGGCCGGCCTTCTTTGCGCAGTGCGGGGCCCTGCGGGACGGGGCGCGCCTCACACCTTCAGGGCGTTGAATATGTCCGTATTGCTCAGGAGTCCCACGATCTCCTTGCCGTCGAAGACCGGCGCGCGCCGGATGCCCGTTGCAGCCATGAGGCGCGCACAGTACTTGAGGACCAACCCCGGCGAGACCATCACGAGCGGCTTGCTCATGATCTCGAACACCTTCACGTGGGCGGCGTCCTTGCCGGGCGCGATCACCTTGGAGACGACGTCCTTGCGCGTCAGGATCCCCCAGGCGTCTTCCTGGCTTCGCCGGTTGACCACGAGGCTCGAGACCTTCAGCTTCCTCATCTGGCGAACGGCATCCGCCACTGTCTTGTCGCCGTCAATGTAGGCCACGTTCTTCGTCATCACGTCCTGCGCCTTCATTGCTCTGACGTCAGCCATCTCTTGCAACCCCCCTTCCATGTATAGATGGACTTTCCGCCCGCCCCGCACTGCGCAAAGCGGCCGACCGACCTCGTCGAGGGCGCCCCACCCAGGACGCCCGGCATTGTCAACCCATTGGTCGGCGTTGTCAAGGCCGGCCCGCCGCCCGGCAGCGGCCCCGACAGCGCGGCCGCCGAACCGGCGGTGACCCTCTGCGTGAGTCCCACTGGTCCCCCGGAGAAGGAAGGGGCCTCTGTTCGAGGCCCCTTTTCATCTATCGCGCAGCGCGCGACCTCTGTCAGCACATTGTAGCGCAGCCCTTGCCGCTACTTCTTCTTGCCCTTGTCGTGCGGCACCGTCACCTCCACCGTCGCGGTGGCGGTGTTGCCGCTGGCGTCGGACGCTGTGATAGTGATCGTGTAGATGCGGCCCGACCCATTGCCCAGCCGTTCAGCGCGAAGCTGGACCGTGTTCGGTCCGGTGATCACACAATCCGGCGACTTGTCGGCGCCCGGGCCGGCTTCCGGCTCGTTCGACGTGACGCCGGTGATCGCCCACGTCGGCGCCGGGTCCGTGTCGTCGGTGACCACCGCACTGACCGTTACCGTCCGCATCTTGTGATTGGGCGGCCAGAGAACCGACGGGTCCGCTGACACGCTCTGGACGGCCGGCACCGTGACGTCGGGAGGCGGCGGCTCCTGCCCGCTTGCGATCCCGACGCTCAGCGCCGCGGCCAACGCCAAGGGCGCTGCAACTGCTATCCACAGCCAAACGCTCCGCATCGTCTGGTACTCCTTCGGCACAAGCGAAACGCCGTAACACCTAAGCCGGGCTCGTCACCCATTGCCACGCACAATGGCTCCCGGCCCGCCCGTGCCAACATGCAAGCCCTCCGTGTGCTGCCCGCCAACAGTTGGCAGTCCTGCCACCATCTGGCGCACGTCTGCGCCACGCAACGACAAGTCGCTCTCCCAAGATTGTGCGCAAAGTCCGTGCCACGCCCAGTATACCACGACAGCAGCAGCACCGCCCAGGCGCCACACACGTCTTCTCGCGCGCGGGCTATCTATTATTCTCCGTCACCCCCGGCCAGTCATCTGTCCTGAAGGGAGACGCAGGCAGTCCCTCGACGTTGTAGAGGTCGCCGATCGGGTTGTTGGCCCAGTTGTAGCGGACTGCGACGGGCTTCGGCACTTCCTTGCTGGAGACGATGACCTTCCCGCCCTCGATCCGCGCTTCCGCCCAGACGAACCTCCTATCCTCGCCCGCGACGGCAAAGCCCTTGAGGTCCCCGCCGCCGGCCGCCGCCAAGCCGCTCCCCACGTGCGTGAAGCTCAGGGCGATCCTGTCCCCCGTGGCTTCCATGTGGTCGAAGAGGGGGCCCGAGTCGACGATGCTCTTGCCGTAGGCGACGCCGAGCGCGGCCAGGGCCAGCCTGTGGCCCACGTCCTGCTTGTTCTTCGGGTGGATGTCCACGGCCTCGCCGACGTCTGTCGTCACGGCCATGCCGGTCTTCGGCAGGCTGAGGGCCATCAGTTGGGCTTCGCGCAGCTCGGGCCAGGCCGCGTCCTCGGACGCCTGCTGTTGCACGGGCAGGTAGTTGGCCAACTGCACGAAGAGGAACGGGAAGTCGCCCTCGCCCCAGGCCGTGCGCCAGTCCTCGATCATGGCCGGGAAGAGCCTGCGGTACTGGTAGGCGCGGTCGGCGTTGGACTCGCCCTGGTACCAGATGGCGCCCTTGATGGCGTACGGCACGAGCGGGCGGAGCATCGCGTCATAGAGCCCGCTCGGCAGCCATGGGTTGTCGCGGCCCAT
>Ga0315291_10008759_pt1 | contig 12408 bp, 9 predicted proteins | sample YL17G12_20_MG_FD_203070 | JGI IMG/M metagenome (GOLD analysis project Ga0315291, IMG submission 203070) | Sediment microbial communities from Yellowstone Lake, YNP, Wyoming, USA - YL17G12_20 | ecosystem: Environmental > Aquatic > Freshwater > Lake > Sediment | place: USA: Wyoming | collected... | reverse complement strand
TCTTCATATTTTGCCAACACAAATTCCAAAAATTCTTTTTGTCGTGCGTCTATCCCTTCAAAAATCTTTGTCTTTGATTGTTCTACTCGCTGTTTTCTTGTAATCGGTTTGGTTAAGAAAGAAATGTATGCCAAAACGTCGAACAAATCGCTCTGCTCCGCATCTATCATTTTTTGTAGGGTTTCTAATTCGTCTTTGCCGTAACCAAGCGTGCTGATTTTTTCTAAGAAAACTTTCCTTGTTGTTGGATTTGACCAGATTCTGCGTAGTTCCTCTTCATTTTTGAAAAAGTCCGGCATCGCCCCAAACATATTATCCATAAATTCCTGTATGGAAATTGGCTTGCCATCAGCGCTCCAAAACGAAGTAGCGATCATATGCTGGATCTCTCGTTCTTTGCCATCACGTAGCTTTATCTTTAATTTCCTCTTCTGTTCTTCTGGAGGTTCTGGCGGCAGTGGTGATTCTTTGGGCTCTTTCGGTCCCTTGGGTCTATGTGGCTCTTTCTCAGTAGTTTGATTTATCGGTTCGCCATCCCATTCTGGATCAGAAAAATGATGATAAGCATCAACAAAGTCAATAATCGTAAAGTATTCCTTACCATCAAAAAGTCGTGTACCACGACCAATGATCTGTTTAAATTCAATCATTGTATTGATTGGTCGCATCAAAACAATATTGCGGATATTGCGTGCATCAACCCCGGTTGAGAGCTTTTGCGAAGTGGTCAAAATTGTTGGGATTGTTTTTTCGTTGTCTTGAAACTCTCGCAAATATTGGTCACCACGTGCGCCATCATTTGCGGTTACACGTACGCAGTAATTCGGCTCCTTACTTTCCTTGTATTGATTGATCAAATCTCTAACAGCAAGGGCATGATCCTGAGTAGCGCAAAATACAATCGTTTTTTCATTCTGGTTTATCTCACTCAACATTATTTGCACTCGCTTGGCCTCACGTTCTTTAATTTCAATAATTTTATTAAAATCTTCTTCCTGGTAAATTTTTCCTTCTTCAACTTCTCCTTCTATTATCTGGTCATCTGATGTATAAACATACTCATCCAATGTGGTCTGAATCCTCTTAATCTTAAATGGGGTAAGAAATCCGTCATTAACCCCTTCCTTTAATGAATAAATATAAAGAGGATCGCCAAAGTATTTGTAGGTATCAACGTTGTCTTGTCTTTTTGGCGTTGCCGTCAAACCAAGTTGAACAGCCGGAGAAAAATAATCCATAATTCCACGCCAGTTTCCTTCATCGTTTGCACCGCCACGATGACACTCGTCAATAACAATGAAATCAAAAAAATCTGATGGGTAATCGCCAAAATATGGAGTGTCACCGGTTCCACTCATGAACGTTTGGAATATGGTAAAAAATACACTTCCGTTTGTAGGAACGCCACCCTTCTTTCGAATATCCAGTGGATTGATTCTTACCAAGGCATCCTCTGGGAAGGCCGAAAATGCATTATAAGCTTGATCTGCAAGAATATTCCTATCGGCAAGGAAAAGAATCCTTGGGCGCCGTCCGCCATCACGTTGCAGAGTCCATCTAGTTTGGTATAACTTCCAGGCAATCTGAAAGGCAATCGCTGTTTTTCCGGTACCAGTCGCAAGGGTTAACAAAATACGCTTCTTATTTTCGGCTATAGCATTAATCGCATTATTAATAGCAATCTCTTGGTAGTATCGTTTTCCTAACTCTCCTTCGAGTGGTATTGAAGCAAATTTTTCTTTCCATTCATTCTGATCGGAATAAACTACGTTCCATAATTCTTCCGGGGTTGGGAATTTTTCTACATAGCCCTCCTTACCGTTTTTCATTGAAATCTGGTATATCTCTTTGCCATTGGTCGCATACGTATGTTCGATCATCAATTTCTCGGCGTATGCCTTTGCTTGTGCTACGCCTTCAGTAGCCGACAGGTTTTCTTGTTTAGCTTCAATTACGGCTAATTTCTGATTTTTGAATACTAAAATATAGTCGGCAATTTCCGGCTTGGCTCGTGTACCGCCAATCTGGATGCGCCCCTCGGTAATGCGAAACTCCCGAAGAATTTTGGATCCTTCTATTTCGCCCCAGCCACTGGCCTTCAGCTTTGGGTCAATATATTCAGCTCTTGTTTCTGCTTCGTTCATAATGAATTAGTAAACGCCATCCTTAAAATTGATTTTCTAAATTCTCTAAGGTCGGATAACTTGCGTTTATAATTATTCTCTAACTTTTTAGTTTCTACCGTCAACGCATCAAGTCTCTCTCTAACGATTTTTTGTTCAGTAAGAGATCCCGGAAAAATAACCGAGAGACTTTCCCATTTACTTTTGTTAATAATCGGCAACGTTGCTTGCGAGGAGTTTTTTATTACTCTTTTGTAAAAATCTTTTGTTTTCAAAGCATAATAGAAAAATTTGGGGTCGTTGTCCGGTTTAGGAGTTAGGGTGTTGATTTGTTGGTTGCACGAAACGTCTACATCGGAAAATCCAACTTTACCGATACTTGCTCCGATGCAAACCATTAAAACAGAATTCTTTTTTATTTTCCTTCCCACCACTAATCCGCCGTCGCTTAAACCTTTGTTTTCATATTGAATGGTTCCGTTTCCACCAATATCAACATCAGCGGGTTTGATAAACGGAATAAAATTACCATAATATTTTCTGTTTGAAGTCGTTGGTGTTAACCCTGTTTGTGTTTGCCCAACGTCTTTGAGCTTCATTTGCTTCCAGTTTCTACTAGATTTCGAGAAAACATTCTCCAAATACGATTCAAAAAGCTCTTGGGAGTTTTGCAGATTATTTTCGGTATTTTCTTGTGCCTTTGTAGTTTTTCCAAAAACTTTATCCAAAAATTTTACAAGGCGTTTTTGCTCGGCTATCGACGGTAATGGAATTTCTATTAGTCCTAAATTGCTTCTACTAATTCTTTGCCGCGTAGCCCCAGAAATTTGTTTATTAATTTGATCTTGATACTCGTGCGATAAGGAGTAATACACGAACCATTGCGACAAAACAACCTCTTTATTAAAACGTATAATTGTACAATCAACCGCTGTAATCATTTTTTCTCCTGTTTCGGGAAGAATGCACGATCTGCCAACTGGATCTGGCAGGCGTGAGATCAAGCAGTCGTTTGGTAAAATCTCCGTGCATCGTAGTCGTTTAAATGTTTCTTCAGAAATATAGCGCGCTTTCTCAGCTCTATCCTTAAAGGTACCATTACCAATATTGCCGGTTTGAATGAGGCGTATTCCTTCTGCTGATTGATCCTTTTTTTCAATCCAGTCGCCATCAGCAAAAAGGTTACAAATCTCAGCAAGTTTTTTTGTTTGCCAATTACTTTTCATGGGTTTGTTTCAAAATGTCTTCTAAAATATCTTCGCTTTCTTTGTCCAACTTTTTCATAGCATCTAAGATTTCTTTTGGGCTACGAAGGGCTACTTCTCCACCCCCATTCGGATTTTTTACAGATAGATCAAAAGTATCCTGATCAATGTCGGAAATTTTTACTAACCATGAACTCTTAGAATTTGCTTCTGTTTTTTGCAGCTCAACAAACTCTGTCAAATCTTTTTCACTCAATGGCTCGGTTTTGCCCAAATTTCTTTCTAAATTTAATTTGTAATACCAAACCTTTTTTGTTGGCACGCCTTTATCAAAAAATAGAATGACGGTTTTTACGCCAGCCCCCTGAAAAGCGCCGCCGGGAAGATCTAAGACGGTATGTAAATTGCAGCTTTCTAAAAGAAGCTTGCGAAGCGATATTGAGGCATTATCAGTGTTGGAAAGAAAAGTATTTTTAATGACGATGCCGGCCTTGCCGCCAGCTTTGAGAATTTTTATGAAGTGCTGCAAAAACAAATAAGCAGTTTCTCCTGTCTTGATCGGAAAGTTTTGTTGAATTTCTCTGCCTATACCAGCACCGAACGGAGGATTGGCTAAAATTATATCGTAGCGATGCTTTTCTTGGATGTCATTAATATTCTCGGCAAGAGTATTGGTATGAACAATGTTCGGTGCTTCAATGCCATGCAAAATCATATTCATCACACCAATAATATAAGCGAGGGATTTAATTTCTTTACCATAAAAGGTATCTTTTTGAAGCTTTACGGATTCGACGGTGGAAAGATCTTTGCTCTTTTTTAAGTAGTCGAAAGCTTCAACAAGAAAACCTGCTGATCCGCACGCACCGTCATAAATTTTATCTCCGACTTTGGGGGCAACCACTTTAACTATAGTTTTAATGAGCGGCCTAGGCGTGTAATATTCTCCTCCATTACGTCCGGCATTACCCATTTTCTTGATTTTCTCTTCATACAGATGCGAAAGTTCATGTTTTTCACGGTCTGTCCGGAAATGCATTCCATCAACAATATCCAAAATCTCACGAAGTCTATATCCACTCTGTATCTTATTTTTAAGCTCATTAAAAATTTCACCAATTTTATATTCAATAGTGTCTGGCCTATCAGCCTCGGTCTTAAATTTTTTCAGGTACGGAAAAAGCTTATTATTTACAAAATCCCTCAGATCGTCCCCGGTAAGAGCTTTGTTGTGATCTAGCTTACCATCGGTATTTTTTGGCTCAGCCCAAACTTCCCAGCGATACTGCGGATCAATAATGAATGAATGCTTTTTACCAGCCAATGCCGCTTCGGTCTTTTTGGTCTGCTCTAAATCATTAAGATACTTCAAGAAGAGAATCCATGATGTTTGCTCAATATAATCAAGTTCGGTGGCGTTTCCAGCGTCCCGATGAAGTATGTCATCTATATTTTTAAGTGATTGTTCAAACATATTATTTCTTCGAAAGGATTTTTAAAATATCCTCTTTTTTATAACGCCTATCACCGCGCTTCCCAAATCGGATAGCTTTAAGAATACCCTGGTTATCCCAGTTCCTAAGAGTATTAGGGTGACAATTTAAAATCCCACACGCCTGTTTTAACGTGAGGACATCGGGCAATTTATCAAATTTGCTTTTCATTTGAGTCATTATATACAACTTAACATAACTTAATAACTAAGTAAAGCGACTTTTGTGGAGAATATAAAATAAAAGCACATTTTTCGCTGCATTTCTCGCTACCGCTAACAGGGCTAGTTGACAAGGGATATTTATGCTATACTAAAGACGCAGAACATTAACAGGATTAACCCGAGATTTTTATCTGATATAAATTACCAGTAAAGAATCCGGAAGTGAAATTGCCAAACATTGTGCGTCAATGCGCCCTTTTATGTTTGGGGTTTAACTTCTGGATTTTTTGTTTAAACCAACGGGGAACGCGCAATGCGTTCCCCGTTTTTTGTTCTACCGATTGGTGCGGCTCTTTATGCCGTGGTTGATATCAATCGGAATAAATCAAATTAAGAATTAAACAGTCATTACAAAAAATTATGCAAAACAACAAGTTAAACATTATTTATGTTCCGATAAATCAGCTTAGATCATCGGAATATAACCCGCGAAAGTGGGACAAAGAAGCCATAAAGCACCTTAAAGCAAGTGTCAAAAAATACGGCTTCGTAGATCCTATTATCGCCAACTCCGCCCCAGAACGGAAAGGAGTTGTGATCGGCGGACACTTCCGTCTGTCGATCGCGAAGGAAATCGGAATTGCCGAAATTCCGGTCGTGTATCTCAATATTCCCGATATAGAAAAAGAGAAGGAATTAAACATTAGATTAAACAAAAATACCGGAGAATTTGACTGGGATCTGCTGACAAACTTCAAAGAATCGTTTTTGGCGGACATTGGTTTCTCTTCGGAAGAACTGGATAACATATTCGCGATTGAGGATATACCGGAAGAATTCGACTTGGAAAAAGAACTGGCGAAATTGGATATCAAAAATATCTCGGTTAAAAACGGCGATGTGTATCAACTCGGATCACATCGCTTAATGTGTGGAGACTCAACTATCCAGACAAATATTGCCAAACTCATGAACGGCGAAAAAGCTGATATGTGTTTTACAGATCCACCGTATATTCTGCAATATCTTCAAGGTATCAAGCGGCGTGGCAATACAAAAAAAGGATTCGGTTACAGGCGGGATCGCAAGTATCTCGGAACAGATGAACTACCTGACGACTTCACTGAAAAATGGATGACAAATGTAAAATCCACTGCAAAAGAAGACTTCAGTATTATCGTATTCGAATATTGGAAGAACGCGCCGCTTATATGGGCAGAAGTGGAAAAACGGTGGCGCGTTCGGAATATGATTATATGGCATCTTCCTAATCGTTCTCAGGGTTTCTCTGCAAAATACAAATTCTTTAACAAATACGATTTTGCATTGGTCGGAAGTTCTAATAATAAGCGAGTTAATCTCGAACCGGAGTCAGAGATCCTGCAGAACGAATATGAGACGGCGCTCTACGCAACAAGCGGCAAACCGCAATGGGAAACTTACCAAAGCGGAAAGAAATATTGTCCCACCGATTTTATTGAATTCCGGGCTGAAGATGCTAAACATTCCGGACAAGGAGTGGTCTTCGGCTGTAAACCGATAGAGATTCTTATTCCGTATATCAAAGTCTTAACCAAACGCGGCGACTTAATTGTCGAACCGTTTGGCGGGTCGGGAAGTACTTTGATTGCGGCTGAAAAGATGAAGCGGCGCTGTTATATCATGGAGAAATCGCCAGTCTACTGTGAGGTCATCAAACACCGCTGGGAAAAATTAACTAGTAAAAAATCAAAGAAAATTTTATGAACAATGCTAAGAAAAAGAAAACTATTGCGAATCGGCAGATAAAACTGAAAGGGTTAGTTCTTGATCAGTTGCGTCACTATCCGATCGTTCAGGTGGCATGCGAAAAGGCCGGAGTCGGAAGACAAACTTATTACCACTGGAGGGAAGAAGATCAAGAATTCGGAGAATCCGCCGATAAAGCAATTCTGGAAGGAGAAGATCTTTTCAATGATCTTAGCGAGCACCAATTGCTGTCATTGATGAAAGACAAACACTGGCCAGCAATTCACTACTGGCTCGAAAAACGCCATCCCAAATTCAATAAAACCAAGATTGAGTTTGATCAGCCGATAGAGGTCTCATTCTTGTATAAGCAAAAGCATTAAATTTATGACTAAAAAAATTACATGTCCTTATGTGCCGCGGAAATGGGCAGTTCCATTCCACGACACTGACAAGCGTTGGAAGGTGCTTGTTGTACATCGCCGCGCCGGAAAAACTACTGCGGCGCTGAATTTTCTGATACGGAGCGCACTGACTAAACTAAACACGAATTACGCATACATTGCCCCAACATACAAGATGGCTAAGAATGCCGCCTGGGAGATATTGAAAGAATATACGAGATTCGTTCCAGGCATTATATGCCGAGAATCTGAATTATCGATAACTTTTCCCGGCGGATCGAAAATAACGTTGTACGGCTCAGAAAATCCTGATCGACTGCGGGGAATGGGTTTAAACGGCGTAGTGTTCGATGAATATGGAATGCAACCGGGAAATGTTTTTACGGAAGTAATAAGGCCATCGCTTCTTGAAAATGAAGGTTATGCAATTTGGATTGGAACACCGCAAGGCAAAAATGAATTCTTCCGGCTATTTGAAACTCATAAAAACGATGATGATTGGTTTACCTGCCATCTTACAGTGGACGATACCGGCGTTATTGATAAGGAAGAAATTGAAAAATCTAAAAAGGACATGTCGCGAGAGGAATATATGCAGGAACTTTACTGTTCCTTCGATTCTTCCGTAAAAGGCGCTGTCTACGCCGAAGAGATTAATCGCGCACGTGAAGGAAAAAGGATAATGATTATTCAATTTCATCGCGATAAAAAAGTGCATACTGTATGGGATATCGGAGTTGGACAGGCAATGGCTATTGGATTTTACCAGCGAGTTGGAGGAATGATCTATATGATCGATTACTGGCAAGGCAGTGAGAATGACGGAATTGATCAAGCGGTTCTTGCCTTACAGCGAAAAGGTTATAACTATGGTACACACTTCGCACCGCACGATATAAACACTCCCGAAATCAGTACTGGAAAAACAAGATTTGATTATGCGAGAGATCTGGGAATTACATTCAGCGTTATTGATCCAAAAACTAATGTGGATGACGGAATCCAAGCAGGCAAGTTTATGTTTGATAAACTTTGGATCGATGAAGAAAAATGCCTACCATGGCTAGATGCAATCAGCCAATATAAAAGAGAGTGGGACGAAAAGCGAAATATGTTCAAGGAGATTCCATATCACAACTGGACTTCCCATGCCGCAGATGTTCACCGCTATGCGGCTCTTGTCGAGAAAAAAATGGATGATGACTATGATCGTTATGACAATGTGATACCTTACGAAAAACCAAACTACGATCCTTATTACTAAAAAATAGGGATTTGAGGCAAATAATTTACCGACAGCTTACCTACTTGGGACGCTCTTGACTCCTTTGGGGGTCTGCGTCATCCATTAGGTATATGAACACAGTACAAATGCCTATGGGGGCAGTAGGCAAAGTAACAGCCCCAATAAAGGTTAAATACTGCCTTTACGCAAGGAAATCGACGGAATCCGAGGAGCGGCAAGTTCTCTCTATTGATAGCCAAATCAAAGAGATGCTTCAGTTGGCAGAACGAGAAAATTTAGAAGTGGTAACGATGAAGCGAGAATCCCATTCAGCAAAAGAAACCGGCCAACGGCCGATCTTTAACGAAATCATAGAAGAATTGAAACAGGGTAAATTTAATGGAATTCTAACTTGGGCGCCGGACCGTATTTCGAGAAATGCTGGTGATTTAGGAAGAATAGTTGATCTTATGGATTCCGGGGCTTTGCATGAAATTAGGACTTATGGCCAGAAATTCGGTAACAATCCAAATGAAAAATTTCTACTGATGATTTTAGGATCACAGGCAAAATTAGAAAATGATAATAGGGGTATCAATGTAAAACGAGGTTTGAGAACAAGAGTAGAAATGGGGTTATGGCCGGGGGTAGCACCATTGGGTTATCTCAACCAAAAATTAATGGACAAGAAGTGCCAGGTTATTATTGACCAACAGCGAGCGCCGGTGATTAAAAAGATGTTTGAAAAAGTTGCCTTTGAGCATTACTCTGGTAGAAAAATATTTAACTGGCTGAAATTTGAACTAAATTTTTATACGAGAGGTAATAAACCGCTCACACTTAGCGGAATTTACCGCATATTAGATAACTCTTTTTATTATGGAGTTTTTGAACACCCAAGAGAAAGCGGAAATTGGTATACCGGCAAGCATGAACCGATTATTACTCAAGATCTATTTGAAAAAGCCAAAGTACAATTGAAACGTGATCAAATAGTCAGGGAAAATAAAGAATTCGCCTTTACTAAATTATTTACGTGCGGTTACTGCGGATCCGGTATATCAGCCGAAGAGAAATGGAAACCACTCAAAGACGGCACATCAGCTCACTACATTTATTATGGTTGCAGCCGAGGCAGAGATCGTAACTGCAAGAATAAGTATATCCGTGAAGAGGAGTTGATTACCGAGTTGTTAAAAATATTAGATAAACTAAATATCAACGAACTTGGCATGAGGCAAAAACTTGAGGACGAAATCGCGAGATTCAATATATTCCAAAGATCAGTATTGGGTAGCACGGATAAGATAAAAAATACCGAAGATACTGATATACGAAATTATGCAAAATATATTTTGAAAGAGGGATCGGTTTCAGAAAAAAGAGAATTGCTTGGGAATCTAAGATCGAGAATAGTCTATAAAGACAAAACGCTTACATTATTGGCTGAATAAAAACAAAAAACAGCGATCGGAAAGTCGTTGTTTTTATTGTTCTTCAAAAATTAGATATTTTGTAGTTCAGTATTTCCTAATATTCTGCGTCCTGTAGAAACTTAAGCATCTTTGGATTAACTTTCACAGTACCAGCGTCAGCAAGACCAACTCCGGTTATGTCTTTAAAAAGCTGGAAAATGGTTTTAAAAGCATCGAATGAATCTTGTTTTTCGTTACTTAAATCAGCATCCCATAAATGAAGATAAGGTTTTCTAAGACTTCTTAATTTATTAAAATCGCTTAATTGATTTGTAGTTATAAATCCGAGTGCTTCTAGTATTTCCAGTCGTCTATATTGATCCAATTTTTCGAACTCCCTTCCAAATAAATTTTTCTCACCATTTGCGTTAATCTGCGATCCTGCCACTCTGACTTCGTTAATTTTCCAAATTAATATGGAGAGCATCTCTGCGGCAGTTCCACATAATGCAATTGTTGCTGCATAATCACCTAAGCAATAATTCTTTTTCCCGCTATGAAGTGGTCGTAAAAGTCTTTCAGAAAGCTTTTTAGTGTACGGTGTTATTGGAATGTTGAGTTCTGGAATAGATGTTTCTGCATATCTTTCTAAAATTTCTTGCGTAAGTGCATTTGCAGGTAAACCAAAAAATAAGCTCAAAAGGTGAGTGATGGTCTTATAGAAGTCGCTCTCTGTTTCGGAAGTTAGTATTTTTGAAATTTCTTCTTTTTTGAGCGGTGGCCCGAAGAAATTTATCTGAACAATAATTTTATTGTTATCTATTTTAGCCATATGGGTCGCTACTAAATCTAAAGCACTCGGGTCATGCCGATAAAAAATTGTCGTGGCGGAGAGGGTGGGATTCGAACCCACGTGCCCTTTTAAAGGACCAACCGCTTTCGAGGCGGTGCCGTTATATCCACTTCGGTACCTCTCCACCTATTTAATTTAAACTAATTTTTTTAAATTTTCAACTGCTTTCTGAGGGGAAGTTTTTTTGTAGATTACTTTGTAAATCTCATTAATCATCGGCAAATCCAATTTATACATTCGCCCCAGCTCGTGGAAAGCAAAGACATTCTCGAAACCTTCTACGGTTATTTTTCTCTCTCGAATATCTTTTCTCATTGTTTCGGCATCTAATAAAATGGCTTTCCCAAATTGAAAATTCCGAGAAAGAGGACTTGTTGAGGTTAAAATTAAATCTCCCAATCCGGCCGGCCCCAAAAAGGTTTTTCTTCTCGCTCCTATTGCTTTTCCAATCTTTATCATTTCTCTCAGTCCAAGATAAATTAAACCTCTCTTGATTTTCTCGATTTCCGACCCCTGGAGACCGGCTTCAGCTAAACTGATGCCGACAGACAGGGCATTTTTAAGAGCACCGGCTAATTGGACCCCAACTAAATCAGTTGTAGTGGAAATTTCCAGAGGTTTAATTTTAAAAAGTTCTCCAAGTTGCTTTAAAAATTTTCCATCTCGGGAAGCTATGACTTCTTTAGCTGACTTTCCCTTGATAATTTCTTTAGCAAATCCCGGTCCTGATAGATGAGCATAGGGAATTTTTCCAAAAATTTCCTCGACAATTTGGGAAGGAAGCTTCAGGGTTTCTTTTTCAATTCCTTTGGCAATCCCCATCAAAGGAGGGCAGTTAACATAGGTGTCATCTATGCACTTTTTGAGTTTGGTTAAGGTTTTTCGGAAATTAAAAGAGGGGGAGGCAATAATGATTAAGTCAGCTTTTTCGATTACTTTTCTTAAATCAGAAAGGATAAAAATTTTTTTGAGAATCTTAATTCCCGGCAATCTCTCATTTTCTCTAAATTTAGAAAGTTTTGTTGAAAATTCTGAATTCTCATACCAAAAACTAACCTCATTGACTCTGCTTAAAAGAATGCCCAGGGCACTGCCCCAGGCTCCCGGTTCCAAAATAGCAACTTTTTTCATAAATGGTGGACCCGCGGGGACTTGAACCCCGGATTCGACTATGCCATAGTCGCGTGTTGCCACTATACCACGGGCCCAAGTGCCCCTGGGAGGAATTGAACCCCCAATTTTTCCCTTAGGACGGGACTGTTCTATCCGTTGAACTACAGGGGCGATAGCAACATTTTAGCAAAATTTTTTGTTGTTGACAATCTTTTCTCATGTTAAAATAAGCTATATGCCAGAACGTTCGCCAATTGTTGAAGTTGCAAAAAAAGTTTGTCCTGCCGTAATCACTATTGTTATTTCCAAAGACCTGTCTAAAGTAGAGGGTTTTTATTTTTTTCCTTTTGGCGGTCAGGAACTTGTTATTCCAAAATTTGAAAAAGGAAAAGAAAAAACAAGAATTGGAGGAGGTTCCGGTTTCATTGTTTCTCCTGATGGTTATGTTATCACCAGCAGCCACGTGGTAGCCGATCCCGAGGCAGACTACACCGTTATTTTAGAACCGACTAAAAGATATCCGGCCAAAGTGATTTCCAGGGATCCGATAAGCGATATTTCCGTTTTAAAAATAAACGCAAAAGATTTACCTTATTTGGAATTGGGCGATTCAGATAAAATTGAGCTGGGAGAAGAGGTAGTAGCAGTGGGAAACGCCTTGGGAGAATTTCATGACACTGTAAGT
>Ga0315291_10008752_pt1 | contig 12414 bp, 27 predicted proteins | sample YL17G12_20_MG_FD_203070 | JGI IMG/M metagenome (GOLD analysis project Ga0315291, IMG submission 203070) | Sediment microbial communities from Yellowstone Lake, YNP, Wyoming, USA - YL17G12_20 | ecosystem: Environmental > Aquatic > Freshwater > Lake > Sediment | place: USA: Wyoming | collected... | reverse complement strand
AAAAAAATGACATATCGGCCCATCTTTCTAACATACATACATAAAACTAACATTTACAACGATCGTTTTAACTAACATACATAAAACTAACATTATTTAATGTTTGAATAAACAAACATACATAAAACTAACATAAACTAACCCAAAAAATAATTAAAAATAAAGCTTGACAAAGGATTTAGTTTAATGTATGTATATAACATGGTAGAAAAAAATGAACTCAAAACGGTTACTGAATTTAACATCAAAAATAAAGAGGATTTTGCTAAAATTATACAAGGCTTTCAGAAGATTATTTTTGATTTGTATAGTGAGAAAAATATTGATGGTAAAATGGAATTTAAAGTTAAAGTATTTATATATAATATTACTGATTCTGAAATATAGAAAGTGAGGATAAAATGCATTGTAAAGATTGTAAATTCTGGAGAAAATTCTCTGATATTTTTATTACTGGAAAACTCATTACTTGTGATGGATATTGTCCTATTCAAAAGTGTGTAATGATAGGATTTGATTTATGTAAATTTCTTGAAAGGAGAGTAAAATAAATGGAAGAGAATTATGATGAAATGATAATGGATAATGTTAATCATATAGTATGGAAAAAAGAATGTTATTTTTGTCATAAATTAGATCCTGCGAATTATTTCATAGACATAGGAAAATATCATGTTTGTAGTTATTGTTGGAAATATTTATCAAGTTTTCTTAATGAATGGTTTGAGCATGATGTTCTTAAATAATTTAAGATATCGTTATCGTCTCTGGAAATTCAAAAAATGCTCTGCATATATATTGAAATTTACTCTTTCTTCAAATCGACAAGAAAGAAGAAAAATGTATAAAGAATCATGGAATCATTATTATAGGAAAGGAATAAAAAATGAGTAATGGAATAGCAAGGATAGTTTTAAAAGAAGGTTATAGAAGTAAAAGAGAAAATGATCATAAAAATGTAAAAGAAAAAAGTGGTTTACAGAGATTAAATCAGCTTGAAAAATTAGTAATTGAAAGATACTTTTTTTATGAAAAAATTAGTAAATCTGTTTCAGAATTGGAAGAGCCTTTACCATCATGGGCAGAAGGACAAGATTCTTATTTTGAATTGAAATGGAATAGTTGAAAGGTGGTGATAAAAAATGATGAAGAGAATTTATATGGATATTACAGAAGAGAATCATTTAAAATTCAAAGCTCTGGCAAAAGCTGATAAGCGAACTTTAAAAGGTTTTCTTGAATACATGGTCAATGAATTTGTTAGTAAATCCATAGATAGAAAGGTGGTGAAAAAGCATGGCAAAAAGTAAAGCATGGAGGAAGGTTGAGGATTCAGCTTTGATGGATTGGGAAAAGCAAAAGTCGAAACCAATCGAAGGAAAACTTGCTTCCATAGTGGAGGCAAAATCCAAGAAGAAAGGAGCGAAGGGAGAGATTCAGAAGTATAAGATTTTTAAGATCGAAACTTCTTCCGGTTTAGCTGCATGCTCAGGCTCACAAATTGAACAAAAACTGTCAGGGGTTAAGATCGGTCAGGAGGTAAGAATTATATACAAAGGCAAGGCCAAAACTTCAAGCGGATTCAAGGTCAATACGTTTGATGTTTTCGTAAGGTAAGAGAATGATTAAATGGATTATTTATTTAATTCTTTTAATCATTTTATTTAGTTTTTATTACTTTGAAAGGTGGTGAAAAAACAATGACAAAAGGAAGTGGTAAAAGAAGTCCTAAAACATCGGATGAACGGTTTGCTTTGAAGGTAGATAAAATGATCTCTACTCTTATTCAAATGAAACCGCTGGCCGATTCACCAGAGAAGAAGTCGATGGTTTACAGTAATCTCAAAACCTGGCTCGAATACCAGGAGGGTCTCGAAGTGAAGTAAAGACAGTTAAGAGCTTGAAAAACTTTGAGACTTAGGGGAGTGTTAGGAAACTTACACTCCCTTTTTTCTTGACTTTTGAAAATATAAGTTATAGAATTGTTCTAACAAAGTTAGGAAAATTCAAATGGAGGTAAGATCATGGAAAGAGATATTTTAAAGAAAAAATTAGCAGGTTTAAGCGAAGAAGAAAGAGCAATTTTGAAGGAAGAGTTAGGCCTGGGGATAGGTAAAAAAGATCAAGACCCTGATCTTGTAGAGGGTTTTTTAAAGCTCGAAAAACAGATGAAAGAATTTGACGATTTCATCAAAGAATTCAAAATTAAGGGAGATAAGAAAAAGGGATTTTTTGATAATCTTTTTGATTAGTCCCGTTTAGAAGTTTTACTTCTAACGGGATTAAGAGAGGAGAATAAATGCTATGGGATTATTTGATAAAAATAAGGAAGAAGAAAAATCAGATAGTAGCATTTTATCAAGTAGTGAGGACTCTTCTAAAGGCTTGGAAGAGCTTGAAAAAAGACGTAACGAAAGACTTGGAATTTTACCAGGGAAAAGAGGGAGAAAACCAAAGTCTGAAACTCTACAAGATGAACTTACAAAAGATTTGTTTAAGCCATCTGTTTGGCAAGAAGTAAGTGCTTTGCCTTTTAATATAAGAAAGGCTATGACAGGGAGCCAGATTTTTGATTTAAATTCTGATCAAAAACAGGCTTTAGGTGGGCCACTTGCTATGATAATGAAATTGCTTGTAGAGATTGACCCGAAATATTTAGCTTTAATGGTTTTTTCAATCAATTTAGGAAGCATATGGGCAGAGAAAGAAATTCTATGGTCTATGGAAAAAAAGAGGAAAAAAGTTAATGTCAAAATGCCTGCATAAACGAATATATTCTTGGATAGCAAATGATTTTTTAGGAAAAGATTTATACTGTGGTTGTCTTGATTGTAGAAAATTTTGGGTAAAAAATATGTTAAAGAAAAAAAGAAGAAAAAAATGAAATTAGACCGTGAAATTATCATCTGTGTAGGTCAAACTGGTATGGGTAAAACAGTTTGGTCTAAGAATTATATTCGTACTCAAAAGAGGGTTGTTATAGTAGACCCACAGGGTGAATATAATTATCAAGAATTCGAGAAAGCGGATGATTTGATTTCTTATATTTTTCAGAGAAAAATTTTTCGTGTGAAATGCTGTGATCTTCGGGAATTTCCAAGCCTTTGTTTTGGGGTTATACTTGTTCCAAAAGTACTTTTTGTAGTTGAAGAATCTCAGAGAATTCTGGCACCTCGTTTGAAAATTCCAATGGAGTTTGAGGACATTATTTATAGAGGTCGGCACAGTGAAACTTCTTTACTTTTAATCGCTCAAAGAGCAACTACTATTGATATTGCTGTTAGATCACAGTTTACACAGCTTATCGTTTTCAGACAGAGCGAAAAAAATGATCTTTCATGGATTTCAAGCGTAACTGGACATGATTTAAACGAACAGGTTTTAAATTTGAAAAGGTTAGAATACTTACATATAACTAACACAGGCGTTGAAAGAAAAATACTTTTGAAATTCTATTGACAAAGGTTTTCAAATATGCTTATAATTAAGAGTAATTTTAAAAAACATCAAAGGAGGTAAAGAAAATGAGAGGATTTGTGAGACTTGGGATTCATTGGTTGACAACTGTAGCAGTGGTGCTCGTTATTCTCTTCATTTTAAACAAAATTGCTTTCACCCGAAACTTCGTGCAGATGGCTCTGAAGTAAGGGTTTATTCAATAAACCCCTACGTTTGTGAATAGCAATTTTAATCTTAAAAGGAGGTAAATTAAAATGTCTCTATCAAGAGGAAATACAGAGCTTGTAAACGTCTTTACGGGTAAGGCTCTAAACAATGGAGCGTTGAATTCTATTAACGAAGGCTTCCCTTTGGGTGAGGCTTGGTTAAGACTTATTTTACGTTTAAATATTGTCTTAACGAATACAACTGGAACCACTGCTATTTCAGAAGGTGAGTTGAATTTGCTCAAGGCTTTAACTCTCAGAACTTCTCTTGGAGAAATTCTTTATAATGCTGTTCCAGGGAGACCTCTTTATCGTTTAGATGAGATAAAAAGCGGGACTCCCGCTGTTAAAGATGCGATCTCTGCCACAGCTGGAACTTTTAGAGTCCAGTATAATCTCTGGCACGTTGACCCGCTTCTAATCAGACCGGAAGATTTTCTTCTTAATTCCATTCGATATAATCGTATTCAGCTTGACCTTTTGATGGGCACCGTGGCCGATCTTTTGGGAACTGTGGGAGATTCAGCTATCACAGTTACCGCCGATCTTTACATTGAAAGAATCAGAGGGATTTTGCCTAAAGAAGTTGGGCCAGTGGAATACAGCGAAATCAGTATTCCTTCTCCCGTTAACCCTGCCTCTCAACAGTATATTGATATCGAAAGATCGAATGATCTTGCCATTAAAAGGTTAATGATTTTTGCTCAAAATTCAGCTACTTCTGGCACTCCTTTTACTGGCACTCCCGCCGATACGATTATTGACAAAATTGGCTTTGATACGGATAGGGGAGAACTCTTCAATAAAGTGTTTTGGAGGATGCTGAACTCTCAAAACAAACTTGATTATAAACTTGCCTCTCCTCAGACCGGAATAACTGTCATTGATTTTTGCAAAGATGGGAGTAAAATGTCAGCAGTGTCCGGTGGTGGTTTCGCTCGTTTTAGAATCTTCTGGGATAACGGAACTCTTTCGACTTCTCAAATATCCGTCGCTTTGGAGGGATTCAGACCTCTTAAGAAATAATTTATGAATGGTTATATCATTCAGCCAGGGGAAGAATTTTTAGTTTCTCAAAAAGAAGGTGGTTTATCTATGGAAGAGCCTGTAACAGCTTATCCTTTTTCAGCCATAACAGAGATTTATGAAGCAGGTAAAATATATGGAGAGAAAGCAATCGAAGCAATAAAAAATGTAGTTGCTTATCCATATGAAGCTGTAACACAGGCTTTAACCAAAGAAGAGCCTACCGGAGTCATTAAGAGTGAAAATACTTTGAAAAATCTTTTTCAAAATGCTTTAAAACCCCCTTGGATTTTTCTTATCCTTGGGGGAATAGGATTATGGGTTTATTCGGTCTTCAAATCGAGATAAAATATGGATGAAGAATTTGACATCGAAGTAGCTCAATATACACCCGCTCCTTATAGCGAACCTTCCCCTGAATATCCTTCTGAAATGCGTTATGTTAATGATTATTATACGGAGCAAGCGATTGGTTCTGCTTTAAATGACGCTAATGGTTCAGGGAATGGATGGTTAAATAGTGTTGCAAACTTGCTTCCAGGTATAACAAATTTAGTAAGGTCTATTGTTAAACCTTCTGGCTCTATAAATCCTTCTGGCTCTTTAACTATTCCCGTTCAATATGGCACCTCTTCACAGACAAGACAAGGTGCTATAGCTTCTCCTGCTTCTCAAAAATCCTCACAAAATATGATGCTTTATTTAATCATTGGAGGAGCTATTCTTTTTCTATTTTTTATGAGGAAATAATATGGAAAATGGAAGTAAAATAAAAGACTTTTTCTCTGGTCTTGGAGAACAGATTATTAAACCAGTTTCCACTTATGTTTGGGATTATTTCGGCACTACTAAAAGTGGTGCTAAAATTGAAGCAAATATTAGTAGTGGTGTTGTATCAAGCTATTTAAATAATCCTATCGTTATCGTTATTCTTATAGTTTTTATTCTTGTTTTAATTACTACAAAAGGCTTTAGGAAAAGGTAAAATGAGTGGATATTTTAGGCGCTGTAGGTGGTATCCTCAATTCGATAATTGGGATATTTACTTCTCAGACTCAATTCAATAGAAGTAAGCGATTATTAAGATTAGATTATACTCAAAAATTATCTCTTTTAAGTCAAGCTGGGCAAATTCAAAAAGAAGCTCAAAAATCTGAACTTGAAGCTCTTCAAATTGAGAAAGCACAATCGAAACCTTATGTCCTTCAAAATACTTCCCCTGACACTTCATTTTTCGGTGAATTAGAACAGTTTACACAGGGAAGTAATTTCATTTATATTATCATTGGTATTGGTCTTGTAATTCTTTTGTTTATTATAAGAAAAAAACAGTAAACCCCGTTAGAAATAAAACTTCTAAACGGGGTAAATAATCTATGAATAGTTTTATAAGTTTTTTTTCTAATCCAAGTCCTGAAATAGAATCTTTTTCAAAAGCTTTAGACATAGGACTTAAAGAGCAATTATCTAAAATTCAGAATGAAAATGAACAAGCAAAGTTAAATTTAGCACTTGAAAAAGAAAGAATTGAACAATCAAATTTTTGGTCTGATTTAATAGATAAAATTAATCATCCTGAAACAATAGATTATAGCTTTTTAAAAAAATATGGAATCATTTTTTTAATCTTTTTTTTAGCTCTGTGGTATTTTCATAAACCCCGTTAGAAGTAAAACTTCTAAACGGGGTAAAGGAAAAAATAATGTCCTGGTCAATACCTTTTTGGTATTCGAGCGAAGAAGAAAAAAAGAAAGAAAGCATAGGACAATGGATAAGCGATTTATTCACTCCTACCGTTCAATCTTCGATCATTCCTTTGCTTCTTATTATAGGTGGAGTTTTGATTGTAGCTTTTATTCTTTTTAGAAAGATGAGGGTGATATAATGGATAGTCAAATTTATTTGAAAGACGTATTGAAAGTTGCTATCATTCCAAAACTTTCAAACGAAGTCTGTATTACTGCAAATTTTGAGTATAAAAAATATATAGGAGAGTGTAAAAAATTTACACTAAAAGCAAGAGGGGGAAACATCAATATTTGCTTCGATCAAGGCCAAAGCGGAGTTACTTATATTTTACTACCAGATGGTGTTTCCTACAATGAGGATATTATTCTTACAAAAACTGATTTTTGTATCTTTTTTCAGTCTCCCACTATTAACGCTATCCTTGAAATAATTCTATGGCAATAGAATTAAAAAAAGCTCTTGTTTTATCTTCCGTCGGAGCCTCTTTTAATAGAGGAGACTTCACAAACGGAAATGCCTTCTTTTGGTCAAGCGTCGATCTATCTTTTTACCTTAAACATTTTATTGAATTGATAGATGCCGCTGGCAAAAAAGCCACTGGCTACATTGGAGCAGTTGGGGCAGGGGAAACATTGGGGAGTGAGTTAATTACGGGATGGACAAATGGTGGATATGATACATGGGCCTCAGCTGGAGTAGATATCACTTCTGCAATTGGTTTAACCGATGCTCTTCGTGCGGGATGGCAACAATATACGTCTTCTTCTGGATGGTTAGTAAAATTGATTACAACCCTTGCTTACACTGGAAATCAACCATTTTTTTGGATATTAAATCATCCCGAATATACCAATCGCACTGAAATAAATGATCTGGTTGTAGGTGCCAATACCAAATATCGAACACTTTTATCTGCAGCGGATGACATCGCTTTTATTACTGGCGCTATAACAAATTATTCAGTTATAAGCAATTCCTTTAAGCGTGTCACCGATCCTCCCTCAACCGCTGTCCATATCGTCTCCTCTCTCAATGGCACAACAAGGAATTGGGCCAGCATAGAGAGCGGATTTGATCCGAATAATATTGCAAGTTTTAAGATTTATAAATATCCTAATATTAAGAATAAATTTTCTAAATTTTCTTTGACAAAAATCTATTCTTTATTTGATAAATATAGAAATTTTCAACCCACCGCTTTATGGAGTGCAAGAAGTCTATTAATAAACCCTTCTGATTTAATATGGAATTATCTTATAGGATGGTATTGGAACTCAGAAGGAAGCGGAAATATCGTCTATAATATGGCACCTGGAAATGGCCTTGCGGGTGGTGGTTTGCTTCCTAATTTGAATGTAATAAACTTAGGTGATTATTGGTCTGTTTCAGGCTATGGATATTCACCTTTCGATAGTAATTATGCTAAGGCTTATTCTTACTGTAATTTTATTTCAAGATTAATAAGTCAAAATGCTTGCTTGGGAATGTTCATAAATAGAAAAGATATTTTTACTATTTCTCATCAATGTAATGTTATCGAATTAACGAAACAAAATCCTACACTTGCAACTGATTATATCAAGATGCAGAATCTAAAAAATCCTACTGATTATTACTTTGATATGTATTGGGTTACTTATGCTTCTACAACGCCTTTTGTTCCAACCATAAATAATTGGTATTTCTTATTTAACGATGATACAAATATACCTAAACTTGCTAAACCTGATGGCACTCTTTATACTTTCGATGGTGCTCAGATTATAACCCCTACTGACAAGCCAATAGAAAAACTTACATTAGGTGCTTATTGGAATGGAACGTCTTTTCTTGACGGTGCGGGAGCATTATTGGGAGATGCTTTTCTCTTCAATAATAAGAGATTAACACAAGCAGAGTGGGGAGTAATTTATGATCTCTGCGCTTCACGTTATGGAATGTCTGCAAGGAGCTGGTAAGGTGGAAGTTATACAAATTTTAGTAGCTTTTGGTATCTTCGGATATCTCATTAAAATTGAGCATAGGATTTCAAAAGTTGAAACATATTGTAAGTTGCGTTCTGGACACTGTGCAGATGAAAATATCAAAAGTATTATTAATCCTGATTAGTGCAATTTTAGGGTTAGGAATTTTAGGTTATTTATCTATTAAATTCCTTCTCCCTGGATATACAATTTCATCCTGGTGGAGAACACCTTTACATAATGAGGAAGTTGGTGGAGTATCAAATTCCATGCACTTATTAGGCTTAGGATATGATGTTACGCCCAAACCATCAAACAATGAGTTATCAAAATTTTGGTGGTTTAGAACTAAATTAACAGCGTATCCTAAGCACGTTCATTTAGGATTTGTAGGATGAAATTACATCCTTGTAAAAAGTGTAGCATACCTATCTGGAAAGGTAAATATTGTTATGTTTGCTTGCATATATATAAAAATTTAAAGGTTAAAACAATTCATATTAAACCCTCTAAAAAAAGAAAAATATCTTCTGCTTATTTGTCATTATTTGACCCTGAAAGCACAGCTTTTTAAGAGAAAGAAGGTGATAAAATGAAAAGAAAGACTTGCAGAACGAAATCAGGAGCTAAAAGAAAGGCTCATGGTCGGCCCATTTATAAGGTGAAAGGCGGATACCGGATAGGAAAAAGGCGATAATGAATCATATTGATTTTATTCAAAGATGTATTCAGCTTTGTTACAAATATCAAGGCTCTGTCTCATCCTGGGGAAGAACTGTAAAGCATAATACGGATGTAGGCGGAGTTCTAAAATCCTGTCATATGTTATGGCTTGGTTGCGATGTTGTCCTTGATATTATGGAGAAAAATTTTGAATTTGAAAGAGATGCTACCATTCTTGAATTGAAAGCAATTCTCGAAGGCGATCATTATCATTTACAACCCTTAAATTTATAATAGAAAGGAGATGTTATTATGAGTATTGTAAATCTTTTAAAGTATGTCGATTTAATTACTTTATTACTACCATTGATTGAAAAAATTATTACAATGGTAGAAAGTCTTTTTAATAAATTCGGAAGTAATTCTGGAACCAAAAAGAAAAGTGCTGTTAAAAAAATTACAAAAACTATTCTTTCCGGTTATGAATTGTCTCTGCCAGAAGAAGTTATAGATAAAGTAATTGACTCAGTGGTAGAGGTTAAAAATCAAACCGGTGAATTTACTCATGGAGGTTCATAAATACCTTCTATATTCATTAAGTCTTCCTCCTTCCTCCTAAACCCTTAACCTCTCCCATATGGAAGAAATTCTATATGGGGGAGAACTCTAAAAAGGAGATTTATCATGGAAGAAATCAAGAATCTCAAAGCATTTATCGGCACTCTCAAAAGTCAGGATAAGGTAATCGTCGAAGAGATGATTAAGGAAAGCGAAATTGAATTCAAAAAGACTCCCAAAACAAAACGTCAAATCCTGATTGATCTTCATGATCAAATTAATATCCTGGTTATTGGGGAGCCTACAAATCAGACATTCAGACAAATCAAATCCAGAATGGATGATATTGTCTCCGCTCTGTAACCCCGTTAGAAATAAAATTTCTAATCGGGGTAAAAATCAGTAATTTAAATTATCAAAACGCTCTTCAAAAACAAAAGGCTTTTTGTTTTGTATAATTGCTTCTTTTGGTTTTACCATCCGTAAAACTTTATAGCGTTTTGCTTTGTCTTTCCATAACCTCAAAAGCACTTCTGGCTTTCCCTTAAAACCATGTAGAGCGTATTTTTTTAATTCTCCCTGTTTATCATAATGGAGATATAATCGACTTCTTAAAATCAAACATTTTCCTTCTACTTCTAAAGATAAATTTCCCAAATTTTTACCTAAATATTTTTCAGGTATTTTCTTAAAAGTTTTAATACTATCGGTAGAGGTATGAATTGATTTAAACTTATGCTCTAAATCATGTATCATAGCCCTTGCTCTTCCAGTAATAAGACTTGCAATAAAAGGATGAAACATTTGACCTGTTATCCACCTACTTGTATCATCATCTAATTTCTCTTCTCTCATTTGAATAAATTTACCATATAAAGAATTGAGGAGCTTCCAATAAAATCTATAATAACCATGCTCTTTGGGTGTTTCAAATTTAAGTTTAAAAAATGAATCTACAAATTCAGCTAATGCTGATTTATCTTTACAAGTAGGATACATAATATAACCTTCAATTTCTTTAATAACAACTTCTTTATATTTCATAGCTTGTTCTAATTCAAAACAAGTTATCCAAACATCTTTAAATTCTCCATTAATTAGTTTAAAATTATGAGTAAAAAATGCAGGATATTTACATTTATTTTTAAAGCCTGTAATTTTATAAATTCCTACATATCCTTTTTCATACTTTTTAACATGATAATATTCACAATTCAAAAAATTGGGTAACTCCCGCATAATAGAAGGATATTGAGAGACAATATCATAAGAATAAACATTCTTATAAAATCCTGGTTTTACATAAAATCCATTTCTTCCTCCATGATAAGAACAAAGAGAAGGTCGAATCATTTCCCAAGGACAACCTTTTAAATTTTCTTTTAAAAAATGATGCCTAAAAATTCTTTCTGCTAATTGAGCAATACTCCATGTTTGAGTAACGTCCCATTCATTATGAAAATCTGTTATAAGTTGACCTATCTGTTGTGTTTTTTTAACGTCCCATAGAGCATATTTAACAAATTTTTTATCAGTCTTTTTATACTTTTTTAAACCTAAATTTTTTGGTCTTACTTCTTTTCCTTTTTCATGTAATAATTCTTTAATAGCTTTATCCAAAGAATAACCTTGAAAAAATCTTCCTATATCTATCATCCAAAAAACTTTTTTCTTCTTTTTAATTTCTGCAAATTGTGATTCCTCTGTTATAAATCCTTTGATATTCCAACCATCTACTTTAAATTCAAATTGTCCTTTTTCTTGCTCTTGTTTTATAAGTGTTTCCCAATAAGGATAAAATATTTGACAAAAATCAAAAAGAAGATTCAAAACATAGATAACAGATTTATCTGAATGACCTTGTTTTAAAGTGTCAAGATAGTCAAGAAATTTAGTTGTAATATTCTTTCGATTTACAAAAAAAATTTTATCTTCTTTACCATCGCTAAATTGATAACAAATCGGTTCTCCATTACAAGTTTCAGTATCAAGCCCATAAACAAACATAAATTTACTTCCTTTTTTATTCATTCTTATTTCATTATTTCGTATATAAATTATACCTTCACTTGCTTTTAAAGTCAATTTATCTTTCCTCTATCAAAGCCATATGTTTACTATAAAGCTCTCTTAAAACTCTCTGTTTTTTATTCGATGTCGCTTGCTTCTCAATTTCTTTCATAGCCTTTTGGTATTTATATTTTGAAAGAGAACTTTTCATTTCCGCATACATCATGATGGGTGAAAGCTTCTCCGCTTTTAGAATTACAAGCTTCCATTCCTTAGAAGGAATACCACGCTCCTTTAACTGCTCTATTAACTTCTCCTTTTCAATCATTCCTTTTTCAAGTTGCTTTACCTTCTCCCTTAAAAGAATCGGTTCGTATTCTGTCCTAAACTTACTGGACAATCGAGCATAAGAAAATTTTATAAATCTTCCAGTCTTTGAATCAAAGGCTCGATCTGATTTAGGACTGTATTTTATCAATTTTCTCTGCCTTCAAATCCAAAAATTTTTTTATAACAAGATATAGAAGGTGTTCTCACCTTATCACTAATTTTTCCCGTATTAATCCATCCAAGAAAAACTCTACAGGCTTTTCCATCAGAACATTCTTTTTCATATTGACAATCGAAACAAGGAGAACGCATGGAGAGAAAATATTGAAGGAAGGTCTCTATACTCACTCCGGAAGTCTATCATAGACAACCCCTCATGTCAAGACAATTCAATAATGTTAGTTTTATGTATGTTAGTTAAAACGATCGTTGTAAATGTTAGTTTTATG
>Ga0315291_10008751_pt1 | contig 12418 bp, 19 predicted proteins | sample YL17G12_20_MG_FD_203070 | JGI IMG/M metagenome (GOLD analysis project Ga0315291, IMG submission 203070) | Sediment microbial communities from Yellowstone Lake, YNP, Wyoming, USA - YL17G12_20 | ecosystem: Environmental > Aquatic > Freshwater > Lake > Sediment | place: USA: Wyoming | collected... | reverse complement strand
CACTACCCCCTGGGAGCGCAAGGTCAGCACCTTCGCCGCCATGTACGGCCCCTTCACTACCAAGTGGGACCACTACCGGTCCTTCCGCCAGGTCGAAGGGTTCCTCGAGGTCACCTGGCCCCGCATGGAGTCCAAGGTCCCGCCCCTCATAGACACGCAATCCAAGCCCCGCTGCGCCTGCTGCGGGTCCGCCCGCCCCATGTCCCTCCGGATCCTCACGGACCGCAATGGAGCCACGCACATGGTCGGGGAGGAGTGCTACCACCTCCTCAACTCGATCGGAATGGTGAAGATCCTCGACTTCGTCTCACCAATACCGACACCGCAATAGGAGTCGAGACAGAGAGGACATAGCGGGGTGAGAGGCCCGCCAACTTGAAAGGAGTACACAACCATGAACGGAACACCATCATCCAGGTATCACGCCGAGATCAAGCTCACCTGGGACGCCAGAGAGGTCAGGATCAACATCTTCGCCGACACCCTGGTAGAGATCTACCGGGACCTGGCCAACATCTCCGAGCAAATCCCTGGCCCGATCGCCAACGCTGGCCACCGCGAGATCGCCAACGCCGAGCTCAAGGCCAAGCAGCTCCAGAAGGACGGACTGCTGCCCGACAAGGTCGCCAAGAAGCTCGCACCCAAGGCGCCCGCCACCCCCATCTGTGTCAACTGCGGGTCCAACAACACTGAACTGATAAGGTGGGCCGACAAAGAGACCCAGGAAGCCAAGTCAGCCTGGAAGTGCCAGGACTGCAAACAATGGCTGCCCAACGCCAGAAAGGCGTGAGCTCTGGGGGAGAGGGGGAGAGCTCCCCCTCCCCCCGAAAAATAAAACGAAAGGAGTTGAACGATGTACAAGAAAAAGACTCTCCGGCACATGCAACCCATCACGAGGCGCTATGCCCGGATCATCAACGACCTCGATGGCGTCCTCCGGAGACTTCGCAACCTCACGGAGGAGGTCGCACGCCTCGAGCTTGACAGCACCGCCCTGCTCACCGCAACCCGCCAGGACACCAAACACGCTAACCTGGACGAGTTCCTGCAGGACCAGCTCCAGGACGACAACGCAGCCGAGCTCGAGAAACGGATCGACGCCGCCGAGATCTTCTACGACCCCGCTCTGAAGGAAGTCGATCCCGAGATCCTCCCCGGACGCATCCACTGGGAAAAGGTATCAACCACCCACGCCGTCCTTGACCCCCAAACCGGCGAGTCCGAAATCACCGAAGGAGGTACACCATGAGCAAGTTCATAGACCAGCTGATCGACAACCACGGCCACCTCGTAGAGTTCATATGGCCGTGCGAGGGCGGCCAAACACTGGTGCGCTGGTTCCCAGACGAGAACGCCCTCAGAACCCAGCAGCTCCTACCGAAAGAGAGCGCCAACTGGGTCAAGGCCGACCTGCTCAAAAACGGATACCACCAGACCTAGCCACCAGGGCGGGGTCCGAAAGGGCCTCGCCCTTTTTTTATCGAGGACAACCCCGAACCCGTTTTCCTCGAGCTCCTTTCCCCTAACCCTCGAATACGCGCTAGTATCGGTCACAACGATATGCCACATCGCGGCTATTGACAGCCTCCCCCAGGCCTCATATGATATATTTCAACAAGACGAATGAGGATGGAATGAGCAATAAGCAATCGGGCGGAGGCACCGCGGGTTGTATCATAGCGATTATCGTAGCAGTCATAGCAGGAGTACTCCTATTTATCTATAGGCCGTGGGAGGCAGCACCATCCGTTGGCACTTATGCACTTACCACAAATGTTATTCCCTCAGGAGCAGGCTCGGTTTCTCCCTCAGGTGGCGAATATCAATCTGCTCAGCAGGTGACACTGACAGCCAATCCATCTGGTGGTTACGCCTTCGACCACTGGAGCGGTAGCGCATCAGGCACCACACCCACCATTACCGTTATCATGTATTCGGACAAGACCCTCACTGCTAACTTCAGAACCACTAGCGAACCGACACACGAACTCGGCAAGCGTGAGCGATATTTCGTTGATAGAAAGGTCACTGGCTATGACAGCAGTTATAAGCCAGAATATGAGGACATCTATATGGATCTCACAACGGTTGCATACTGGGAAAAGGGCACTCAGGGGACTCCGACTATTTGGACGAACCCCCTGTCAGGGTTTCGCCATCCTGATTGGTTAATAGAATTCGAAACTGATCAAGCTCGGTGGGTAGTTAATTGGTATTATGAAGCGAGAGCATCTACTCCTCTCGACTCACCAGACTACGAATCTTACCTCAATCTCGTGGTGTGGCCCAAAGCTACTTTTGATAGGTATTTTAGGACTGCCGATAGAGGAGTGTTTGGGCTCCCCCTCGCTATCGAGGCTGACACCAGAGGACCGTCCAACAAGGGAGTCCATTGTACAGTAGTTCACCAAGCTGGGGAGTATGTTATCGTAGTCACACCTAGTGCCGTCGAAGACATTGTCGACTGGTGGGTCACGGTAGGAGCAGAGTGAACCATAGCTAAGAGAGAAGAGCTTAACCACAACGCTGCGCTACGTCAGACAATAAGTGCGACATCCCTGGCCTGTTCTCTATTCGCGTAGCCCCGTAAGCCACCGCCTCGCTAATTCAAGGGCTTCTATCTGTCCCTCCAACGGCAGATCACCTGCACCTACCGCTGCCACTGCCTTGCCAGCGGCCGTCGCTACCTGAGATGACGAATACGTCGTCCCTGTCCCCAGCTTCTTCGGCGATTGACTCGCAATCTCCGTCGGTGAATCATTGGCGTTTGCCCCCGACGATGGTGTCACCTCCCTCTTCCACTGCTCCACGCGCTTCAGGCGTTCCAGGTCTTCTTCCGTGGGCGCCCTCGACCGCTCCAATCGTTCCATGTCTTCCTGCTTCTCTCGGTCTAGGCGCTCGAGGTCTTCCAGACTCTCAGAGTGCCAGCTTCCCGGGCTCTGGGAGTACCCGCTTGTGCAACAAACTGCACACAAAACGTCAGGAGTGGTAGTAGGCCTTCCACAACCTGGGCACCTATGTTCTTCCATCCAGCCTTTTTTGTTTACCCCAGCAACATTCTAGCCATCGCACCTATGGGTGTCAATCGCACCCCATCGTCCCCTAGTCGTCCATGACCCCGGTCATCGTGATCATAATCGTGCCGGAGCTCGAGTTCGACGACGTCGAATTAACGGAAGCCACCGCCTCGAATGTCGGCGGGCTCTCAACTCTCCCGGACTCGGCAGATCCCGGTGAGGAAGCACCGCCAAAAAACAAGAAGATCGCCAGAACCGAAGCGAAGCACAGAAACCTAACGACTCGTCTCAATGTCCTCTCCAGTCATCCATCTCAGGGCGCTCCCAACTGCCGTGATTTGTTTTCCCAAAAAACTCTCTTTCAGAAAACGGCCTCCCCCTTGCCCTAACCACCCGCCTCAATGTCCCCTCCAGTCATCCAGATCGTCCCCGTATTTGACGAGTAGCTCGTAGGTAAACGAACCCGATAATGAAAAACAAGACAAGGCCGACCCCAAGTGCCAAACTGAAGGCACAGGTACCAGCAGGAAGGGTGGACAGGCCTCTTATCCAACCAACGGAGTAGACAATCCAAAAAACCATCCAGTATATGAACCTAAGCTGACCCTCCACGAACGTTTCAAGTCGATTCGCTAACCCCTTGCACAAAACCGCAACCATAAAGCCCAATGATACGAGAAGAGCTATGATGCCCAAACCCGTGAAAAACCAAACAGGTAGAGCAGGCATAGGTGTCATTAACCATGCTACAAATAACAGAAGCAACAAGACGATGGCGGGCATCAAATAGGCTAGCGGCTTAAGCCACCCCTTTAAGAAACCGGCACGCCCATATCTCCCCCACACCCACGAAACGACAGACGCGACTACCAATGATACTCCAATAAGGACTATCCTCAAAACTGGAGAGAAACAGGCAGGCACAGGGGGTATGAACCCCCAAGAAGAGACCACCCTCGTCTCCCTTATTGCCAGCAACAACAGACCAAAGGACACAAATAGGCCTCCATGTCGCGCCATATGTTCGTTTATGGATACGTTGCTCTTTAGCCAAGCAGCACCCCTTCTTGCCCCTGCCACTGCCGCAAGACATCCTTTCAGCACTTGCTGCTTAGACTGTGTATACAAGCTCAGAACCTCACTCGTCGCTATCGATAGAATTCGCTTTAGCTTATTGACTATTCTTGTATTCATCGGTGCACTCTACCCGTTGTCTCCACCAGCCACGTCTCTGCCTCCCCCATTTGCTAGGTCCGTATATGAGTCCTAGGCCTGCGCTTCAGTCCTTCCGTCTGCCGTGCGACTTCCTCACCTGGGTGTAATTCACCAAGTAGTCTTGATTATACCACCTGCCAGCTCAGCGAATTTCGAGGATAGCTATAGGCTCACTCACTCGCTTAGCTGAGATGCTGGACTTTGAGCATTAAAGGCGTATAATCTGGCAACTGTGATGGCAAGGGTCCGCAGGCGGCGCAGAGGGACGGCAATAGTTGAGACAGAAAAAGGGATTATTGTTGTGGCAGAGAGAAGTGGGATTTTTACTCTGCCTGGTGGTGAAGCAAGGAAACACGAGACAAGAACACAGGCAGCAATGAGAGAATTAAGAGAAGAGACGGGGCTACAACCGCACTCTGCTAAATGCCTCTTTCACCATAGGGGGCGCGTTCACAAATCACATGGTCATGGATACTTCAGGGACCATCACACCGTTTGTCTGGTCAAGGCCGCAGGCACAGCGAGGCCACACCGGGAGATAGAGTATGTAGAACACTACGAACCAGGCTCAGGCATTCACGTTTCAGGCGTAACCAAAGAAATCATTGACACATACTACGCGTACAAGAGGAGAGGCAGGTTGAAACGGGAGTTAGTTTGTGTTTTCAACAGGACTTGGGAATGGCTCGGTTTCTAATTGAATTCCGTCTGCACGGCTATGCTAGGGAGTACGCTAGGTGGGCGAGGGCGCGAACCCTTCGAGAGGCTCATAAGCTCGGAGTGAGAAGGCTAAGAGAGCCAAGGTTCGTGCCACACATAACGTTGTTCGGCCCAGCCCAAGCACATAGCCTGGGGAACGTAGTTCGGCAAGTAGAAAGGGTCGGCCGGAAGTATACCCTGGTTCCCTTCAAGCTCGGCATTAAGCGGGGCGGATTTCGGAACGACGATGTCAACTGGCTTTACCTTGACGTCCAGTCTTCACTAGAGCTTGAGCAATTCCGCTATGAACTGGCCCAGAACTTACTCAGGTTGGAAAGGAGTATATACGATACCTGCCAGCCCTATGACCGCAGCCAAAAATACGAGTTTCATTGCTCGATAGGAAAGTATGATCGTAGCCACAGCGCTAGGTTCGAGAAGCTAGCTGACTATGCTGAGACCAAATGTAGCCTAGAAGCCTTCGAACGCAACAAGGGTTCCGTCTTCGGCAAACTGCTCAATATCATCGAGAGCCACATCTTTAAGGCCGAAGAAAGGGGCGACCGAGGCATAAGTCAAAACCTTCTCAGAGTCACCGTTCTGGGAAAAGGCAGCCGTATCAAATCCGAATACGACCTAATTCTTGGGAGGACGTTACCTCGCAGGGAGGTATTGAGCGGGCGCCGGTGGCGGGAAACCATTGAGAAGTATGAAGGATTACGGAGTCCGCCAGGGGAAGCCCAGCAAATGGGGAACTGAAATGCAAATCGGTTGTGTGCCGTTCATTCTGACTGCCATAACCGCGTTTGTACTCCTATCTGTTGCCCCTGAGAATACCACGACCAACTTGATAATCATACTAAGTGTTCTTGCGGCGTCGGGAATCCCTGTGTACGTAGTGCACCGAAAACGTGCGAGGCAACACAATAGGCCAAATATACCCAGCTCAACACATTCACGAGGCACTGCGACAATGGGCAGGCCATCCCAAAAGACCCGCTTAGAACGTACGCCAACGAGAATACAATTCCGCGACGTCAAGGCAACGGCAGAACTGGACCCCTCAAGACCAGATCTGACAGGCCTAGCCGATGCCTTTACGGGCGAGCCCCTGAATGCAGCGTTGGGCCTATATCAGTGCTTGAATTGCAGAGTGTACTACCACGAGAGCAGCGCGAGTTTCCTCAAAGACGAGAACAATGGCAGGTGCGTAGCGTGCTCTAGTACAGATATCGTCCAATCTACAAGCACGATTGCCCGCGAGTCTGGACGCAACTACGAGGCCGGTATCGTGACACTGAGTGACTACAAAGACCACGTTGGGCACGTAGCCACATTTCAAGGTACCGTGCAACGGGTGGATATGAGTCGAGACAGGAGACATTATGCGCTCATGTTCGAAAACAAACCGTGGAGACATGGCTTCAAGATGGTCGTGTTTCGTAGCAATGTGCGTAGCATGGGAGGCAGTAACTTCCTGCACAGCCTCGCAGGTAGAACCATCAGGATAAGAGGGCTGCTCCAACATCACGATGTTTTCGGATATGAAATAATAGCTACAACTAGGTCAATGATACTCGACATAGGAGCTGGTACAGGAAGACGGAATTGAGGCATAATCTACACCGGGGGGTTACAAGAACAGGTCTTCAACAAACGGCCGTGCCAGCACGATATCCGACCACACGATGGGAAATAGGTCGCCATGTGACACCTAGTTCTTAGAGATCCGGAAGATGCGAAGACTCCCTTGGATAGTAGGCATCATTGTGGGCTTTGCCAGCTTCGGCTTAGGTACAATTAGCTACACCTTGCCCGATTCTTTGATAGGCGGTGTAGCACTGGGTGTCACTGCGGGCGTCTTCACTTGGTTCATACGTAAGTTTTCCGCCCCTAAGAAGGACCGACATACAATTGTAGAATACAACCCACCCACATTCCGAAATCTAGATACCAAACCGTCAGACACCATTGGCGAGACCGACTTGACAGGCCTTGTAGATGCATACACCCTGGAGCTGCTCGACACGGCTTTGAACATCCACCAATGTGTCACGTGCCAAGTCTATTATCATGGGAGTACAGTCCGATTTCTGGAAACCCACAACGACGGTCAGTGTATTTCCTGCCTAAGTAGGGAAATCAGACCTCTAAGCGAGATCCGTGTGAGGAAGCACGGAAGGAACTACGACGCTGAAATAGTGACGCTGGCTAACTACAAGAAGTTTTCTGGCAGAGTGGTCATTTTTCAGGGGCGCGTCACAGGAATTGAAAGAGACCGGCAAGGGAAGAACTATGCCGTCATCTTCCAAGGCATAACAGATTCCACTGCGCCAGTCCAAATGTTCATACTGGAACCCAATGTTAAGGACGTCGGTGGAACACGTTTCATTGAGAATCTCTTGGACAAAACGATCACGGTGCGTGGACTGCTGAAGCAGCACGGTGGACTCTTGTATGCTATATTCGTAACTAGTCGTTCCATGATATTGGAGATCAAATGAAGTGGAGAAATCTCGGCAAAAGACAAGACATCATCGAAGAGTACAAGAACAAGAACCCGTACGAAATTCTTGAAGTACTCCCTTCTGCCTCAATGAAGGAGATAAAAAGGGCCTACAGGACACTCATAAAAAGATATCATCCAGATGTCTCAGATCGCTTCCTAAGGAAGACTAACGAAGAAATAGCCAAATTCATTAATACTGCATATGAATCAATATTGAGAGAACGAGATGAGCGACGATAGATACTTGAGACACTCGTTGATCGACTGGTTTGACCAAGAAATGGTAGCAGCCGCGCGTGTGATCGTTGTGGGGGCTGGCGCTACGGGCAACGAAGTACTGAAAACCCTATGCCTTCTAGGCGTCGGCCACCTACATATAATAGACTATGACCGCATAGAGCCGCATAACCTCACGAGGGCTATTCTGTTTAGCCAAACAGATATCGGCCGCTACAAAGCAGAGGTCGCGGCTGCGTCATGCAAGCTAATCGATCGAAATGTCAATATAACCTACAGCACTGAGAACTTCTGGAAATCGCTTAGCATAGATCAGATTAGAACCTACGATGCACTTTTTTGCTGCGTCGACAACTTCGAGGCAAGAATAAAGTTGAGTCAATTGTGTTGGATAGCTAGAACCGACCTATACAATACCGCTATAGATAGCAGGTTCGTAACCGTGGAAAGATATCCTTTCAGCACCTCCTCCGACTGTCCTTGCTACGAATGCGCTTTGCCGGAATCTGTATACGACAAGAGAAACCAACGCTATTCCTGCGGTTGGCTGAGGAAACGTGCATTCGAAGAAAAGAAGATCCCGACGACAACCATCACAGCAAGCATCGCGGGAGCGCAGGCCTGCTCTCTATACCTTCATGGCAACAAGGCCAAGGGCCCTGTAGGCGCCGTCCGCTGCTTCACCGATACTATTCTCCTGAATTCGACCTCGTCTAACATCATACGAAACAGCGAGTGTCCTGCATGTTCGGGGCTGCCACGAGAATCTCAGTACTTCAAGGTCAGAAACAGAAAGCTACTGAACATCTTGAGTAGCCACGAATTACCTGAGAATCTGACTATATCCCTAAGTGATAAGATTGTTCTTGACGTTACATGCAAGGTCTGCGGGCACAAGAAGAGCATCAATGACGTTGTGGACAAATATGACGACAGCTTGTTATACTGTGATACGTGCGGGCTAATCTCGAACGAGGTGGTGATAAAAGACGTCCTGACGCTTTCGGAACTTCATAACACCTTTCCCCAGTCAAAGATACCGGTGAAATATCTCAGTTTCTATATGGATGGACTAAGATTCATTCTTGAATTGGAGGATTAGAATGGACGAAACAAAAGATGAACTGAAGATAGTCGTCAAGACCGCAGATGGCACCAGAAAGGCGGAGGTTGCCGTTTCGGCAGACCAACGAGTCAAGGAGATCGTGCAAGCAGCCATTGATAACTGGGCATTACCCAAGGACACCGATTACACAGTTTTTAACGTATCTACCAGCAAGCTCTTGAAACAATCCCAGACGTTGAAGGAAGCTGGTGTTTCTAATTCGGACATTCTTGAAATCCAGCCTGTCCTGGTAGCGGGGGCTGATTAGTGACTGTTCGTGACAAGCGGATAGATGAGGATATAAGGAAACTAAAGAACCTCAGAGACGAGACCTCTGACCTTGTGAGCAGCATAAAGGTAGCAGGGAGTCCGGTTTCCACAATCAGATTGACAATAGGCGTGCCAACGGCTGAGGATGACACTTACCCCAACAGAATTCGGAACAGTTCGACAATTCACATTGAGCTTTCTGCACGATACCCCCTAGATCGACCAAAGGTATCAGTCATTGAACCTACCTGGAATCCCAACATATACCGAAGTGGCTTACTATGCTTGGGGGAGAAATGGATCGCCACAGAAGGACTAGACCTTCTCGTGATAAGAGTCATACGATTGCTCGCATTTGACGATTCGATACTGAACATCAAGTCTCCCGCCAACCATGAGGCACTGATATGGTATGAAAAGGCGAAGACAAGACACCGCTCGTCCTTCCCAACATTCAATCTCGAGAGACTCAGAAAACCGTCAACGCCACCATCGAAGTTATCATGGAAGAACATACAATGAACTTCTCCCTAACGGCGTTCCCAAAGTACTAGTGTAGCGATGGATATCAACGAGCATTCCGAAGGGCCAGGCAAGCACATCGCCAGAATCCCCGAAATTCGTCAGGAGTCTGGCATATCGGCCACGGACTGGCACGAAGTTGAGCCCGACGTAAGGGTCAGTGGTATAGGCGAGCTATTTAGGAAGATGGACCCCATAAATGCTGCAAATCTCATATACAAATCATTCGCAGGTCCCTTAGTGGTTATTAGCGAGAGGTGCAAGCAAAACATCTATGCTCATACCTTATCAAGTAGAAAGGAAATGGGCGGTTTGCTAATTGGCAACACTTATTCCCTACCTTACGATACTAGAAGCGGTTACAATTTCGCTACCTTTATTAGTGATTCAGTTCCAAGCATGAAGCCCAGAAACTCACCAGTCTCATTGAGAATGGACATCGATATATGGACCAGAATTAAGAATCACATCGCCAACGGAAAGATAGTTGTTGGATGGTATCACAGCCACCCTGAAATCGGGGCATTCTTTAGCGGTACAGACAGGGTCACACAAAGAGGCTTCTTCAGCAATCCGTACTCCTTGGGTGTTGTCATGGATCCCTACAAAGATGAGCTCAGGTGTTACTTCGGGGCAGATTCAAAGGAGATAGATTGCCACCTTGAGGTAATCGCTGACGAGACTGCTTTGAGCTACCTGGCCGCCGCGGATGAAACCAACCTATTGCACAAGTAAGGCAGGACAATCTCTACGCCCTCTACAAAAACCCAGATTGTTGCCGCAGCAAGCAACCAGCCTCACGATTGCCAGCATTTTGCCAATAATTTGCCAATAGACGCCGCGCCCCCAGCAATCACCCGCCACCCCACGTTTCAGGGCAATCAGAGGTCACAACTCGCCATTTTGTGCGAGCCGCCATCTGAAGATATAATTTGCCCAGCAGGAGACAAGATGCCCGAAAGTGAATTCAAGCCGATTCTAGACCGCGACAAGCACGAAGGAGACGCAAGGCAACACTTCTCAAAGCAAATTGACCTTCTGGTTGACCTCGCCAATTATGGTAGCAATCTTATTCCACGTGCGTATGATTCAAGTAGCAAGAAGCTGGAGGACATCGTAGTAATAGGAGTACTACTCAAGCAAGTTGTATCGATGATAGACGCAGTTGAGATTCTTGTCTCAGAGGGTGCTGTGGGTCCGGCAAATCTGCAGGCTAGAGCCGCGTTTGAATCCTCGCTATATATTGACTGGATTCTCATGAGCGAATCAGAACGGAAGGCCAAATACTACTACGTATCGGACCTCCGAAACCAGCGTCTCTGGGCACTACGCCTCAAAACCGGAACTCCTGAGAAGCAAGTATTCTCCAAAGCCCTCTCGTATCTGGGGAAGCACCTGGAAACTGCGCGTCTGGAAGACCTGGAGAAGGAAGCAGAAGAGGTACTCGCCAAGATAGATTCGCTACTCACAAGAAATGCTTGGAATGAAATCAGTTTGGCATTCGACAAGAAGAAGAACAAGAAGACGGGCGCCGAAACCTACTGGTACAAGATGCTGGGGGTTTCCTCCATAAGGCAACTTGCTGAGCATGTGGGCCGCCTAGCCGAGTATGACCTGTTCTACTCAAGAAGCTCAGAAGTAATGCACGCTGCATCATACCGGGACCACATACAGTTCCACAAAGGTATTGTCTTCTTTGAGCCAATAAGACAGCTGAAGGACATGCACAATCTTCTACGGTTTATTAATTCGGTCGCTATTTCCAGCTACATGTCCGTACTCAAGCATTACAGACCTGGAGAACTCACCCATTTCACACGAAAGTATATGCGAGACTGGAGAACCGCATTCCTAAACATTCCAACCGTGTCTTATACTCATAACACCGGCCATCCGTGAATTGCCCAGTTTATCCGAAGCTCGTGATGGGCTGTTCGGCGCAGCGCCAGCCGATCTCACGTGCGTTGCACTCCATAAGTCTCTTGCACAAGAACCCAGCTTGTCACCTCGGAAAGGAACTGTCCCGCCGCCTGCTAACATTTTGCTAACGGACTAAACATCACCACCAATCACCAGACAACCTCCCACGAACAAAACGCCTCGCCCCTAACTGACACAGACGTTCTACCTTGAACGTAAGACCACAAGCCGCCACGCCCAACCACAAATTTCGAGAGCGGCACCATAAACCACTCGGTCACCTCTCCTATCGGGTTATTATACCATCTGCTGTGAAAATAGCTTTGGTTGTTGTTCTTTTCCTGCCATGGCAGGGCATTTTGGCTGCCAGACATGGCCAAAGTGAACTCGGATGATATTATCCGCCTCCGTTCGGAACAACTATATGGCCACTAGGACAGTGTTGCTGCGCTTGTGGTAATGGTAGAGGGTCGACTAATCCTGAGGGTCGCTCATACTGTGGCTGTGAGAATCTTACTACCAGGCCTGGAGACGAAATTCAAGGCACCTTTTATCCTCAGGCTGGTTCTCTCATCTCGAGAGAGGGACGCGTTCGTTGTGCCAGAACAAGCTTAACTATCTCCACAAGAATAAATATGCTTGAGCCAGCCAGTATGCAGACCCCCCAGTCCCGAGCAGTCAGGGGATAGGTATTGAATGGACCTTGTAGAGCCGGCAGGTAGACCACCAGGCAGAGCAGGCAGATTTCCCAGCCTATGGCTGCCAGGAGCCATTTGTTGCCGGCCGGGCCGATCTTGAACAGGGAGTGCTTAAAAGAGCGACAGTTAAAGGCGTTGAAGAACTCTATGATTATCAAGGTAACGAAGCACAGGGTCTGGGCTTCGGCAAAAGGCTCCCCGGATTTCAGTGCCCATATGAAGACTC
>Ga0315291_10008746_pt1 | contig 12420 bp, 10 predicted proteins | sample YL17G12_20_MG_FD_203070 | JGI IMG/M metagenome (GOLD analysis project Ga0315291, IMG submission 203070) | Sediment microbial communities from Yellowstone Lake, YNP, Wyoming, USA - YL17G12_20 | ecosystem: Environmental > Aquatic > Freshwater > Lake > Sediment | place: USA: Wyoming | collected... | reverse complement strand
TTTATATGACACAAATCTCCTTGTATCAATAAGAAATCTAAAAAACACAGTTACTTACAATCGTGACAACTCATTGATATGTACAACAAATTACCCCGTTAAAATCTCTGCGAAAGCAGGAATCCATTTCTTTCATGAAAGTTATTTCTGGATTCCCGTTTGCACGGGAATGACAGAGAAGGATCAAAATCATTAAGAGGTTATTTTTTAAACTATTTAGGAGGGTCCTATGGTGCTTGACGAAAAGATCATTACAGAGGCGATTATTGATCGGTACTTCCAGAAATTGAAAGAGAACCTATCCGTCGATGTGGCTATTGTCGGTGGAGGCCCGTCGGGTCTTGTCGGTTCCTATTTTCTGGCCCAGAATGGGTTTAAAGTCGCCCTCTATGAGCGGAAGCTCTCGATCGGAGGTGGGATGTGGGGTGGGGGGATGATGTTCAATGAGATTGTTGTCCAGAAGGAAGGGAAGAGGATCCTCGATGAGTTTGGGATTCGATCTCATTCCTACGCAGAGGGTTATTATACGGCCGATTCGATTGAAGCCATCTCAACCCTCTGTTCGAAAACAGTGCAGTCTGGGGTAACCATTTTCAATCTCATCAGTGCTGAAGATCTCATCCTTCGGGAGAATCGCATCACTGGACTGGTCCTCAATTGGACAGCTGTGGAGATGGCAAACCTCCATGTTGATCCTCTGACGGTTCAATCGAAATTTGTGGTCGATGCGACAGGCCATGCAACTGAAGTCGTGGCCATCCTCCAGAGGAAGAATGAGGTGAGGCTTTTTACGGACACAGGCAAGATTGTAGGTGAAAAGTCCTTATGGGCAGAGGCAGCAGAGAGAGATACGATGTCTAATACGAGAGAGGTCTTTCCTGGACTCTATGTGGCTGGGATGGCGGCCAATGCAACCTTTGGGTCTTACCGGATGGGCCCGATCTTTGGAGGGATGCTCCTTTCGGGTGAAAAAGTGGCCTCCTTGATAACAGAGGAATTGAGGAGAAAATGATTATTTTCACCCCCGCCCTCACCCTCCCCCATCAAGGGGGAGGGGGCTTTTTATTGGGTTCCTCCAATGGATCCCCTCTCCCCTGGGAGACTGTGTCGTAATTGGTAGTCGCAACCTTTAGGTTGCGGTCAGTTTCAATAAAATCAATGAGTTGCACGCAGGCTAAAGCCTGCGGCTACCATCAAAATGGGATTACGACACAGTCTCTGGGGGGAGAGGGTTGGGGTGAGGGGGAAGTGATCTTATCATCACCCCTCTCCGAGCCAGAGGCTCTATGAGCCGGCGGCCACCTTAATCCTCCCCCATCAAGCCCTGAACCTAATATGGTACAGGGCAAGGGGGAGGAAAGTTTTTTAGAGAATTAGATGCCCCGCAGCTCTGCTGCGGGGTTCTTTACTATTCAACGTAGTAAACGGCCAGGCTTTCTAACGGGGTAAATATTTAACTATTGCATTTTTTTTGGTTAAATTTATAATACCTAAATTGAGCGATTCTTAATATTATTATTAAAGATAAACCCTTCTGGATTCCCGTTTTCACGGGAATGACATTTTCATTCATTGGGGGGTAGTCGTCATTCCTGCGGAAGCAGGAATCCAGTATCTTTGATGTAATTAATAACGAAAAATCGCTCAATTTAGGTAATATCATTAGTTGTTTTTTGCTTATAGCTTAAGAATGGAGGGATGACGAATCTCATAATAAAAGATTCCGAAAAAAGAGATGAGAATTTTAGTCATTGAAGACGAGAAAAAGGTCGCCAGTTTTATTAAAAAAGGACTGGAAGAAGAGCATTATGCTGTGGATACAGCCTATGATGGTGAAATTGGCCTCTATATGGCTGATGTTAATGAGTACGATTTAATTGTTCTTGATCTGATGATTCCCAAGATCGATGGATTAGAGGTTTTAAAAAGAATTCGGAGCAGTAAAAACAATGTCCCCATATTGATTCTGACTGCAAAAAATACTGTGGAGGATATTGTTAAGGGGTTAGATTCTGGATGTGACGATTATTTAACCAAGCCTTTCAATTTTATGGTTTTCTTGGCGAGAATACGCGCCTTGCTGCGCCGTGAAAAAATCGAGAAAGAACCCCTTATAAAAATAGCTGACGTGATCCTCTCCCCGGTCACTCATAAAGTGACGAGGAGTGGGAGTGAGATAGAACTTACCAGTAAGGAATACGCCCTGTTAGAATATTTTATGAGGAACCCAGATCGGGTGCTCACAAGGACGATGATTTCTGAACATGTCTGGGATTACCATTTTGATTCTTTGACCAATGTGGTCGATGTCTATGTCAATTATCTCCGAAAAAAAATTGATAAAGATTTCGAACCCAAATTGATCCATACGATTCGAGGTGTCGGTTACATCCTCTCCGCTAACAGGTCCTGAACCTAACATGGTGCAGGGCAGGCCCTGTACCTAGCATGGTGCAGGGCAGGCCCTGTACCAAGTATGGTGCAGGGCAGGCAGGACATAAAAAAGGGATAAATGCATCTCGGCAGTCTTCGAATTAAACTCACTTTATGGTATGTCCTTATTTTAGGAATTCTTTTGATTTCCTTTAGCAGTTTTTTATATTTCACCCTTTCAAAAAGTCTTTATCGCGATGTAGATAATAAATTGAGGGCGCTGGCAGAACTGATCGCTTCAGAATCTGCTTCCCCATTATCTAAATTTGGTTTTGGAAATATCGACCAAACCCTTGAAACATCGATGAATCTAAAACCAATAGGAAAATTCATACAAGTTTTAGACGAATCAGGCAACATTGGTCGAAAATCTGATAATTTAAAAAACGTTCAGCTTCCGATCAGTCTCAGTGCACTCAAGAATGCTTCAAAGGGTCTGATCACGTTTGAGACCAATCGTTCTTTCGGGAACACTCCGTTACGAATCGTAACCTTCCCTGTTTTAGGGGATAATCATATCACCAAAATCGTCCAAGTGGCTTCCTCTTTAGAAGATGTGGAGGATGCCCTCAATACCTTGTTCATCATCTTAATCATTGCTGTTCCCTTGGTCCTTCTCATCGCCAGTCTGGGGGGACAATTTCTTGCGAACAAAGCACTCAAGCCTGTTGATCAAATTACCCAGACAGCCCGTATGATTACTTCCCAAAACTTAAATCAAAGAATTAAGCCACTAAAGGTAAAAGATGAAATATCAAGATTGATTGAGACATTCAATGAGATGATTTCTCGACTGGATCGATCTTTCCGTCAAGTTAAACAGTTTAGTACAGACGCTTCTCATGAATTAAAAACTCCCTTAACCATTCTCAAGGGAGAAGTGGAAGTCGCCCTCCGTAAGAAACGTGAGTCCCAGGAATATGAGCAAATCTTAAAGAGCAATTTAGAAGAGATCAATCGGATGTCACAAATTGTAGAGGATCTCCTACTGCTTTCCAAAGGGGATAGCGGGGAGATCCGGTTAAATAAAGAAGATATGAATTTGACCGAGATATTAAACGAAGTGGTTGCCCAAGTGAACATCTTAGCTCAATCAAAGAATCTCCATATCGAAACATCGAATCATCACGAAGAGATCCACATCTTTGGAGATCCCTTGCGAATCAGAGAATTATTTTTGAATTTGATTGAGAATGGGATTAAATACACTGAGGAAAGGGGTTCCATTCATATCCATCTCACGAAAGATGACTTTCTCCAAGATGGAACCCCGGCAGGTGGACCCAAAGCAGGGCAAGCGGAATTTGCAAGAATTATTGTTTCCGATACTGGAATTGGCATTGCAAAAGAGGATCAGGAAAGAATATTTGATCGATTTTTTAGAGTCGATAAAGCCCGGTCGAGAGAACAAGGAGGGAGTGGTCTCGGGCTTAGTATTTGCAAATGGATTGTCGAAGCTCACCGGGGAGAAATTAAAGTGGAAAGCGAATTAGGAAAAGGAAGCTCTTTTATCGTTAAATTACCAATCGATTCTTCATAATTTTTTGATGAAAAACGGTCCGTCAACCCCGTTAGAAAGGGTGGGGCTTTAACTCCGCCCTTCACCCCGTGAGTATAAGGATTTCGGGCCTTTGCAGCCGATCGGAAAACCAAGGGGCGTGCAAAAACGAGGATTAATCCATACGTTACTCTACGGGGTAAATAAGGAATTAACATTTTCTTTCTTCATCACCGCCATAAACCCCGTAGGATTTTTACTATCCAACGGGGTAAATGACGGGGCTTTCTAACGGGGTAAATGGGTTAAAATTCTTTCAGAAATTGGATAATTATTAAACAGTTGAAGCACTTTTTTGCACCTTTTTGTAATTTAAAAAACTAAAATAAAAAATATTTCTGTAAATTCAAGTAATTAACAATAGGCAAAAATTGGCACTTATTTTGCTAAAGTATCATATAATTTGTTATTTATAACTTCTTATTCCTAATTTAGGAGGCTACAAAAATTGTCGGAACGCCTGGGCGAATTACTCGTCAAAAAGAATTATATTACCGCCGATCAACTTAAAAAAGCGATAGAGGAACAAAGACTAAAGGGAGGCCGTTTAGAATCCGCCCTCATTCGATTGGAATATATCAAAGAAGATGAGATTCTCTCTTTTTTAAGCGCCCAATTTAGAGTTCCTTCCATTAAAATTTCTAAAATTGAAATCAATCCGAATGTGATTAAATTGATCCCATCCAGCACTTCCAAAAAGTATTTCATCATCCCCATTAATCGGATTGGCCCTAAATTGACGCTGGCAATGGCTGATCCCAGCAATATTATCGTGATCGATGAAATTAAATTTATGACCGGCTTCAATGTTGAACCGGTGGTGGCTTCGGAAACGGAGATCATCGATGCCATTAAAAAATATTATGGAGGCGGCGGAGGTGTTGCTGGAAAGGGCACGGTTTCGTTTGAGGCTGCCGATTACACCCTGGATGACGAGGAGAAGAAAGCTCCCTTAGACGGTGGCGTCATGCTCGACGATGACTTCGTCGATGTGGATGATTTTGATGCTCTCGTCCATGGAGCGGTGGATAATGTTGAAATCGTCGATACGCAATTACAATTAGATGAAACGGGGGATATCGAAGGTCCCATCATCAAAATCGTCAATGGAATTCTGATCAAAGCCATAAAATTAGGGGCGAGTGATATCCATTTTGAACCTTACGAAAAGACGTTCCGAGTCAGATATAGGGTTGATGGCGTGTTAAGGCGGGATATGATACTCCCCAACCAGATAAGAAATGCTATCACCTCCCGATTGAAAATTATGGCGAGGTTAGATATCGCCGAAAAGCGACTCCCCCAAGATGGAAGGATCAAGTTACGAATGGCCAAGGGACGGGAAATGGATTTCCGGGTCTCTTCCCTCCCTGTCCTTTTTGGTGAAAAGGTTGTTCTCCGATTATTAGATAAATCTGCTTTACAATTGGATATGACCAAGCTTGGGTTTGAAGAAGAGTCTTTAGCCGAATTCCAAAATGCCATTCATAGACCTGTCGGAATGATTCTGGTGACAGGTCCAACAGGAAGTGGAAAGACAACCACCTTATACTCCGCCTTATCTGAATTAAATAAAGAGAGTGAAAATATTATGACGGCTGAGGATCCGATTGAATACAATTTTATGGGGATCAATCAAGTCCAGATGCATGAAGAAATTGGACTCACTTTTGCTTCTTCTCTCCGTTCCTTTCTTCGCCAAGATCCCGATATCATCATGGTGGGAGAGATCCGAGACTTCGAAACAGCCCAGATCGCTGTCCAAGCAGCGCTCACTGGACATCTTGTCTTGAGCACTGTTCACACCAATGACGCTGCAGGAACCATCACAAGATTGATCGATATGGGGATTGAGCCATTCTTAATCTCATCGGCGATTCTTCTGATACTTGCTCAACGCTTGATCCGGAAGATCTGTATGGATTGCAGGGAACCTATCAAACCCCATGCTCAGCTTTTGATCGATTTGGGTGTTCCTCCGGATGAGACCAAATCCTTCACGGTTTATAAAGGGAAAGGATGTACCATTTGTAATGGCACGGGTTATAAGGGTCGCCTGGGTCTCTATGAAGTCATGCCCATGAGAGAAGAGGTCAAAGAGCTTGTATTGGCTCGTGCCTCAGCCTCTGAAATAAAGAAGGAGGCCATGCGTTTTGGGATGAAGACCCTAAGACAAAGTGGCATCACCAAAATTAAGAGTGGCTTGACGACCATTGAGGAAATACTCCGGAGCACCATGGATGATCGATAATCGATCGCAAAGAAAATGTTGGAGGAAAAGATGATTGAATTACAAAAATTACTCGAAATCGTGGTTGAGAAAAAAGCCTCCGATTTGCACATTACTACAGGAGCACCCCCCCAATTTCGGATCGATGGAAAGTTGATGAGTTTTGATTCAACCGTTATGACTCCACCCGATACCAAAAGGCTCTGTTATAGTGTATTGACCGATTCCCAGCGACATAAATTTGAGGAAGAATGGGAATTGGACTTCTCCTTTGGAATCAAAGGGTTGAGCCGATTCAGAGGGAATATCTATATTCAAAAGGGAGCGGTCGCTGGGGCATTTCGGGCCATTTCTTTTGATATCCTCAATTTTGCTGATTTGGGAATTCCTCCCACTGTCAACGAATTAATAAAAAAACCAAATGGCCTTGTTTTGATCACCGGGCCAACAGGAACAGGAAAATCGACCACATTGGCAGCGATGATCGATAAGATCAATAGGGAACAGAACGCTCATATTATGACCGTCGAGGATCCGATTGAATTCCTCCACTACCATAAAAATTGCATGATCAATCAAAGAGAGGTGGGCTCCGATACAAAAAGTTTCGGGGCCGCTCTTCGACATATCCTCAGACAAGATCCGGATATTATTCTTATTGGCGAAATGAGGGATTTAGAAACAATTGAGGCAACCCTCGTTACAGCCGAAACAGGGCATTTGACCTTCGCCACGTTGCACACAAATTCCTGTGTAGAAACAATCAATCGTGTCATCGATGTCTTTCCCCCCCACCAACAACAACAAATACGGACACAACTTTCCTTTGTCTTGGAAGGGGTTCTTTCTCAACAACTCATTCCGAAGATCGGGGGGAAGGGACGGGTTTTAGCCATGGAGGTGATGGTGCCGAACCCTGCCATTCGAAATTTAATTCGAGAGGATAAAATTCAACAAATCTACTCAACGATGCAGATGGGACAGACGAAATTCGGAATGCAGACAATGAATCAAGCCCTCCTTTCACTTCTGGAACGCCATCTCATCTCCTTAGAGGATGCTATGACACGGAGCCATAATCTGGACGAATTTAAACAAATGCTTTCCACCTCGAATACCTCTGCAGTGAGAAAGGAAAGACCGCTGAAGACAGCGTGAACCCTGTTAGAAAGGAGGGGGCTTTAAACCCGCTCTTCACCCCGTGAGTATAAGGGTTTCGGGCCTCTGCAGCCTATCGGAAAACCAAGGGGGGTCCAAAAACAAGGATTAATCCATACGTTACTCCACGGGGTAAATAAGGAATGAACATTTTTTTCTATATCTTCGTCATAAATAACGGGGTGTTCTAATGGGGTGAACCGACAAGGAAGGGAAACGTTATGCCAATCTATAAATGGGAAGGGAACGTAGGTAAGGGAGTGATCAAAAAGGGAGAGATGGAAGCTCCCAACGAAGCAGCCATTCGAACCCATCTCAGGCAACAGAAAATCGCTCCTACCAAAATCTCTTTGAAGGGAAAAGAGTTTAAAATTTCTCTGCCCTTTAAAAAGAAAGTAAAACAGCGATCAATCGCTATTTTTACCCGACAACTTGCGACCATGATTGATGCCGGATTGCCTTTGGTTCAATCATTGGAAATTTTAGCTTCCCAACAAGATGACAAGGTTTTCCAAAATATTATCCGGCAGATCCGGGAAGATGTCGAGGGAGGGGCCACCTTTGCAGGGGCCCTTAAAAAACATTCTGTTACCTTTAACGAATTGTACACGAACTTAGTCGTAGCGGGTGAGGAGGGAGGTATTTTAGACACGATTTTAAACCGTTTGGCCAACTACATTGAAAAGGCAGAGGCTCTGAAAAAAAAGGTCAAATCGGCTCTCGTCTATCCAGCCACCATTGTGGGTGTGGCCATCATCGTCGTGATGATATTGATGATCTTCGTCATCCCCGTCTTTGAATCCATGTTCAAATCAGCAGGTCAAAACTTACCCCTCCCAACGCTCATCACTCTCACGATTAGTAAGCTTGTACAGAAATATATCATCATCATCATTCCTGGACTTATCCTTTGTTTCTACCTGTTCAAAAAATATTATCAAACCGAAAAAGGGAAAACCGTCATGGATCGTCTGCTTTTAAAATCACCTGTCTTTGGACCGCTCTTCCAAAAAATTGCTGTGGCCCGGTTCTCTCGAACCCTGGGGACCCTCGTCAGCAGCGGGGTCCCTATCCTGGATGGATTAAATATTGTTTCAAAGGCCTCTGGAAATAAAGCCATTGAAATAGCCATCCTCAATGCAAGGGCCAGCATCCGAGAAGGTGAAACCATTTCAGAACCGTTAGGCCGTAGTGGTTACTTTCCTCCCATGGTGATCCAGATGGTCTCGGTTGGGGAATCGACCGGAGCCTTGGACTCCATGTTGTCCAAAATAGCAGATTTCTATGAAGATGAAGTAGATGTCGCTGTGGGAAATTTGACCGCCCTCCTCGAACCGCTCCTGATGGTCTTTTTAGGACTCGTGATCGGAGGCGTGGTCATCTCGATGTATCTCCCTATATTCAATATGGCATCTGCTGTTGGTTAATTTACTCTGCCAAGGAGATCATTTATAGGTGGTTGAATCGGATGGATTCGAATGTAAGCCTATCCTTTGATACTCATCAAAAAATGTTAAAGTTAAAAAATGTAAAGGATTTGATGCTGTGTCGCATCATCATCCTCACCCTTCTTCTCGCCATCACATTCATTTTCCAGTTTTCTAAGAAGCAATACTTTTTCATCCCCTTGACCAATAGCTTCTATTATTTTTTAAGCTTTTTTTATCTCGTGACCATCTTTTATGCCCTTTTTTTAAAAAAAGTTAAAGACCTTCGGCAATTTATTTTTATTCAAATCGTCATCGATCACCTTTTCATCACAGGTTTAATCTATTTTACCGGTGGAAAAGAAAGTATTTTCCCCATCACCTACATCTTCTCTATTATTGGGAGCAGTTTTATCTTCTATAAACGAGGGGCCTTTTTTTCAGCTTCCCTCTCTACTTTTCTTTACGGACTGATTCTGGTGTTCCAACTCTACCACTGGATCAATCCTTTAGGTCGGCCTCTTTTTTACGATCCCAGTCAAATATTTTATTCCCTGATTCTTTATATGGCGACTTTTTATATTGTCGCCTTTTTGAGCAGCATCATTTCTGAAGAACTGAAGAAGAAAAAGGGAGAGCTCATCCAGAAACAGGTCGATTATAATCAATTGGAGACCTTTAATCGAAATATTATCCAGAGTCTGGACAGCGGTCTGATGACCATTAATCTCTCTGGAAAAATTATTTTTTTAAATCGAACTGGAGAAAAAATCTTAAACCAAAATAACGATCATTTGAAAGATGTCTCCATCTATGATCTCTTTCCAAAAATCGATGAGGCGATCGATGAAGTCAAAAAGAAGACATCGGATCCCCCCCCCGATTATCAACGGTATCAAACGGTCCTTACAAATGATGTTGGGGGAAACATCTATCTTGGTTTTTCAATCTCTCCACTGACCGATCCAGAGGGATCACTCATCGGCCATACCTTAATTTTCCAGGACATTACAAAATTTAAAGAGATGGAAGAACAGATGAAGCGGCTCGATAAGATGGGAGCCATTGGTTTATTGGCTGCAGGGATGGCACACGAGATCAGAAACCCTTTAGCTTCTTTAAGCGGATCGATTCAAATGTTAAAGTCTGATCTCCGATTGAAGCGCCATCAGCAAAAACTCATGGCAATCATATTGAGAGAATCGGAAAGACTCAATGCCCTCATTACGGATTTTTTGCTATTTGCGACACCCCCTCAAAGTACTAAAAAGTCTTATGAGATCCAGAAGGTTATTGAGGAAACGATCGATCTGCTTATCCATTCTCCCTCCTTCCATGAGGGGATTCGCATTCATCGCCCGGCCTCCCCAAAAAACATCCAGGCGATGATCGATGTAGATCAAATGAAACAAGTCTTTTGGAATCTTCTGATTAATGCAGTCCAAGCGATGTCTAATGGAGGAGAGATTCGTATTGAATTGGAGCAACAAAATGGGACCTTTGGGGAAATGAGATTTCCCCTTCCCTTTACCCAGCGGAGAGGGAAAGAATGGCTCAAAATCTCGATCTCTGATTCTGGGAGTGGGATCTCCTCACAAGAAAAAGAGAATATTTTCGAGCCTTTTTTTACAACCAAGGAAACCGGGACGGGGCTGGGTCTGTCGATCGTTCATAAAATCATTGAAAATCACAACGGAGTCATCAAAGTGGATAGTGAGGTGGGAAAGGGCTCCACGTTTACCATCTTTTTGCCCACCGATTAAATTGAGGGAAAAAATGTTGAAGGACAAAATATTAGTAGCTGACGATGAACAAAGCATGAGAGAATTCTTAGACATTTTGCTGAAAAAAGAAGGCTATAAAGTCTCATTGGCCCCCAATGGAGAAGAGGTCATCAAGCTGGTCGAGAAAGATATTTTCGATTTGATCCTCATGGATATTCGGATGCCAAGGCTGGATGGGATTTCAACATTAAAAAAGATTAAGGCGATTTCACCTGAAACGATTGTCATCATGATCACCGCCTATGCTTCTGCTGATACGGCCATTAAGGCAATGAAAGAAGGGGCCTATGACTATATTACCAAACCATTTAAGGTTGAAGAGATCAAGCTGATTATCAAAAATGCATTGGAAAAGAAAAATCTCCAAAAGGAAAATATCCTTCTGAAACAGGTGGTTAGGGAACGTTATCATTTTGAGAATATTCTCGGCCAAAGTTCGAAAATGTTAGACCTATACAAACTTTTGGAGAAGGTCGCTCCCACCAAAACCAACATCCTGATCACCGGAGAGAGTGGAACGGGGAAGGAATTAGCGGCGAAGGCGATCCATTATAATAGTCCCCGGAAGGAGAAACCTTTCGTGACATTAAATTGTGGGGCGATCCCTGAATCCCTCATTGAAAGTGAACTTTTTGGTCATATGAAAGGAGCGTTCACAGATGCCATCGCGACTAAAAAGGGATTGTTCGAGGTGGCAGACGAAGGGACCCTCTTTTTAGACGAGATCAGCGAAATTCCTCTCCTGATGCAAGTAAAATTACTTCGTGTATTGCAGGATCGAGAATTTAAGAGGGTAGGAGGCACAGAGGATATCCGGGTGGATGTCCGAATTATTTCGGCAACGAACAAAGATTTAGAAGAGGGTGTGAGAGAAAAGCGATTTCGAGAAGACCTATTTTATCGACTCAATGTCATTCAGATCAAGCTTCCTCCGTTAAGAGAGAGAAGAGAAGATATCCCTCTTCTGGTCACACACTTTTTGAAAAAATATTCGGAAGAGTTGAATAAGAATATTTCGAATATTTCCCCTGATGCGGTTCGTACCTTACTTAATTACAATTTCCCGGGTAATGTCAGGGAGCTTCAAAATATTATCGAAAGGGCCGTTGCCTTAGAAAGTTCTCAAGAACTTACCGCACAACATCTGACTTCCTATCTCAATGAACAACTTCCTATGAAAAAAGGGGCGATTGATCTCGAAATTCCGAACGAAGGAATTGACCTTGAAAAAATGGTCGAAGATCTCGAAAAAACCCTCTTGCTGAAGGCCTTGGATAAAACAAGGGGGATAAAAAAGAGGGCGGCGGAGCTTTTACATATTAATTTTCGTTCCATGAGATATCGATTAGAGAAATATGGATTGAATCAAGAAGAAGACCCTTCATCTGAGATAGCCGAAAATGAGTAGGTCTTGTTTTTATTTAAGGCCTGTCATTTCCTTTTAAACTGTTTATTTAATTCATCCTGATGGAATAAGAAGAAGATGGGCCGTCCATGAGGGCAGGTGGCGGATAGATTGAAGGGATAGAGAGTTCCCACAAGCTTCTCCATTTCTTCTCTCCTTAACGTGAAATTCCCCCGTATGGCAGAATGACAAGACAAGGTGATGAGAATGTTATCAGTAACTTCTGTCCCCTTCCCTTCTCTTTTTAAAGAAGAGAGTTCATCCAGTATCTCCCTGACGATTGCTTTTGGATCTTTTTGATTCATAAAAGAAGGTTTCGATCGGATAGCATAAACCTTTTCACCGATCGGATCGATTTCAAATCCCATCGATTCAAATTCTTCAAGGTGGGAGTCCAAAATAAATGACTCCTCTGCGGATAATTC
>Ga0315291_10008743_pt1 | contig 12421 bp, 10 predicted proteins | sample YL17G12_20_MG_FD_203070 | JGI IMG/M metagenome (GOLD analysis project Ga0315291, IMG submission 203070) | Sediment microbial communities from Yellowstone Lake, YNP, Wyoming, USA - YL17G12_20 | ecosystem: Environmental > Aquatic > Freshwater > Lake > Sediment | place: USA: Wyoming | collected... | reverse complement strand
CTCTCCTCTGTAAGCCGCCCGCACCTGTCGCCGGGCTCGCTGCATAGGCTCTTCATATCGAGTTATCGGCGCCTGCAGGTGCATACGGGTGTACTCACCCGCGATGACCACGCTCAAGTAAAAGTATACTCCACCGCCGCAAACGGGCAAATGGTTGCACGCGGCAGGGGGAAAAAGAACCATCCCTGCGTACCGGTCAGCACGCAGGGATGGCAGAGCGCGGGAACGGGAGCGACGGGGGCCAAGTCGCCGTGTGGCGTATTGGCCGGCCTGGAGACTATCTGCCAGTCGTGCTCTGTTCCAGCAAACGTCGCACCACAGACTCTCAAACCACGCGCATATCACACAGTATGCGCTTCAGGCGCTCGCGCTGTTCAGGTGACATCGGGCCAACCGGCGCTCGAGCCGGGCCACCCTCCATACCCATCAAATCCAGCGCTTCCTTAATAACCACCGGGAATGTACCCCAGGTGAAGGCCAGACGCAGCGGCGCAAGCGCTTCCTGAGCGCGTCTGGCTCCGTCCAGGTCGCCCGCTTTGAAGCGCTCATAGATGCTGACCACCAGGGCCGGTACCACGTTGGCCGTAGCCGCAATGGCCCCCTTCGCGCCATACAATAGGGCTGCGAAGATGAGTGTGTCCCGCCCCATGAGCACTCCAAAGTCGGGCGGCGTCACCCGGATGTACTCCGCCATGAGCTCCAGGTCACCACTCGAATCCTTGATGCCGACAATGTTCTCGATTTCGGCCAACCGCGCCAACAGGCCAGGTGAAACCTTGACCCCCGTGCGCGCCGGGTTGGTATACAGCAAAACCGGCAGACCAGTTGACTCCGCAATGCTACGGTAATGGCTGTAGAGCTCATCGTCGCTGGGCGAGACGAAGAATGGCGTGAGAATTGACACGGCATCCACACCCGCCTTCTCTGCCAACCGGGTCAGTGCAATTGCCTCGCGCGTGGTAATGGCAACGGTGCCCGCGTAGACCGGCACGCGCCCGTTCGTCTCCTCGACCACAATCTCCCACGCCTGCTGCTTTTCGTCCGCCGACAGCGCCCAGAACTCGCCCTGGCTACCCACCGCAAACACGCCGTGGCTCCCCCCTTTGACTAGATGGTTGGTCAACCTCCTCAACGCAGGTTCGTTGACCCTATCGTCCGCCGTCAGCGGTGTGACCATAGCAGGAATGATCCCACGTGGCGTTTTGACCATGATTCTTCACCCTCTCTAGCCCAAGTTAGTGGCGTTGCATCTCCGTGAGGACCGCCTCCGCGTTGCCGACCCAATTGAAATAGGCTGAGGAGTTCCAGGGGGATTCAAGCTGGCCTGCGGGGTGTAACGGCTTCCGTCGCTCTGCAAGCGCCTCAATTGCGGGAATCGACCCAACCCTCGGGGAGTGAGCGTTTCCGCCGCTCTAAAAGCACCTCAATCTCGGCAAGATCCTCAGCCGAAAGCACCCAACCTGCCGCCGTGGCTGTCTCCTCGATCTGAGACGGTCGCCGCGCGCCGAGGATAGCCGCTGTCACCTCCGGTCGCCGCAGGGTCCAGGCAACCACCAACTGCGCCACCGTTCTACCGTTGCGCTCAGCGATAGGACGTAGCCCTTCGACGAGTGCCAGGTCGGCGCTGAGTTCTGGTTCCACAAAGTAGCGCCTCCCCAGGCGCCAGTCATCGCCGGGCAGACGCGCGGCGCGTTCCCTGGTGAATTTGCCCGTCAACAGTCCCGCCATTAATGGCCAGTAGACAATCACCCCGACGTCGTTCGCCGCACAATAGGGCAGCAAATCGTTTTCAATGTCGCGCAAAATCATGCTGTAAACCGGCTGCGTCGAGGCGATGGGATGGACTGCCTGCAAGCGCTTGTGCTGGGCCACGTTAAAGTTGGAGACGCCGCCATAACGCACTTTGCCCTCCCGGATCAAGTCAGCAATGCCCCCCCACGCTTCCGCGATGTCCTCGTCCGGCTCAGGCCAATGGATCTGGTAGAGATCAATGACCTCCACCTTGAGGCGGCGTAGACTGGCCTCCACCTCGCGACGGACGCTTTCGGCCTTGAGCCGTGAGTAGACTTCTGTACTTACCTCGTCCCAGACCGAACCACATTTGGTGGCGATGATGACCTCATCCCGCCTGCCAGCAATTGCTTTACCGACAATTTCCTCAGCGTGTCCCAGGCCGTAGTACGGGGCAACATCTATCCAGTTGATACCCAGGTCGAGCGCGTGGTGGATGGTCGCCATAGAGTCGGCATCATCCTGCGGGCCCCAGCCGCCACGCCACCCACCGCCGCCAAAGGGCCACGCGCCCAGTCCGATGTTCGACACATATAGGTCGCTGGTTCCAAGCTTCCGCTTTTGCATGCTCTTGCTCCTCACTCTGATATATCGAATAAGCCAGGGTATGTCTTGGTTGAGCTGGGTCGCCTTCTCGCTGCTCAGGAAGAGCCGCTGGCACCCACACTGTCCTTCATTCGCTAACCATTCGGCAGCATCACGGCCTTGATAATCGGCTGGCTGCCATCTATGACCGCACCCATCACATTCTTGGCGTCCGCGAAACCGAATGTGTGCGTCACGAGTGCGCTAGCGTCTACCAGCCCGTCCCTCAACAGCCGGTTGGAGACCGGAAAGTTGATCGCTGGCTCCGCAAAAGTGGGCCGCAGGGTAACCTTGCGGAAGATCAAGTCGTTCACGTCCACGTTGATCACGCTCTTGCCGCCAAAGTGCAGGCCGAAGAAGCCGATGATGCCGCCAAAGCGGATGATCTTGAGCGCGTCGTAGATGCTCTCAGGTGGCGAGCTGACGATGACGCGGTCAACGCCGTTGGGGAAGCGCTGCTTGATCTCTTCTTCCACGTCCTGCTTGCCTGCCTCGACGAACATGTCACAGCCGAAGCGTTCGGCCAGGGCCAGGCGCGCTTGCTCGCGCGGGTTGTCGGCCGGCAACCCGGTGATGGCGACGAACCCGGCACCGCGCATCCGGGCCAGCCGAGCGCACATCAAGCCCAGCGGACCAGGCCCCAGAACGACGACGCTGCCACCCAGTGGAATCTCTGCATTGAGCACCGCTGTCAGGGACACGGCCAGCGGCTCCGTCAGACACGCCGACACATAGTCCAACCCCTCGAACTTGTCGAGGGAGTTGAAGCGCACAGACATGTACTGCGCCATACCAGGTTGGCCTTCCATGTTGTACATGTTGCGACAGAACTCTGGATGGCCGCTCTTGCAGTTCTCGCAGATGCCGCACATGGTGCAGTCTTCGACGATGACGCGATCTCCCGGCTTGACGCTGATGACATTCTTGCCCACTTCGATCACTTCGGCGGCGATCTCGTGCCCCAGGGGCATTGGGTCGTCTGCCCAGTCGCGCACGAAATTGATGTCGGTCCCGCACACGCCACAGGCGTGCACCTTGACGATGACGTGATCTTCGTCCGGCGGGCCGATCTCGGTCTCGCGCTCCTGGATGTCCAGGAATTTCTTGCCCCAGAGTCCTCTGCTCTTCATAGGGTTCTCCTCGTGCTGGAACGAGACCCTTCACCGCTTCGCGGCTCAGGGTGACAGGCCTACCCAACACCGTACAGTTTGCCATCAGCGCCAGGGTAGATCGCGTCATCGGCGTGATCCAGCGCCTGGCCCAGGTTGTCGAATGCCTTGTGGAAGGCCGCGACGAACCGCTTCATCAGGTCGAGGCCGTTGGGCGCGTGGATGCCGTGCACAATGGTATAGGTATCGCACAGCATCTTGGCCACCGGATAGTTGTCCACGTTGTAATCGTACTTGATGCCCTTGGCTTCGTTCACCGCCCACGGATAACGCGAACCACCGTAGCCCAGTCTGCTCTGGAAGATGTCCTGAGCGGGCACCGGCATCGTCTGCCACTGCCCCACCAGCATCCCTTCCTTGTAGAGCGCTTTCTCTACTGCGATGCGGAAGCGGCGTGGCTCGCAGTCCACGCCAGCAGCCTGGGGGTCAAAGCAGACGTTGTACATAAAGTACACGTGCTTGCATTCGGGCGGACAGTAGGGTGGGATCACACCGGGAATCTTGCCCAGTTCCTGCGTGAGGTAATTGGCGTTCGCAATGCGGACTTGGTTACGCTCGTCGAGGTGCATCAACTGCGCCCGGGCCAGGGCGGCCGGGAGTTCCTGGTTGCGGTACATGTAGCCCAGAATGGACGCATTGTATATGCGCCGATGACTAACCTCGTCAATCTCGTCGCCAAAGCAGCGGATGAGCATGCCCTTCTTCAATAGAGCCTCGTCGTCGGTGATGAACAGCCCACCTTCACCGCCAGGCAGGTTCTTGTAGTTGTTCAGGCTAAACGTCCCCACATGGCCCATACTGCCGACCATCTTGCCCTTGTACGTGGCCCCATGCGCCTGGCAAGCATCTTCGATCACAAACAAGTTATGCTTTTCGGCGATCTCTATGATGGGGTCCATATCCGCTGGCAAGCCCTGGATATGTACGGGAATGATGGCCTTGGTCCGCTCGGTGATCGCCGCTTCCAGTTTGCGGGGATCCACGTTGTAGGTGCGGGGATCAATGTCCACAAAGACAGGAATGGCATTCTGGTGCAGCGCACAAGAAGCCGATGCCAGGAACGTAAACGCAGACGTGATCACTTCGTCTCCCGGCCCGACGTCCACGGCGGCAAGCGCCATGTGCAAAGCCGCCGTCCCGCTGGTCGTGGTCAGGCAGTACTTGACGCCGGTGTAGGCTGCCCATTCCCGCTCAAGCGCCGTCACCTGCGGCGCCGTGCCGCCCGCCAGGATGCCGCTGTCCAGCACTTCGTTGACCAGCCGGCGGTCGTCATTCGTGATAATGGGCCAGTTCCTGTAATCGTTTCGTCGCAGAATGGGTATCCCACCACTAATCGCTAGCTTTTCTGGCATGTTTTTCCTCCTCTGTCTGCTATGGTTTGTGCTTCCCGTGCCAGGTGCAGCGGCTATTACTTCTGATAAACGACCGCTCCTGCCACAACGGTGTATAGGACATCCAGACTCGCGTCCAAGACGATCAGATCTGCATCCTTACCGACCGCGATCTCACCCTTGTTCAACCCCATCAAACGGGCAGGTGTTCTCGACCAGACGTGGCTGGCCGTGGCGAGGTCTTTGTGGAACAGCCGCATCACGTTGCGAAAACTGTCAATGGGGGTGAGTGCACTCCCTCCCAATATCATTTCCCGATCCACCAGCCGCACCCCGTTATTGGGACCTCCAATCAGCACGTTTCCCGAACCACCAGGTAGCGTGTACTGTCCTGGTGGCAGGCCAGCGCCGTAGTTGCTATCGGTGACGAAAGCGAGTCTATCCGGGGTCTTGCAGCGGAACGCCTTTTCTACAAGCCGTGGATCCACGTGCGTGCCATCGCCAATGATCTCACAGGTCACCCGGTCCTCGATCAGCAGATAGTCTACCATGCATGCACCGAATATATCCGGGTCCGGGTCGCTTATCTCCGGCACATAGTAAAAGACATCGAAGAGGTGGGTCACCAGGCGGGCGCCGGCGCCCACCGCAGCGCGGGCCTGGTCGGTCGTCGCCTTCGTGTGAGCGATGCTGCAGACAATCCCTCGCTCTGAAAGCTCGCGAATCGTCTCCGGTGCGCCCTCCAACTCGGGCGAAATGTCCCAAATCTTGACGTGCCCGCCGCCCGCGTCCAGCAGCATGTGCGTCGTCTCGGCCTTGATCGCTGCCAGGTCGCTGGAGAGCCCGCCACTGGCCACCGCCAGGTAGGGCGACTCGAGCCGAAAGCCGCCCACCTGCGGCAACAGCCGCAACTCATCTGTCTCCCGGCGATGCCGCTCCATCTGCTCGGCACTCTCCTCAGGCGGGCAGAACAGGGTTGGGTAAAAGGTTGTGGTCCCGCGTGATGCCTCAATTCTGGCGTACTCACTCAACGTGCCTGCTTCGACGGATACAGTGCGTATGCCATGCGTGTGCAGGTCTATCAGACCGGGCAAGAGGTACCCACCCGACGCATCAACCTGCAATTCCGATTCAAGATCGGGACCAATTTCCTGGATCTGTCCATCCCGAACCAGAACGTCACGGGAAGAAAGCTTTCCACTTGGAAGCAGCACGCTTCCATTCTGGATGACTAACGCACTGTGCACGTTCCCCCTCCACATTTCGCGAGTGACCAGGGACACTACCTTGCATATCAGCCCGAATTCTTGCGACTTGACACAAGATCACCAGTCGAACAAAGGCACGTCTATCCACTTCCCTTCGTTCATGGCCGACTCGTGGGCACAGATGCCAGGAACGGTAAAGTCCATGGCCCTGATCACATCTATGGGAGGTCTGCTACCCTTGTTCAGAGCGTTGATGAAATCCCGAACCAGGTAATACTCCGTGCTACCATGCCCACCCCCCAATGCCTGTGGGGGAGCCTCCGGGTCAGACGATGGACAATCAATGACCTGATATCCCTCCTCTCGGGACATCTCCCCCTCGATGTACAGCTTCCCTGTCTCCTCCCGGCCACGATCATTCTCAAGAACCCCCTTGGTGCCGTAGAGCGAATAGTAGTGCATGTGTGGCTCTCGATAGGCTACCTGGCTGCGCAGAACCTTAATGACCGCGCCCTTCTGCGTCTTGAACAACGCCACCTCCATGTTGAGGCACCCGATACCGAGATCAGCAGGAAGGATGTCGAACCCGGAGTGGGCACCGCAGGCTTTGATCACCCGATCCTCCATCAGGTAGAGTATAGGCCCAAGACTGTGTGAGCAATAGTAGATGGGAGGACGATTCACACGCCAGAATGTTTCCCCTGCCTTCTCATTCCAGAGCAGATTGTGAATCTCGTGGATATACTCAGATTCAGCGTAGAAAATCTTCCCGAGCCGGCCCTGGTCAATCCATCTCTTCCACTGTCGAATAAAGTACCCGTAACAGGAATTCTCGGCCATCATGTAGGATCGACCGGTGCGCTTCACCGTGTTCACGAGCCTCTCACAGTCCTCCAAGGTAGTGGCGGCGGTGACCTCGCTCAGCACATGCTTACCAGCCTCCAGCGCCTTGACCGCTTGCTCGACGTGGAGCGGCATCGGCGTGCCGACCACCACAACGTCCGTGGGAGCCTCGAGGAAGTCCTCATAGCTGGTGAACAGCAGTCGGTCGGCTACGTTGAAATGCTCTCCAGCTCCCGCCAGTCTCTCCCCGTCAATGTCACATAGCGCCGTGACCGCAGTCTCGGGGAAAACTGTAAACGGGTAGGCTAGACCTGAGCCACGGTGTACTCCGACAAGACCAACCTGGTACTTTATCACAGATCTCCTCCTATCAGAGCAAATCTCCGCGCAACTCAAACTGCGCGTCGAGTTCTTTCAGGGTAAACTCGTCCAACTCCTCGCCTCTTGGGGGACGATTATAGGTCGTCCTGAAAACGCCTTCGCGTCGTAGAATCTCTTTGGTGACGTTGCCATTCTGCATACGCAGTGTGATCAATGGCAACACCTCCTCGTACCACTTACGGGCCTGGGTAATATCGCCAGCCTGATACGCATTGTAACAGCGTACCAGTCCACCGATGTTTACCGGTCCAGGCATGCAGCCGACACAGCCGCGGATAAGTGCGTCCAGAAACCAGAACCCGCCTTCGCCTGTCAACACCTGCACATGTTCGCCGCAAGCCGCAATGATCTCGCTAGCCTTCAGGTTGCCACGTGGCGCCTCCTCCTTGACATACCTGACCATTTCCAGCTCCTTGGCTATTCGGGCAATGACGTGCACTGGAGTGGTCCTGCCGCCCGGTACCATGACGTCCTGGAGCATCATGGGGATCGTGGCGGCCTTGGCAATCGCCTCGTAGTACTCGTATATCTCTTCATCTGTGAGGACTTGCGGGAGGATATGGACGTAGGGCAGCTTGGCGAATACGGCGTCGGCTCCTTCATCCTGGGCGATTTGCGTATACAGGACTGCGTTCTGAATCGAGGCGCCGGCCACGCTGCACACCACCGGCACGCGTCCATTGGCCTGATCCACAGTCACCCGCGTGACCTGCCGACGCTCCTCCTCTGTGAGCTGCCAGAATTTGCCAGACGCCCCCGTCGTGGCCAGGCCATGAACCCCCTTGACGATGGCATAATCAACGTAAGCACGTATGCTGCCATAATCCACGCTGCCGTCCTCATTGTAAGGCGTCTCAGACACAGGGATCACGCCATGAAGCCGCTTGAACTCGGACATTCTCTACCTCCTGAATTGTCAGAACACCGTGCACTCGTAAGTCCGCCTCAGATCCACCTTCAATCCCCCAAGGACTACCAGTTGAACTGAGGTACGTCGAGCCAGACGCCGCCCTTCATGGCCGCCTCGTGAGCGACAATGCCGGGTACAGTATAGTCCATGGCTCTGATCACATCATGAGGGGGACGCACGTTGTTGTTCAAGGCCTCAATGAAATCTCTCACCATGTAGTACTCCGACGTACCGTGTCCTCCCGAGAGAGCCTCTGGTGGCGCGTTGGGATCAACCCACGGGCAGTCAATCACCTGCGCCCCTGCTGCTGACCTCTCGCCCGCCGACTCCTGCGCCATCTCACCCTCGATATATAGCAACCCCTTGTTCGCGCGTGACGTACGCCCATTCTCCACGAAGCCCTGCGTGCCATAGAGCGAGTGAAACTCCAGATAGGGCGGATAGCGCTTGGCTACCTGGCTCCGCAGGATCTTGATCACTGCCTTCTTCTCCGTCTGGAACAACCCCACCTCCATGTCAATGAAGGCGATGCTCTCATTCGGATACGTGTGGTTCCCGGTCGAAGCGCCGGTCGCCTTGACCACCCGGTCGTTCATCAGCATCAGCAAAGGCCCCAGGCAGTGCACGCAATACCAGATCGGCGCCCGGGTGTAGCGCCACAGACGATCACCCGTCTCGGGGTCAATCAGTAGATACGCGATGTCGTGCACATACTCACCTTCGGCGTAGTAGATCTCGCCCAGCTTCCCTGCATCAATAATCCTCTTAAACTCCCGAATGTATTGCAGGTAGGACGAGTTCTCCGCCAACATGTATGTTTTGCCCGTCCGCCTGACGGTATTGACAATGCGCTCACAGTCCTCGATGGTGTAGGCAGGCGTGTGCTCGCACAGCACGTGCTTGCCGGCCTCCAGCGAGGCGATAGTCTGGTAGGCATGGAACTCTATGGGCGTAGCAATGACTACGATGTCCAGAGGTATGTTGACGAAATCGTCAAAGTTGGTGAATAGCCTATTGTCAGGCAAGTTGAACTCTTGCCCCATAGCGGCCACTACGTCCTTTTTTATGTCGCAGAGAGCGGCAATCTTGACCTGCGGATGAGTGGCCAGAGCCCTGGTGAGGCCTTCTCCACGACGCAGTCCGACAAGCCCAACCTGGTACTTCATGGTGAATCCTTTCTGTTGGATATAGGCTTAGGGGTGCCAACCCACCACTACTCAATGTTGATTGGGTCTCAGTGCTGGCGGAACTACCCTTTGATGCCCGTCATGGAGATCCCCTGAATGAAGGCCCTTTGAGCGACGAGGAAGAGCACGATGACCGGCAAAGTCGTGACCACGGCCGCTGCCATTAAGAGGTGCCACTCTGCCTCCAACTGTCGTTGAGCGAGGAAACCGTACAGTCCCAAGGCGAGCGTGTAATCCCTTTGGTCGTTCAAGTAAATCAGTGGGCGTAGGAAGTTGTTCCAGTGCCATATGAACTCCATAATCCACACTGTAGCCAGGGCTGGCTTGGAGAGCGGCAACACGATTCGGAAACAGATACCAAACTCACTGCACCCATCAATCCTGGCCGAGTCAGATAGTTCCATGGGAATCGTCAAGAAGAATTGTCGCAGCAAGAAGATCAAGTACTCGCCCCCCCAGCAAAGTGCAAAGGGCCACATCAAGGGGCCAAGGCCACCTACCAGCCTGAGTTTGCTAAAGAGGACATACTCTGGAATGATCCTCACCGCATAGGGGAGCATCATGATAGCGATCACGACCACGAAGACCGCGTTCCTTCCGGGCCACCGGATGCGTGCAAAGCCATACGCAACTAAGGAGCAGGCTGCTGTATTCGCGGTCGCACTGAAAAGGGCCACCACGATGGTATTTCTGAGATATGTGAAGAAGGGAATGTAGGTTAGAGCCTGCGGATAGTTGCTCCACATGATGGGATCAGGAATCCACCTGGGGGGCATCATGAAGAGTTGACCCTTAGCCTTGAGCGAGCTCGTTATGAGCCAAAAGAAGGGTAGGGCGAACGCCAGGCCCACGATCATCAGACTAATGTGGGCGACGATGCGCCTGCTCCGCTTTTGCATCCTTCCCCTCGACCGCCAACTCAGACCTGGGACAAGAGTGCTTCTGGCCATCATGCCTCCATTTCCGCATAGTGGACCCACGTCCTCGAGCTTCTGAAAAGCAGCAGTGTAAGGACAAGCACAACGACAAGCAATATCCAAGCCATGGCCGAGGCATAGCCCAGCTTAAAGTACTTGAAGGCATTATTGTAGAGAACCAACATGTAGAAAGTCGTGGAATCCATGGGCCCACCTGGCACTCCACCCCACTGGGGGCTTGCCGTCATCACGTACGCCTCAGTGAAGTACTGGAAAGTGGCTATGAAGATTGTCACTATGTTAAAGAACATGACAGGAGTAAGCAATGGCAAGGTGATATGCCAGAACTTGCGCAGCCCGCTGGCGCCGTCCATATCGGCTGCCTCGTAGAGAGCCTGGGGAATGTTCAGCAGCCCTGCCAGGTAGATCAGCATCGGGTTTCCGACCCCTGCCCAAAGACCCAGCAGGAGGAGGCCAGGCTTTGACCACGTTGGGCTCGAAAGCCACCCTAACGGGCGCAAGCCGACCCAGCGCAGGACCGCATTTGCCAGTCCGTACTGGGGGTTCAGGATCCACATCCACAGGATGGCCGAGCATATAAGGGGCACAATGCTGGGTACGTAAAACAGTGCCCGGTAGAATGATATCCCCCTTACCCTCGTGTTCAAGAGCACTGCAAGCCCAATGGCCAGGATCGTGCTCAGTGGGATGAAGAATGCCGCATAGTAAAGTGTATTCCCCAGCGCGGTATAGAAGAGATGGTCTTTGGTGACCAGGTACGTGTAATTGCTCAACCCGATCCACTTGGGAGGTCTCATCGCGGCGTACTGACAGAAGCTCCAATAAGCGGAAGCCACTGCTGGATAGAGGGTGAAAATCAGGAAACCCGCCAGCCAGGGAGAGATGAAGACCAGGGCGGTAAGCATGTTGCGTACGGTGGTCTTCCCCACCCGCCGGTGTGAGAGTCTATGAGGAAGGAGAGAGAATGTCTTGCTCAACCCTGTTCTCCCTGCTCTGATTCCTGATTTCATGTCTCTGCCCCTTTCCACTTCACTCGTGCACCGTCGCTCCAGATTTCGCTACTCCGTAATGGACCGGAACTTGGCTTGATCGGACTACATGGCCTGACCATAGTTGCAGTCGGAGCAAGGAAAAGGGGGAATCGCTTCCGAGAGGCGATTCCCCCCCCGCGCCCTGTCATTGTGACGACAAATTATCCATCTCCGCCTGAACCACTTCGGTCAGTTCATCCAGCGCTTCCTGGGGCGACTTTTGGCCGCGCATCACGTATTCGGTAGCCTTAAGGAACTCATCCCAATAGAAGCCAGCACCCGGTACAGCTGGCCAGTGCTTGTGACATGTCCGCAGCGTGTCATTGGCAACGGCAATGTACGGAGCATAGCGGTTGTCCTGCCCAATCTGCTCAAGCAGGCATTGGTCCATCTGCTCCGTCTGGGCGATCACACAGCAGCCGTTCAAGGTGTGGCACGCCATCTTCCAGGCATTGTCTATGAAGCCATATTTGAGGAACTGCCACCCCTCCTCGACGTGCTTCGCTCCGACCGGGATGGCCATAAGCCATCCGCCAGTGTAGTAGTTGTTTCTCCCCTCGACCGAACCGTCCCGCGTGGGGAAGTAGGCGACCCCGTAGTCAGTGTCTGGCGCAAAGTCGTCTAGAGCAGAGTAGACCCAGAAGCCATCAAGGAACATGCCCTGCTTCCCCTGGGAAAAGGCGCTGTTTTCGGCATAGACCCCAGGGTTAGCATCCGACCACGCTTTCATCTGGTCGTAGCCGCACTGTTTGACATAGTCTTGCATCCACTCATAGCATGAGACTATCTCGGGGGAGTTGGCCGTCACCTTCTTCTGCTCAGGATCGTACCACGTCCCGCCATATTGGGCCACAAAGTATTCCATCTCGAAATAGACCAGGTTGTAGCCGATGCGGTCGATACTCCCGTCATCCTTGAAGGTGAGACACTTGAGCGCTTGCTCCTTAAACTCATCAAGGCTTTTCGGTGGCGCTTCAGGGTCGAGCCCGATGTCCCGGAAGACGTCCTTGCTGTAGATTACCATCTTGGCATCGCCTGCACCGGGGA
>Ga0315291_10008739_pt1 | contig 12425 bp, 8 predicted proteins | sample YL17G12_20_MG_FD_203070 | JGI IMG/M metagenome (GOLD analysis project Ga0315291, IMG submission 203070) | Sediment microbial communities from Yellowstone Lake, YNP, Wyoming, USA - YL17G12_20 | ecosystem: Environmental > Aquatic > Freshwater > Lake > Sediment | place: USA: Wyoming | collected... | reverse complement strand
GCAATAAGCGGCTTCGTCTTAAAGAACTCTGTGCACAAGAGGAAGCCAGTGTCCGTGACAAGAATTGGCCAAAGGTAGTTGAGGTCCTTGAGAAGTTGCACGAGCTTGTTCCAGAAGATGTCAGCATAATCACAAGACTGGGAGAAGCAAAGAGGCAACTGGAACTTGATAGGTTATATCGTAAAGCAATGGAGTATATCCAAAAAAAGAGGTGGCGAAAAGCAAAGGTGGCTTTGGAGAAGGTCGTACTTTCAGACTCAAATTATCGTGACGGTGAAGCAACAGCCAAGTTGGAGATTGTCAAAGAACGCTCGAGCCGAAGTAGCCCAATTATTGAGGCTCTGCGTGACCCACTATGGCAGGGGATTGGTGGTGTGGTCGGCATAGTAGCGCTCATTATCACAGCGATTGCTCTTGTCTGGCAGCCCTCCCCTAATGCTGCTAGGCTTACACCAACGCCAAAGTCAGCGATACCCTGCAACGGCGATTTCGGAGACAACCTTGAGTGTTGGGAACACGGTGGCGAACTTGATCAGGATGTGAGATGCGAAGGAGACCAGTGTTACGCTATTCTCGGCAACCCCCGCTACAAGTGTGAGGGCGGTGTGCCGGTGGGGGAAGCATGGATCAAGCAATCCTTCCAGGTGCCGGAGACCGTCAGCCATACGCTTTCGTTGAGGTACTGGGTTTTCAGTTATGACCTGTACGACCAGGACTTTTTCCAGGTGAAAATCAATGGTGAGACAGTTGATCAATTGGGTAATATGAAGTGGAGTGAGTCCAGTTGCACTTCAGATAGAGCTTGGGAGTCGGGCTGGCAATACAGAGAGTTCGACCTGAGTCCCTATAAAGGACAGATTGTAGCGCTATCCTTCCACAATGTCAACGGAGCCATCCGAAATGTTGATGGGGCCAAATGGTGGAATACGTGGACATACGTTGACAATGTGGAAATTCATTGAGCTTCTGCTATAGAATCATCGAGGGTGGGAAAATGCGCTTATTCAGTTATGACCGCGATAAGTTTGGCGCCTCCAATACCGGACGCCTGGGCATTGCCTCAACTACCAGATCGGCAACTTTCTTGGTCATAGCGTGTCTGGCAGCCCTAGTCATATTGTCAAACCTTTCTTGTCATCCGGAACCCACACACACACTGCCTCCTGTGGTAGCTACCACAGATACCCTGACTCCGACTATCACTCCAGCCCCTACAGATACCCCGACTCTGACTCCCTCTCCGACACCTCCGCATCCACTAGTGACGCTCGCAGGGCCGGAGGATGACTTCTATCAGGACCTTGGATTGGAGGTTCTGCTGCGCTGGAGTTGGTCCCATTTCCTAGAGAGAGATGAGTATTACCAACTGAGGGTGAAGGCAAAAGAGCAGGAATCTTTTACTTTATATCACACAAAGGAAGATCACTGCCATCTCAATAGCCTTTTACCAGGAGAATATAGGTGGGCCGTCAGCACTGTGCGTTCCATAGTTACAGATACTTATGAGCCGGTGAGTGAGGAGTCCGAATGGCGTCACTTCCACATTCTTCCGCCAGCTCCGGTTGTGCTCGGCATATCGCCGACGAGCATGGTCGAAGGTGGAGACGTGCAAGTGGTAGTCAGTGGAGAGAACTTCACGCCCCCCATTACTCTCACAATTGATGTCCCTTTACATATTATAGACGTGGCCCCCCAGGCGATCACGGCTACTGTTCCGGCAACCTTGACGGTTAATGAGTATCCTGTGATCGTACAAGACTCGAACGGCAGAGTCGTTTCGTCTACAGTTTCCCTCTTAGTGAAGGAAAAAGAACCCCCACAACCTCCACCGCCTCCGTCACCTGCATCAGCATCATGTAATCTTCCGTCTGTTATACCTATGGCTCCACCAGGTTACAATCCAGGCAATGCATGTGTTATCACGCCCTGTGCTCCAGCACCCCAACTGGTCGGACCAGACGACGGCGCGCAGCTCACAGCCGGCAGTACAGTTGAGTATAAGTGGACTTGGGTCTGCTGCCTGCCCCCTGGATGGAAGTTTGCTGTCCGGCTTTCAGCCGAAGATCCGCCGCACAGTTGGCAATACATAGACGATCCAGCCTATGTGTCTTGCCAAGGGGGGATGTCAACCGTCCACTATCCGATAAAGCTGGATCCCGAGACATTGGACCGCCTCACCACAATCCCAGGTACCTACTATTGGAACATAGCAGTCACTCGAAGTGTCGAGGGGGGATGGGAACGGCTTTCTGCGGACAGTGAGAGCCGTATATTTGTCGTGAAACCGCCTGAGGGAGACGGATGTCCCGTTCCTCCGTGTGATTAGTGCTATAGGATCAAGTTATGGTAATCAATATTCCGCCCAGCAGCAAATGTCTAGTGCTACGTAGTCCAACCTGCATTTCCAGATGTATGAGAGGATTTGTAACTCGCGCTATGTTGACAGCCCTATTCCTTGCACTTACATTAGTGAAGTCGGGGCTATCTGCCGCCAGTAGGAGTACAAGCCCACACTGGGAAAGAGTGCCTATGCCGGTGACATTGGAATCTCACCGTGCCCTGGCTATTCAGGTGGGAGAATCTGGATTTCTCTACATGATTGGAGGAAAAGAGGCCACGGGAGTCATTTCGAACAAGGTTTACTTTGCTCAGATGAATCCTGACGGAACGTTAGATGCCTGGACCTCTACGTCGCCATACGTAGCAGCCATCCGGGACCATGCCGCCGTGGCAGTGGGTGATCGTATCTACGTCCTCGGAGGCAGAGGAAATTCCTGGGATACCTCCAATTCCGTATATTGTGCGAAGGTTACAGCCAGTGGTGGAATTTCCTCCTGGATCCCGGTAGCGCCGATGCCGATTGGCCTCGCCTTGCATGCTGCCGGCACTGTTGATAACGCGATTCTCGTAGTAGGTGGATACAGCAGCCAGCGAAAAGGATTTGTCCGTGAGGTATGGGCAGCAGATATCACAGGTACTGCTTGTTCAGACTTGCTGTGGCGTCCTCATACAGAGGAGCTTCTTCCTCGTGCTTTAGCGGCCCATTCAGCAGTTGCAGTGCGATTGGAAAATGGTAGGAAGTTCCTGTACGTTATAGGTGGCTATGATGGCCACGCTTACAAGTCGGTATTGCGTTCGGAGATTGATAGTAGTGGCAGACTGATGCCTTGGGCTTCCTTACCAGAGATCAGCCAGGCGTTCTTTCGCCATGTCGTGGCTGTATCGGGGCGCTATCTGTATGTGATCGGTGGCACCACGAACGGCAGCGATCGGCTTAATGGCGTTTGTAGAGCGCGAATAGGCGACGATGGTAGCCTGGGAGCATGGTCCACTTTGGAAGCGTTCCCGGTCGCTGTCTTCAATCACGCAGCCGCCGTGTCAGCGCCGGGCCGCATTTATGTGCTGGGTGGAAATACCAGCTCTGGGATCTTGAACTGGGGATACTTTACTCCCCTTTCTATCTTCACCAAGTCGGCCTCTCCAGTGGATAACGCGACTTACGGCGACACCATCAACTATACGCTGCAACTCGCAAACCTGGGTGTTCGCGATTTGACGGGCCTTGTCGTCACTGACACTATCTCGACCAGCGCTCCGATCACATTTCCATCTCTATCTCCTGGATGCCTTCCACCTCCCAACGGCCATACGGTTATCACCTGCTCCGTCCCCAGTTTGCCTCTGGGCCAGACAGTATCTTTGACCTATACAGTCGCCATTTCTCTGCCGGTCTCAGCAGAATCGGAATCATCCCAGCCGCCGTTGGACCGTATTGCGGTGACAGACTTGCCTGCGAGGCGACTTGATCCTTCGGTCGCCTCGTTAGAGCCCGGCGCGGGCGTTGATCTGAGCCTAAGGAAGAGTGGTGCTCCTTTAGTCATTGCAGGCGAACGGTTGACTTACATACTACTTGTCCGTAACGAGGGAAATGCAAGGGCCAAGGCTGTAGTAGTTACTGACAACCTGCCCACTGGTGTAACCTATCAATCAGCAACGCCTCCTCCAGACAGTACCGATCCTCTAAGATGGTTTCTGGGCGACCTCACAGACGAGGAGAGTCCAGAAATTCGAGTCGTGGTGCAAGTTGACCCTGACATTTCGGGCACTCTGATCAACAGAGCCTCTGTGTCTAGCAGCTCAAACGATAGTTATCCCGGCAACAACCAGGATGAGGCATGCACAGTTGTCTTCAGGCGGGCTAATCTTAGCATCAATAAAACTGATGATCCTGATCCGGTGTTGCCTGGGGGCACGTTGACTTACACCCTGGTAGTTGCCAATGCGGGGCCATCGAATGCTCACGGTGTGGTCGTGCAGGATGACTTACCCTCTGATTTGGCAGTGATCACTACCACACCGCCGGCGACCGGTGGCGCGAGTCTCCTGGAATGGCGCTTCGATTTACAGGCTGGCCGAAGTAGGAATATCCAGATAGTGGCGGCCGTAGGTTCCAGTAGCAGTGGCACTGTAAGCAACACGGCTCAAGTGTTCAGCAACGATGACCCCTTTTCTCCAAAAAGGGATCAGGAGCGTACGGCTATAAGCAGTCGGGCAGACCTGGGCATCATGAAGTTAGATTATCCGGACCCTGTCAACCCTGGAGAGGTGCTGACTTATACCCTGTTGGTTACGAATGCGGGACCCTCGCAAGCAATGAACGTAGTCGTGACAGATACTTTACCTGCCGGGGTCTGTAGTCTGGGCCCACCGCCCAATTGTGTCAAGGGGCCCTTGGTATATTCGTTGGGTGCCATGTCAAATAAAGAGGGTCGGCAAATCCAGATACCAGTCGTGGTCTCACCCACCATTACAGGCACATTGACCAATCAGGCCGAAGTGAGCAGCGATACCCCGGACAGTGACCGCTCCGACAATACAGCCTGGTCAGTGACTGCTATTATGTCCGGGGCTGATTTACAGTTGGACATTGGCCACGATTCTGCCCCCGTAGTAGCGGGCGCTACAGTCACTTATATTCTTACGGTGACCAACAACGGCCCATCAGATGCCTTGAATGTAACCATAACAGACTCCATCACACCACCTGTCACCGTGATCACCGCCACGCCACCTTTTATCGAGCAGGCTGGCACTCCGACCGTGATAACATGGGATGTATCTGGATTGGTGCGGGGTCAAAGCAGGGAACTGCAACTTGTGATTAGGGTCAGCCCTGGTAGCAGTGGTATCTTGACCAGCACTGCCGTCGTGGCGAGCAGCACTCCGGACAATAAACCCGGCAACAATCAGGATTCGGACGAGGCTCCAATCTACCAGGTGGCTGGTCTGCACATAGAGAAGAAAGGTAGTTCCAGCAGGGTTACCAGGGGAGGGACATTAGTATACACTTTGCAGATCAGAAACGAAGGGCCATCGAATGCTCGCAATGTGATCATAAGCGACACCTTGCCCTTTGGCGTGACCTTCCAAAGGGCCGTGCCGCCTCAAAAAAGCGGCCCCAATCCGCTAGTATGGCGCCGAGACGTGTTGCAAGCAGATGATGTGTGGACAATCGAGGTCACGGTTGTGGTTGATCCGGCAACTATGGGCCCTTTGCTCAACAGGGCTTGTGCAGGCAGCGATGCTCCTGATTGTGATCCATCGGACAACTGCGATGACGAACAGACCCTGGTCCTGGTAGTGGTGACCAATCAGGCTGTCGTCTGTGAAGAAAGGTTATGGTGTAAGACGAGTAACCGGGCTGTCGTCATCGTCAATCCTTGGAATATCTACCTGCCGGTGATAATGCGCAACTGAAACATGTAGTAATCTTACAAGGTACAAATCAGCCGACTGAGACGGCATCGTCGTAATATCACCCGTATTTCGTCCTGGCTTCCTGCAGAATACGGTACCACGCGGCCTGCCGTGGGGATACGGCTACGAAGAATGCCTCCACCGCCCTGACAATGACGTCACGCTCATCCCGGCACACGCCGGCGGCGACGAGTTCCCGCACCAACGCCGAGATATGGGGCGGCAACTCCAACCATTGCCGTGCATCTGGCCCACCCGTCTCTTCGGTCAGTGCCATCTTCAGCGACTGATAGTCCTGCCATGCCTCCTCTGGCGTGAGCAGGGGTTCTTCTTGAGAAACGATGGGCGTGTTTCGGTCCATAGGTGCCTCGCGTGGACATTATACCATAACGCGCGAAAACGGCCGCCGCTTTCGTGTCTTTCGCGAGATTTCGCGCCTTTCGTGCTCCAAATGCCCCCCACTCAATAGCTGGGCGTTGACAAATAACTCATAAGGAAGTATATTGGCCCCAGTGACATATAGCTTTCTTCCTGCACCTTTTCGGTCTGTCTGAACTGAGCAGCCTGGAAAACTGATATGCTCATCGGCTTCGTGGACGAATCAGGGACGCCATCGCCGGCCAGCGGAGAGCAATTCTTCACCGTGGCGCTGCTTCTGGTGCAGAAGCCTCGCCTTGTGGAAACGCTCGTCCGCCGCGTACGTCGGTCGCTGCATAGGCATGCTCGAATTAGCGAGTTGAAGGCTGCCCGTTCCCATCCAGGGGTCATCCGTCGTCTGGTGGTCGGGCTTGCCGCTATTGAGTGCGAGGTCTATGTCATAGCAGTAGACAAGCAGAGCGTCGCCCCTCAACAAAGCGAAGCAGCATACCGTGCTGCGATGGCACGCCTTGTCCGTCATTGCGTTGAACGCCACCCTCAGGTGAACGTATACTTGGATAGGCGATACACGAATCGCGCCCAGCAGTCACAACTCGAGCAAACCATCCGCGAGGCCATTGCTCACGTACCCGGGCAGGTCGTGCTGATCAAGCAACTGGATTCGTGGGCGGTCCCTGGCTTACAGGCCGTAGATTTTGTGGCGTGGGCGTTCGAACAAAAGTACGCGTTAGGCAATGACTGGGCGGCTCAAGTTATTGCTGGGCAAGTGATCGTGGAGGAAATCGTTCAGGGATCAAAAATAGCGGCTCGGCCTGGGGACCGATAACCACCGCCTGCTGAGGGGCGGAGTGGGGTGTTCTACGAACACCCAGTCGCTCCAGGACTTACAATACCGCTACTGTTGAAAATTATACTACCAACCGACACAAAGTCAAGCGCCAGGACTGACATTCGGTCATAATGACGGCAAAGGTTGACAATCCCCTCCCCCTGTGATAGAATCCCCCTGCACACCGGTGCATATCCTGAGAAAACGTGCACGCCAGGCTATAGCCCATGCCCGACCAACCCGAACTGCTGGCCCAGGTCGCCAGCCTATACTACGAAAACAGCCTGACCCAGGACGAGATTGCCCACCGCGTTGGCACCTCTCGCTCCACCATCTCCCGCATGCTCGACCAGGCCCGTGAGATTGGCTTGGTCGAAATCGTCGTCCACTATCCCTGGAAAACAGAGCCTGAGATTGAGGCGGAACTCTCCGCCCGCTTCGGCCTGGCGCATGCCCGCGTCCTCTCCGGGCGCGGCCAGTCCTACGAAGAAACCCTGCGCGGCCTTGGCGCACTGGCCGCCCGCTACGTCGAAAGCATCCTCACCGGTGGGATGGTCCTGGGCATCTCGTGGGGCGTGGCGGTCTATTCTACGGTGCGCGCGCTCAGGCCCGAGCGGCACCTCCCCATCACCGTCGTGCAGATGGTCGGCGCGGTGGGGGCAGGGGACCCGCTGATGGATGGCACCGACCTGGCCCGCCTGCTGGCCAACGCCTACGGGGGGGAATACCGCTACCTGCACGCCCCGCTCATCGTCGAGGACGCCCGCGCGCGGGAGGCGCTGCTGCAAGAGCCGCGCATCCGCGAGACGCTGCGGCTGGCCGGCCAGGCCGACGTGGCGCTGGTCGGCATCGGCGCGCCCACCCCCGAGGTCTATAGCCTGCTGCGCGCCGGGTACGTGGACCGCGAGGCGCTGGCCCGCCTGCGCGCTCAGGGGGTCGTGGGCGACGTCTGCGCCCGGCACTATGACGCGCAAGGCCGCGTTATGGACATCGAACTCAACCACCGCATCGTCGGTATCGAACTGGAGGCGCTGCACGGCATCGGCCAGGTGATCGGCGTGGCCGGCGGCGAAGCGAAGGCCGAGGCGATTCTGGGGGCGCTGCGCGGCGGCCACGTGAACGTCCTGGTCACGGATGACGCAGCAGCCCGCAAGGTGCTGGCGTTGGGATAGGCAGATCTTTTTTAACGCAAAGACGCAAAGACGCAAAGACGCAAGGGAAAAAACAATCTTTGCTTCCTTGCGTCCTTGCGACCTTGCGTTAAAGATTTCGACAGAAAGGAGCAATACCATGAAGCGTTCCGAGATCAATGCCATCATGCGCGAGGCCGATGCCTTCATCCGCGGCAGGGGCTTCTATCTCCCCCCCTTCGCCTACTGGGCGCCCCAGGAGTGGGCGGCCAAAGGGGGTGAGGTGCGCGAGATCGTGGACAACGGCCTGGGGTGGGACATCACCGACTTTGGCAGCGGCAAGTTCGACCAGTGCGGGCTGTTCCTCTTTACCATCCGCAACGGCCACCCCCACAACTGGCAAACGCTGCAGGGCAAACTGTACGCCGAAAAGATCATGCTGGTCGGCGTGGACCAGGTCACCCCCATGCACTTTCACTGGTCCAAGTCCGAGGACATCATCAACCGCGGCGGCGGCAAACTGGTCGTCCAGTTGTACAACTCCACCCCAGATGAGAAACTGGCCAACACCGACGTGACCGTCAGCACCGACGGGGTGAGCCGCGTCGTCAAGGCCGGCGATACGGTGGTGTTGAGTCCAGGGGAAAGCATCACCCTGCCCTCGCGCCTCTACCACGCCTTCTGGGGCGCCGAAAGCCGTGTCATGGTCGGCGAAGTGTCCATGGTCAACGACGACAAGACCGACAACCGCTTCTACGAGCCGGTCGGCCGCTTCCCGCAGATCGAGGAGGACGAGCCACCCCTCCACCTGTTGGTCACCGATTATGCGCGCACCTACAAGCCGTGACAGCGGGCACGCCACAGCCTACGAAATCAACGCCCAGGCCGACGAGATCAACGTCCGGGACGCTGAAATGGGGCCGCACCTGGTCACCTCGCGTGACGCCGTCGTCGCCGGCCACATCTGCCTGGACGTCATCCCCGACCTCTCCGTGCTATCCCAGGAAGGCCTCGCTCTGCTCTTCCGGCCGGGGCGCCTGACCGAGGTGGGGTCGCTCACGATTTCTACCGGCGGGGCGGTCTCCAATACAGGGCTTGCCCTCCACAAGTTGGGCATCCCCACCCGCCTCATGGGCAAGATCGGCAATGACTTGCTCGGGCAGGTCGTCCGGCAGGTCATCGAGTCGCACGGGCCGGGCCTGGCGAACGGCATGGTGGTGGACCCGGCCGTGCATACTTCCTACACGGTCATCATCAACCCTCCCGGCGTGGACCGCATCTTTCTGCACTGCCCGGCGGCCAACGAGACCTTCTCGGCCCGCGACGTACGGTACGACGTGGTGGGCCGGGCGCGCCTGTTCCACTTTGGCTATCCACCCATCCTGAAATTGATGTACGAGGACGGCGGCGCGCAACTGGTGGACATGTTCCGGCGCGCCAGGGAGACCGGGGTGACGACCTCGCTCGACCTCTCGCTGCCCGACGCGGCGTCGGCGGCCGGGCGGGTGGACTGGGCTGCCATCCTGCGGCGTGTGCTGCCGTACGTGGACGTCTTCCTGCCCAGCATCGAGGAGACGCTCTACATGCTGCGGCGGGAGACGTATCGAGAATTGATGGAGGGAGCGCCCCTCACCCCGGCCCTCTCCCCGGGGGGGAGAGGGGGAGCACCCTTCACCCCGGCCCTCCTGTCGGACCTCAGCCGCCAGATATTGGAGATGGGGAGCAAGGTCGTCGGGCTCAAGTTAGGGGAGCGGGGGCTGTACGTGCACACCGCCGGTCGGGCGGCCCTCGCAGCATTGGGCGCGGCCCGGCCGGCGCAGCCGGCGGCCTGGGCCGGCAAGGAACTGTGGGCACCCTGCTTCAAGGTAGAGGTGGTCGGCACGACCGGCGCGGGCGACGCGACCATCGCCGGCTTCCTGAGCGGGCTGCTGCGCGGCCTGTCGCTCGAGGATACGCTGACGGCGGCGGTGGCGGTGGGAGCCTGCAACGTCGAGGCGGCCGACGCGCTGGGCGGCATCCGCTCGTGGGAGGAGACCTGGCGTCGTGTGCGAGCCGGCTGGGCGCGCCACGACCTCACGCTCGACGCCCCCGGCTGGCATTACGACGAGCAGCACCACATGTGGATAGGCCCGGCGGGAGAATCGTAGGGCGCACTGTCAACGGATTCGGGGAGCAGATTGAACGGATTGGATAGTCCGTGCAGTCGGTTCCGTTCAATCCGTTCCAGGAATCCGTTGACAGTCACTCACCAGTAGCAAATGATGATGTAGCACAAATGAGTGCAGATAGAAGCCAAAGAATCCGCGTTCATCTGCGTTCATCTGCGTTCGTCTGCGTTCATCTGCGTTCGTCTGCGTTGATCTGCGTCCAGATGAATTGATTGCGGCAGGAGGCCGCCGTATGTCAGAGCGAGCGACAGCCGTCATATTCGGCGCCGGGAGTGTGGGGCGGGGGTTCCTCGGCCAACTCTTTAGCGAGTCGGGCTACGAGGTCGTGTTCGTGGACCTGGACGAGCCGCTGGTCGAGGCGCTGGCCTGCCGGGGGAGTTATACCCTGCGCCTCTCGGGCCTTGAGACGGTAGAGGAACGGACGGTCGGCCCGGTGCGCGCCGTCAACGGGCTGAACGTCGAGCAGGTGGCGGCCGAGGTGGCGCGCGCCAGCCTCCTGGCCACCGCCGTCGGCGCGCGGGCGCTGGGGGCGGTCGCCCGCTCCATCGCGGCCGGGTTGGCCCGGCGCTGGACCACCGCCCCGACCCCGGCGGACGCCGCCGCGCTCGTGAACGTCATCCTGTGCGAAAACCTGCACGACGCCCCCCAGGTCCTGCGCCAGGCGGTGGGCCAGGCGCTGCCGGAACCGCTGCGGCCCTACCTGGCGGAGCGTGTGGGCTTCGTCCCGGCCGTCATCGCCCGCATGTCGCCGGTGCCCACGCCCGAGCAGCGGGCCGCCGACCCGACCCTGATCGTGGCCGAGCCGTACAAGGTGCTGCCGGTGGACCGCCAGGCCTTCGTCGGAGAGATCCCGCGCGTCGTCGGCCTCGAGCCGGTCGCCCCCTTCCGTGCCTACGTCGAGCGCAAGTTGTACGTCCACAACGCCGCCCACGCCATGCTGGGTTACCTGGGCTACCGCCGGTGCCACGAGTACGGCTACCAGGCGTTGGAGGACCCGTGGGTGCGGCAGCGGGTGGACCGGGCGCTCGACGAGGCGGGGCGGGCGCTGGTGGCCGAGCACGGCCTCGAGGCGCACGCGCTGCGGGAGCACACGCTCGACCTGCTGGCGCGCTTCGGCAACCGGGCGCTAGGCGACCCGGTCAGCCGCCTGGCCCGTGACCCGCTGCGCAAACTGGCCCCTGACGACCGCCTGGTCGGCGCGGCCCGCCTGGCCGAAAAGCACGCCATCCGGCCCGCGGGGCTGGCCTGGGGCATCGCCGCCGCCCTGGTCTACGATGCCCCCGACGATCCCGACGCCGTCGAACTGCAGGCCCGGCTGGCGCGCGACGGACTGGCCGCGGTCCTGCGAGAGGTGTGCGGCATCCAGGAGGGCGAGCCATTGGCCGCCCTGGTATCGGAGATTTATTGGACACGGATGAACACGGATGCAACGGATCATCACGGATTGTCCAAAGAATCCGTGTAAATCCGTGCCATCCGTGTCAATCCGTGTACAAATACTGGACACGGATGGGCACGGATGCAACGGATCATCACGGATCATAAAGATTATCCGTGGAAATCCGTCCCATCCGTGTTCATCCGTGTACAAATATTGAGAGGGATAAGATGAGTACCAAGTTGGATTTGAAGGAACACGACCTGACCAAGGACCGCGCGCTGGATCTGCTGCGGCAGATGTGGGAGATCCGCATGTTCGAGGACACGGTCTACGACCTGCTGGGGCGCAACCTGATCAAGGGGGCCTCCCACCTCTACGCCGGGGAAGAGGCGGTGGCCGTGGGGGCCATCTCCACCCTGCGCGACGACGACCTGATCACCAGCACCCACCGCGGCCACGGCCATTGCCACGCCCGGGGCGCTTCGCTGGCCCAGGGGGACGCGGCGCGGCAGGAGCATTACAACAAGATGATGGCCGAACTGTGCGGCCGCGCCACCGGCTACTGCCTGGGCCGCGGCGGCTCCATGCACATCGCCGACGTGGAAAAGGGCAACCTGGGCGCCACCGGCATCGTGGGCGGCAACATCCCGGTCGCCACCGGGGCCGGGCTGGCGCAAAAGATGCAGGGTACCGGCCGCGTCGTCCTGTGCTTCTTCGGCGACGGTGCCTCCAACACCGGCAACTTTCACGAGTCGCTCAACATGGCGGCCTTGTGGGACCTG
>Ga0315291_10008738_pt1 | contig 12426 bp, 12 predicted proteins | sample YL17G12_20_MG_FD_203070 | JGI IMG/M metagenome (GOLD analysis project Ga0315291, IMG submission 203070) | Sediment microbial communities from Yellowstone Lake, YNP, Wyoming, USA - YL17G12_20 | ecosystem: Environmental > Aquatic > Freshwater > Lake > Sediment | place: USA: Wyoming | collected... | reverse complement strand
CCCACTATAAGTTTTGCACCTGATGGCAATCTGAAATGTCTGCCAAGCTTCAAAAGAGCAATATGCCTCAAGGAATCCTCATTATGCAGGAAAGAATCTTTCAGTCTTCTGGCAAAATTCTCCTCAGTTAAAAGACAACCTCCAGCCGGGCAGGGATAATCACTTATCCGGTAGTCTTTGGCTAATTGAATTTGAATTTTCCTTGACCTGCCCTGAATATTCAAAAGTTTTGTTCGGTCAATTATCCCCTCTTCCTCTGCAATGGTTGGCTCTAAAAGTTTAGCTGAAAGTGGCCTTAAAATTTTTCCCTTTAGCCCGGATTCTTTCTCAATTAACTTCATAGCATCTAATCTTTGAGACATTGGTCTTTCCCCTAATACTTCACCGGTGAAGATAAAATCCGCTCCTTCTTTTTCCATTATCTCTTTTCCTTTCCGGAAAAGAAAGATCCTGCAATCTATACAGGGATTAAGATTTCTACCATATCCGTGTTTGGGATTTTTCACTATCTCCAGATAATCTTCACCTCCGAATACCCGAATAAGCTTTATCCCGAACTCCTCCGCATGTTTACTGGAATAACACACCCCTTTCTTACCATCGCAGGTGCAGAATGGCGTTTTCAAATTTAGCCCGATCACCTCAAATTCCAAATCCAGAATAATCCTCAAAGCTAAGGTGCTATCCAACCCTCCGGAGAGAAGAGCTATGGCTTTTTTCTTGGTCATAATCATATAATATACTCTTTTTTTTAAAAATCAACTTCCTTTAATATAAAAACTTGCAGGGGCGTATTGCAATACGCCCCTGCAAAATTGGTAAACCCACATTGCCCCCAATACGGGTTTATGGTTTTAATCAAATAAAAAAAGCTGAAGGAGCTTCACTACCTACTCTACCTGAGAGGGGGGCAGGAACTCAGTATAGAATGAAATAAGTGAAGACTTCAGCTTTAAAATTTACCCGTTTCCTTTTTCAACAATTTAACGAAATATCCTTTTTATTTGTTTGACCTCTTTAAAAAATTCTTAAGTACCAAAATCAGATTATTTTTCTAATGGTTCCTCTCTATCCTTTTGCTTCGTTGGTCAGCACACCAGTCCTCTGGATCCCGATTCTGGGTCTGGATGACAAATTCGGATGTGAAGCAAGCGCCTGCTCCCTGTTCTCTCCAGAGCTCCAAAACACCCATATTAGAACAGGAGCTTAACTTGGGTCAATTTCTAAATCACCTCTATATATATTTACTTTATTTCACTCAAAAGGGTTTCAAATATTTTAAGATTTTCTTCGGATGACCAATCTTTTCCGCCTGCTACCTTTTCTTGAATTTTTCCATTTCGGTCTAAAATAAATGTAGCTGGTAGAGCTGTTATCCCGTATAGAGCCGCTGTCTTTCCCGTAGGGTCTAAAAGGATAGGAAAATTAATATTATATTCTAAACTGAATTTCTCAATCCCTGACTTATCCAGCTTGTCTAAGTTTATTCCGATAATCTCCAAGCCTTTATTTTTATAACTTTCATACAGCTTGACCATCGAAGGTATTTCCTTCCTGCAAGGAGGACACCAGGTAGCCCAGAAATTCAAAAGGACTACCTTCCCCCTATAACTTTTTAAACTTACCTCTCTCCCCTGCAGGTCTTTGAGTTTAAAATCAGGAGGAATCTCACCTTTATAAATCCCTTCTTTGACACTGTTATCATTTTTTATTTCGTTTTTGAATTTTTCTTTATTTCCAGAGTCAAGAATCAGAACTCCGAAGACCACCAAAAAGATAAAAATTAACCCTGAAAATACCAGATACTTTTTTTTCAACAACATCCTTTATGTTTATGAGTTCCTTCTGTACTCTTATCATGATGAAGAGAATCAGGCGCAACCTTTAGAGAATCTGAATCTGTCTGGGAGTCTATGAACTTCTTTATACAGCCAGGGCAACAGAAATAGTAGGTTTCGCCTTTATATTCTATGGCCGGAGTATCCTTAGAAATAGTGAAACTCCTCTTCATAACCGGGCAGGTCGCCTCTTTGCCCAATTCGTCATCCGTTATCTTGTGTTCTGCGTAACTTAGCTTCAAACTATCAGTACTCTCTGGAGATATATACTTTTCCGGATCCTTAGAAAAAGGCATCTTCTCTCCAGCACTGCAGAAATAGTAGGTCTTGCCCTTATAATCCAGAGCAGGAGTATTTTTAGCCACCTTTACCTTCATACCGCACATAACGCAGGTGAAAGCCTTACCAATTTCCTCTTTGGTTATCTTATGGTCGCCAACTTTAGCTTTATCCTGTGCACTAGTGGCAAAAGATAGATACAAAAAAATCATTCCTGCTAAAACTGTTAGGGTTATTAAGCTTAACCTTTTCATTTCAACCTCCTTAAAAGTTATTAAGTTAATTGTCTATTTTATAAACCTTTCCGGTCCTTCCACGAAAATGTTCTTATGCTCCTCGTTCATAAAATAATAGGTTTTTCCTTTATATATATAAGAAGGAGTCTCTTCAGTAATTAAGACTTTCATCTTACATACCGGGCAAACAGCCATCTTGGGTGTCTTATCCCCTTTATTACCAAAAAAGCCAGTGGAAAATCCCAGAAACAGAACTAAGATTATTATCACCCCTGCAACTATCAACCAGATCTTCTTCATCTCCTCACCTCCTCATATATCTCCAATAAATTAATTTATCACCATTCCATCTTTTAACCTTATCATCCGGTCAGCTCTGGATGCCAAGTCCGGGTCATGAGTGGCAATAATAATAGCCAAGCCATCTTCAGCTAACTTCTTGAAAAGTCCAAAGATCTTCTCTTTAGACTTAGATTCCAATCTTCCGGTAGGCTCATCTGCCAGGATTATTTTTGGCTCATTTACCAGAGCCCGGGCAATGGCTATCCTCTGCATATCCCCACCGTCCAGCTCTGAAGGCAGCATATTCAACCTTTCACCCAACCCTACTTTTTGAAAAATCTCCTTGACCTTTTCCTTTTTATCTAATCTACGAGTAAAAAGTAAAGGCAGAAGAGCATTTTCATAAGCGGTCAAGGTGGGGATAAGATAGAACAGTTGAAAAACAAAACCGATATTTTCCCTTCTCACCTTGATCAGGTTTTTCTCCTTGAGTCTGGAGACCTCGGTATTTCCGATATAAAGTGTCCCCTCAGAAAGAGTGTCCAGACACCCGATCATATTCAAAAGAGTCGTCTTTCCAGAGCCTGACCTGCCAACTATTGAGACTATTTCACCCAGACTTATCTGAAAATCGACCCCTTTTAAGGCGTAAAGTTTCTCACTCCCTCTTTGAAAAATCCTGGTCAGACCTTCTCCGTAGATGGCATGGTTGTTGTTTGCCATTTTTATTTTCCTCCTCTATCCTCAACTATTTTTCCATCCTGTAAAAAGATTATCCTTTTAGCCCTAAGGGCTAACTCCTCTGCATGGGTTGCTACTACCACTGTCATCCCTTTAGAGTTCAGCTCTTCGAACAGATTAAAGATGACCTCACTATTCCCGGTGTCCAAATTAGCGGTTGGTTCATCAGCTAAAAGAACTTTCGGTCTGTTTACAATGGAGCGGGCAACTGCAACCCTCTGCATCTCCCCACCTGAAAGATGCAAGGGCTTGTGAGTAAGTCTGTGACCCAGACCTACTATCTCTAAAACTCTTTTTGAATAATCCTGCTCAACTTTTTTATCGCTGGAGAAAAGTAAGGGTAATTCTACATTCTCAGTTGCAGTTAAAGAAGGAATCAAAAAAAAGTCAGCAAAAACAAAACCGATGTTTTCTCTTCTGAACTCATCCAGTTTATTCTCCTTCATATCAGTCAGATCAAATTTATCTCCATTATCTTCATAAAAAATCAATTTTCCAGAAGTGGGAGAGTCTATACAACCCAACATATTTAAGAAGGTAGTCTTACCCGCACCTGAAGGACCCAGGATGGAAATATACTCACCTTTTTTAATTTTCAGAGTAATCCCATTCACCCCTTTAATTTCTTCTTTACCTCTCCTATAAATCTTAGTTATTCCTTCTAAGTTAAATAGTTCTTTTATCATTTACCTCTCCTATAGCTATTCGGTTCTAATAGCCTCAATCGGCATTAGATTTGAAGCCCTATAAGCTGGATAAATCCCAGCCAGAATTCCCATTATCACCGCAAACAGTCCCGAAACGACTATGACTACCATGTCAGCCGATATAAGTTGACCACCCGGAGCATAGGGCATTAACTTTTTTATGAACTTTTCTATGCTGCTTGAACCGACCACGGCTAAGAATGAGCCTAAAAGCCCGCCGGTCACGCAAACGATAAAGGTCTCATACCAGATCAGCCTGAATATGTCCATTCTGGAAGAGCCGACTGCTTTCATCATCCCTATCTCCCGGGTGCGCTCGAAAACCGACATCAGAATGGTGTTGAGGACGCCCACTGCGCTGATCAAAATCGCAATTAAAACTACCGCATAGATTAAAACCCGGGTGGAGCTGACCAACCCCATAATTGCACCGGTAACCTCTTTCATCGAAACAACATTCATATCGCTTTCGGTTGCCCTTATTTTCTCTGCTATCTGTTCAATTTTGGATAGATCATCCACTTTTATGGGGACTGCCACTAAAAGACCTTCTTTACCTGAAAGTCTGGTTAGAGTTTTAATAGGCAGAAAATAGAATCCATCATCCTGATCCCCGGTCTGCTCTAAGATACCGGTAACAATGAACTCTTCTCCCAAAACTTTAACCTTATCACCAATTTTCAACTTTTTGTTCTCAGCCACATATTCCCCGATTACTGTTGAGTGCTCATCTTTGAAAAAGCCACCCGCTTTAAACTTCCAGCGTGGTTTAAAATTTAAATAATCCTGATCAATGCCAAAATAGATTTTAGTCTCTTTAGTCAAAGAGTCTGTCTCAGAGTTCATAAAAAGTCTGGCCGATTCTTTAACTCCCTCCACTTTTCTTATCTCTTCCACATATTCATCCTTCAGATACCTGGGAAATTTCCCTCCATGTAATACCAGAGAAGCCGCCTCATAAGGACATCCTTTAGGAACGATTAAGATATGATAACCTAAATAGGCTAACTCCTTTTTCATCTCCTTTTCATAACCCCGGTTAAATGCCAGCAAGCTGAAAAGGATAGAGATGGCAATTGCCACGCTCAATATGGTAAGGGTTGTTCTGATCTTTCTTCTTAAAAGGTTTTTAACAGCTAAAGTAAAGAAATTCATATCTCCTCCATTCCTCGGACTATTCTGTTCTGATCGCCTCTATCGGTTTAAGTTTTGAAGCTCGATAAGCTGGATAGATCCCTGCGACTAAACCGACCAAAACCACAAACCCCAGACAGATTAAAAGTATATTCAGATCAAAAGAGATCACACTCCCTTCAGGTGTTAAAGGGAGAAGTTTTTTGATTATCCTTTCTACCAACTTCATTCCTATAAGGGCTATGCCTATCCCCAGTACTCCACTTATTAATGTCATAGCTAAGGTCTCCACCCAGACTAACTGAAAAACGTGTTCCCTGCCTGCGCCCATTGCTCTCATAACACCGATTTCTTTAGTTCTCTCGAAAACCGACATCAAAACCGTATTCAAAGCCCCTAAGGCGCTGATGATTATGGCGATGATGATAATAGATAAGATCAAAGTCTTAGCCTGAGCCACAAGGTTCATCATAGTTCCCATAAGCTGGGACATGGTTATCACCTGTGAATCCGGGAGTTTCTCTAATCTTTCCACAACGGTTGGGATTAAAGTTGGATCTTTAACCCGAATTGCAATTCCGGTCAACTTATCTTTTTGTCCGAACATCTCCTGAGCCGCTTTTAAGGGAATAAAGAAGAAACCATCATCCTTTGTGCCGGTTCTCTCTAAGATACCACTTACCTCAAATTCCCTATCCTTTTCTTTAACATAGAATTTCTGACCCGGCTCATCCGTCTGTTCGATATAAGCTGCATCCCCACCCATAATCATTGAATTTTCATCTTTGAAATAGCTCCCCTTTATTTTCCAGTACCTTTTCATCTGGAGCATAGTCTCATCTATCCCTAAGTAGATATCAGTCCGGTCTTCATCCGGTCTTATTATGGCTGACATGAAGAAAGGTGCAGATATTTCTATCTCCGGAATCTTTTTAACCTCATCTAAAACCGAATAGCTGAAATAGTTCGGGATTTTTCCTCCGGATAAAGCTAAGGTTGCCGCTTCATAGGGGCAACCCCTGGGAACAACCATTATCTGATAACCCATCTTACCTAATTCAGTGGTCATCCCTTTTTCATACCCTTTAGTAAAGGAAAGGAGAGAGAACAATACCATAACCGAGATGGACATTGAAAGGATAGTCAAAAGAGTCCTGACTTTGTTCCTGAATAGGTTCTTTAAGACAAATTTGATGAATTTCATTTTTATTTTACCTCCTGAAAAAGGAATTTATAAAAAGCTAAGGTTTTTTTAGCCCCATAGGCAATGGCGGAGGAACCTTTTTCTGCTCCATCCACGGGTTTGATTAACTTTGAGTTTATTTCTCTGCTCTTTTCAACTGTAAAAGGAAAGTTAATATCCTTGCCTGTAAACTGTTTCCTGAAAGCTGGGCTATTAAGCTCCTTCCCTTTCTTCTCTCTATCCCTCTGGATTGTAAAATCGATAATCTTACCATCCGGGGTAAACGCCCAGACAACTTCGATAGTACCGTATTCTCCCCTTTCCGCATGCGGGTGAATCATACCGATTAAATCCTTACTTTTATAGATCTCATAGAAAGTAAGCTCAGTTTCGTCTGTTTCTAAAGATTGACCAAGCAAAGCCTCTATTTTCACCTTGACGATTTTATCCACTTTTTTCAAAACCGATTTATAATTGGTAGCTTTAGGATAGAGCTTGTAAACATCTCTATCCGGAAAACGGAAAACACAGACCGCCGCAAAACTGGATAGTGGAAAATAGATTGCCAAAACTAAGGCTAAAATTAATATCGTTTTTCTGAATTTAAGTATTCTCATTTTTTTCTTTTTCCTTCTTACGTCTTCCTTTTTCTTTGTTGTTTTTTCGTCTCCCGTCTTACTTCTCACGTCTTACCTTTTTAGAAGTTCAAATTCAACTGGACAGTAAAAAACCCTGTGCTTTCACTCATTCCCATTTCATCTTTTGCCCAGCTTTTCTCATAGGCAATTCTGGGGGTAACGTATTTATTCATGCGATAGCTCAAGCCAAATCCTAAATCCGTTATGAAATCTTTATTCTTAAAATCCGGTTCCCAAAAATCAGCTTTAAGACTGGCTAAAATTTTTGGGGTTATCTCATAATCTGCTCCTAAATAGAAGCCTCCTACATTTATCTTTTCATCTCTTCCAACAACAATTTCACCCCGCAGGGTAAAAGCGCGAAAAGGATACTGTATATCAAATCCCAGCCTGTTCTTATGAACAAAATTAACCTTCTCATCATCTTTATGCATCATTCCTATCATATACTCACCTTCCGGTGCTCCACCTAAAAGAAAAGAAAGCCCATATTTCAAATCACCATCTGATTTGCCAAATCTGAGTATAAACAGCCCCTCATTCTTAAAATCTATTCTACCGTCGTGCCTGCCATTGGTAAAAGACAGGTCATACTCATAATCCTTAAAATATCCACCTACTCCTATGCCTATGTCCTCTCTTATCCCTAAACTCCTTTGAAACATCGGCTGAAGGATTAAAAGATGGGAGACATAATATTGCAGGTTTCCAAAGGGAACCACAAATTTACCGATTTTAAAATTTACCTGTCCTTTAGGACCTTTTAGAACAAAATATTTATCCCTATAATGGTAATTAAACTCCCTTGAGAAATAATCAAAATCCGGAGAATAAGAGCCCTGCAAAACCAGAGTTGCCCAGTCACCGGATTCACCCTGAAAAATATATCTGAAGTTCACCTCAACTCCATGAATCAAGAAATTATCTTTATTGATCTTGCTCTGATTATCATTAAACATAAACCTGTAATCCAAAGCCCCGGTAATCTGATAATTCCTGGCATAAACTGCAATCCCAATTAACAGAAACAAAATCAAGATAATTGCTATTCTCTGTGCTTTTCCCATATCTTTCCTTTTCATTCAAGACTATCTATAACGCAATAGCCCTGCCAAAAATAGAAAACCACTTATAATTCTTATAAGTGGTTAGTCGATAACAGGATATAATTAGTCCTGTTTTACCCTACTCCTACATATCTCTGGTATTTGAACCTTTTCCTACAAAAGGTGTAGCAGATGATACAACTATTTTCGTAGGGGCGTATTGCAATACGCCCCTACCAGTACACAAGCAGACAACCTATGGCAAACCTGCCCGCAAGAGAAAGAGAATATATCCCACAGCTGATTAAAAGGATTAAGTCGAATTTGACCTTGAGACTGATATCCGTTGCCTTTATCTGTTTAATCCGTTCTATCTGCTGTGAAATATTTGAGTCTGTCCCGAATATTATTCTTGACAAAAGAAAGAAGGAAGGTATGTTATGATATCGAAGAATAAGAAGGTTTTTAATAATCGGAATACTTATACCAACCTTTTTACCTTAGATCGACTGGCAGGGAAGAAGCCAGTCAGGTACCTGGCGGGCACTAGAGGAATCTTCTCTGTTAGGTTACAAGGTTAGTTAGTCTTTCTGGTTTTACATACCTTAAGGCACAGTTTTGCAACACCTCTGCTGGAGGGAGGAACTGATTTGAGGTACATACAAGAGCTATTAGGGCATGCTCACAGCAAAACGACTGGGATTTATACTCATGTCAGCGCCAAAAGTATAAGCAAAATTCAAAGTCCATTGGACAGTCTTAACCTGAAACAGAGAGGTGATAAGTGATAAAAATTGTCATAAGGCGAGGGATTATCCCGCAGTGGCGGGAAGTTGGGATAAACGAAATAGTTCGTCTATGAACGAGTTATACGAACACTTTTTAACTGAACAAAGGAAGATTATGAAATTGCTGCTCATCATCCTTGGGCTTGTGGGAATCCCCTGTTTGATATCCGCTAAGACGGCAACAAACAAGAATCTGCCCATCATTGACATGCACATGCACTCGTTCCCGGTAGAGTATATGGGCGGAGCAAGCGTCCCCAATCCAGTCACAGGAAATCCCTCTGGCGCGACAAGTGACGAGGAACTTATGCAAGCAACACTGATGGAGATGCACCATTACAACATCGTTAAAGCTGTCACAAGTGGACCGCTGGAGGTCGTGTATCGCTGGAAGTCTGAAGAACCAAGACGCATAATCGGGGGAGTACATTTCGATGAAGTAACTTCACTGCCAGATGTAGAACAACTGCGGCAGCAATTTATTGCAGGCCGACTTGGAGTGTTAGGAGAACTGGCAGCCCAATACGTTGGACTTCCACTGAGCGATTCGCTGTTCGAACCATACCTGACTCTTGCTGAAGAACTGGACATCCCAGTCGGAGTTCATACGGGTCTGGGGCCTGCGGAAACGCCCTACACCTGTTGTCCTAAATTCCGTGTAACATATGGCAATCCAATTCTTCTTGAAGAAGTGTTGGTCAGACATCCAAAGCTACGACTCTACATAATGCACGGGGGCTGGCCGTACTTAGAAGAAACAAAGGCAATTATGGCCGTGTATCCGCAAGTGTACGCCGACCTTGCAGTGATCAACTGGATCATCCCACGGGAAGAATTCCACGAGTATCTAAAAGTTTTGATCCGAGCGGGGTTGGGAAAACGACTTATGTTCGGATCCGACCAGATGGTGTGGCCGGAGGCAATTGGCATGGCAATCGAGGGAATTGAATCAGCTACGTTTCTCTCCAAAGAACAAAAGCGTGACATTTTTTACAACAATGCGGCGCGCTTCCTGAGGTTGAAGGAGACTGGGGAGTAGTCTGCACAGGAAGGAACTAGACTAGATTGAGTGTTCGTATAACAAACAGCCTTATGACACTCGTTCTATTGAAAAAGAATTATTGTGCTCGTTCCATACCGTTTGCTCCATCCTGGTAACGAGTTATTATAGGTCGCAAACGGAACTGCTTAAGGCTGCAAACGTTAGGCGAAATGCTGGAAAATTATTGAGTCAGTGAACATTTAGCAAATTCAATAAAAATATTAATAGGAGATACTACAATGAAAAAATTCAATTTCATACTCTTATTAGTGATTATTTTATGCGCGGTGTTGATGTTGAATCAATCAACTGCGCAAGAGGTAAAAATGGAACTACCTCAACTGATAAGTAAGTCGGATTTGATTATTCGAGCTTCTGTTGAGAACACTGAGTCGAAGTGGGTAAGCGATCATCGGGGAAGGCATATTTACACATCCGCTTTTCTAAGAGTATTACAAACTGTAAAGGGACAAATAACGGAACCATGGTTGACAATCGAGACCGCTGGAGGAACAGTGAGTGATACGTCAGAATATGTTACACATTCATATTCGTTTTCGAAAGGAGAAGATGTAATACTTTTTCTCAAATCCAATCCATTTGAGGTAGTTGGTGGATTTCAAGGTAAGTATCCTGTTTTTGAAGGAAAGGTGTATATCGAAAACCAAGAAGTAGATGCTGAGCGTTTTGTCAATGTATTAAAAGCGTCGACAAACGACTTTTCTACGCTATCAACTTTTCTGGATGAACTCAAAAAAACTTCATCAGAATCTGGGAAAATCAAACAAGCACCTAAGGATAGTCAAAAAGGAATAGTACCGGATAGTGTCGGGAAAACGGGACCATCCAAAAAAGCAATTGAGCAACAAGTTGCACCGAAGCAGGGAACAAAAGATGTTGATCTGAATCAAATCGGAAGGACAGGACCTAAAAAAAAATCAATACAGCCGGAAACCGCACCCAAAGATGGTATCAAAGAAATTGTACCTGACAGTGTAGGAACACATGGACCTACGAAAAGTTCTTTCACAAAACTCAAGCAGGAACATAATGTCACAAGCATTACCTTTGACAAGAAAGGTATTCCGACCTTTATTAAAGGTGACTTGACGCCGAAGGGGGTTCAAGGTGACGAAAAAGAGAAAACATATAAGTTCTTTGAAGAGAATCGTGAGCTCTTCAAGATGGTAGATCCTCGAAATGAGTTACAGATTGCACGGATCGCTAAAGACGAACTAGGAATGATTCATGTACGGTTGAATCAGTTGTACCAGGGTATAAAAGTCTACGGAAGCGAATTAATCACGCATTTTACTTCTTCTGGAAAGCTTAAATCAATTAATGGCAGATTCCTATCGGGAATAAATGCCCCTAATACCCCGCGCATTGGTAAGGCTGAAGCTGAGGGCATAGCGCTTTCGGATATCTTATCGAATTTTAAAAGTGCAAAACCCGAGGTTTCAGGAACCCAGTTAATAATCTACCCATTTCGAGATGTGACTTATCTTTCTTGGCTTGTTAAGATTTCTTTCGACAATCCACCTGGGCGATGGGAATATTTTATAAATGCTTTTGATGGCACTGTAATATACAAAGCTAATCGAATAACGTATAAACAAGAACAATCAGGCGGGAAGAAACATAAGGAAACCGGCAGTGATGCTCTTCTTCGAATTGAAATAGGGTCGGATAAGGTGGTAAGAGTTTACAATCTTCGAGGCGAACTTGTTGTTGGTGACTCCGCGAAACCTTTCACCGGTGATAACATCCAGGATAAAGGAATTCTGCTATAAGCGGGTGTACCAGCACTGGAGATAGAAAGCCAGCCGAACAGCTTGTAGGTCAACCATCCCGAAGGGTGGTTGACATTTTTCTGTGTCTACAAATTTGAAGCCCACCTTGAGGCAAGGTGAGCTACCGATTTTGGAGTGCAAAAGCTTGCTTTTGCAAGCATCAACAAGTTGATGCACTCCATTCTCCGCTCCTACTGGATTTTAACATCCAGTAGGAACAAAGAAATGACATACCTCACAGCTGATTAATATGATTAAGTCGAATTTGACCTTGAGGCTGATAACAGATATTTTCATCCTACGAATCCGTTTCTCGGATCTGCTTAATCCGTTCTATCTGCTGTGAAAAAATTTATTTCCCTTGACTTTTTTCATTTTTGGGTTATGAATGTATTGATTGCACATATTTTCACTCTCTAAGAAGAGGCCAAGATGTTTTTTAAAAGTTCAGTCTGTGGTGTAAGGGTTTTTATAATTCTTTTCTTATTAGTATTTATTCCTTATTCCGCACTATCTTTTGAGTCACTTTTTGACACAAGAATAGACTATGATGTTGAAGGTGGAGCTCATTCTGTTTTTTGTGCAGATTTAGATGGTGATGGTGATAATGATATAGCAGTAGCTAGTCACAATGTTTCCATCCTAAAGAATGACGGTGATGGTACTTTTCAAAATAAAGTTGACTATGCTGTAGGATGGTTTCCTGTTTCTGTTTTCTG
>Ga0315291_10008734_pt1 | contig 12429 bp, 12 predicted proteins | sample YL17G12_20_MG_FD_203070 | JGI IMG/M metagenome (GOLD analysis project Ga0315291, IMG submission 203070) | Sediment microbial communities from Yellowstone Lake, YNP, Wyoming, USA - YL17G12_20 | ecosystem: Environmental > Aquatic > Freshwater > Lake > Sediment | place: USA: Wyoming | collected... | reverse complement strand
CGGCCTCGGTGAGGACCTGCGCCCAGGCCTGAGCCTGCTCCTGTAGTTGATCCGGCTCGACTAGTTTCCACACCAGCCCGGTCTCTTTGGCGCGCTGTGCGTCGACGGGTTTGCCGGTGAGCAGTAGTTCCATCGCGTTGGCCCAGCCGATCCGCTGGGGGAGTCGAATGGCGCCGACAATGGTGGGGATCCCGATCGACACCTCGGGGAAACAGAACGTGGCCCCGGTGCTGGCGATCACGAAGTCGCAGAACAGTACTCCGGTCAGCCCGTAGCCGATGCACGGTCCATGCACAGCGGCAATGGTCGGCTTGAACAACTCCATACCGCTTTCGAAGGAGTTGATGGTGGGCTTCTCCCAAAACGTGCCGGCGAACGTACCGACCGAACCCGCGCCGTCTTTCAGGTCGGCCCCGGCGCAGTAGACGTCGCCGTTGGCGGTCAGGACACCGACCCAGGCGTCCTCGTCATCACGAAACCGGTTCCAGGCCGTGTTCAAATCCTCGCGAAGTGCGCCGTTGATCGCGTTGCGTGATCCGGGCCGGTTGAGCGTGATGGTGGCGATGTGATCACGCAGTTCGTAGGTGACAAGGCTCATGGCGCAACACTAAGTTCATCCGGCACGTGACCGACACGAAGCTGTAGTTGTCTTACAAACTGTAGTACAGTTTCAGTATGGCTGACACGATCACTTTTAGACCCGATGAGGACACCACACGAGCATTGGCCGTTCTTACCCGGGACGGGACGCCAGTCTCGGCGGCCGTCAGGGCAGCGCTCATTGACGCCGCACGGCAGAAGGCCGTCGCGACTATCCGAGCCGAAGCGGAGGAGATTGCGGCGGACGAGTCCGACCGAGTTGAGGCGATGCAGGTGCTGCGCGATATGGAGGCATTGCGTGCGTGGTGAGGTCTACCAGCTCAACGCTCCACGGCTCAGCAGTCGCCACGAACAATCCGGTTCGCGCTATGCGGTAGTGGTTCAATCCGACCAATTGCCGTTATCGACGTGGCTAGTGGCGCCGACCTCAACGTCTGCACGCCCAGCCAGCTTCCGACCCGAAATCGACATAGCCGGCCAGGCCACCCGAGTCCTCGCCGAGCAGACAGCTGCGGTGGATCCCGAACGCCTCGGAGCGAGCGTGGGATATCTCAGCCTCGAAGAACTGCGTCGCGTCGATGCCGCGCTGCGTCTGGTCCTTAACCTCTAAGAGGGTTCGGATCAGCCAGTGACGCCGAGGATTTTGATCGCGAAGATCAGCGAGTCGCCGGGTTCGATTCCGGCCGCGGGCTGGCCTTCGGGGTAGCCGTCGGCGGAGACCATCGCGACGGCGACAGTGGACCCGACCTTCTGGCCCGCAATGGCCTTCTGGAAGCCAGGCACCACACCGGTGAGCGGGAATTCGACCGGGGCGCCGCGCTCATAGCTGCTGTCGAACACCGACCCGTCGCGGCCGTTGACGCCCATGTAGCACACCGACACCGTCGCCGATGGCGCCACAACCGGTCCGTCGCCGGCCTTCAGCGTCTGCACCTGGGTTTGGGTCACGCTGAACGGAGGGGAGACGTCGACGAAAGGGGCGGTGGTCTCCGTTGAACCACTGACCGCGACGCTGCCGGTGGCGCCGGGCAGCGTCCACTCGGGGGTTCCGCCCGCCTGCGGCAAGGCCATCGGGCAGGGGCTGAGGGGGACCGTGGTCTCGGTGACCGACGATGACACCTGGGAGACCGTGCTCGATGCAGAGGTATCGGTCTTGGAGGCGCATCCGGAGAGCGCGACGACAAGTGGCACCGAGGCGGCGAGGGCAATGGAGCAAATACGGGAGTAGTTCACGGTCGGTCACGCTACAGCGTCTACCGGGAGCGTCTACCGGGAGCGTCTACCGGGAGCGTCCCCGGGAGCATCCCCGGAATCGTCCCCGGAATCAGGCCGTCGCGCCGACGAATTCCGCGACGATGGAGGCGAGCCGCTCGCCCTGCTGCTCCTGAACGAAGTGGCCTGCGTCCGCGATGGTCGTGTGGTTCTGCCCGCGGGCACCGGGTACGTGTTGCTGGAACACCACATCCCAGCCGCGGGTGGCCGGATCGGCGTCAGAGAAGGCCGTCAGGAAGGGCCTGTTCCATTCGTGGAGAGCCGCCATCGTGGCAGCGCCGATCTTGGCGCCCGGGTCGTTTCGGGTGAGCGGAATGAGCGCGGTCAACTGCCGCAATCCAGCCTTGTAGGCCCGATCCGGGAAGGGCGCGTCATAGCCCGCGAGCACGGGCGTGCTGAGCGGACCGGCGACGGCATCGAGGAAAAGGCTCGGGACGATGTCCGGCGAGCGTTGGTAGAACGAGACATAGTCGAGCAGCGTCTCCTGCAGGAGCATTCGATCCTGATCCACGCCGTGGTGAGCCCAGGTCAATCTCCCAGCCAAGCCCGGATCGCAAGTGTGCAGGATGGTGTTGGTTGCCACCACCCGGGAAAAACGGTCCGGCTCGCGGGCCAGCACACTCAATCCGATCGGCCCGCCCCAATCCTGGACGACGAGGGTGACCGCGTGAAGGTCGAGGCCGACGATCAGGCTGTGGGCCCAATCGATGTGCCTAGCGAAGGTGTAGTCAGTGGCATCGGTGGGTTTGTCGGAACGGCCGAAGCCGATGTTGTCGGGGGCAATGACGCGTAGTCCCGCATCGGCCAGCCTCGCGATGACGTCGCGGTAGAGATAGGACCACGTGGGTTGGCCGTGCAGTAGGACGACGACAGGGCCGTCGGAGGGGCCGGCGTCGACGTAGTGCATGCGCAGCGGGGGCAGTCCCGTGGTCGCAACATCGCGATAATTCGGTTCGAACGGATATCCGGACAGGCCGACGAATCGTTCGTCGGGAGTCCGCAGCACGCGCATCAGAAGAAGCGTAGCCGCCGAGCGTGCGGCGTTATCGGTCGGCTTTCAGTGCCGCTTTCGCCAGCGTTTCTGGTAGGCCTCGACCTCGTGTGGCTCGTCCATGTCGGATCTGATCGTTTCGCGGTCGCGTTTGATCGTCATACGAAGCGCCGCCCAAATCAACCCGATCAGCACGACTGCTGTGAAAATAATCAGGAGGGGAACTGTGTCCATAAACCCGAGTCTGGCATAGGGGAGTGCGCTTGGCGTTTCGATTTGGTGAACTTCACTGGCAAACATTTGAAGATTCGGCCGGGTTCCGGGGCGGTAAACCGATTCGCCCTCAGGGTGCCACGCCGGTGACGCCATCAGCGCCGGGATGGCCCCAGATCGACAGCACGCCGATCCCGCCGCCTTTTCCGCCGACGCCACCGAGTCCGGTGGCAGGCCCTCCATTTCCGCCATTTCCGCCGTCGCCGACAAACAGGCCACCCCGACCGCCCGTGCCGCCGCCGCCACCGCTCGCGCCGGGTCCTCCCGAGCCGCCGTTACCACCAGTTCCCCAGACGGATAGCAGCCCTACATCGCCGCCGTCGCCACCATCGCCGCCGCGTAGATTTCCGAGGCCCCCGGTTCCACCGGAACCAGGCTGAAAGAACACGTGCCACAGTGCCAGCAGTCCGGTGTTGCCGCCGCGTCCACCGGTACCGCCGGTGCCGGTGCCGGTGCCGCCACCGTTCCCGCCGATACCACCACCGCCGAACACCAATCCGCCAGCGCCGCCAGCGCCGCCGGTTCCACCGCTGACTGGGCCGGTACCGCCCTCTCCGCCAGCACCGCCGCCACTAATCAGCGCCAAGAATCCCGCCCCGCCTCCCGCGCCGCCAACGCCGCCACTGCCGGCGTCGGCTGCGCCGGATCCGCCGCGCCCGCCGGATCCGCCGCTGCCCCCCAGCGATAAGAACCCGGTGTCACCGCCGGTACCACCCGCACCGCCGGATCCCCCCGATGTGGACGCGTCACCCCCGCTGCCGCCGTCTCCGCCATCGCCGAGCAATAATCCGCCTCGGCCGCCTGCGCCGCCATCGAACCCGGCCGTTCCGGCTCCACCGTTTCCGCCGGAGCCGACAAAAAGTGCGTTGCCACCACGTCCGCCGTTAAAACCAGCGCCGCCGTTGCCGACGAGGCCCGCCTTGCCGCCCGCGCACGATCCGCTGGGGCAGGTTTCGGCGGTCCAGCTGTAGCCGTTCCCGATCAGAACGCCACCATCGGGGTGTCCGGCGGTGCCGTTCGAAATGAATACCGACGCCACTGTCCCGGGCTTCCAGGCGGGCGTGAGGGCTGGCCGGAAGGGGGTCGCCGAGGCTCGGGCGCCAACGGGTCTGCGGGTCGACTCGGGGGACACCAAGACCTGCCGTGGCGCGATGCCGCTGGCCGCCCGGTCGACAGCGCTGCGATGGGACGACCACCGTGGAGTTGTCGGAGAAGATTCGGTTGCCGGGGACCTGTCACCAGAACGGCTGTCTTCTGCATTCGCAATCCCGGTGCCGGCGGCACCGAAAGCCAGCGCCACAGCGCCGCCTACCAACCACACGTTCCGCGGCCGGAGCGTGCCGGTGATCTTCTTTGCCATTGACTGCCCTTCGCGCGAGTACGCCCTGTTCAACGCTTGATGTACTCGAGTCATTCCTCGCTGGCGCGCATTCGAAATGCCCGGGGAGGACCCGGGGAGGGGCTGCAGTTCCGGAGGAATGCCCTCGGTTTCAATAACTTGACATAATGTTCCTTATCGGCACAAATGGGAGCTGGCGGGATGGCCACGTCACTCCCTCGTATCCGCTCGTGTGCGTCAGGTTCCCTTGTAATGCGCTCGCCTGCTGGGTGCTCGACTGCCGGGCGGCCACTTCGGCCCACGCGGGTTCCACCCGTATTTCTTAACCGGCAATGCCGCGACACGGCCGGCCCGAGATTCGTCGGCCCGAGATTCGTCGGCCCGGCTTGACGGGCGAATCCGGCGGGCCGGCCGGAGTCGACGGCCTATCGCCTCAACCGGTCCCATGAGCTTAAATCGTCACTGTGACGAATTGCCAGGCGAATTGCCCTGTAAGGGTCAGGAAGCTGATATAGCACCGGTCGAATTGTCGACGGTGATTGTCACGTTTCGCTCAATGGTTCGGCGCTCCGACATCGCATCGCCGGGTTGGCGTTCGGCGTAGTTGTAGACGAAGCGGCCGCCAGTGAACATCACGGTTCGCGGCTCAATGCGGTCCCCCAGGAGCAAGGCATTAGAGGCGCGGTAGGAAATGCCGTCGTTAATGGCAACGACGGCGTAATAGAAGGTTCCGCTACCGCCCGGGTCGTGTTGAATCAATAGTGCCGCATCGGGATTGCCGTCATTGTCGACGTCACCCATCACCGGTTCGCCGACAAGCTGAAGGGTATTCGTCGTCGCCGAACCCGGCGGCGGGGAGATCTCGGCAACGCCATCGGTGATGGTGAATGTTTGGTTGTCAATCGTGATGGCGAGGTCAGCGATTTCCGGTGACAACTTCCGATCACCGAGCACATCGCCACCGTTGGTGAAATTGAACCGGATGAAGCCGGCGATCGCGACCGCGCCGACAAGAACGCCGAGAATCGTCACCGAGGCGAGTAATGCTGTCCTCATAGCGAATCAGGATAAACGGATGCGTCAGATCACAGTGACGTGACCGGCAGTCCTCGCTGGGCGCGTGCCGCGAGGACGATGCCCTCCGCGGTCTTGAAGGCGTCGGTGTCAATGTGGAACGGTTCGATGGGCAATCGTGCCGCGTGACGAAGGATCATTACCGCCAGGGCGGCACTGGTGGTGGAAGGAACCACCAGCAGACTGATTTCGGCGCTGGCACCAGTAAGGGTCATCACCGGTTGACGCTTGCACTCACCGCCGTAGAAGGTCATCCGCGGCGGTCCATCGAGCGACCAGTTGACATTGATGTCGACGATCTCCCCCAACCTGCTCTTGAGGGTTGCGATCAATTCAGGCAATTCCCTTGCAGTCCGCGCCGTACGCAACCACCACGCGCCGTCGATATCGCGGCCCAGTTCGGACGCCAACGTCAACCGGAGGCGAATCGCCGGGCTGCGATCGTCACGGTCGCTAATCATCGCGTCCTCAGGGTTGATGCGAACCGCTGGGAGCACACGGTCATTGGGATGAGCTGTGTGCTGTACGTTACACCGTTGGCTTGGATGCATGCGTCGTGCGCTATGATTAGCCCAACGTTGGCATCCGATGTCAGCCTACGTCGTGGAATGAATGTTCATCCGCACCGTCGCGCCGAGTTCACCAAAAGGCGCCGACTCGGATGTTCCGTGCAGCCAAGCACATACGTCTCGCGGCGATCGATTTTGCCCTCCGGCAATCTCGCCACACACGTGCTCAGGCGCGCGACTCACTAGTCGTCGACCACGCACGCCATTGCCTGAAAGGCATCCATCATGACTACCACTGCATCCTTCGCCGAACTCGGCGTGCCTAGCGCCTTAGTCAGCGAATTGACCAAGCTCGGCATCACAGCGCCCTTTCCGATCCAGGTCGAGACACTTCCCGACACGCTGGCCGGTCGGGACGTACTCGGTCGCGGTAAGACTGGCAGCGGCAAAACGCTGGCCTTCGCGATCCCCATGGTCAGCAGACTCAACGGCGGTAAGCGCAATCCCAGCCAGCCTGCGGGACTGATCTTGGCGCCCACTCGAGAACTCGCCACCCAGATCGCCGCCGCACTGGTGCCACTGGCGCAGTGTTACGGATTGAAGGTCACCACGATCTTCGGTGGTGTTCCGCAGGGACGTCAGGTGAGCGCGCTGAAATCTGGCGTCGATATCGTGGTGGCTTGTCCCGGCCGACTTGAGGATCTGATGAAGCAACGCCTCGTCAGCCTGGACCGTGTCGAGATCACCGTTTTGGATGAAGCCGACCATATGGCCGATCTTGGCTTCCTGCCCGCGGTCACCCGCATCCTCGCTGCAACCCCCTCCGGAGGCCAGCGCATGCTGTTCTCGGCGACTCTCGACAACGGCGTCGACAAACTGGTAACCCGGTTCCTGCGCAATCCGGTCATGCACTCCGTCGATGAGGCGAACTCGCCAGTGTCGAACATGACTCACCATATTTTCCATGTCGACGGAGTTGACGCGAAGAAGGCCCTCGTACATCGACTAGCCTCCGGTAACGGTCGGCGGATTCTGTTCCTGCGGACCAAGCATCAGGCGAAGAAACTAGCCAAGCAGCTCACCGAGGCCGGGGTGCCTTCAGTTGATCTGCACGGCAATCTGTCCCAGCCAGCCCGTGACCGCAACCTCGCGAAGTTCGCCGCCGGTGACGTCATGGTTCTGGTCGCCACCGATATCGCGGCACGCGGCGTCCACGTCGATGATGTGGAATTGGTTGTGCACATCGATCCGCCTGCTGAACACAAGGCATACCTACACCGATCCGGACGCACCGCGCGGGCCGGAGGTGCCGGCGATGTCGTCACCGTCGTCCTGCCCGAGCAACGCAAAGAAACCCAGTTGCTGATGCGCAAGGCAGGCATCACCGTCACCCCGCAACGGGTGGCAGCCGACTCCGAAGCCGTGCACACGCTCGTCGGTGAGGCCGCACCGCACCGGATGCTCGCGCCCGAAGTGGCTCCGCCGCAGAACAACTCGCAGGGCGGTCGGTCCCGTCGACCGGACAACGCCGGCCACCGACGCGGTCGGGGTAATGCGCCCGCCGCGAATCAGCCGGGCCGCAGCAGGTCTGGCGGGCCCCGTCGTCGGAGCAGTGGCGCGCGCACGCACTGACGCCCGCTGACCCGCGCGGCGGTCCATGCATTGGCCACCAGGCCCGGGTTAGGCGGCAACTGTTGTCAGCGGCGAAGCACGGTAAGTTGGCCTCGACTGATTGACTACTCCGTGTGATCTGAACAGGGATGGCGATGGCGAAAGAAAGTCTTAACCCCGACGTCAAGAAGATTGTGCTCGACGCCGCGCGTGGGTTGTACGCGCGGCAGGGCTACCTCACCACCACCATCAAGGGTGTCGCGGCGACGTCCGGTGTGGCACCGGACCTGATTCGGCGTTACTACGCCAACCGCGAGGAACTGTTCGCCGCAGCAATGAAGCTGCCGTTCGAACCCGGCACCGCTATCACCCGCATCCTGGCACCGGGCATCGACGGTCTCGGCGAGCGCCTTGTGCGGGTCACCCTGGAGATGCTCGACGATTCGGAGGTCCGTGACCAGATCGCGGTCATGGTGCGCGACGCGGCCAGTGCCGCCAAGATGATCACGACGCTGCGTGAATTCCTGGAAACGGCGATCATCGACCGAGTCGCCGCCGCCCTGCGTGTTCCGGACGCCCGGATGCGGGTGACCCTGGCGACGTCGTACCTCATGGGAGTCGCCGCCGCCCGCTATGTCCTGCAGATGGAGCCGCTAGCGTCGGCGTCGCAGGAGGAAGTGGTGCGGATGGTGGCGCCGGCGGTGCAATCGGCGCTGACAGCCTCGTGGTCGCGTTCGAGCGACTCGCGCGGATAAGCGTTATCGCCTGGCGCGGTGGGCCGGGGGGCGCTCGCGCGCACTGACGCCGAGCTTCAGTTCAGCCGCAGAAAATACGAAATCGTCCGCGGGGCCACTTCGTTGCCGCCGAACCATCCGCTGACCCGCGCGGCGGTCCATACATTGGCCACCAGGCCCGGCGGGTACGGCTTGAAAACCATCTTCCCGCCGTAGTGGAGGGTGATGCCGCTGTAGTCAACGTCGAACTCGAACGTCTCCCCCGCAGGTACCGAGATGACTTCGTACTCGGGTGACAGTGGATTCTCGTTCGGCAGGATTCGTACTTTATCGACGTTGTAGAACGGGGCGATCTCGAATTCCTGGGTGGTCAGGTTGTATCGCCAGCCGACCATGGCGGAGTTGCGGTCTGGTTCCAGTGGAGTGAAAGCGATTCCGGTGAACTTGTTCCAGTCGTACTGATCGACGTCTTTGAGGTCGTAGGCCGAGTTGGTGGTGAAGGTTCCGGTGCCGACGGTTTGTGTGATGAAGTATCCGCCGTTGTTCGGGATGGCGAAATGCGTGCCCTTATAGATGGTGATCTGGCGGCCGCGGGGGTCACACCACGGGAAGGTGATGTTGGCGCCCTGCGCCGACTGCGTGGGGGCCTGCTGTGCTGCAGCGCGCTGCGTCTTGCGTGCTTCCCGGGGCGCGCCGACACTCGGCAGTGGCGCAGCGAGGGTCTCAGCGACGAGGTTTGTGGCGACGCGCGCACTCGACGGTGCAACAGCGCTCACCGGTGCGACTCTCGAGGCCGCCGCTGCCACCGGGCGGGCCGCGATGCGCGGCTGGGCGCTGCGGGCGGCGGCGCGGCGCGCCGGTGATGCTTTCCGATCATCGGCCCGCGCCGCTGAATCCGCAGTATCTGCCGAGTCCGCGGGCGCAGCCGAGGCAGGGGCGCAGGTCGAGAAGCCAATCACGGCACCAACCCCTAGCGCGGCCGCCAATCCGCCGACGCGTCCGACCCACGCAGCCGTCGTCATCGTCACCGGGCCGACTCCCCCACAAGTTCCCCCTGATCGTCTCTTCAGCAGCATAGCGCTGGTTCCCGACTTTGCTGCTCCGACTCCCACCAACTAGGAACACCCCAAACTATGAACACCCCAAACTATGAACACCCCAAACTATGAACACCACTGCGACCAGGACCCCGGAAACAGTGCCCCGTCAATCCCGTTGGCGCTCAACGCCGCCAGCACCACCGACGCGGTCACACCAGAACCGCAGTAAACGCCGACATCGTTGCCAGCAACGCCGATGTCGGCCCAGAGCGCCCGAAGATCGGCATCGGCGAGAAACGAGCCGTCGTCGGCGAGCACCAGTGTGCTGGGCACATTCCGCGCACCCGGAATATGCCCGGCCACCGGATCCACCGGTTCAAACTCACCGCGGAAACGCTGCGGTGACCGCGCATCGAGCAAGAGGGTGACCTCCCCATCGCCAACCTGCTGCGCTGTGAGTGTCGCGCGCGCGCCGGCATAGAGATCGTCATGGACGGCGCTCACATCCCCCGGCCGTAGCCGCGGCGCTTGCGCCTGCAGTGCTCCTCCGGCCGCCGCCCATGCCGCCAGGCCGCCGTCGAGAATGCGGACGTTGCCGATGCCGGCCGCTGTCAGCACCCACCAGGCGCGTGCGGAACCGGCCCGGTTCCAGTCGTCGTACACGATCACCTGCTGGCCGGCGCGCAGGCCCCACCGCCGAGCAGCGGTCTGTAACTCGGTTCCGGTCGGCAACGGATGGCGGCCTCTTCCAGTGCGCGAATGATCGCTGAGTTCATCCTCCAGCGACACATACACCGCCCCGGGAATGTGGCCGGCGAGATAGGTTTCCCGACCGTCGGGCTGGTCCATCCGCCACCGGACATCAAGAATCGCCGGCTGATGGCCTTCGGCCAACTGCCGCATCAATTCTACGACCTCGATCAGGACCGTGCTACGTGTCATCGCGTGCCGGAGCGGCCGAAGTCGATCTGGGCCGCCGGGTTGGCAATCGCGGTCACCATACCGGTGCCGAACGGACCAATATCATCGAAGAGCGTAGCGCTGCCGGTGGCGATTCCTTCTGAAGACCAGTGTGAATCAGCCTGCACACCAACGTAATCCCCCACCGGTAGCCGCGACAGCGCGACGGTCAGATCGCCGTTGATATAGCCGATTCCACGAGTGCCGAGATTCGTCACGAGGCTTGTCGCTTCGGCTGCGACTACGGTCCGCACGAATGGACTCGGTGCCTCACCGGCCACCACATCGATGGTTCGGTGATAGACGCGTTTGCGAGAGGTGTTCTGGTGGACCTCTCCGGAAGGATCCCAGCCGACGTCGTCACTTCCGACGAAGTAGACCGCGCCCGTGACGTCGGCGGGACGGCTGAATTCAGTTCGGCCCACCCACTCCCGGCCAGGCGGCGGGCCGGACAGCCGGTACTGCACGAGCGTGGCTCGGGCAACGACGACCTCAGCCTGAATGATGTCGCACTCGGCATTGCGGATGCGACGACCATCACGGACGAGGCGTGTTCGCACGTGGGTCGGCACGCGGCGAGCGGATTTGAACAGATCGGCGGTCAGTCGGGCCGGCAAAAAACCGGCCAGGCCGTAGTCGGATTCGAGAGACCGCGCCGCCAGGCCGACGATGGCTGGGCCGTTGAGGGTGTCCTCTCCCCAACGGCTGAGCGCGAATTCCGTCGGCTCGAAGGCGCCTGTGCCATCTTCGGTGAAATGCGCGAGAGCCACGACCACGCGGGAATCCTCGCACAGGCACCCCGCCACCCAATCACGATTCTTAGACAGCATAATCAAAGCGATGGCCGATATCGGGGTGAACACCACCAATCCCCGACTCGTCGCGACCATGAGTGTGACGGTGCTGACGGTGGCTGTGCTGCAGACCGGTGTCGTCCCGATCCTCGGCGTGATGTCCCGCCAACTCGACGTCTCTCTTGCCGATATCAGTTGGACGGTCACCGCCAACCTGTTGGCAGCGGCATCCACCACTCCCCTGCTAGGCCGGCTGGCGGATCTACACACCAAGAAACGAATTCTGCTGGGGGTGCTGGCGGTTGTCCTGGCTGGCTCGCTGCTCGCAGCGGCAACAACGTCCTATGCGCTATTGATCGTGGCGCGGGTATTGCAGGGTGCGTCATTTGCGCTGTATCCGATCGGCGTCTCGATCCTGCGCGAAGAGCTCCCGCCCGAACGCCTGATGTCAGCCTTGGCGGTGCTGTCGGCGGTACTCGGTTTCGGCGGCGCTATGGGTTTGGTGTCCGTCGGGCTGCTCATGCGCGGCGATGCGGATTACCATCGCGCGTTCTGGTTTGTGTCAGCGTTCGTCGCGGCGGTGACCATCGCCGTCATGATCGTCGTCCCGAAGCGCCAGCGCAGTGCCACCGGAACAGTGGACTGGATCGGCGCGGCGGGTCTGGCGGTCGGGTTGTCGCTCCTGCTGCTGGGGATCACCGAGGGAAGTCCGTGGGGGTGGACCTCGGCACGCACGATTGGTTGTGCGGTGACTGCGGCCGTAGTGCTCACTGTCTGGTGGTGGTGGGAGCGACGATGTACACAGCCGCTGGTGTCGACGAGCATGCTCATGCGCCGGCCGATTCTGCTCACCAACATCGCCACCGTGGCAGTCGGGATGGGTCTGTACTTCGGGTTCCTCGGGCTGACCGGCTTCGTTCAGGCACCCGCCGCCAGCGGCTACGGGTTCGCGGCCACCGTATTGTTCGCCAGCGTGGTGTTTTTGATGCCGGGCGCGCTCGCCGGATTCTTCACCGCACTGATCAGTGGGCGCTACATCGACCGTTTCGGGGCCCGGGCGGTGCTCGTGGTTGGCATCGCTGTCGGCATCGTCGGGTTCGCCCTGTTGGCGTTGGCCCACTCCGCGCCCTGGCAGATCATCGGTGCCAGCCTACTGATCAACATCTACATCAGCCTTGCCTACGGCGCACTGCCCTCCCTGGTTGTTCGGGAGGTGGACCTCGGCGAGACCG
>Ga0315291_10008732_pt1 | contig 12430 bp, 13 predicted proteins | sample YL17G12_20_MG_FD_203070 | JGI IMG/M metagenome (GOLD analysis project Ga0315291, IMG submission 203070) | Sediment microbial communities from Yellowstone Lake, YNP, Wyoming, USA - YL17G12_20 | ecosystem: Environmental > Aquatic > Freshwater > Lake > Sediment | place: USA: Wyoming | collected... | reverse complement strand
CGATGGCCGCGGATACGTCCTCAGCCCGGAGGAGGCGGCCGCCCGGGTCGCCCGGTATGACGGGGAACCGATCCGCGAGATCCACATGGTCGCGGGGATCAACCCGAAACTTCCCTACCAGTATTACCTCAACCTCCTGCGGGCGGTGAAGGCCGCCCGTCCTGATGCCCAGATCAAGGCCTTCAGCATGATCGAGCTGGCCCAGATCGCCCGCGTGGCCAAGCGCCCCCTGGCGGAGATCCTGCCCGAGCTGAAGGCAGCGGGGCTCACCGCGTGCCCCGGGGGCGGCGCCGAGGTCTTCAGCGATCGCGTTCACGAGGAGCTGTTCCGGGCCAAGCTGGACAACCAGGGCTGGTTCGACGTCGCGCGCGCGGTCCATGGCGCCGGCATCCCGTCCAACGCCACGCTCCTGTACGGCCACATCGAGACCCAGGAGGAGAAGATCCGCCACCTCCTTCACATGCGGGAGCTGCAGGATGAGACCGGCGGGTTCATGTGCTTCGTGCCGCTGGCCTTCGACCCCAGCCGGACAGAGCTTTCCCACCTGCCGGTCACCACCGGCTACGCCAACCTGCGCGAGATCGCCGTCGCCCGGCTTCTCCTGGACAACTTCCCCCACGTCAAGGCCTTTTGGATCATGATCACGCCGGCGGTGGCCCAGATGGCGCTCTGGTACGGCGCCGACGACGTCGACGGCACCGTGTCCCACTACGAGATCACCCATGCCCTGGGGACGACCTCGCACCGGCAGGTCCTGAGCACGGCCGAGCTCCTGGATCTCATCACCGAGGTGGGGCGCGAGCCGGTGGAGCGGGATGCGTTGTACAACGTCATCGAAGAACCGTTAGGCGTAAGGGGTCAGGCGTGAGGGGAAGACCGGGACCTCGCCTCACGGCTCACGCCTGACGCCTCACGATGAATCAGAATGCGACTTACGGACAGCAGCCTGGCTGGCATCGAAGAGAAGATCCTGGCGGGCGAACGCTTGAGCTTCGCCGACGGAGTGCGCCTGTTCCGCGAGGCGAACCCCCTGCAGCTCTCGTCGTGGGCGAACCTCGTCCGGCGGCGCCTGCATCCGGACGACCTGGTCACGTACGTCATCGGGCGGAATATCAACTACACCAACGTCTGCTGGGTGCAGTGCAAGTTCTGCAGCTTCTACCGGCTACCCGGTGCCGAGGGCGGTTACGTCCTGACGCGGGAGGAGATCTTCCGCAAGATCCACGAGCTTCTGGATCTGGGTGGGACCGAGATCCTGATCCAGGGGGGTCTAAACCCGGCGCTCAAGATTGATTATTTCGAGGACTTGTTCCGCGCCATCAAGGATCGATTCCCGGTGCACATCCACGGCCTGTCGCCGGTCGAGGTCATCTACCTGGCCAAGATATCCCACCTGAGCGAGGAGGAGTGCCTCACGCGCCTGAAGGCCGCCGGATTGGACTCCATCCCGGGGGCTGGCGCAGAGATGCTCGTGGACGAGGTGCGCGACCAGATCGCACCCCGGAAGGATTCTGCCGTCGCCTGGCTCAACCTCATGCGGACAGCCCATCAGCTCGGCATCTCCTCCACGGTAACCATGATGTACGGGTCGGTAGAGACCGTGGAGCAGCGGGTCGAGCACCTGATCAAGGTGCGCGACCTGCAGGACGAGACGGGCGGGTTCCGCGCCTTCATCCCGTGGAGCTTCCAGCCCGAGGGGACACACCTGCCAAACGTCAAGCGGGCCAGCGGCTTCGATTACCTCCGAACGGTCGCCATCTCGCGGCTGATGCTGGACAACATGCCCAACATCCAAGCCTCCTGGCTGACCCAGGGGCCCAAGATCGGCCAGATCGCCCTTCATTACGGCGTCAACGACATGGGCAGCACGGTCATTGAGGAGAACGTCGTGACGGCCAAGGGGGCGGTCTTCATGGTGCCCCTCCACGAGATCGAGCGCCTCATCCGCGACGCCGGGCTCACCCCCGCCCGCCGCAACACCCGGTACGAGATCCTGGCTGGGTGACCTTCGGCGATGCCGAATGCCCACTTCCCCCTGCGTCCGACGGACCTACTGCCAACGACCGCGCGCGCCTGCGGGTGGCAACGGCCAGCGGTTACGACTGTGTGCGGCCAACGCCCATGAGACCCTTGACATTCGGGGTGCTACCTGGTACGAGCAGGTCAATTCACAGAGGGTTTGATCGGTAGATCTTGCGCAAGGTAGTGCTGCCCGAATTCGTGGGATTCGAACCGTGTGAGGCGTGCGATGGCTGACTCGAGCGATGGTCTAACGCTGGAAGGTCTCGCGCAGATACTGCGGGATCACATGGACGGGACCGCGGCTCGGTTTGCCGAGGTGCGGGCCGAGTTCGCAGAGGTGCGGGCCCAGTTTGCCGAAGTGGGAGCTCGGTTGGACGCTGTGGGCGCGAGAATCGACAACTTACGGGGTGAGATCGGCACAGTGGCCACCATCGTCCGGGACTTGGCCCAGATCGTCGCCCGGCACGATGATGAGATCGACGAGCACCGACACCAGGCCGAAGAGCAGCGGCAATACATCCGCCAAATCTTTGCCCGGATGGAAGAGCATGATGCCCGCTTCGAGGCGATAACCCGCGACATCCGGCGGATCCTGGATGCCATGGAGCGGCGCGGGGGGAACGGCGGCGGCCGGGAGGCGTAGGCTGTCTTCGGATGCCGTGTGCGTTGATGAATCTGCGTAATCTGTGGATACCTTCGGAAGTCGAACGTTTTAACCGCGACGCCGGCTTCCGCCCCGCCCGCCGCAACACCCGGTACGAAATCCTGCTCGGGTGACCTTCGGCGATACGAATACCTGCTTCTCCCTGCGTCTGATGGACCTGCTGCCGACGCGCGCCCGCGCCCCCGGGCGTCGATGGCCCGCGGTCATGACTGTGTGGAGCCAATGTCCATGAGATCCTTGACATTCGGGATGCCCTCTGGTACCAGGATGTTGATGCTTTGAGGGAGAGGTCAGACGGGTTCTGCGCAAGGGGGCGCTGTTCGGATGCGTGGGTTCCGAAAGATGCGAGGCGTGGAATGGCTGACTCGAACGGTGGCCTGACGCTGGAAGGTCTCGCGCAGATACTGCGGGATCACATGGATGAGACCGCGGCTCGGTTTGCCGAGGTGGGGGCTCGACTAGATGCCGTTGGGATTCGGCTGGACGCTGTGGGAGCGAGTATTGAGAATCTCCGGGGCGAGGTAGGGATCGTGGCTGGAATTGTCCGGGACTTGGCCCAGATTGTGGCCCGGCATGCCGACCAGATTGACGAGCAACGGCGCCAGGCCGAAGAGCACCGGCAATACATCCGCCAGATCTATGCGCGAATGGAACAGCATGATGCCCGCATGGCAGAGCACGATGTCCGGTTCGAGGCGATGAGCCGCGACATCCGGCGGATCCTGGATGCCATGGAGCGCCGCGGGGGTGACGGCGGCGGGCGGGGCAGGTGAGGTGGTGATAGGGGGCGAGCCGATAGGTGATAGTGAAGGAAGTTGGAAACGGGCGCGGCCGGGAGCGGCCAGGCCAGCCCAGCGCGGGACCCCAGAAAAGGGAAACCGGGCACAACAACCCAGGGGGAACCCGACGTTGACCGGGACGCTACCACCAGCGGAGTGGCGGGTCAAGCGGAATCTTCCGGGTCCTGAGGCAGGGGAAGACCAGACGGGACAGACCAGCCCGTCGGCCCCGGCTATGGATGCCGGAGTGGCAAGGACCACGGTGGCGGGTTACCTCAACATCCTTGAGGAAACACTCCTGTGCTTCCGGCTTCCTGCGTATGAAGCCAAGCTGCGCGTGCGCGAGCGGAAATTGCCCAAATGGTACTGGTGTGATCCAGGCATGGTAAGGGCCATGAAACGGGTGACCGGCAGCGTGGCTCCAGGAACGGGGCGCATTGTTTGAGGGGATGGTGGCGCAGGTGCTACGTGCTTACAAAGATTACGTCGGCCTTTGCGACGAAATGTATTACTGGGCGCCCTCTGCCAAGTCCGAGACAGAAGTCGATTTCCTGCTCGTCCAGGGAGGTGAATTGGTCGCTGTCGAGGCGAAGTCCGGTAACACCTTCATGGAGGGCTGGTGTAAGGGTCTTCGCGCTGTGACACAGCTCAAGGGGCTGAGGCGACGAATCATCGTCTACCCCCGTGGACCTGCGTTGCAGACAAAGGATGGCATCGAAGTCCTCCCTTTTCGACAATTCGCCGACCTGATGGCAGGAACTCGCTTTATGTGGGGTGGGGTATAGGGTGTTGCGGCCTTGGGTGTCAAGCACAACTTGAACCCGTTACGCTATAGACTCGTCGATTGCGCCAGGAGGTCGTGTTCCGGTTAGGGAGTCTCCATCATGTGGCGAAGGCTGGCCGTGGGCCGGTCTCTACCGGGATGGGGAGATGTCTGTCTGATTAAGTGAAAGGGCTTGTCTACCCAATAACGCGCATCACCAACGGGCCGACCCCTTTTTCCACAATGGAGAGCTTCTGGGCCAGGTGGTAGGAGAGGTCCACATCCCTTCCGGTCACATAAGGGCCTCGGTCGGTAACCACCGCGCTTGCGCGCTCCTTGGTGCTGGGGTTTTCCAGTTCCACCCGGGTCCCGAATGGGAGGCAGCGATGCGCGATGGTCGGGGCATGTTGATCATAGGGCCTGCCGTTCGCCATGGCCCTTCCCTGGTGAACCCCGCCATACCAGCTTGCCACCACATTCATCTCAGGAGGCAAAGAAGGGAGGCGCACCCGGATCTTTGTGCCGGGCTGGATCTTATTGGGATCGTCAACGGCATTGTCCGCCAGGATGTCCTCCAGGTTCGTTCGGAAGCGTTTGACAGCCAGGGTCCAGAGGTTGTCTCCAGGTTTGATGGTGTATTCCACCCATTTTTCCGCCCCCGATGTCGTGGAAGGTTTGGCGCGGGAGACCTTGGGAGTCTGCGGTGCGGGCTCGGAGGGGGCTTCCATTTTCTTGCGAAGCACCGTACCAAAATCTTCCTCGCCTTTGACCACCGCGCCCTCTTTCAGGAACCAGTTCCCTGTGCGGGAGCTCTGACCTATGGCGTGAGGGTTGAGGCGCCGGAGGGTCGCCCAGTCCGTTTTGATGAGACCGGTCACCTTGGCAATCGTGTCCCCGTTCTGGACCTGATAGACCATTCAGAGATCCTCCTGTGGGCGAAGATTGATGAACTCGCAAAAACCCTGCTGTCTCGCGCAAAGGCGCAAAGGACGCCAATAAAGAATAAACGATTTCAACATGTTATCTTCGCGTTCCCCCGCAAAAACCAGCGGGATCTTCGATCCGCGGTCTCTGCGAGAAATGTGACTTTTTACGTGACCGTCAAGATTAGAGATCGCTTATGCCATCTCAACAAGCAATTCCTGTGCCAACGCGTCAGCGAGAGAGGCCTTTCACCAAACCCGAAAGTTGCTTTTGAGCCACTGGCCGCACGAGCCGTCGCGGGCCCGCCGGAGCCCCGGCGAAAGCGCCAAATGGACGCGAGGCTCCCTCAGACGGCCCGGGGGTGTCAAAGCAAGAGCCGGTGGGGGTCCGGCGCGCGTGGTAAGGGGCGGTCGTCGGTCATGGACGGAGCCTGTGATCGGGGCGAGGCTGGACGCACCACGCCTTTCAAAGGCTCAAGGGGCGCGCCGGAATCCGCCAAGTCCCCGTCGGGAGTGGCACTGGTGGGCTATGCTGCGACGACCCCTTGCAGAGAAAACGGCAACGGGTACCCTGCCGGCGGGCTGTGGGCCTGGGCGGGCCAGAGCCCGAGGTGGGTGAGGATCTTCCCTGTCTGCCGTGCCCGGCACAGGCAGGTCGATGCCCCCTGGCTGCTCGATGGAGGCGATGATCCGCATCGGCCCGCCGCACTGGGGGCACAGCAGGGGGTCGGCCTCATAGACCTGTTTGATGAAGTGGGCCCACCGGCGCTTGAGGGCCTGCGAGATCGCGGGAGGTGGGACCTCGACCATTTCTGTGACCGCTGCCTCTGACGCTCCCGCCTGGGTCTTCTTCGGTCCGTAGTATCGGACGACGTGCTCAATGGGCCAGCCGGCCCCATCCGCGGTCCCTCTTCGCCATTTCGTAGCATGGAACCCGACCGCAGGCTGATCCCGCTTGCCACAGACGGAAAGCCCCTCTGGGTGACGCCGATTGGCGACGGAAGAATATTGACAAGAATTCGTACAACTGACCCTGATCCGAGAAAAACCTTAAACCGCCATGACGCCAAGGTCGCCAAGGATACGATGTTCCGATCTCTCCACCAAAGAACGCGAAAGTGCGCTCATGGGGCCTTCAGAAGTTCCGTTTGTTTCCCCCAATGAGCCCTTCTAGTCTTGGCGTTCTTGGCGCCTTGGCGGTTGATTATTTCGGATTGGGGCTGATAGAAAGTAAAGCGAAGCACAATGACGTGAAGGAGAACCTAGATGGGAGGAACAGTAAAACTCAGCGCGAAGCATCAGATCGTGATTCCACGGGAGGTGCGGCAACAGCTCGGCCTTGCGGCAGGCGACGGGCTGCTGGTAGAAGTGCGGGGCAACACCATTGTCCTAGTGCTACGGCCCAGAAGCTATGCCAAGCGGCTGCGCGGGCTGCACAAGGAGGTCTGGGGAAACGTGGATGCCACGGCCTACGTGAGAGAGGAGCGAAAGGGATGGCAGTGATGCCTGGCCTCGGTCACTTCCGGTCAGCCCATGCCGGATATGGTCCAGGTAGCGACGGCAGTCGTCGCAGGGGCAACCGGCTTTGTCAGCAACAACCCGACGTTCAAACGGATAAAGGATCTTGAGATTCTCATGCTTGATGACGTCGTCCCTGCCCGGCGCTGAGATGCCGCCTGCTCCCTTTGCCACGTGATCCCGGTCGAAGACTCGTGTGACCGCGTGACCAACCTGCGCCTCGTTGTGCCGTCCTTTTTTCCACAACGTCCTCAGATCACGCAAATCCGACGTTGAAAGGCTTCCAGGGGAATCTGCATAATCCTCGGGTGCACGTGCGGTCTGTGCTGTTGGCGCACCTTGACAAGGGTTGGGCGTTCGCCTACGCTGCCCGTAGCGGGCGACCATCCATCTGCCACGATGTGGGGCCCCGCATGAGAGGGGTGATCGGAAATGACAGTTCCTATTGAGCGCCTCGACGAGTACCGCTGGCGGATTCCGCCGGACGCCAAGCCCGGGATGCGCGTCCCGGCCATCATCTTTGCCGACGAGAAGCTCATGGACCAGATTCGCCACGACCTCTCGCTGGAGCAAGCGGCCAACTCGGCGATGCTCCCGGGCATCGTCAAGGCCGCCTACGCCATGCCCGACATCCATCAGGGCTACGGCCTGCCCATCGGCGCCGTGGTGGCGACCCGGACGGATGGGGGTGTCGTCACGCCGGGCGGCGTCGGGTACGACATCAACTGCGGCGTCCGGCTCCTCCGCACAGAGTTGACCAAGGCCGAGGTTCTGCCACGTATCAAGGAGTTGGTGAACCTCCTCTTCACCGAGGTGCCCACAGGTGTCGGCTCGCACGGAAAGGTGCGGCTCACCCGCGAGAATCAGACGCAGCCGCTCACGGACGGCGCCCGCTGGGCGGTGTCGCAGGGGATGGGCGAGCCGGAGGACTTGACGCATACGGAGGCATCCGGATGCATCCCCGGGGCGGATCCGGACGCGGTGAGCCACAGGGCCAACGAGCGGGGGCGCGACCAGCTTGGAACGCTGGGTTCGGGAAATCATTTCCTGGAGATCCAGCTCGTCGAGAGGATCTACGACGAGCAAGCAGCAAACGTCCTGGGCCTCTTCCCAGGGCAGGTGACGGTGCTCCTGCACACGGGCTCGCGCGGCTTCGGCCACCAGGTGTGCACCGACTACCTGGCGGGCATGGAGCGGGCTGTGAAAAAGTACGGCATTCAACTCCCTGACCGGCAGCTCGCCTGCGCCCCGGTAGACTCGGACGAGGCGACCGCCTATCTGGGCGCCATGCGGGCCGCGGCGAACTATGCCTGGGCCAATCGGCAGTGCCTCACCCATTGGACCCGCGAGGCCTTTCAGCGGATCTTCAAAAAGTCGCCCCGCGACCTTGGGATGTCGGTCGTGTACGATGTCGCCCACAACATCGCCAAGGTCGAGGAGCACGAGGTGGACGGCAAGAAGATGCAGCTCGTCGTCCACCGGAAGGGGGCCACGCGGGCGTTTCCGCCCGGGCATCCCGAGCTGCCCGAGCGGTATCGGAGCATCGGTCAGCCGGTCCTGGTCCCCGGCGACATGGGGCGGGCGTCATTCGTCCTGGTGGGGACGAAAGGGGCGATGGAGGAGACGTTCGGCAGCACCTGTCATGGGGCCGGGCGGCTCTTGAGCCGGGCCGCCGCCATCAAGGCCGCCAGGGGTCGGTCCATCGAGCGCGAGCTGGAGGATACGCACGGCGTGTACGTCCGGGCGACCGGGCGCGATTCCGTGAAGGAGGAGATGCCCGAGGCGTACAAGAATGTCCAGGATGTGGTGACGGTATGCCACAATGCCGGCATCTCCAAGATGGTGGCGAAGCTCAGGCCACTCGGCTGCATAAAGGGCTAGGGCTATTGCAGATTGCAGATTGCGGATTGCAGATTTGGAAGAACAGGGATGGGGGTTAAGATTCAAGATGCGTTTGGCCGACCCTTCGAGCTGGGGGAGCCGGCAAGCAGGATCGTCAGTTTGATCCCGAGCATCACCGAGACTCTTTTCACCCTGGGGGCGGGTGACCGGGTCGTGGGCGTCTCGAAGTTCTGCACCGAGCCGCCGGATGGCGTGGCGACCAAGACGAAGGTCGGCGGGCAGAAGAATCCGCAGGTGGATGCCATCGTTGGCCTGAAACCGGACCTGGTCATCGCCAATGTCGAGGAGAACCGCAAGGCGGACGTGGAGGCGATGTGGGCTGCGGGTCTCAGGGTTCTGGTGACGTATCCTCGCACCGTAGGGGAGGGGATTCAGCTCATCCGGGATCTGGGCGTCCTCACAGGCACAGGCGACCGCGCCGGGGAGATCGCGGCCACATGCGAGGCGGCGCTGGCGGAAGTGAAGCGAGCCACGGGAGGGCGGGCGCGTGTCAGTGTCTTCTGTCCCATCTGGCGCGGCCCCTACATGACAATCAACCACGACACCTACGTGGATGACGTACTCAAAACCTGCGGGGGGGGAGAACATCTTCCGCGATCGGCCAGAGCGATACCCAACAGTCACCCCGGCGGAGATGGCGGACCTGAAGCCAGACGTGATTCTCTTGCCGGACGAGCCATTCCCCTTCGGGGAGAAGCACCTGAAGGATTTCCATGCCTTCCCCGACGTGCCGGCGGTTTGCGCCGGTCGCGTCATCCTCTTGGATGGCAAGGTGCTCTCGTGGTACGGACCGCGGATCGCCGAGAGCCTCAGGACTCTGACAAGCATCCTGTTGACAAGCTGCTGAGATTGGCGAAAGCCGGGATGAGTCGAATCTACCGGATAGATGATGGACGGGCCGTCCGGGAGCAGCAGCGTGCTTTGCCCAGGGGCACCGTGGTGGAGACCTGGCTGGACGTCTTCGAGCCGGGAACGTTCTGGGTGAGCGAGGCCACGAAGCAACTACTGGACGGGGCGGGCCCACCCCTCACATCCAGCGCAAGCGTAGAGGGTTCCCGTATCCTCATCTTCTTTTCCGACGAGCAACGGGATGCGGCCTCGCTGCCCTCAGAAGACTCCATCCGGGTCCGCGTCGTGGCGGGCCACGGGATCGCGGTGACGTGGTACGGCACCACCGCGCAGGCGGGCGGCCGGCCGTTGCCCGAGCCGACATCGCCCGAGGACGCCTTCTTCTACCTGATGAAGAAGGGGGGCAGCGCCAACCACGCCTGGAGGCTCTTCCGCACTCGGGACGAGGCGGTGGAGTTCATGGCGCGTCACTTTCCGGATGACGCCAGGGCCACGGCCTGGGCCGAGGCACTGCCGGTGGCCAGGTACTCCGAGCTCCTCTCTGGCGGAACCGGATAAGCCCGGTGCGGGCCGCCAAGAACGTTCGGGGGCTCGGGGGCTCGCGTGTTCGGCGGTTCTGGAATCCGCCAGGCGGAAACCACCGAATCCGCCAAAGGCGGAAACGCCCGAACGCTTCCCCCCCGGCGACGGAGTGCGTGGGCTAGGCGCTGGGGGCGGCTTCCCCTTCCACGGATGGTTCCGTTGGCGCTGGGGCCGATGGAGTGGCTGGCGGTGCGGCCTCGGTCTGGGCTTCGGACCGGCGCTTGGCCTTGGGGCGACTCGCCTCCGCCGCCGCGGGATTGCCCGCCTTGGCGGCCTTCCGACGGGTCTTCAGGCGCTCCTTCCGACGCTGGCGGCGCCGGCGCAATTCTCGTTCTCTCTCTCCCACGAAGAGCCTCCTTTCCTGGTTAGCCTTACAGCCCTCAGGGTGTGTGAAAATATCGGTGAATCAGCGCCAAGCGCATTTTTCACCCACGGAAAATCAACCTGTCTGCCGTCGCCCGGCGACAGGCAGGGAGGTTGCAGTCACGCCTGCCTGCCGGGGCGGCGCAGGCAGGCTCTTGGCCCAGCGACGATTTCTTCACACACTCTCAGCAATCAGCCATCAGCCAGACCCAAATACGCGCGATGGCCGCGGGATGCTTTCTGTCGCTGTCCTGCCGGAAACGTTTCTCAGGGAACGTCTTCTCGCTGACCGCTGATGGCTGATCGCCGACAGCTTCCCTGGCGATTCACCAATCGCGATAGCTGTCCTGCTTCTTGCCTACCTGGCTTACAAGGACCTTCAAGGGCTTCCCCTGGGCCTGGCTGTGCACGTCCTGAATGCCGCTCACGACCCCGCTGCGGTCCATTAGCAGATCCAGCTTCCAATCGGCCTTGCCGGTGAACGGATCGGGGTATATGCGCCGGAGATAGCGGCGCGTTTGAAGCTGGGTTCGGTCCTCCAGGAGGTCCTTTAGCTCCTTGGGTAGCCGCTTGCGATCGTCCCGGTAGCGCGCAATCGCGCGCCGGAACTCTCCGAGACGGAAGAGTAATTCTTCCTCCTTCTCGCGTTTGACCTGTGTACTCCAGAGCTCCGCCACGCCGGCGGTGGCCACCCCGATCACCAGAATGCTGATCAGGAGGACCGGATAGATGACCCCGCGGGGGGGCCGGGCGCGCGCCGTCTTGGCCCTGCCAGGCCGAACGGCCCCGAATGACCCATGACCCCCGAATGACCAATGACCAATGACCAATGACCAATGATGAACCACGATTTCACCGATTCGTGAGCACTACCAGTCGCTGTAACGCGTCCCATCCAGGGCGATCGCCTCGGAGCCGCTGCGGACGTCGAAGATGCCGTTCTGCTGGCCCTGCTCGTCGGTGAAGTAGACCACGGCCCAGGTCTCGGCCGACCCGGTGATGGGATCATTGGGGATGCGGCGGACGTATCTCTTGTCGACCAGGTCGTTCAACGCCGGGGGGTACTTGCCGTTGTCGGCGTAGAACTGGTCGATCACGTCTCGAAGGATAAACAGGTCTTCCTTCAGGGTCGCCTCCTTGGCAGCCATGACGGCCCGTTGGTAGTACGGCTGCGCCAGGGTGACCAGGATCCCGATGATGCTGATGACGATCAACAGTTCGATCAGCGTGAAGCCACCCGGCCGGGCGGGCCGTCCCGGACGCGAGGCGACCGACACCAGTCTGGAGACGTGGCACGCTCCTGGCCGGCCTATGCTTTGGCCCGTCGGGCTACCAGGTGTCATACGTCGTCCCGTCCAGGGCGACCGCCTTACTGGCACTCCGAACATCGTACACATCCTTGCCGTCCGAGAGGCTGGAGTCCGGGTTATCGGAGAAGGATCGGACGACCCACTTGCCGTCGGGGGTCATCGGATCCCGGGGGATCCGGCGGAGGATCTTGGTCTCCACCATCTCGTCCAGGGCCAGCGGGTAGCCGGTACGGTCCACCGAGACTCGCTTCTTGAACACGTCCCGGGCGTCCTTGACGTTCGTCCGGGCCTTGTCATACTCCGCCTTGAACTGGTCGATCCCCTCCCGCACCTTCCGGAGTGTCCGGCGCAGCTCCAGCTCCCGAGTCCGCGTGACGCTCACCTGGACCAGGGGCATGGCCACCGACGCCAGGATGCCCAGCACGGCGACGGAGATCAGCAGCTCGATGAAGGTCAGGCCCGGTGCCGACCGGCGCGCGATGCCGCGCGCCCTCCGGGTCGGGCGTCGCATCATCATTGCGGAGGACCCGGCGGTCGTGGGGGAGGCGCCGCTGGCGGCGTGGGTGTCACTGGAGGCACCGGCGCGAGCGGCCCGAAGCTTTCAGCGGTTCCCGACGGGAAGCTCTCGACCTCGGGTTCCGGCCGCTCCAGGGCCTTGACGATCCGGGGCGTCAGGGAGATCAGGACATCGGTCCGGGTTTGCTCCTGAGGCCCGCTGACGAACAGCCGGCCCAGACCGGGTATGTCGCTCAGGA
>Ga0315291_10008731_pt1 | contig 12431 bp, 10 predicted proteins | sample YL17G12_20_MG_FD_203070 | JGI IMG/M metagenome (GOLD analysis project Ga0315291, IMG submission 203070) | Sediment microbial communities from Yellowstone Lake, YNP, Wyoming, USA - YL17G12_20 | ecosystem: Environmental > Aquatic > Freshwater > Lake > Sediment | place: USA: Wyoming | collected... | reverse complement strand
TTTTAACCTATTTAAGATTATCCGGAATAAAATTAGGACTTGTGATTAATTTTGGGCAAAAATATGTAAAAGATGGGATTCATAGAGTAGTAAATAATTTGTAAATCTCTTTGCGTCTTTGCGCCTTAGCGTTTTAAAAAAATACATTTAACGCGAAGTCGCAGAGACACAAAGTTGAAAAAAAATAAAGGAATCTAACAAATGAGATTAAATAGCATTTTATATGTATGTATTATCTCTCTATTTTCTATTATCGGATGCCACTATCTCAGGATTGAGACATACCACAGTGATAATGAAATATAAAGAAATTGTTGTAAATAATTTATAAAACTCTTTGCGCCCTTGCGTCTTTGCGTTTCTTTATTTTATTTAACGCAAAGTCGCAGAATCGCAAAGTTGAGAAAAAAGAAAGGAGTCTAAAAAATGAGATTAAGAAGCATTTTATTTGTATGTATTATCTCTCTGTTTTTTCTTGTCGGATGCCACCATCTCAGGATTGGGCATACCACGGCGATAATGGAATATAAAGAAATTCTGGATGATTTTGAAACTGGAGATTTGAGAAACTGGACAATCATCAGCGGGAATCTTAAGAAACAGCCGACTATGGCATCTCGCCAGGGGATTCGCTTCAATCAACAGGGACAATATTTTATTGGCACGACTGAAACCGGTGGAACAAAAATTATAGACTTTGATGATAGTCTAATGGGTGAAATCCAATCAAAGCCATTCACCATTAAGAAAAATTTTATTTCTTTGCTGGTCGGTGGTGGCAACAACCTCAATAATCTTTATGTTGCCCTTGTGCGTAAAACAGATGGCTATGTTATTACAAAAGAAACCGGGTTGGATTCAGAAGAAATGACTAAAAAATACTGGGATGTGAGTGATTATATTGGTGAGGTGTGTTTTATCAAAATTGTGGATAATGCAAAGGGAGGCTGGGGACATATCAATGTAGATGACATACGAATAGCCGAAACAATGCCGCCAAGTATAAGATTCACACAATTGGTAGTTGCGGGAGAATTCACACGGATTTACAATCCAAGTATCGGTGAGGATAAACAATGGTATATCAACGACCATTGCTTTATTACAGCTCAGGATGGAACCTGGCATCTCTTCGGGATTACGCATGAAGATCCTGCACGACCATTGGATGAGGATAACTTTGCTCATGCTACTTCCCAAAATCTGACTGTATTTCCGTGGCAGAAGCAGCCGTTTGCACTCAGTGTAGTTGAAGATCCGTGGAAAGAGAGGCATCTCTGGGCACCACACATTGTTTATAATCAAGGAACATATTATATGTTTTACTGCGCTGGTGACGTTGACCCGACAAAATATAAGATTCATCTGGCAACATCTACAGATTTATGGAAGTGGGAACGTCACCCAGAAAATCCGGTCGTTGCAGACGGGTATCACGCAAGAGACCCATTTGTTTTGAAAATGGACGATAAGTGGGTGATGTATTATACTGCGACCAGTGAGCCGTCGGGTGGAAACCATGTTGTTGCCTATCGCATCAGTAATGACCTAATTCATTGGGGAGACCGTCACATTGCTTATACAGACCCAAGTGTGGGGAAGGGTGGTGGTCCAACGGAATCGCCGTTTGTCATCCGTCGCAATGGTTATTATTATCTATTTATCGGACCACGTGAAGGGTATGTAGGCACGGACGTATTTAGAAGCACCGATCCTTTTCATTGGAATATTGAAGACAAAGTTGGACACATCGCATCCCACGCCGCTGAGGTTGTCAGAGATAAAGATGGAAAGTGGTATGTAAGCCATTGTGGCTGGGGAAAAGGTGGTGTATATCTGGCACCACTATACTGGAACGATGGCGTCGATACTGCGGATTCTTCAATAATAATACCAAAATAAATCCGTATCATTATAGTGCTTGTTTAAAAACACCGAAATGTGAGATTGCTTTGTCGTTGCTGTTCCTCACAATGAGACATTAGAAGCCTGTGCGGTGTCATTGCGAACCGTTTTATCGTGAAGCAATCTCTTCCTCATAAAAGAATTTTTTGAGTTTTTAAACAATCACTATAATATAAAATTATTTTATTAAGCTTCTTTTTCTTCTTGAAATGTTTTTAATAAAAAATGTATCATTCTCTTATATTGTTATATGTAATATATGCTGAATGCAAAAGACTCTTTGGAATATAAAATGTTGCAACCCAAAAATCTGGTTTCGCGTTTGTAGCATACCACAGAATAAAAATGACTGGAAAACACGTAGAAAATAAAATTAAAAAATGCCCATTATGTGGTGGTGAAATGCACGACGGTTTTACTACAATTCCATTTCTTATTAAGGCAAAAGTTGCCATTATAAGAGACGTCCCAGCAGAAATCTGCTCCAATTGTGGTGAGGCATATATGAAAAGCAGTGTGGTGTCACAAGTTGAATCAACACTTGATAGACTTGAAGAGCTACATGCTGATATGTCAATCGTCCAGTATGTAAAAACTTAAAATGGTTTTAGGGACAAAAATGGGATTTATCATAACTGCCTTTTTCGTAGCTAAAATAAAGAAGGAAGGCAAGGTGGTCATATATGGAGAAGAAAATATCAATAAGTTATGACAGAGATGGTGATGTGGTTTATTTTGCATTTGGCGAGCCCGTTGAAGCTGTCGGAGAGGAAATAGAAGAGGGTATTTTTGCAAGATACAATCCACAGACCGAAGAATTGGTAGGATTGACCATTACCAATTTTTCAAGAAAGTTCGGGGTCAAACCCAAAGAAGTCGCTATCCCCATACATAAATAGTAGAACAAGCACTCTTTTTTGTGAGAACTGAGTAAGCTCACTTTAATCATTGCAGATATTATTGAACTGTACGACAAACAAAAAGTCAAAAATTAAGACCTTGACTCATTATTTTGCAGGAAAGGAGGGATTTATGGTATATTTTCCAGCCAAGGTTCGAGTGCAGAGAAAGATGTTTGGTCTGAGCAAAAACAAGAAGATAGACATCAAAGATCGCTTTCTGCTGATGGGGGATGATGTAATAGCGATGGACATGGTGATGACAGTACAGTGTTCCGGTGTAGGAAACGGCGCCTCTGTAATGATTGACTACCTCGATGATCAAAGAAAAGAGCAGAGACTTTACGTTTTACCGCCGCAATCCTTTGACAGCAATAAGTGTGAGAACGCTAGAGGTGAATTGTATAAGGAGATAAATGATATTATCCAGCGCTATCTTGCGGGCATTCAGGCAGGGAAATCCAAGTGGGACCAATTCGACGCCTTGGACCGCAACGGCGCTTTGGGAGGAGATGGATCCTATATTCGCTATAGTATAGGTACGAAGCGCCCTGGGTTGGAACATAGCCAAATCTTCATCTTCTGCTTTACCGCGTTGCTTGGCACTCTGCTGCTTGCTGCGTTTCTGTTTTTCATCGTGAGAACTTTGAAAGAGGGCCCGCCACCTATTAAAGGTGTTATAATCGTGCTCATAGGCCCCACTCTTGTTCTCTTACTTTTCGGGGTCTTCTTTGCATTTCCTATCTTGGGTCTCATAGCATTACGAAGGAGGCGCATTGTTCGCAAGAGTCTTGAGAGTCTAAGTCAAGACCCTAAAACCTCTCTTCTTAGGTTGTGCGATATGCTGGAGAAAGCGGGAAAATACGGGCAAACGAAGGATTTTTCGCGGATCTGCGAGGCTCTCAAAAGGACTTCTTCCCTGATTCAGGAAGGCGAGTTTCGACTCTGTATGGAGCTTCTCCCCCAGATGCTTGACAACGTGCTGCAAGCTAACAACATTAGCAATAAGCGACACGAGGAGCTTTCTACTAAGTACCGAGAGCAACGCCTGTCGGAACGGAGGTATACTGATGATCTTGGCAAGATCCTTATCCGGTATGGGACTGAAGCAGAACGTTCTGAATGGGACTTGCTTGAGAAACAACTGGACAAGGCATGGGATGACCTAATGGCGAGAGTTCGCGATATCTCAAGTAGACTCGCACACTGAAACATGCCGAACATTTAGAAATATATAAATGGATCAGGTCTTTAAATATAACATATAACCGGACTAATGGAGTCACACCCAAAGAATTCGCTATCCGTATACATAAGTAAGAGAACAGGCACTCCTTTTTATGTAGATTGTATAATCATTATTGTGGGGAAAAAACGAAAGAAATGATGATATGCCTACTATAAAGGTATCTTGTGACACATGATCATATATTTTCGAAGTCGAAATCCCGGATAACAAGACCATCGACTATTTCAAGACAACAGAACGGCATGGTGACTTTAGTATTATTGCTGCTCTAACCAGTCCGGGGTGGGACCGAAGGGTCTATTGTCCCAAGTATCATTCGACCATCGGTATCAAATACAACAGATCAGGGTGATACAACGGAACGCCAAAATAACACGCCACACCTAACACGAAAACTTAGCTTTTATGCGGGTGATCTTGAATGTTGAACCAGTTAACCTTGATCTTTTAGATCTAACACTGAATTCTTTGCAGGCATAACCAATTGAAGATTTTTTGTAAGAACTTAGGGGGCAAAATTCAATTATGGTGATGGGTTCTTGTGTGGTTAAGTTATTTTTTGATATAATCAATTGATGCCAAGAAAACCAAGAATAGAATTTTTTAGTAATTTTCACATTTTAAAAAGGAGGAATGTATTGTCTAAAGTTTGGTAATCGCAATCTTTAGATTGCGTTTATTTTGCACAGGCTAAAGCCTGTGGCTTTAGCTCGTTTAAGCCTGCGACATAATAAATTTCAAAAATTATTGTCCACAAATTATATTGTAGGGGTGGGGTCACCCCACCCTCCTATACAGGCGAGGAAACCTCGCCCCTACAGTTTATTATTGAACGGGACTTTTTAAAATTTATAATGTCGCGCTACATTTATTTAGATAATACAAATAAAATATGTTAAAAGCAATTTTACGTTATGTGTTTGTTCTTTTTGTTTTATTTATTGCTTCAGAAGTAATCGGTGAAGTTCAGTTCCCTGATTCTCTTTATATCTCTCGTTTAGGTGTGAAAAATAATCGTGCTTGTGGAACATCTCTACCTATTTCCCCGGGAGGGACATTACTCTGGGCTGATATCGAAGGTCCTGGTATTCTACGTCATTTCTGGATGACTAATGAAAAAGTGAAAACAGAACAGGCAATGGTAGACGGTAAAGTTACTATCCGTTTCTATTGGGATGGTCACCAGACGCCAGATTTAGAGGTTCCTCTAAATGAATTCTTTGGGAATAAATTCACTGATGCTGAAGAAATTTCCTGGCGGAGGGATAGGAAAAGTAAGAATGCTAATTACACAATGCCTTTCCAGAAATCAGTCAAAGTAGAATTGAAAAATAATACCGATGAAAGGTTGAATGATATTTATTGGCAGATAGATTATGAAAAAGTTCCAGAAATCCCAGCAGATATAAAATATTTTGATATTAATACGAAGGTGTCAAAACCCATCCCGTTAGACTCTACTAAAAAGGCAAATAAGCATATTACGGGGGAAGATTATCTCAAAGCAAAATCTACTTTTGTTGTTGCTGAACTTGAAGGTCCTTCGGTAATAAGACGTATTCAGATAAGTTATAAAGAAAAAGAAAAAATCCTAACAAACAGGGGAGTCATATTAAAAATCTACTGGGACAATGAAAAAAATCCGTCAGTAGAAGCCCCTTTAGGTGATTTTTTTGGTGTTGGTTTTGGCGAAAATAATGATTTTACTTCCCAAGCCTGGGTGCAGGAAAATGGGAACAAACAAATTTTCTTCCCTATGCCTTTCAAGAAATCTGCAAGAATTGAACTCGTGAACCTCAATGATAAAAAGTTAGGAAAATTTTCCTGGCAGATTGATTATGAGAAAGAAGCTATTTTTCCTGAAGATGTAGAATATTTTCACTCCTGTTTCAGAATCTCAAGACCAGTGCCTTTAAACAGCGTCCACAGGGCAATGGAAACCAAAGGTAGAGGAAAGTTTGTTGGGCTTGTATGGAATCATCACTGGATAAATAAAGGGATGCATGCAGAAGGAACACAAAACTTCTGGATTGATGGGGAACATATTAAAGCCACAGGCTCTGAGGACTATTTTGGAATGGCATGGGGATTTTATAAGGGTATCACTCATCCTTATATGGGAAGTAGTTTTGGTCCTGAGAAAAGTTACGGTAATGAGGTGGGTGAATGGTTTAGATTAACTGCATACCGTGCTAATTTGCTTGACCCGCTTCATTTTCAGGAATCGTTAAAGTTAGACCTTACCTGTTATGGTGTTGATGTTGGACATAAAACAGATGACTATAGCACGACTTGTTTCTGGTATCAATCTGAACCGCATACAGCATTTTATCCTCTTCCCCCAGTAGAAGATCTTTATCCCGTAGACTTTCCACAATCTTTTGCTTTTGGAATGTGGCAGATTTATAACTTAGAACGTCAACAAAAATATTCCGAAGCTATTAAAAAAATAAAGCAACTTTTAAAAAGTTATCCTGAAAATCCCAAAGCGGCTGATTTACTTTTCAAGAAAGGGTATCTGCTTGAAGAACAATCTAAAATAGATGATGCGTTAGCAATATATAAGGAAGTGAAAAGACGATTTCCTGATTCCGAATCTGCTCAAGATGCCGAAGATAAAATATGGCTTTTTGAAAAACCCAGTAGAGTGCTATTAAAAATGGCATCACCTTCTGGTTGGGATGCTTACATAGATGGTAACGAAATTATTCTTGATGAATCTATTTTTCAAAATATTCCGACTTGGGGTGTTGATAAAATATATCGCTTTACCTGGGGACCATATAAAGTTCTTTGGAATGACAAAAGTTCTATAATAATGCGACTCCCAACGATACGACTTGAACCCGGTTCAGGTGAACATATACTTGCAGTAAAAGCTATGACGAAAAATGATGCTCCTATTAAGTCTCCCAAGTTGGGATACTTATTTGCTGCTATTGATATTATTGGACCGGATATTATCACAAATAACAGTTGGAAACTCTCTAATATAGAAACTGCCGGATGGGAAACCAAAGTATTCAATGATGATGAGTGGCGTCAAGCTGTAGTTTGCAAACTGGATGAATATCCGGATAGTACCTTGACCTGGTTATGGTCAAGAACATTCAGAAATTTCCCTGCTCAAGTAGAACGTATCTGGGATGAGAATGTAAAAATGAACGCAAATAAAGAATTTAAAGACACTCTTTATTTTCGTAAGAAAATTACTATTCCTGTTTCCTTTAAGAGAGAACACGGATTTTTACATTGGTTCTGTAATTGAAGGGAGTCAGGGCTTAATTCTTGAAATTTAGCAATGAATTCCTTTTCAGTCATTACCAATTGAAGATTTAATTGACAACTTATATAAAAATAGAGATAAACGCGTGACGGTTTTATACAGACTCAAAACCACTACGCAAAAGGTCTTATATAGACCAGTCTAATTATTGTTCGGCGGCATGGGAGCAGGAGACTTCCAAAGACATCACACTCACACAAAGAAAGGAGTTGGCCAATGGCGAATCTATGGCAGATTGTAGTATTCGGATTGGTGTTTGGCGTGGCGTTCGGTGTCGTGTTTTCTATCGCGTACCGCATGATGGATAAACGCAAGTAAGACAGAGATAAAAGCTGGACTTTCCGGTCAGTTTTCTATGCCTGTGGCAAAGTTGAGTCCAACTTATTATCTTGTCATGCCTAACCAGTTGCTCCAGCCGACCGAGCTGGGAGGGCTCGGCGGCTGAGTTCCGCCGTTGAAGAAGAAAGGTTTTATTTTTGAAATTTGCTATTAATTTCTTTGCGGGCGAAACAATAAAAGATTTTTTTGTAAGAACTTAGGGAAAAAACCTTAGTAATTTCACAGATTATTGAACTATTCAGCAAACAAAAATCCAAAAAATCAAGACCTGACCACCTTGTTGTATGGTGTTGATAAAAATCAATAAATTTTATTGAGAAAAGATTTGACAAAAATTAATGATTTTTTAAGATATCTTTAATAAAAATTGCCAGCAAAGTTGAGGCTATTAATGTCTGTATCCCATCTATATTAAAGATGGAGACCGATGCAACAGAGGCTAAACATAAACTGAAATACTATATCAATATGTAATTGCTTGTAATTAGTAGACTTATAAAAACAATTTATAAACATATTGTTGCATCTTATACAGAAGCAAAACGCTGTCTATATGGTTTTATACGGAACTATATATACAGTAGTTATGAGAAAAAAATAAAATGCAAAAATCATTAAAATCAGAAATAATCAAACAATGGAAAAACAGCAATTGTCCTCAATGGACAGTCACTCAAACTGTAAAAGTTGCCATTGAGTGTGACAAAAAAATCAATCCACCTCCTGCCCCAAGATTTAGAGAAGCCCTTCAAAAGAATGATGAAAAATATTTAAAGCAATGGGTACAGGGTTGTCGTTTTCCCTGGCTAAAAGAAAAATCTGAAACAAAAAAACAAATTCTCAGAGCAGATCCAAAAATAAAAACAATAGGAGATAATCTTTTAAATCATATTAATTTCGTCTTAGATACAGTTTCAGCGGATGACCAAACTCTACGTTTCAAACTAAACCGTTGGATTTACACCAGACTGCATCAAAAAGAAATACAATTTAAAAGACCCATCAAAAAAGAATTATGGATTTCCGGAAATAAACAATGCAGTGAATGCCGTAAAGAATTTAAAACAATGAAAAACGTAGAAATACACAGAAAAGATCAAGATAAAATATACTCAATTGAAAATTGCGTTTTAGTGTGCAAAGAATGTCATGAAAAAATTTAAACTCATAACAAGGCAATCCAGCTGACCTTACCTCGCGCTTTCAGCACTCGGTAAGGCAGCTGATTTTTGTGTTAGATAAAATCGACAGAATTTCAGTATTTACAAACTGACATAATTCAAATCGGAGGTAATGCTATGAGAAAGGATTGGATGTTAGGATTTTTGGGGTTTATGGGAATTCAAGGTATTGCTGGACTATTACATGGAAATTGGCTGCAAGCTATTTGGCTGGTTTGGTTCGTATGGTTTCTATATTTCATACCAAATAGAAATGATTCTTCGAAGGAATAATTAATTCCCTGACGGCTCCACTTGACAGCGAACATATACTGCGTCTTCGTTTACAGTGAACGTCATACGTTGCACTATGGAAATGAATGCGCGCTAACCAGACCGATGCAGCCGACGCCCGGCGTTAGCAAGATAAACAAATATATAATCATTATTCAAATTATAATGAGTATCGCAATGCGAAAAACGCTTCTTATTTTGTCAGTAATATTTCTCACCAGTCTTCTGTTATTCAATTGTAATAAAAAAATTCCCACTGAAGATGAAGTTGAGCAAATTGGTAAATTGCCAATGATCAAATGGGATTCTACCAGTAGAAGGATCATTTCAGAACAGGATGATCCTAATTATAACGGGTATTCAAGATTGATTCAATTAAACGATCAATCACTTTTTGCAGTATACTTTAACAATGTGAAAGGTATAATGGGAAAAAGGAGTTATGACTATGGTAATACTTGGAATGATGCCTTTGTCATACTGCCCAATTCGGACACCCATGAGATGAATAATCCCGAAATTATTCAACTTAATGATGGGTCTTTATTGATCAGCACAAATTTAAGGCCATTTGGCCTTGCAAATAATAATGACACAACAAGACTTTTTCAAATAGGCGTAATCAAGAGTAGCGATAATGGAGCAAATTGGTCCGAATTAAAAATCATCTATTCAGCATCTTGGAAGTTTGATGACGGTTGCTGGGAGCCAAAAGCGATACAGTTGTCGTCAGGAGAGATTCAATTATACTTTGCCAACGAGGCTCCCTATATCTATAGTCAGGAACAGAATATTTCCATGTTTTCCTCCTTTGACGGTGGCCAGTCATGGATCTCAGAGCCTGTGATAGTGTCCTTCAGAAAGAATTTCCGAGACGGCATGCCTACCCCTATAATCTTGAACGATAAGTCTGAAATCGTGATGCCCATAGAAGATAACGGGTACGGATTTACCTTCAATATCTCCATAATACGGAATAGTATTTCTGATGGTTGGTCAGAATATATAGATGGTAACAGCACTAAACGGGAATATGCCCTTGAAAACATACTACCTCCATCATTAGGTCCTTATGCAGGTGCTCCCTATATCACCCAATTACCCTCAGGAGAAACGATAATGTCGTATCAAAGTACTTTTGGAAGAGAAGGCAATCCTTACAACGCTCTTGAATACGCTATACCTTACGTTGTGGTCGGAGATGCGAATGCTCGGAATTTCCAAAATGCAAGTGCTCCGTTCGAAATTCCTGAAGGAAAAAGTGGCCTATGGAACAGTGTTGCCGCACTGGATAATGGAGAGATCGTTTTACTTACCAGCTCGAACGGTATTTCACAAAATGGCAACTATGAAGTGTGGATGATAAAGGGTGAATTGCATTAAGGAAAGTTAGTTATAACAAATTGCTAACAATTGGCTGCACCTGACAAAACCGCCGTGTTTCAATTTTGGTTTGGGGGGGAAATTAAGTTTTCAGTGCATTGTATGTTTTTGTGTAAGCGGTTTTGCAGGTTAACATTAACGTTGAAGGAGAAAGATTTGATTTTTGAAATTTGCTATTAATTTCTTCGCAGGCGAAACAATAAAAGATTTTTTTGTGAGAAGTTGGGGGGAAAACCTTAGTAGTTTCACAGATTATTGAACTATTCAGTAAAAAAAAATCCAAAAATCAAGATTTGACTCCTTTGTTGTCTGATATTGACAAAAATTAATGAATTTTATTGTGAAAAAACTTGACTAAAAATTAATATATTTTTTAAATGCTCTTATTCAAGATATTGTCAGCAAAAAGGTGTGCGAAACCGGGCAGATTTACTCTAAAACCCATTTTAAGAATGCATCTCATAGAGTTTTGTATAATACTCAGCAATTTTAAAGAGATTTTATATGTAATTGCTTTTAATTAAGAGACCTATAAAAACAATTTATAGATATATTATTACATCTTATACAGAAGCTAAACGTTGTCTATATAGTTTTATATGGAACTATATATACAGTAGTTAGGTAAGGAGAAACTGTGGTTGAGCGAATACCTACATCACCAAATGGTGCAACAGTTAATGTGCGTCCTATTCGGCGAGATGAACTAGGCAAAGTACTGATTCGCTGCCTTCCTGATGGCGGTAGAATCGAAACTATGTTCAAGACTCAACAGACGATCGGCATAGCCGCGTGGGAGGGTGACAAGTGCATTGCGCAGCTCCACTGTTACCGTTTGGTACTGCCGCATGGATCTGTGGATATTTGGCCTGATTGGTCGCGTCCCCACTATATTGAGGACATTCTCAACGGATGCCTCGATATAACTGGTCCCGTATGGTGTCACGCTTGCTTCCACGTTGGTCGCTCCATTGAGAGCTTATCCGTTTCCGATGAACCCGACCCACGGTATTTCGGTCGCGGCATTGGCACTGCTCTGTGCCGAGCGTCGATTCTTTGGGCACAGGAGCACGACTACAAGGCAGTAGTTGCGATTGGCACGCCGGATGGTCTATTCGAGTTCTCGCTGTGGGCTGGTGGACTCCCGTGGACAACGTACAAAAAACTCGGCTTCTCAGTTGTTCCGATCAACAACAATGATGATCTGCCTGACTGGGCCCGGGGGAATTCGCCACCCAATATAATGGCAGCGGTCGAAGCTGCTCTTGCTGCGGGACGTCCCAAGCAGGAGTTACACAGCAAATTAATGGTACTCAAACTGGACGATGCCTAACCAGAATGTTGAGGCTACTCGTATCCCTTATGGTATTTGCGTCTCACATCGGAGAATTAGAGATGTACAACCCTGAACCACGAATCATCACATTCGGCGACACCAGTGTGACCGTCAAAATGATGGATGATTCATGGATTATCAACCAATGTGTAAGTCATTCTCCCTTTGTGCCCAAGCCTGGTGTTGTCTGGTCTCACGAGGATCGTTGCAGTCGTGTTCAGATCCCCGGAGACCAGTTTGAGGACGCCATGCGGTCATTCCGTGACGCCTACGGCAATGCGGCTGTCATTGCCTGGGATGGCAATGTGGCGCTTGGCCACATTATTTTCGTTCCCAAAGCAGAGGCAAGAAAACAGAAGATGCTGTTTCATGAGCGGATGCCAGCATCCGCTGGCGATGATAAGACTCTTGTTGTTGAAGCCGTGGCCTTCTGCTCCATCGGGGGGCAGAAATACAGAAGGCGCGGGAATCGGCAGGGCGATGGCCGAAATGATGATCAGCTGGGCAAGCCAGACTGGCTGGGCCAAGATACAGATTTTCGGCGTTACATCGGGATTATTCCCTGGAGATTGGATGGACT
>Ga0315291_10008728_pt1 | contig 12433 bp, 10 predicted proteins | sample YL17G12_20_MG_FD_203070 | JGI IMG/M metagenome (GOLD analysis project Ga0315291, IMG submission 203070) | Sediment microbial communities from Yellowstone Lake, YNP, Wyoming, USA - YL17G12_20 | ecosystem: Environmental > Aquatic > Freshwater > Lake > Sediment | place: USA: Wyoming | collected... | reverse complement strand
GCGGCCAATGAGCTTCCGCTTCAGCTCCATGTAGTACTTCATATTCTCCAGCGAGATGTCCGGGTCTATGGCATGGTCGATGTGCGGGATGTAGCCGCCTTGCTCAATCAGAGGGGGAATCTTGCCCCGCAACTCGCGTTCGATCGCCTCAGGCCCCCTGGCGATCTGGCGCTTGTCCAATCCGCCGGCCAGGCAAAGGCCCTTGCCGAATCTCCTCCTCAGCCGCAGCGGGTCCATCCCGCTGGCCTGCTCCAACGGCCAGAGCATGTTCACCCCTACGTCCATCCAGGAAGGGATCAGCGCCTCCATGTCGCCATCGCTGTCCACCCAGATGCTGCGGATACCTGCCCGATTGAGGCGGTCAATGATCCGCCGGTAGTGACGGCGGAAAAAGCGGTCGAACACTTGCGGCCCGAAAAGAGGCCCGCCCTTGCCGGCGCAGTCCTCGAAGAAATTGAAGTAGTCGAACTCGACGCTGTTCAGTGCCCGCTCGATTAGCTCCAGGAGGAAATCGACCATGAACTCCAGCATCTCCTCAACCAGTTCCGGCCGGTCGTAGAACATGTACGAGACGCCCTCCGTGCCGCACCAGGAGCGGAGCTTCGAATAAAGGCCGAACGTGCCGTTGCCCAATAGCACGACCGGATAGTCGCGGTCCTTCCACGATCGAACCATTTCATCCCACCAGAACGGGTAGCGCCATGCCGCCTTGGGGTCGTAGCGCCGCCGGACGTCCAGCCAACTAGCCTGGTCGGTCACCGGATGGCTCAGGTAGGTGTCCATGCTCATCCGCGTGCCGCGAACGGTCCCTTCCTTGAGCGCCTTGGTGATGATGCCGTTGGAATGGCGGGCGATGACGTAGCGCGAGTCTTCCTCCAGAACCTCATGGGCGAATGCGGGATCCATTCCAATGTCCAGTCGCGCGAAGGCACGGCGGTCCAGCCCGAAGTACGGCTCGCCCTCGAACATGTCGATTCGCCCGATGTATGTAGCCTCCGGTGGAAGTCCTTCATCATACCAACGCTGAACGGTCTGCCCCCAGCAACCCAGTTCATAGTTGGGCACCCACGGCGTCGGCTCCCCGGCCATGATCTTGTTGAAGCACTGGCGATGATTCATGTCTTTTCCCGCGCGACTCGACCTGCCCGTTATCCCTGGGGAATTCACGTCTTTCCGCAAATCTGAGCCAGCCGCTTCAGGTAATAGCAGTAGTTCGCAAACGAAATGTCCGGCGGACAAGTGTGGTCGGTGTGTGGAATATAACCGCCTTCTTCCACCAACGGCCTTACCCGCCGCAGTTCCGCGTCGATGGCGGCCGGCCCCTCCGCCAGCGCCAGCTTATTCACGCCTCCCCAGATCCGCAGCTCCCGGCCGTACTTCCTCCGAACGGCCAGCACGTCCATGCCGCACTGGACCTCGAAGGGGTACAGGAAGTTAAGGCCGGCATCCATCCAGACCGGGATCAGCGAATCGATCTGCCCGTCGCTGTCGAGACCGACGTACTTCACCCCGCGGCCGCGAAGGAAATCCACGACCGGCCGGTACCGCGGCACCATGTATCGACGGACCATCTGGGGTGAAATCAGCGGCCCGTGGTTGTAGGCCATGTCCTCCCAGAAGCCGAATGCGTCCACGTGGGTCACCTCCAGCACCTTGGACATGACGGCAAGGATGAGGTCCGCGTTGGCGTCCATCATCTCCTCGACGAAGGCCGGGTCATCGTAGAAGGCCGTGCACAGGTTTTCCAGGCCCAGTAGGTTCCGCAACGGACCGAAGAACCCGCCCCAACGATCGCTGATCACAATGAACGGCACAGGCTCCGCGCGCCACCGCTTGAGCTTGCCCCTCCAATCGGGGCCGATACGCCGGCCCAGGTCCGGCTGCATCCGCTCCCGCCAGAATTGCCGAAACTCCTGGCGGTTGGTCACGGGAAACTTCAGGAACTGCGGCATGGAACTGAAGGCGTTGTCCTTCCGCTCCTTCAGCAGAATGCCTTCGTGGTTCACGTAGACGATCTGACTGTCGGTCTCTTCGATGACCTCGCGCTCAAACGGGGGGTTGGGAAGCCACCAGTCAGAGAAGCACAGGCGCTTGTCCGTGACGGCGGCGGGATCGTCCTTCTTTGGGTCAAACCCCTCTCGTTTCCAGCGATCAATCGTTTCCGGCCATCCGCCCCAGGTCCAGAACGGACAGTGGTCCACAGGCTGGTACTCCATGCAGGCGAGGAAACGGTCCAAGTCCGTCATCATGGTGGGGGGCCTCACGGGCCGGTTTTCTCTGGTGCCTCGCAGGCTTCTTCCTCGAACAAGGCGTCGAACGTCTTGTTCGTGGGGAGCTCTGCCTGCCGCGGTTCATCGATTCCCGACTGTGCCTCTGCACTCTGCTGGAGGAACTCGCGGGCGTGGTAGCTGCTTCGGACGAACGGGCCTGAGCAGACGGCGGCAAAGCCCATGCCCAGGCCTTCGTCGCGCCAGGCGTCGAACTGGGCAGGCTCAATGAATCGCGCCACCGGCACGTGTGCCCGGGAGGGCGCGAGGTACTGGCCGATCGTCAGCAGGTCGCACCCGGCCGACAGCAAGTCGCGCATTGCCTCGGTGACTTCCTGCGGCAATTCGCCCAGGCCGGCCATCAGCCCGCTCTTGGTCTTGAGGCCGCCGCGGCGATGGGCATGGGCGATCACCTCCAGGCTGCGACGGTAGTCAGCACGGGGGCGCACCTTCGGGTAGAGGCGCGGGACGGTCTCAATGTTGTGATTGAATACGTCCGGGCGGGCATCCAGCACGGTGTCGATGTCGGCCGATCGCCCCTGGAAATCAGGCACGAGCGCCTCGATGGTCGCGTTGCCCAGCGTTTTGTGCACCTCGTGGATAGTCCGCGCGAAATGGCCTGCGCCCCCATCGGGCAGATCGTCGCGCGTGACGGAGGTGATGACCACGTGGCGCAGGCCCATGCACTCGGCGGCCCGGGCGACGGCCTGCGGTTCGTCCCGGCGCGGGGGGCTGGGTTGGCCTGAGTGCACCGCGCAGAAACGACAATCGCGCGTGCAGGTGGCGCCCAGGATCAGGAACGCAGCCGTACCACGGGCGTAGCACTCGGCCTGGTTGGGGCAATGGGCCTCCGAACACACCGTCACCAGGTGAAAACCGTCCAGCAGGCGGCGCAGCTTCTCGCCCCCGACGGGAAGGCGCTTCTTGAGCCAAGACGGGAACCGCTCCGATCGCGTCTTGCCGTCCTTTGCGGTCATGTTTGGCCCTCGCCCGCAAGCGGCGAACCGGCGCCCGACTGGATGGCCGCCTCGTCGGCTGCCTCCATCCCCATCACCTCGACGAAGCATTCCACCAGCGCGCCGTTGGCCTCAGCCAGGTCCACGCGCCTCCCGAGCAGGCATTCCATGTTGGCTACGGGCGCGTCCGCCTCGCCGCAGGGCACGATCATCTTGAAGGCAGAGAGGTCCGCGCAGACGTTCAGTGCCAGGCCATGATAGGTCACCCAGCGTCTGACGGCCACGCCGATGGCGGCCACCTTGCCCTGATCGGTCCACACGCCGGTCCGGCCGGGAACCCGATGGCCGGCGATGCCGAACCGCCCCAGCATCACGATGAGGACCTGCTCCAGGTCGCGCATGTACCCGCGAAGCCCGCCAACCAGGTCGGCCACGTGAAGGATGGGGTATGCCACCAACTGTCCCGGACCGTGCCAGGTCGCGCCGCCGCCGCGCTGGACATGGTGCAGTTCCAACCCCCGGGCGTCTAGGACGTCTCGGCCGACGAGGACATGATCGGCAGAGGCAGATCTGCCCAGCGTGATGACGGGCGGGTCGTGCTCGACCAGCAGCAGGTGGCCGGGAGCGTCGGCCTGGGAGGCGACCTGATCCACCAGGAGTTGCTGAAGCTCCAGTATCGCTCGGTAAGCGGCGGCTCCCAGGTCGTGAATGATCAGTTTCATGCGTCCGCTCATCGCGCCACGTGCAGCGGCAGGCCCAGCCACAGCTCTGCCGCCTCGCCTACCGCCTCGACGAATGTTGGGTGGGCGTGTACGGTCCGGGCTATATCCTCGATCTTCAGTCCGTGTCGCATGGCCAGGGCGACTTCCTGGATGACGTCGGTGGCGTGGGAGCCTATTACCAGGCCGCCAAGGATCGTGCCATCCGTGCGCGCGATGAGCTTCACCATGCCCTCGATCTGAGCGTGGGCGTTAGCCAAGCCGCTGGCCGTCATGGGGAACTTCGCCACTCGCGCGTCGGGGTGTGCCTCGAGCGCCTGAGCCTCGGACGCCCCGACGGCTGCGATCTCCGGGTGGGTGTACAGACCAACGGGAACCACGTCGCGCGGATCGGAGGTGTGGTGGCCGGTGGCGTTGTCAGCCGCCACCAGGCCCATGCGGACGGCCAAGTGGGCGTACTGCCGCGACTCGGCCAGGTCACCCACCGCATACAGGCCAAGGATGTTTGTCCGACAGCGGTCGTCCACCCGGACCAGTCTCCCGCGCATCTCCACGCCCAGTTCCTCCAGGCCGATATCGTCGGCATTCGGCTCGCGACCGACGGCGACCAGGGCGGCGGCGGCCTGGAGCTTGCGCCCACCGGCCAGTTGGGCCGACACGCCACGGGCGTGGGAGGTCAGGGAGGTAATCGTGGCGCCGGTGAGAACCTCGGCGCCACGCTTCTTTAGGCTCCTGGCCACGGCGGCAGATGCATCCTCGTCCAGTACAGCCACCAGGCGGTCGAGCGCCTCCACCACCGTGGTGGGGATGCCCAACTCGGCGTAGACGGTGGCGAACTCGCAGCCAATCACGCCGCCGCCGATGATGAGGATGCTGGCCGGCAGATCCGTGGCGCAGAGGGCGTCATCTGTGGTCAAGACGTTCTCGGCCTGGGGTACGAAAGAGGGCATGTCCGGGCGCGAGCCTGTAGCCAGGATGATCGCCTTGGCGCGGACCGTCGCAGGTCCCTGGTCCCCTTGCAGCGCAATCGTGTCCGGGGCGGTTAGCCGCCCCCGGGCGCGAAGTACATCCACCTTTCGGGCCTTGAGCAGCATCTCCACGCCGCCAGTCAGCGTTGAGACCACCTTCTTGACCCGAGCGCAGAAGGCTGGGCCATCCACCTGGACCCGCTCGCATGCCAGGCCCAGTTGACTGGCGTGGCGCATGTGGTACATCAGCTCGCTGGCGTGAAGCATGGCCTTGGTGGAAATGCAGCCGACGTTCAGGCATGTGCCGCCGATCTCGTTGGCCTCGACGCAGCAGGTCTTGGCGCCGCGCACGGCCGACCGAAGGGCCGCGGCATATCCCCCAGGCCCGCCGCCCAGCACCGCAACGTCATACGTCGCTTCGCTCATGGTTCCCTTCATCAGCCGCAGGCCAGAAAGCCCTGCCCTTCATCGGGACGCCCAGGGCGGCCCGAACGGGCCTGCGGGTCTGTCGCCTTGTCGATCGGTCCGGAGGAATCAGATGTTGATCGCCTTGCGGACCATGGCCGTGATCTCAGTGGCGTCGGCCCGCTGGATTACACCCGTGATGGTGTCCATGCCCACGCGATCCACCGCGCGGAGGAACCCCTCGATCCATCGTCCGCACTCCCTGGCGACGGCCGCTTTGTCCAGCTCGCGGTATGGGAAGATGTCCAGGGTCAGCCAGCCCTTGTAGTTCACCCGCTTCAACCAGTAGGCCAGCTCCAGGAACTCCACCGTGTGCAGGGCGCCGACCATCATGTCGTCATCCCACCAGCGGTAGTTGTCGTTGAGGTGCAGGTAGTCCAGCTTGCCGTGGTGGGCCAGGATGGCGGCTGCCTCGGCCACGTTCTCGCCGCCTTGGAGAGAGTGGCCCACGTCCAGGAGCACGCCGACGCTGTCCAATCCTTGGAGCAGCAGGAGCACGCCGTGCGCATGCGCCACGAAGCAGTGCGTCCGCGGCTCGCGGGGCTTGTACTCGACGAGCATGCGTACCTTGGGGTTGTGTCCGGCGCATTTGGCCAAGGCGTCGCGCATCCACTTCCAGGCCTCGACGTAATCGGCCTGGAACGGGTAGTCGAACCCGTCCTGTCCCGGCCAGACGTCAACGTATGGGCAATCCAGATCCGCAGCCCAGTCCATGACCTTTCGGATCTCATCGACTGCGGCCTGGCGCGTGGCCGCCTCCGGGGCGGCGATGGAGCCGCGCCCCCACTTGGCCTGGGTCCAGAGATCCGGCACGAGCATCGGGATCTTCAGCCCGCGGTTCTGGAACTTGCGGGCCACGTCATGGATGTTGGCGTCGTTGACGTGCCAGTTGCCCACCAGCTCCAGCCCGTCAAGGCCCCGGACCTCCTTGGCTAGGTCGAGCATCTCGTCCATTGTCTTACCGCCCCCGCCGTAACCGCTCAGGCAGTAGCGATCCGCACAGCTGCCAAAAACCGGCAGGCATGCCCCGAATCGGTGATTCGCCAGCATTGACCGCTCTCCTTATGCAAGTTTCTCCGGTGGTCATCTCAGAACGAACAGACCTCGCGAACGGCTGCACAGATCCGGTCCACCTGGGGGACGTAGAACTTCTCCATCGGCGGCGAAAACGGAGCGGGGGTATTGGGAGCTGCCACCCGCTTAATGGGGGCCACCAGGTGTTCCAGGGATTCCTCGGCAAGGGTCGCGGCGATTTCGGCGCCAATGCCGCTGCGCTTGGGGCTCTCCTCCACGGTCACCACGCGCCCGGTCTTGCCCACCGATGCCTTGACCGTGTCCCAGTCGAAGGGCACGAGGCTTCTTGGGTCGATGACCTCGACCGAGATGCCTTCCCTTTCCAGCTCAGCGGCCGCCTGCACCGCCCGATGCATCATCAGCAGCGTGGCAATGACGGTCACATCGGCGCCTTGGCGTCGGACGACGGCCTGGCCGATGGGCACGGTATAGTCCTCCTTAGGGATCTCGCTGGAGGCGTCCACCGAGCCGGTCTCGCTCCGAGCGCCCTTGGACCCGTACAACAGCTTGTGCTCGAAGATCATCACCGGGTCGTCGCAGCGCAGGGCGGCCCGAAGCAGGCCCACTGCATCGTAGGCCGTGGCGGGGCAGACGATCTTCACGCCCGGTAGCGGCAGGAAAAACGTTTCCATGTTCTGGGCGTGCTGACTGCCGCGACCGGTCACACCAACAGGAGCGCGCATTACCAGGGGCACCCTGAGCTTGCCGCCCGACATGTAGCGCATCTTGGCCACCTGGTTGGCTATCTGGTCCATGGCACAGAACAGGAAGTCCGAGTACTGCACGTCGGCCAGCGGGCGCAGACCCATCATGGCGGCGCCCAGCGCCACGCCCACAATGCCATTCTCGCTGATGGGCGTGTTGATCATCCGGTCGGGGAAATCCTTCTCCAGGCCCAGGGTGACGGTGAACGCGCCGCCCCAGCCGCCGGGGATGGCGATGTCCTCTCCGATGCAGAATATGCGCGGGTCCCGGCGCATCTCCGAGCGGATGCATTCCCGCAGCGCCTCGGCTATGCTTAACCGCTTCACGTTCACTCCACGAACAGGTCTTCCAGGGCGTCCTGGCCCTTGGGCTCGGCTGCTGCCATCGCCGCTGACACCGCGGCCTCGATGCGCCGGTCAAGACGCTCGGCGATCGCATCCAGCGCCGCCTCATCGACGACCTTGGCGTCCAGCAACTGCTTGGCAAACCGCCCGATAGGCTCGTTTTCCCGGGCTCTGTTGCGCTCTTCCCGGGGCTGGTACAAACATGGGTCGCGCCGTGAATGGCCGGTGATGCGGTAGGTCATCAACTCCAGCAGCGTGGGCCCTCCGCCCTCGCGGGCTCGGGCCACGGCGGTCTTGGCCGTCTCGTGCACCTTTAGGACGTCGTTGCCGTCTATGGTCAGGCCGGGGATGCCGTACGCGCAGGCGCGCTCGGAGATAGTCTTGGTCTTGAAGACCATGCTCACCGGCGTGGAGGCGCCATAGAGGTTGTTCTCCACGACGTAGACCACCGGCAAGTCCCAGATGGCGCCCATATTGACACCCTCGTGGAACGCGCCCTCGTTGGCGGCCCCATCGCCCATGAAGCACACGGCCACACGCGGCTCCTTGCGCATCTTGAATGCCAGGCCCACCCCCGTGGCGATGGGCACGCCGCCGCCCACGATCGCGATGGCCGGCACGACGCCCCTGGACAGGTCGCCCATGTGCATCGAACCCCCCTTGCCCTTGCAGCAGCCAGTGACCTTGCCGAACAGCTCGCCCATCATCTCCTCCACGTTCATGCCCTTGGCAATGCAGTGACCGTGAGGCCGGTGCGTGGAAGTGATGATGTCGTCTTCACGCAGGGCTGAACACACGCCCACCGCGCAGGCCTCCTGGCCTTGGTACTGGTGGATGGTGCCCGGCATGATGCCCTCGAGGAACAGGTACTTGACTCGTTCCTCGAACTTGCGGATCAACAGCATCCGCTCGAAGAGCCCCAGCAGGAAGTCCCTGGAATACTCCTTCAGGCTCATAGCTTCTCCAATGTCTCCTTCAGCGCCGCCAGGAATTCCGCCGCCTGTCGGCCGTTGATCGTGCGGTGGTCCGCCGACAGCGTTACGCCGGCCATCGGCGCCGAGCAAATCTGTCCCTCGCGAATGAGGACCTGCTGCTCGATGGCGCCGATGCCCAGCCCGGCTGACTGTTCGGGCGGGATCACCACACTGAACCGGACCACCGGGTACATGCCCAGGTTGGAGATCGTGACGCACGCTCCGGACATCTCAGCCAGGGAGAGCTGGCCTGCCCTGGCCTTGGCCAGCAGCATCTGGATGTCGGTATCGATCTGGGCGAGCGTCTTGGCGGCTGGGTCGAAGACCGTGAGCGTATAAAGGTCCTCCCCGAAGCTCACCGCCAGGGCAACGTTGGCGCCCTGTGCAGGCACCAATTCCTCACCGGACAGGTGCGAGCGGAATCGCGGAAAATTGCCCAGGATGCGCGAAATCGCGTAGACGAAGATCGCGTCGTAGCTGACCTTCTGGCCGGTGTCCTTGACCGCCCGCTCCCGCAGAGCCATGGCGGCCGACATGTCGACGCGACACTCGAGGTGGATGGGCACGATCTGGCGGTGGCTTTGGCTGACACGGCGGGCGACCGCCCGTTGTCGGCTCGAGAGTTTCCCCCCGGCCGGGGCTGCGGTTACGGCCGGAGCGGCCGCGGCAGTCGCCTGGGTGGCCTTGGCGCGGAGGATGTCCTCGCGCGTGATATGCCCGCCTGGCCCGGTAGGGGCGACAGCGGACAGGTCCACGCCCTCGCGCCTGGCGAGGTTGCGGATCAGCGGGGAGACCTTTGCCCCGGGCGGGGGTGCGGCCCCCCCTGTGGGGGCAGGCGCTTGGACCGCGGGAGTCGCCTGGGTCTCCTGGGCCACATCGGCGGCGGGCGCCTCCTCGCCCATCTTGCCGATGTAGGCAATGATTTGCCCTTCCTCCACATTTGCGCCAGCCGGGACGAGCTGGGCCAGAAGCACGCCGTCGGTGTAGGACTCGAACTCCATGATGGCCTTGTCGGTCTCAACCTCGCAGATGGCCTCGCCTTTGCGGACGGCCTGACCGACCTGCTTGAGCCAGTTGACGACCTTGACCTCCTCGACGGTGGTGCCGAATTCGGGCATGCGGATTGGAGTGGCCATGTTTGCTCTCCAAGCCCGGGTGGGTCTCCGCGCGGGGGCCCGCCGGACCAATGGGCGTCAGTCAAACTTCATGGGCTTGGGCTGGTAATCTGGTGCCAGCCGCAGCCACGGGGCCTTGGGCCGTTCCATGTAGCCCCACTTCTCCAAGGCGCGGTGCAGCGCCATGTTCTGGGGCCTGCGGGCCGCCTCGGGCAACGGGATGTCAGCCATGACGGCCGCGATGGCCTGCTGCCAGGCCTGGGCGCCGGCGGTGTACCCGTCGGGGTGTCCCAGCATGCCCCCACCGGCGGGGATGACGATGTCAGGCCCGTACTCGCCGATGATGACCTCGGCCAGGCCCGGGTACACGCCTGCACAAGGCATGGCGAAGGTGGGCTTGATGTGCTGCCACGGGGCAAGCTGACTGAAAGAGGTGCGGATGCCCTCTTCCATCGAGACCATCGGGATGCTCGACCACATGGTGGGCGTGAGCATCAGGTCGGCGCCGCACAGGCGGCAGAGCTTGGCCAGCACGGGCCAGGCGATCTGCTTCATCATGGCGATCATGTGCGAGGCGTGCAGCATCACCGGTACGTTGATGTCCGGGTCGCTGGTCAGCTCGCGCAAGGCCCCCAAGCCGGCCGAGTAGGCCACCAACAGACCGTTGGCGCCCAGTTCGACGGCCCGCTTCGCCCTATCGCGCATCTTGGCAGGCTCATCGGTGATGGAACACAAGTAGATCATCTTCCTGCCGGTCTTGTCCGCGGCACGGTTGATGACCTCCATCACCTTGATCAGGCGGTCTTCCATCTTGGAGTTATACACGTCGGCGGTCATCTCGTCGTCTTTGCACATGTCTGCCCCGCCGGCAACGGTCTGCGCGACTTGGTTGGCGGTCTGCTCGGGGGTCATGCCCATCTTTGGCTTGATGATGTGGAGGCTCAAGGGGCGTTCGGGCACGCCGGTCAGTTCGCGGACGCCCTGGACACCGAACTTCGGACCCTTGAAGCACTTCAGTAGACTCTTGCCGATGAACAGGTCCGTCAGCATGATGTTCTTGGAGTAGGCGAAGCAGTTGCCCGCGATGGCCAGCAGCATCATGGGCACGTTGTCACCCCAGGCCTGGATGGGGAATGCCAACTGCACCACCGCCGACTTGGTGTACGGGTCGCCGGGCGTGGGGATCTCGTGGTAGCCGACCATTTTGCTGGACAGCGCATTGCGGACCTCCTTGGTGTCCTCCTCGACCTTCTCCCACGTGCCGGTCGAGCCTTCCAGGCTCATGGCCTGGACCAAGGCGAAATGATCCAGCAACTTCTGGCCTTCGAGGGTGTCGCGAAGGTAGTAAGACGACACCACGTGGTTATCCAAGTCGATGCCGTCGAGCATCTTCAGGAAGATTTCCGGATCGTAATACCGCTCCATGTGCCTTCCTTTCCGGAATTGCGCGTTCTGCCGGCCCGCGGCTTGACAGGCAGGCGCAGCAGGCTTTCAATATGGCTGTTCAGCACGTCGGGAAGCCCGATGCGCGTCTTGCGGTAGCGTGCCACCAGCACGTACATCGCGTCCAGCAGGCAGATCTGCGCGATCTGGGACGACAGGGCCGCAGCCTTGACGCGGCTTTCGGAAAACGAGGTGCACAAGAAGATGTCCGACGCCTCGTGCAGCGGCGACTTGAGATAGTTGGAAATGCCCACGGTCGTAGCCCCGCCCCGGCGGGCCAACTCCAGCGCCTTGACCGTGACGATGGACCGCCCCGAGTGCGACACGCCCACTGCCACGTCGCCCTTGGTCAACCGGACCGCCTGGTTGACGATCCGGTACGAGTCAATGCACACCTCGGCCGGTACGTCCAGGTGTGCCAGCCGCAACGCGCCCTCCTGGGCCGTGTTGCCGCTGGCGCCAATGCCGAAGAACGCCACCCGCCTGCACCTGGCCACCGCCCTGGCGGCACGGACCATGTCGGCGGGATCGAGCATCTCCAGCGTCTGGTTCAGGCTGCGGACGTTGCCACCGAAGACCTTCCGAATGATCTCCGCGTCCGAATCGTCCTTGGAGATCGCTTCGTAGATGGCTGACACGGAGTTGGCCGAGTCGCACGCCAACTGGATCTTGAACTCCTTGAACGATGCACAACCCAACCGCCGTGCCATGCGACTGACCGAGGCCGCGCTCACTCCGGCTGCCTTTGCCACCTCGTGCACCGACTGGTGCAACGCCGTGTCCGGGTGGCCGCGGATGTGGTCCGCCACGCATCGCTCCGCACCGGGCAGCGTGCCATACTGCGACTGGATCCTAAGGAGGATGCGGGCCATCAAGACGCCCCGTTCCGTCTGTGGTAGTTTATTACGTATCTGGATGACATCATGTAACTTTATTACATCCCCCTGGCAACCCCCCACATTCCGGAATTCCGTGCCGCCAAAGTCGCCTGGCCAGGATGGGGACCTGCTCGGGCACGAGGCGTGGCCGGGTCTGCGCGATTCCGGAAAGCTGTGCAAGGTGCGCAACTCGCTGGCCTGCTTGAGCAGCAGGGCGCCCGGTGCCGCAGATCCCGCACTCGCCTCCCCCGACCCAGCCTGCCGCCAAGGCCCCCATGCTTTGAGACCTGGTCCTGCGGATGTTCGCAATGCCGTGGATCAGGAGTTCCAGGAACCATTGTCATTCCCGGGAACCTCATCCAGCCTAGAAGCGGCGGCCGGATGGACTTGACCATGGGTCCATCACGTGGACCCCAAGGCCCTTTCTTCCGCTGGTCCCCCGTTTGGATCAGGCGAACGCGGGAGCTCCCGAAATCCAGCGGTCGAAGGTTTGAAACCGCTTTTTTGTCAGCCCGCTGGCCGCGC
>Ga0315291_10008723_pt1 | contig 12434 bp, 10 predicted proteins | sample YL17G12_20_MG_FD_203070 | JGI IMG/M metagenome (GOLD analysis project Ga0315291, IMG submission 203070) | Sediment microbial communities from Yellowstone Lake, YNP, Wyoming, USA - YL17G12_20 | ecosystem: Environmental > Aquatic > Freshwater > Lake > Sediment | place: USA: Wyoming | collected... | reverse complement strand
GTCAGACGATTATACATTATCATTTTTTCTGACACTATACCGATCAATTTCCTGACTTCATTATCCTGTTTCACAACGTCAAAGCCATCGATCGTCGCCGTACCTTTGGTGGGTCTGGTCAGAGTAGAAAGTATTCGAATGACTGTGCTTTTTCCCGCGCCGTTGGGCCCAAGTAAACCAAAGATTTCGCCTTTTTTCACGCCAAACGTGATGTTGTCAACTGCCACGAAATCCCCAAAGGCCTTTGTCAAGTTCTGGACCGCAATTATAGACTCATTGTCCAAGGCAAACACTTCCAGTATAAATCGCTGCAATATATCGCGGTAAAATATAAATATTCTCATAGACAACAACAACTTCGAAACGCACATGCACACCGAAAGTGAAGAAGAGACAACTGCGCATTGGATGAAGGAGGCTCAAAAAGGCTACATACGAGTGGCAGTGCTCATTCTCCTCAGCCAAAAGCCCCACCACGGCTACGAAATCATGAAAGAGATCAGAGATAAGACCAAAGGCTTCTGGAAACCAACGGCCGGCGGTGTTTACCCAATTCTTCGAAACCTAGAAGAATCAGGATACATCGAAGGAGAATGGTCCAGCCAAAAAAACCGAAAAATAAAGGTATACAAGATTACCGAAACAGGCAGGATCGTTCTCAAACGCGCAATTGTCAAACAAAGCGAAATCGCTAACAGCATGAACGCCCTGTTTCAGGAATTTGCAGAAGACGTTTTGAATATTGAAACAAAAATGTTACCATTGCCAATTGTACCCAATCTTTTCTCGCCTTTCCTTGAGGAGAAAAATCAAGAACAGGAAGATGGCATAAAAAACTTGGAACAAAAACGCACCTATCTGAAAAGTACAATACGGATGTTGCAGAAGGAGCTTCAAACGACGAATAAGAAATTAGCTAAGAAGAAGCCAGAATAGAACAGGAAAAGATATCACGCGCGCGCCTGCGCGCTTCTCGTCTCCCTAGATATGGTTTGTCAATGTGTCGCTATGTGCAAATGTGGAACATTAGATTTATCATAGGTACAGGAATTGGATGCAGGTTATAACAACAGGCCTTGCCTAGATACTTGAGAATTTCGCGACACGCGCTCAACAGAATAGCTGACTGATTTGATGCCATCTGATTGTCTCTGAGAATGCACACATAGAACATAGCTCCGGGTGCCACCGGTATTTCCTATTCTTTGATATGTTGTGTGTCAAAAATGGCTGCCTCAAGTGGTCCCAGAGTTATTTTTTGCTCATAGAAGAAGCTGAGATAAACTTGTCAAAAATCGAATTCAACTTAAGCTTTTGATAGAGGCCCTAGGGGGTAGGGGTGTTTTGATTAAAATCACGCGAAAAAACTCGTTGAAAACTGTTTGAACGTTTATGGACGGGTTTTCCGTCTTGGCATTCAATGCATTCGCTTTGAACTTTTCCTTCTTGACATTGAGCAATCTTTTTGATAATTCGGAATGTCTCAGGACTTAAATGCTCGTGTCCCAAACACTGTTTCGAGGAAATCGCTAATGCCGATAAGGGTTACGACGATCAGACAGAAGATTATCATTCCAGCCGCTCCAGACGCGGGCTATGAGACTTTCATGGATGCAAAAAAGCATTCCGCCTTTACCGGAAGCAAAGCAACCTCTGACGCAAGAGTCGGTGGCAAGTTCACGGCATGGGACGGATACATTTCTGGCAAGAATCTAGAGTTGGAAAAGGGAAAGAAAATAGTTCAAGAATGGAAAACAACTGAGTGGCCTGAAGACTATCCGCCTTCACGACTGGAATTGACCTTCAAAAAGGCGAAGAATGGCACAGAAATCTCAATGGTTCACTCGGACGTTCCCGTGGAACAGGCTCAGGAACTGAAGGAAGGATGGAATGAATTCTACTGGAAGCCACTAAAAGATTACTTCAAGAAAGAACATGATTAATCCAGACGAGAGCCCCAAGAGTTCGCAGTGACTCTTCACCATGTCATTTTGAATGATCATGCTGTACAGATCTAACACTTGCACGCCCCATACTAAACCTTAAAAAAAGAAGAAAACAATGCAGCACCCAAGGAGCACTCTAACAATGTTAGATAGAAAAACAAATCGCAAAAACAAGACGACAAAGAGCAGCCGATCTTATGATCCGGAGGAGTACCAGTTGAACCATCTGCGACCTATGCACACTTTTTCAATCGTTGCCCGCGACAAGAAAACCGGAGAGATGGGTGTTGCAGTGCAATCACACTGGTTCAGCGTCGGAGCAGATGTGCCTTGGGCCGAAGCAGGCATAGGTGTCGTTGCCACACAATCCTTTGTGGACCCGTCCTATGGGCCAAAGGGACTGGAACTCATGCGCCTCGGCAAGTCTGCATCTGAAACCTTGAAGCAACTAATCGCCGCCGACTCTGGCGAAGCCGTGAGACAAGTGGCAATGGTGGATTCAAAAGGAGAAGCAGCAGTCCACACTGGAAAACGCTGCGTCGACTACGCTGGACACAGAACAGGAGACGGTTACAGTGTTCAAGCAAACCTCATGCTCAACGACAAAGTGCCGACCGCAATGGCCAACGCGTTTGAGACGGCACCGGGCGATCTTGCCGAAAGAATGATGATGGCTCTTGAAGCGGCGCAGAAAGTGGGAGGCGACATTCGCGGCAAACAGTCAGCAGCGATGATAATGGTCAAAGCACAATCGTCTGGCAAGTCCTGGGTGAATCGTACAGTGGACTTGCGGGTTGAAGATCATCCAGAACCGCTCAAGGAGCTGCGACGTCTGATAAGCGTTGCGCGTGCCTATGGTCACATGAACGCTGGTGATGCTGCAATGGAGAAAAATGATGTCGAAACGGCTTTGAAAGAGTACGGTGAAGCAATGAAACTAGCCGGGGACAACGTAGAGATAGCGTTTTGGAGCGCGTTGACATTGGCCCTGAAAGGCAAAGTCGATCAAGCGTTGCCGATTTTCAAGAAAGTCTTCTTAGAAGACAGAAACTGGGTTGAAGTGTTGAAACGCCTGCCGAAAGCAGGCATAATTCCAGACGACGATACAGGCCGAGCCCTCATGCAGCGAATTCTCAACGAAGCTCGCGACCAATAAGGCGCGCGCTACGAATTACGTTAGATAAATGTCTGCGATACGCGCTCGATATCGTAAGAAATGTGGATATAACGCCATTACAGGCGTTTCATGGAAGAGGGGGAAGACTGAAGCAGAGGCCGTTCAGCATCCGCGAAGACTCTGGCGCACCTCTGCTGCGGCTTGAGATCGTTCGCACTCAACGCGAACCAGCTGAACCTGGCATTCTCTGGACACTTCGTACGGTGCAAAGCTGGCGAGGTCAACGTCAGCAACTCTGAACGACATTCTGGGCATCCTATGACGCAATGCTCCGACGTTTCTCATCATCCCATAGAGACGCTTCCCAACCAAACTCTCTTTCAATTTTACTTCCACTTTAATCACCCCGTTTTTTCCTTGACTACCCATATACCATGAAAAATAGGTAGCCATTTTTGCAGCAGCAAACAAGCTGAAACCTGCCTGGAATTGGGTAACACACTTCCGTTGGGGTTTTCAAGCAAAACCAACAATCCTATTAAGATAAAATATGTAAACAAGCCCAATTCCAGTCTTCGCAGGCTGACAAAGGTCAAGTTACGCTTGGTCCTTTTTGTCTATTTTTATGTGTGCCGATCAATGTAGCGTTTGACCGGCTCCTTTTCATAACAGATCCGCATCTTCACAATCTTGCCTCCTCGACCCCGTTCTCCCAGAAAAATCCTCGCCTCAACCAGCCCTCGCCTCTCCAATTCCGATACTGAAGCTCCCCGACCGCCTCCAGAGGTATACACACTCGACCTTGAAACTTTGCCATGCTTTATGATTTCCATCAGCGTCCTCCAACCTGACTTCTCCAGAGATAACCTTCGCTTCATGTAGTCTTCCACGAAAGACTTTACCAAAAAGTCAAACGCTCTACGGGCACCTTCAGTCTTAAACTCGAAAGCCAGTTTTGGATGAACAGTCATGCTGACTGGTTCCGGTCTGCATGCCTTGAACTTCCCCAGTTCGTCGGCATAGATCACCTTAGGGCTCAAGTTCACAACACTGGGTTCAGTTGTCAACAGACCAATCTTTATCGGCTCAACTTTGAGAGGTTCGAGCCTCTTCCCTTTCAAATCAACCGAGCCGTCTTCTAGGCTGTACTGCGAAGATAAAGCTTTGACCTTGAACCCCTCAGGAATCAAATCCTCGACCCGGATCAACAAACCGAAATCCTTCCCAACGTTGACTAGGTCAAGCCGAACCTCCAACTCTTCTTCCACTATCACCTCTGCAGGAACCGTGAGGTGTGCTTCAATGTTAGCGTGCGCAAATCGATCAAGCCCCGCCGCCTCCTCGTAAGTTGGAGTCGGAGTGAAGAAAGATGTCGTGGTTGAAGTGATCGTTGGAGCGTGCAACACTTGGGCAAGTGAGGCCGTTAGCTGTCTTTCCCGAACGACGCTCTCCAGAACCCTCTTCACTTCCTCGCTCTTTTCAGGATGCTTTGCCTTACTGTATGAGCTTGCAGAGGCCCGGAGTAGTTTGTCGGCCATCTGGTAATACTGAGCTTTCTTTTTCGCATTCGTCTCGGTCTGAGCCATATATGTGTAAACATAAGCATCAAACAGCCTGTAGGTAGCTATCGCGTACTCTGACGCGATTTTGAACCCGGCCTTGAGGTAATAGTTTGTCGCGACTTCAATGTGTTTCTTGGCTTTCGAATAGTATGTCTTATCTCTGGTAGCTTCGAACCGCGCACCAGCCTCGAGAGCCTTGCAGAAGTAGCTATGACCCAGAGCCAGCACCTTAGCTTTCTCGTCCGAACTACGTTCCTTGGCCTTATCAAACAGTTTTGAGGCCTTCAAATACAATTGAGGCGAAGCTTCTGCTTCTGCTTGAGTCATCATTTGCCAGGCCTCACAGAGGTAAATAATGGGCTCTAAGTCTTGGCGATCTGACTTGTCTTCTTGGGCTGCCTCTTGGAATTCCTGAGCTGCAAGACCGTATTTTTCAGAGCTTAAGGCATGATCTCCATCTCTGTCCAAGGCCTTCGCCTCTTCAAGAGCGATTCTTCCGAGACAGTATCCTTGTCTGACGTCAGAAGCCTTGATCAGTCCAATCGCCATTTCCTTCTCTTCATTGTCTTCGCTCTTCTCAAAACGAGTTTGGATGGACTTTTTTGCTTCTAGAAATTGGGCAACCGCTTGGTAGAAGAGAGCTTGTGCAGCTCTGGCTTGTTCTTTTCGGCTTAGGTCTTCTGCGCCTTCCAACTGAGACCATGCCAAGTAGTTCGAACTGAGATAGTTCCATCGCTCTGTCAGTTTATGCAGTTCAGAAACCTTTTGATAGCTTTCTTTGGCTTTCTTGTACTCCTGTCTTCTATGATGATTTCTTGCCTTTTCGATTTCGTCCCAAGCCTGCATGTAGAGTGCATAATCATGATATAGTCCTTTGAGCTGGGGGGTCCGCTCCGCAGCTTTGAGATAGTTGTTTGAGGCCAGATCAAACTTCTCCGCAGCGATCAAATGCTCGTCAAGAGCGTCATAGGTTTGAGCAGCTTTCCAGTAGCACTCTGCTACACGGCTTGTCAAATTGATTTTTTGATATGTTTGAGCTGCATCTTCAAAAGCTTTTGTCGCCGCTTCAAGATGTTCTCTGTTGTTTGTGAGCTCGCAAAGGCGATTCAACAGTTCTCCCAATTGATACTGCCTAGGTGCAAGATCAGCAGACAGAGAGACGGATGTCTCATGCCCATACAGAGTCATCCATTTGAGAGATAGATCTATGGATTTCTCTTTGTCTGCAATAGCTTCCTGTAACATTTTTCTCCTTGATGCTGGATCATCTAACAGGCCCACAAGGTCAGTCTTTATGTTAGCCAGACTCCCCTGCATAACGCCCAGATCCCAGTAGTGATAGGGACTGAGCTTCTCAATGATTTTGATGGCTTCATTCCTATGCTTCAACGATTCTTCTAAGAATCTCCTTCTCACATCATGATCAGGCTCAACTCTGGCCGAGTACGCAAGTATTTTGCCATAAACGTGGTGGGCATAATGTATGAGATCAGGAATTTCAGACAGCTCAGCCTTTTCCAACATTTCTGGCGCAAATTTCACCGCCCTTGTCAGCAGTTCTCGTCTCTTCTCGGGATCGACTTCAAACGAAGCGAGCCGCCAATAGTGCTCCGCGTAGGGCGACTCAACCCAGATAACACCAGCACTTGGGCTTGTGAAGGAAATTGGAAGATACTGACGCTTGGCATCCTCAGCATATTGGAGCGCAAATTCGGCAAGTTGCAACCTTTTCTCTGGGTCATCAGTCGCCCTCGCACGCCAACAAGTGTGATAGGCTAAGAAATCCATTGCGCAACCGATCACGAATTTGTCTCGCGATCGCCTTGCGTATTTCAGTGCTTTCGTGAAACTGTCGATGGCTTTGTCCGTGCCCTCTCCCCAATCCCAGCTCGGCCCTGCCTGCACGGAGATCAGTTGAAGCATGGCTGTTTCTTCAGAAAGTTCGTTGGCCTTTTGCCAGTAGTCCGTGGCTTTTCTGAAATTTGCTTCTCTCTCGCCTTCACCTAAGAAGTGTACTCCGAAAACCTCTAGATAAGTGGCTGTTTTTACGAATGCTCTAGCAAGATCGTGAGGATCTCCATAATTAGCAAGAAAACTAATTGCCCTTTCTCCATGCTCGACAGCTTCGTTCACGATACTTTTGCGGTCGCGATAATCCTGTTCAAGAAAGAAACAGAAATCAACACTCGTTGAAAGCTGGTTGTATGTCTTCCCATATTCGGAATTCGCTTCGGCATCTTTGAGAGCCTGCAGAGCCTGCTTAGTTAAGGTCCAACTTTCTTTGATAAGCCTCTTCTTGTCCGTCACGTTCGAAGCAAGCCAATATCCCACGTAGGCGATCATGGCTTCACAGCGTAACATTCTCGCCGCTTTTAGCCGCTCTCTTGAAAACGCATGGAACTTGTCAGCCTGCTTGTAACCTTCGATAGCTTGATTGAGCTTCTCAACAAACTCTCTATGACTGTCAGACTGCATGGCCGCTCGATATAGCGCATAACCGAGACGCTCGCAAATCTCTGCCCTCTTTGAAGAATCGCGTTCAGGAACGATTGTCAAAGCTTCCACGTAGGAATTGGTCGCCTCCGACCAATCATATTCTCTTTCAAGATCCTTTACATGGTCCAGAACTGACTCTAGGGTTAACGATCTAGGCATACAACCAGACCAATAATAGGTTATTATCTAACTCTCTCTAAAGGCTTCTTCATCACAGGCGCACACGAGCTTACTTTTTCGTCATCGTTCTTCCGCAACAGGTCAGTTCGGCAGTGGGAGCCTTTTTGCTTATCCCCTTAATTCCAACTACCAAGCCACATTCTTCGCATTTGTAAGTCTCACCCATATTTTTCTTGATCACCATGATACCACCTCCTTTTTCATTTGAGAGCTCATTCAACCGATGATATGCTTATTGATTCACTGTCAAGATAAATTTTCCGTTAAGAACCGATCTCTGCATTCGCATCTTTCAATGCAGCAACTTTGCCCACAAGAGCCTTGCCATCCCATCGCCAATGAATGGGTTAGCTTCAACCCTGGTTGATTCCTTCATTCGTTAACATCTCAGACCACAAGCGTAGAAGTGACTGTGCCTGTTCTTCCTTACTAGCACGAGTTCGAAGGAATTCGATCTAAGCAGATGTGACTGCCAGCTGACAGCAACAAGAAGCCCCCACCGCTTTCTTCGACAACAGGGACAGTCCGGAAATGTGTTGAGCGTATGCCTGCGCGTTCTGGTTCTGCACGGCTGGACGAAGATGCAGGACCGGATTGGGAAGTCGGCAACATAATTAGCTAGACCTGCGGAATTCTAAAGAGTGGCTGAGTGGAGAACAAATTTGGACAGGACATTTTTAACGATGTTTTTCTTCGTCTTCATCCTTCTGTTTTCATCTTGTGCGCTGAACACACATTCCATGGCCGCGCGTTCTTCCCCCGAAGTCACAGGAAATATCAGCACTTATTGTGCAGAGACACAGTTCAACCGAACTCAGAAGCACACTTTGTTACAATGGGTTCCAGATCGCAATACTCTAGGCCTTTCCAACGCTCATTACGTCCTCCCAGTCTTTGGACTTCTGAATACTCTTGCGATACCAGTCCAATTCTCAGATTTCGCCAACACTACCAGCATATCGTATATTTCTGCGCAGAGACTCACACGACTCTCGTCATACTACAACGAAGTTTCATATGGTCAGGTTTCCCTGAACATTTCCATCCTCAAATCATGGTTGACTCTGCCTCAGACACACGATTACTATGGCGCTGACAACGCAACAGAAATCGACATACACTTAGACGATTTTATAAGAGACTCACTCGACCTCGCAGAACCATACGTGAACTACCACGACTACGAGTACGTCATTATGATTCATGCAGGAAAGGACCAAGCTCAATCCGGCAGCAGCTTTTCTGACATTTGGTCTCAAGCATCATTGGGCAAAAGCCACTTCCCAAATGCCGGAGGAGTAGATCTCGGATTCACGATATTGGCTGAAAACGATCCTTACGGAGTGTTTGCCCACGAATTCGGACACAACCTTGAACTACCTGACCTCTACGACTATTCTTACCGAGATGACTTCGTCGACAGCTGGAGCCTGATGGGCGACGGGAGCTGGCTGAACCCTCCGACCAGCCTAATGGCTCCTGAGAAAATGTGGCTTGGCTGGATTTCAAACAACAATGTAACAACCGTCGACACAGGACAGATCTTTAACATTGTGCTTTCAAAGCTCGAAACGCCAGGACCGATACTCGCCGCAAAAATACTTAGCAGCTCAAAATACTACACCGTCGAGTACAGACGAAGGACTTTGACCGACGCAGAGATACCGTCGGATGGTGTAGTTGTCAGTTACGTGGACGAAAATCTACAATCTGGACAAGGCCCCATACAAGTGCAAAGTGCGTATTCAGGCCTACTTGAAGAAGCAGCCCTTCAGGATGGAGAAAGATACATTGATGCGGCACACCAAGTGGCAGTCACAGTCTGGTCTATTGAACCTGACAGCGCAAACATTACAGTGCAAAAAGGCTTCGCTGACCTCCTCGTAGACAAGATCCAAAGCGTTGGAGAAGCTCTTGCAGGCCAAGACGTTTACTTTGACGCCTCCGTGAACAATACGGGAGTGACTCCCTCAAATGCGGCCCTGATTTCCCTGAGCATAAACGGAACCGACTTCCAAAGCAAAGAGTTGCCGCCTGTGCTTGTCAATTCAACAGTCCACGTTCAGTTCGGACCTTGGCAGGCAAGTCTAGGCTTGAACGAAATTCAGGTTGTAGCCGACGTTTACGGTGATGTTGTGGAAAATAACAGAACGAACAACGTTATGTCGACCACTCTTCACGTGTATCCTCCACACACAATCATGATAGATCAAAGCGAAATCAGCAACTCAAGAGTTGACGTCAACTCCGCTCAAAAAGTCTACTTCCATGCCACGTGGAGTGACAACCTATCAGACATAGTTGACGGCACGTTGTACGTGAACGGTCTTCCATACGTCACAAATGCCACAGGCTGGGCTACTCTCGAAGTCACTTCTACAAGTGTAGGCGACATATCCTACCAAATAACGGGAGCAGATTTTGGAGGATTCACATCCTTCCTCCAACAAAATCCAGATCCACACATGATATGGGACACCCTTGAAGTGTACGATTTCGGCGTGTCAAAGCAAAGATGCGATGTCAATTCGACTCAAATAATCTGGATCAAACTGCGATACGGCTACGATGGAAACACTTTCGACAACTCGACAGGTACTCTGAGAATAGGCGAAAAACAAGCAGAATGGGATCCGGAGAAAGACTATTGGTACATCAACGACTATCGACAAGATGCGGGACAAAACAACTATACTGCCCCTTCGAGTTTCGAAGACAGACTCTATGGTCTAACATCAGTCTCAGACACAGGGCACATGACGATAATCTGGGACCAGGTTCTAGTAACTTTTTCTCTGAAAGGTCAAAGAGCAAACATTGGTTCTCCCGCTGAAATCGAAATCAATGGAACTTACGCCTACGATTCCATGATATGGAACGGAACAGCAACTTTCAACGACACGCTGACCAAAAATGAAGTCGGAGCTTTCGACTATGCCATAACTTCCATAACAGATCCGTTGTACGGACTAGTAACGTTCACGTCAAACGTCGGCAACATCATTTTCGACCGTGTCAAACTGAACTTGACAATCGCTAACAGCAGAATAAACGTCGGAGAAGAAGCAGAAATCTACGCAACCGGCACATACGAATACGACAACTCTACCTGGAACGGCACTTTCATTTCGAACGACACACTAACCAAGAGTACCGTTGGCAACTACAGCTTTACGGGAACTGCGATCACAGATCTGCAGTACCGTCTCTCCGCTTTCGAGTGCAATAGTGTGTCAATAGTCTGGGACCGAGTCAACGTTACATTATACACAGCAGACACACGGATCAGCATAGGAACCAACGCCCAGATCAACTGGACAGGAGTCTACGAATATGACGGCAGACCCTTGACAGGAAACATCACCCTGAGCGACGATCTCACTAAGAACGATGTCGGCACAATCTCCTACCGAGTAGAAAGCGTTTCAGACACTCTTTACGGACTTACAGCATTTACAAGCAACATGATTCAGATCGTTTTTGATGACCTGATCTCCCAGACGAAGTTTGAGATCACAACGCCCGGAAGAACAACTCTGAAAATAAACCTCAACTACAAGTCTGACGGAACTCCTTTGACAGACGCAGACGTGACGATTGAATCTGTCAAGGCTCAGAACGTAGGCAACGGAGAATATGTCGCAACACTAAGCAATTGGAGTCCCTACGCAACCTATCAGGTTAACATCGAAGAAGGATCGTTCATAAGGAATTTCAGCGTTTCATCGATAGTCATCGGAAACGCTGCACTCCTAGGAGCGATAGCGATCATCATGGCCATCTCGGTATTCCTTCTTGTGAAACGTAAGAAACCGAAGTAGCATAATCCAACAGTCACGCGCGAACGTTTTCAAGAATTGGTCGCGACGTACAACAACTTCACTCCCCGGGAGCACGCGTACTATTTTGCTCGTCTGAGAGGCATCAGGGCCTCGGATGCCAAGCCTAAGGCTGAGCAGACCTTGAGAGCGGTGGATTTATGGGAGCTGCTGAGCGCAAAAAGAGACATCTCACTTTTCTTCTTCTTTTCCCTTCTTTTTGATGCCTAATTCTTCGAATCTCTTTTCGAGCGCCTTAGCGATTTTGTCCGGGATTTTTTTCTCAAATGGCAGCTCTTCGGCTCTCAGCAGGCGTTCCAGAAGTTTTTGGCTTAGTTTGCCTGCTGGAACGAATGCTTCTGGACCGCACCAGCGCAGGTCTTCAAGGTCGGTGTGCATTATTTGGGCCGCACCTCCCGCGCGTGACAGCATGACTGAAGGAACGCCGTAGAAGGCTAGCGCGCCAAATCAGCACATTTGTTTTGATTTTTGGGAGAATGCTTTGCTCTAGAAAAATAAGAACAACAGAAAAAAGAAGTGGGGGCTGTTTTTAGAAGCCGCGAAGGGCTTGACGTTGCGCGTCCACCATGGCTACGGATCGTTTGTGCTCGAATTCGCTCTTCATCGTTCTATATGTCTTTGATGCTTCGTATGGAGTACCGTGTGCAAACATCTCGTAGGGGAGAGCGGTTTGTAGGGACATTTCTGTTACTCTCTGGTAGAATGCTTCGAGACTTTTCATTATTCCGTACTGGCTTTTTCCGCCGGTTATTCCTTTTCTTGAAGTCTCCATCCGAATTACCTTCGTCATCAACCAAACCTCTGTTTTAGTACTATAGCGCTATGTTGCTTATAAGGTTTATGATTTGGCTATAGTCACGTATGTTATTGTAGCAAAAAGCTTTTATACTCAATTAAACTTTTGCTTAGTCAGTGAAACACTGATGAAAGCGTTCATAGTAGTCAGGGAACCCGAAGCATTTCAGCTGTTAGCCGACGAAACTAGAAGGAAGATATTGTATTTATTACGTGTCAAGGAGATGACAGTGAACCAGCTGGCTCAGGAACTGGGCTTGACATCCCAAGCCGTGTACCACCATGCGAGGAAACTCCTGAAGGGGAATATGATAGAGGTAACGAGGGAAGAACGTGTCGGGCATCTCATCGAAAGCTACTACCGAGCCACAGCCGAAGACTTCCTGCTCAGCACCGGAAAAATCAAAGCCAAGAGCGTCCACGACAAAGAGCACGTCAAGGAACAGATGACAGCGGTCTTCAAAGCCTACAAGAAACTCGGCTTGGACGTTGAGTACGA
>Ga0315291_10008722_pt1 | contig 12436 bp, 10 predicted proteins | sample YL17G12_20_MG_FD_203070 | JGI IMG/M metagenome (GOLD analysis project Ga0315291, IMG submission 203070) | Sediment microbial communities from Yellowstone Lake, YNP, Wyoming, USA - YL17G12_20 | ecosystem: Environmental > Aquatic > Freshwater > Lake > Sediment | place: USA: Wyoming | collected... | reverse complement strand
AGATATTCATTATTTCCTCTTCCATATACAGCGGCTCTTCGATTATCTGTCCGTTTTTGTCGAAGTTGTAAGTGATGCACTGGGAGAATCTCCAGAGGCTATCCTGGTACACCCCCTTATTCGCCACTATCTTTTTGGTGATATTCTGGTGTTGGTCGTGTTCAAGAATAGTTACGCCTTCTATGGTATTGGTCAATAGGTTAAATTTATTGAAAAAGAAAAGCCTGTTTTTTAGACCGTAAACAGCGAGGTTATTGATAATCTCCTGTTTTTTCTCCGGAGCTTTCTTCGCGCTTTCGATCATCTGGGCCCTTATTTTTTGGGTACGCGATAATGCGTGGGGGACAAAGCGGTCGCCAATCCAGAAAACAAGGATACTGATCAAGATGCCGAAAATAATAACGGTTTTTGTGATCCCGAAAATACTTAAGCCTGAAGAGCGCATGGCGATGATTTCATTTTCGTGATTGAGCCTGCCGAATGTGTAAACGGTGGCAAGAAGGCAGGCAAAGGGGGAGACTTGCACGAACATTATCGGAAGATACGAAAGGTAATACTCAAGCAGTATCATATGCGGCAGCTGTTGTTTTAAGATAAGCTCAAGATTTGCGAGGATGTCGATGATGATATAAAGGAAGACAAAGGTAAAAACACAGGATATAAAAATCGCAACCACTGATCTTAAAATATACCGGTCTAAGATACGCATAGTTTTATTGTAAGGAAAGTCCCGATTGCGCCAAAAACAATATTCGGGATCCACATGGAAAATGCCGGATTGAGGATTCCTTGTATGCCTAAGGTTTCGCAGCCTATAAAGAGAGGGTAATAAACCGAGATGATCAGGAGCGCGATCCCCATATTTATGGATTTTTCCCTGCGCCGCGTAATAATTCCCATAGGAATAGCAAGCAGCATGAATACTAAAGCTGAGAAGGCCAGGGTCAATTTCTCCATTATTTTTATGACTTCCGGGGTAGGGTCAATGCCTGATTTTTTAAGTTCTTTGATGTGCTGTTGCAATTCCTGGATAGTCATTTCCTTGGGTTTTTTTTCAATTTTTTTACTATCCTTCTGTTTTGCCAGAAATAGGTTCATGAAGTAGGTTTTAAAATTAAGTTTATAGAAATTAGTCGGGCTTTGCGGGTCAGGTTCGTCGCTAGTGCCGTCCATCAGCTTAAGTTTTACAGTATTTTTCCCGGGGTCAGTGATAAATTCCCCGCTTTTTGCGATAATGGTCCGCGTAGGCTTACCTTCTCCCTGCGGTTCATAAATGCGCACGTTATTCAGCCGGTTTTTTTTGCGGTCGACATTGTAGATAAAAAGGATATATTTTTGAAATGAATTGATGAATACCCCTTCTTCAAACGCGGCAGTCGGGTTTTTTATGCCGATTTCAAGCAGGGTTTTGCGGTATGCGAAGTGGGCGTATGAAGAGATCTGGTTATTAAAGATAACGAGGGCGAGGCTCACGATAAAGCCCAGTAATATTAACGGAGCAACCAGGTGAAAGAGGTTTACTCCGCTTGCGCGGATGGCGATGATTTCGTTGTCGCCTGAAAGCCTGCCAAAAGCCAGGAGTGTCGCGATGAGCAAAGCTATGGGCAAGGCATAGGTAAGCATGTAAGGCGACATAAACAAAAAGAGCTTTGCGAGGCTGAATATATCGACTCCCCTGTTAATGATTTGATTTGCGATATCCTGGACAGTTCCGACGATGGTCATGACAAACCCCAGGACGCACATAACCATGATCAGGGGAGCGACAAATTCTCTTAGGATGTAATTACGTAGGATCTTCATTAATGAACAGACACTTTACCGAACGAACGAAGTGAGTGAAGGTAAGGCCCTCCCCTATAGGAGGGGGAGGCCTACCCTGTTGGGTAAAGTGTAGCTGCCTCGTTTAGTTATCATCAGCGTCTGTGAATTATCCCGCGATTAGATTTGCGAAGCAAATCTGCAGCGGGAAACTAATTCGCTAAAGTCAGGACAAACACAATATTTGCCCCCGCCTTTTTTAAGGCGCTTGCTACTTCAGAGGAGGTAGCTCCGGTGGTTAGCACGTCGTCAATAAGCAGCACGTTTTTGCCTTTAACCGCCCCGGAATCAGTGACCCGGAAGCTGTCCTTAACATTATCGGCGCGTTCATGGATCTCTAGGTCTGTCTGTGTCTTTGTGTGCCTGTAACGCTCTACCGCATCGACAAGCATGTCTTTCTTGAATTCTTCCGCTACGCTTCTGCTTAAAATCTGTGCCTGATTGAACTCCCTTTCGCGTAAACGGGTTTTATGCAAGGGGATCGGGATAATGCAGTCGATAAAATCCATGGGCAGGTCATACTCTTTGATGAATTCTGTCATTAATCTGCTTAAGTGGCGCCCGAGGCGGTCTTTGCCGCCATATTTAAACTTATGGATCAGTTCTTTGATTACGCCGTCATACGCGCAGGGGCTGAATGCGCGGTCAAAATGCAAATTCTTCTTTTGGCAGGCCGGGCAGATATTTTTGCTAAGCCAGCGCTTTTGAAGTTGCCTGCCGCAGGATATACAAAAGGGAGGAAGGTTCTTTTTTATTTTTACCCAGCACTGCGGGCAAACAAAAATGTCCTTAGCCTCTATGCTCAGTTTTTTCTTGCAGGATAGGCAAGTTTTGGGATACACAATTTCCGTTAAACCTTGTATCAGGCGGCGAAACATAGAAACTATGATAACAATGAAATAAACCTTTGTCAACCTTTTGGCCCACTTTCAGGGTTGACTTTAAGCGTAAGTTGAAGCGCCAAATCCCTTTATTGGTTGCGTAATAACGGTATGATGTTATAATATACCACTGATGAAAAAGATTATTAGGCCTTTAATAATTATTCTTATTATTCTGGTGTTAGCCGGATTTGGCGTCGCGCTATTCACCGTATTTTTTGATCAGGCGGTCCTGGTGCGCAAGGGCACGATTTACCGCTTTCCGACAAATGAATTGGTGGTGGCGCTGACATTCGATGATGGCCCTTCCCTTGAGTGGACGCCAAAAATACTGGATGAGCTTAAGTCAGCAGGCGTTAAAGCGACATTTTTCATGCTCGGTGAGCACGTGAAAAGATATCCTGGAATAGCGCTCCGCGTTGCTATGGAAGGGCACGAAATCGGCAATCACACTAATGACCATCATGTCCTGATCTATTATAAGGATTACGAACTGGTCAATGAGATAAAGGATGCGGAAAAAGTCATTAAGGATGTGACCGGGAAAACTACCCGGTATTTCCGCCCTCCCAAGGCCTGGCTTACCGGGAATGAAAAGAAGATAATCGCGCAGATGGGGTATAAGACTATTCTGTGGACCTTAAATTCCAAAGATTGGGTTACTTTCCACGATAAGCAAATAGTTAGCTACATCATGCGCCATGTCCAGCCGGGAGACATTATTTTGTTTCATGATAGCGGAGGGACATTCAGCGTAGAAGGCGGAAAACGCAAAGAAACAGTTAAGGCTATCCCCAGATTAGTGAAAAAACTGAAGGAAAAAGGATATCGTTTTGTAACCATATCCGAATTGTTGAACAGCGAGAGGAAATAATGAAAGAAAATATCCGTAACATTCTGATCCTGCTGGTTCTATGTTACGTTTTTTTTATTTTTGGAAATAGTATCGTAAGCCTCACCAACCCCGATGAGGTTTTTTATACCCAGACCGCCAAGGAGATGGCAGAACGCCAATCCTGGATGACTCCTTATTTATTCGGCCATCCGCAGTTTGAGAAACCTATATTCCTGTATTGGCTGATGCGTATCGGTTTCTTTATTTTCGGGATCAACAGTTTCAGCGCGCGCTTTTTTCCGGCGCTATTCGGAATTATCGGCGTGATAGCGGTATATCTTTTATGCGTCATCGGCTTTAAGGATAAGAAAAAGGCGATGCTTTCAAGCCTCATATTGATGTCTAGCGGCCTTTATATAGGATTAGCCAGGACGGTTTTTACGGATATGATCTTCTCCGTATTTATCCTTTTGTCGCTATTATCTTTTTTCTGGGCTTATTCGCGGGAAAATCGGAAGGGTTTAGGTATCATATTATTCTTTGTATTCTCGGCGTGCGCTGTTTTGAGCAAGGGGCCTCTTGGGATATTCATCCCGGCGATAGTGGTTTTTATTTTTCTGGCGCTTAGAAAAGACCTTAATTTTAAATTAGGCGCTTATTTTTTCTGGGGTTTTGTTATTTTTATTTTGATTTCCCTGCCCTGGTACATCCTGATGATTAAAAAATACGGAAACGCCTTTACTGATGAGTTTTTCGTTAATGACCACCTGCGCCGGCTTATTGAGGCTGAGCATCTTTCCGCAGATACCTGGTTTTTTTATCCCGCTTCAATGCTGGCAGGGATGTTTCCCTGGAGTTTGTATGTTTTGGCCGCTTTGTTTTTCCTGTTTAAAGACGCAAGGCGTAAACCCGAAGCGATTTATACTTTTTTGATCAGCTGGATAGCCGTAGTATTCCTGATTTTTCAGCCGGCGCATTCAAAGCTGGCCAGTTATATCTTTCCCATGTTTCCGGCGCTGGCGATAGTGTCCGGAGATTTCTTTTGTGATGCTGCTGTGTCCGGAAAAAGAGTGCGCACATTGTTCATTGTTTCTTCAATTACGTTAATACTTGTGGCATTTTTTACCGTAAGCCTTGTTGTGGGCCTTTTCGCGTTCCCGAAATATATATCAGAGTACCTTACTTCAAAGAATCCGGTTTTTATCATGGCATTTCTTTTCTTGGCATTATCAATAGTTCTTTTTGTTTTAATCAGGAGGCGCGAATTTTTTAAAAGCGCCTATTGCCTGATGTGTTTTATTCCGGTTATCTTTTCCGTTGTCCCGCTTATCGCAAAGGATATTGAGCCTTATCTTTCGCCCAAAGACACATGTGAATACCTGTTAAAGAATCACAAGGTGGATGGGGCTATTGTGGGTTCAAAATTCTTTGTCCGCGGCATCAGATATTATTCGGGCAAGGACGTAGCTGCGATGAATCCTTACGCAAAGGACTTCTTCAGCCCTCACCCCATACCTTTTCTGGATACCGACAAAGAAGTCGCGGATTTCCTGCGCAAGCAGCCGGTTACTTACTGCATATTTAAAAAAACTTCGCTTGAAGATATCAAACGTCAGGAAAAAGAATTTAATATCCAGATGCTAAAACAGATCGGAAACGAATATGTAGTAAGGGTTACACCGAAGGCAAGAGGAAGAAATGAATAAAAATTCGTGGCTGAAGATCATCCGTTAATACATTGACAGTTGTTTATCCCGAGAGTAAAATAAATATAATATGGGCGAGAACTTAAAAGACCTGAAAGAAAAGCTTCATTCTCTCCTTGAAAAGGAGGCTCTCAAGCGCGGTAATTTTGTGCTTTCAAGCGGGAAGACCAGCAATTATTATCTCGACGGAAGAGTGATTACGCTGACTCCGGAAGGTTCGTACCTGGTGGCTTCTATCATGCTTGAAATGGCTAAGGGCAGGAATATAGACGCAATTGGCGGGCCGACCTTGGGCGCTGACCCTATTGTGGGCGCGGTGGCGGCATTGGCGTATCAGAAGAGCCTCCCAATAAAAACATTCATCGTGCGAAAAGCTGCCAAAGAGCACGGGATGGCTAAGCAGGTAGAAGGGCCGGCACTTTCGGCCGGCAGCAAAGTGATCCTTGTTGACGATGTGGCAACTACCGGTAAAGCGTTAATCGAGGCAAAACAAGCCCTGGATAAAATCGGAGTGCTCGCGGATACCGCGTTTGTGATTGTGGATAGGATTGAAGGCGCAGCGGATAATCTGGCGAAAGTCGGAATTAAGTTGGAATCGATTTTCTCCATCGCTGATTTTGGTCTTTAGTGGATGTTTTGCGGATAGTTGTAATCGGTGGCGGTCCTGCCGGAATGATGGCGGCAATCAGAGGCGCCCAGCTGCATCAAGACGTAACCCTCCTTGAAAAAAACACGACCTTAGGCAAAAAACTTCTTTTAAGCGGTAAGGGCCGTTGCAATCTTACCAACACCTGCGATTTAGATTCATTTCTTAAGCGTTTTTCGCATCACGGGGAATTCCTGCGCGATGCTTTCAAAAAGTTTTTTAATCAGGATCTGATCAATTTCTTTGAAACGCGCGGCCTTAAGCTTAAAACTGAAAGGCAGCTACGCGTTTTTCCCCTAACAGACCGCTCAGGCAGTATTCTGGAAATTCTCAAAAAAGAACTGGAAAAAAATAAGGTAAAGGTAATTTATAAGGCACAGGTAAAGAGTATTTCTGTGCAGAGTGGGGCTGTAAACGGAGCGCATCTTACAGGAGAAGAATTTGTTGCGTCAGATAAAGTGATTTTGGCTACCGGAGGTATCTCTTATGCCTTTACCGGGTCAAACGGAGAAGGATTAAAAATCGCCGGGAATTTGGGCCATCAGATCACACCTTTAAGACAGGGGCTGGTGCCCCTTAAAGTGAAGGAAAAGTTTGTAAAAGAGCTGGAAGGCCTCACCTTAAAGAATATCCGGATTAAATTTATCTTCGGAAAAAAAGAGATCCTTAGTGAAATCGGAGAATTGTTATTTACCGGCTTTGGGATTTCCGGGCCCTTAGTCTTGACATTAAGCGGCAAGGTCGTGGACTGGCTAAGCGATGGCGGACAGGTCTTCGCGGAAATAGATTTAAAGCCCGGATTGACCCGTGAACAGCTAGACGCCAGGGTCTTGAGGGAATTTGAGGCCTCTCCCAGAAAGAACATCAAGAACGTTTTAAAAAGCCTCTTGCCGCAAAGACTGGTTGATTGTTTCCTGGAACTTGCTAAAATTAAATCTGAGAAGCAGGCAGCTCAGATTTCCCGGGAAGAGCGTGAAAAAATCGTTACGCTTTTGAAAGGCCTGCGCCTGGAGATTGCCGGGGCCTTGCCGATAGAAGAGGCGATGGTCACCCGGGGAGGGGTTTCATTAAAAGAGATAAACCCGCGCACTATGGAATCCCGTAAGATCAAGGGCTTGTATTTTTGCGGGGAGATGATTGATATTGACGCGGATACCGGGGGGTTTAACCTGCAAGCGGCGTTTTCGACGGGATATTTGGCTGGCGAAAGCGCAGCCTTAAAAGAAGATGAGAAAAATATATCTGGCGTCTGATTCAAAGGCGCGAAAAAAATTACTGACTATACTTGGGCTTAAATTTAAGGTAATTTCAAGCCAAGCCAAAGAGAAAAAAACCCGTGGCAGGCTGACTTACCCTGAGCTTGTAAAGAATAACGCCTTAAATAAGGCTAAAGGAGTGGCAGGAAAAGTAGACAGCGGGATCATTATCGCCGCAGATACCATTGTGGTTCAGGGGAATAAAATATTCGGCAAGCCAAAGGATCTTAAAACCGCAAAGAAGATGCTAAAAAAGCTGAGCGAAAAACCTCAGTGGCTTTATACAGGTATAGCCGTTATTGATAAGGATAAACAAAAGGCGCTTGTTGACTGCGAAAAAACCAAGATCTTCATGGACAAGCTGACCGATAAAGAGATCGATAATTATTTCCGTCAGGTTTCGCCTTTGGATAAAGCGGGCAGCTTTGACATCCAGGGGAAGGGCGCTTTTTTTATCCGCAGGATCGAAGGCTGTTTTTATAATGTGGTGGGCCTGCCCTTGAGAAAACTTTATTTAATGTTGAAGAAATTAGATGTAAAGATTTTTATGTTTTTCCTAACCCTACTATCTGCCGCATTTATCTCTGGCTGCACAACGGAGTATAACATTGTCACCGGAGAGCAGGAGACTTATTATTACTCTACTGATAGGGAAGTGGCGATGGGAAAGGCTATAGCTAAGGAAGTGGAAAAGGAATATAAGCTCGCCGAAGACCCGCTGTTGCAGAAGCGCGTTGAGGATATAGGCAAAAAAATTGCCGCGGTCTGCGACAGAAAGGATATTGATTACCATTTTTACGTATTGAATGAAGATGAGGTCAATGCCTTTTCTTTGCCCGGGGGTTACGTTTATATAAATAAGGGCCTGATTGAAAAGGTATCCAGCGATGATGAGCTGGCGGGAGTCGTCGGGCATGAAGTCGCGCATATCGTCGCCCGGCACAGCATCAAAAAATTGCAGGCGGCGCAGGGGTACACATTTTTGCGGATACTTGTCGCTCAGGCGCCCGGTGGAGGCGAAGTGGGCGCTGCCGCGGACGCCGCGGTTACGGAAGTGATGTTGGGGTATTCGCGCGAGGATGAGTTGTTGGCAGACCAGCTGGGGACCCGTTATTCAAAGCTAGCCGGATATGATCCTCACGCCATGATCAAGTTTCTTACGAAGCTGCAGGATATAAACCGGCACAAGCCGCTTCGTCCGCGCACCTATTATAAGACGCATCCTTATGTGCCGGATAGGGTCAGGGTGGTGAAGCAGGAGTTGGGCGAAGGTATGGGGTTTGATGATTACATCAATATTGAACAGGCGCCGCATAAGTAGGTGTCTGGTGTTTATCGTTTTGCTTGCGGGTTTCATGCCGCAGGCAGCGAATGCTATGGAGAATGAGTTTATGGACAGCCCTTTCGGGATATTAGAATTCTTGCACTGGGATTTCCAGTGGGCAAATTACAAATATGCAAACGAAGAAGACCTTAAAAAAGCTGTCGCGTTAATGAAGGAAGCCGGGGTAGCCTGGGTGCGGATGGATTTTCTCTGGCAGGATATTGAGCCGCAGGATGGGCAGTTTGATTTCTCAAAATACGATAGGATCGTGGAGCTGGTTTACAAAAACGGTATCAATATGCTGGGTATTTTCAATTACAATGCCGGCTGGGCAGCTGCCTGCGGGAAATGGAACTGTCCCCCTAAAGAAAATAAGTTTTTTGTCGATTATGCGGTCCAAGTCATGCGCCGGTACAAGGATAAGATAAAATACTGGGAAGTATGGAATGAGCCGGATTCCGCTATTTACTGGTCGCCGCAGGACGGGTTGATTAGCTATTGCGCTCTCTTAAAAGAAGTTTATATCGCGGCAAAAAAAGAGGATCCTGATTGCAAAATACTGAATGGCGGTTTAGCTGAGGGGCTCGCAAGCGTCAATCAGCTTTATGATAACGGCGCCAAGGATTATTTTGATATCATGAATATTCATATTTTCTATACTCCCGAAGACGCCAATGCCATAAAGGCGGTGGTAAATTATCCTAAGCTTGTTTACAAGGCGATGTCCAGGAATGGCGACGGCAACAAAAAAATATGGGTTACGGAAATCGGCTGCCCCGGGGTAAAGGAAGGGGAAAAAACAGAAAATTGGTGGATAGGTAAAAATCCTACCGAGAGAGAGCAGGCCGAGTGGGTAAAAGAAGTCTACACAGAACTATTGAAAGATAAGAACGTTGAAAAAGTATTCTGGGCGTTTTTGCGCGATTGCGATAAACACTGGGGTAACGGCATCGATTATTTTGGGCTCATCCGCTGGGACTTCTCTAAAAAACCTTCCTTTGAAGCTTACCAGAAGTGCGTGGAAGAGTGGAAGCGTAAATAGGGGCAAAATTTTGCGGAAGGAGGGAGTTGAACCCTCATGAGGTTGCCCCCATAGCGCTCTGAACGCTACGTGTCTGCCATTCCACCACTTCCGCGTAAATGCCCTATAAGTATATCCCAGCCCTGCCTGCCTGTCAAATAAGAATTGCTGCCTGCCATTTTTGCTGATATAATAATTACTTCAGTTACGAGGAGAATCCATGCTTTTACACTCATTTGAGATCACTTCCAGCGCTGTTTTTCAGATTTTTCTCTTAGGCGGGATCGGCTATTTCCTGGTTAAAAAGGAATTCTTGGGCCATGAGGGGCTTAAGGCACTTAGCCGCCTGACTATTGATATCACTTTGCCTGTGCTGATGTTTTGCCAGCTGGTCAAGGATTTCAGGTTTGATCTATATCCTAACTGGTGGGTTTTCCCGCTGTTGAGCGTTGCCATAACTTTATTAGGCTGGCTGGTAGGCCTGCCGTTTCTTAAGCTCATCTCGGGTGATGAGAAAAAACTGCAGTTTTTGAATCTGGTCGCATTCCAGAATTCCGGGTACCTGCCCCTTGCCTTAGTAGCGGCACTCTTACCCGCGGCCCTTGCGGGAGAAATGTTCATTTACTTATTTTTGTTTCTGCTCGGCTTTAACCTGCTCATGTTTTCCGTCGGAGCGCACACTATCTGCTGCTATAAACGTAAACAGTTTGAGCTGGCTAGCTTGTTTAGCGTTCCGGTGATAGCGGTGATATTCAGCCTCTTGTTTATATTTTTCGGGCTGCAGAAATTCCTGCCGGAGGCGCTTTACAAGCCCCTGCGCATGATAGGTGATTGCACATTGCCTTTGGCTATGTTCGTGGTGGGAGGGAACCTCGCGCAGATCAGTTTGCAGAACATTGACAGGAAAAGCTTATTCCTGGTAATTTTAACTAAAATGATAATCCTTCCCTTGATAGGGCTGGCAGTTATTTTTACTTTTAATATGCCGCGCTTAATAAGCCTGTTAATCCTGATCCAACTGGCTATGCCTTCAGCTACAACTCTTTCGGTGCTGGTCAGCCACTACAAAAAGGAAGACCTGCTTATCAGCCAGGGCATATTTTTTAGCCACATTATCAGCATAATCACTATACCGCTATTTTTAATTATATATTTTAGCCGCTTTATGATACAATGAGTAAGCCTATCGCTACTAACCGTAAGGCGCACAGGGACTACGAAGTTTTAGAAGCCTTTGAATGCGGTATTGAGCTAAAGGGGAGTGAAGTCAAGTCGCTTCGCGATAGCAAAATCAATTTGAATGACAGCTTTGCCCGCATTGAGAGCGGTGAAGTTATTTTATATAATACGTACATAAGTCCTTACGCGCAAGCAAGTTACCTGAATGTTGATCCGGTCAGGCAACGCAAGTTGTTGTTACATAAAAGGCAGATTGTTAAGCTTGCCGGCCAGCTTATGCAAAAAGGGCTGACGCTTGTACCTTTAAAGGTTTATTTTAACGATCGCGGTTTTGCTAAATTAGAGATTGCTGTATGTCGCGGGAAAAAACTTTATGACCGGCGGGAAACCATCAAGCGCAGGGAAGAAGACCTCAAAATTAAGAGGATGTTAAAACACAGAAGATGACGGAGTAAAAAATGAACAGCAAAAAAATGAAGATATTCTTTAAGCTGCACTGGATAAAGATAGTCGTAGTCATCCTATCTGTTGTAATCACTACTTCCCTTATCACATTCATTATTTTTGGTTTAAATGAATGGGGTACGGTTGACGCTATCACGAAGCAGCGTACGATCGCCGGTTTTCCATTTCAGTTTTACATGATGATAGTCACGGGGATAATCCAGGCATTTCTCTTTGCCGTAATGTGGCTATATATAATGCGGGGCGGCCCTATTCGTGCTTTCACCCAAACAGGAAAATCGGCGGTTAAAGGCGAAGAGATCGGTGTACGCTGGGACGATGTCATTGGCATGGAGGAGGTAAAGAAAGAATGTATAGAAGTTGTCAAGCTTATCCGGGATAGGGCTGAAGTGGAGAAGATTAGCTCTCAGATCTTGAGAGGAGTTTTGCTTCTTGGGGCTCCAGGATGCGGTAAGACATACCTGGTTAAGGCTATCGCCACTGATTCAAACCTTCCTTTTCTGGCGGTATCTGGCGCTGAATTTGTTGAGGTATTCGTCGGAGTGGGCGCATCTCGGGTGCGTAAATTATTTAAACAGGCAAGGGATCTTGCTTCTTTGGAGGGTGGTTGTATTATTTTTATTGATGAAATCGATGCTATGGGCGCTCAGCGCGGAAGAGATTTTGGCTTCGGCGGCAGCAGCGAAAGAAATTCCACGCTTAATCAGTTATTAGTGGAGATGGACGGCTTAAAAGGGAAGTCAGAAAATATTGTGGTTTTTGCGGCAACCAACATGATGGAGAATTTTCTTGATCCTGCGCTCTTAAGGCCGGGAAGGTTTGACCGCAAGATCTATGTAGACATGCCGGATTTTGAGGATCGTTGTAAGCTTTTTCTGTATTATTTGAGCAAGGTAAGCTATTCTTCCGATATTAAAATCGAGCACCTGGCGTATATGACCGTAGGTAATTCTCCTGCCGAGATAGCAAATATTGTAAATGAGGCAGCATTGATTTCTTTGCGCGATAAGAGAAATAGCGTGATAAAGAAAGATTTGAACGAAGCCAGGGAAAGGATAGCGCTTGGCATAAAACTAAGAATTAAGATGACTAAGGCAGAGAAATTGCGTGTTGCATATCATGAAGCCGGGCATCTTCTTGTCACCTATTTGTTGGTTCCTTCAAAAGATGTTTTTAAGGCCACTATCATCCCCCGCGGCAAAGCAGGAGGAGCTACTTGGATGGTTGAACGGGAAGAGTTGCTTTCGCGGGATAAGTTTGCACTTCTGGGCGAGATAAAAATAGCTTTTGCCGGATACCTGG
>Ga0315291_10008719_pt1 | contig 12440 bp, 10 predicted proteins | sample YL17G12_20_MG_FD_203070 | JGI IMG/M metagenome (GOLD analysis project Ga0315291, IMG submission 203070) | Sediment microbial communities from Yellowstone Lake, YNP, Wyoming, USA - YL17G12_20 | ecosystem: Environmental > Aquatic > Freshwater > Lake > Sediment | place: USA: Wyoming | collected... | reverse complement strand
TCACCGAGATGCTGCTGGCCATCGTCAACCGGGACGCCGAACACCTGACGGCGGTGATCACCCACGTAGGGGCGGTGCCGCCCGGACTGGACCGCGGCACGCTGGGCGTCGACGTGACGGATTTCGTGGCCCACTACGGCAGCCTGTCGGTGGACCGATTCGATCTGAGCGGCGCGCTGAAGGAGCTGACGGAGATCATCCGGCGCTACCACATCATGCTCCCGGCACGGATCGCCATGCTGATCAAGGTGCTGGTGACCCTGGAGGGGACCTCACGGCTGCTGAGCCCCAGATTCAGTCTCGTGGAGGTGATGGCGCCGTATCAGAAGAAGTTGCTCTGGCAGCGGTTTTCGCCGGGGCGCCGCCTGCGGAAGATCCGGCGGCTCTACACGGAAATGGAGCACCTGGTGGCGGTTCTGCCCCGGGGAATCGTGGAGATCCTCGAACAGGTCCAGAACGACAAGTTCGACGTCCACCTCGATCATCGGGGCCTGGAACCGTCCGTCAACCGCCTGGTGCTGGGGATGCTCACCAGCGCCCTGTTCCTGGGCTCGGCCCTGTTGCTGAGCCGTCAAGTGAGTCCCACCTTCGACGTCCGGCTGCTGGGAATGGAGAACGTCTCCGCGTTGGGGGCGGCCGGTTGCGTGATCAGCATCGCCTTGGGGTTGCGGCTGTTGCGGGCGATCAAGAAGTCGGGACGCCTGGACCGACGGAAATGATCGCCACCGGCCGCCTGGGAGGAAAGGGGACAGGTCCAATTTGTGCGAAGCCGGGCACCGACCGAAGGTTGGTCGCGGGCCGTTCCGGCAAATTGGACCTGGAAAAAGGGGACAGGTCCAATTTGTGCGAAGCACCCTACGGGCCGTTCCGGCAAATTGGACCTGTCCCCTTTTTCCGATCACAGGCGGGAAGCTTGTGCTACTTATCCCCGGAATCCGTCGGCCGGCAGCCGATCTGGCACTCTCTGAGGACATCCTCTACCCGCTTGTCCAGTTCATCCAATCGGGCGAGCAGGTCCTCCTGCCAGGTCTCCAGCTTCAGGAGGGTATCGAGATCGGCGGCATGGTTATTCATCGTGCTCTATCCGGCGGGTCCGAGACGGGAGAGGCGATCCCTAACCGCATCGGCCTTCCGAGGGCGGGAGATTCAGCCGAGTTGTGGAGATCGACTTGAAGCAACCGTAATCTGGGTAAGGTTTTACGATTGCTCAAACGAGGTGGTTTTGTCCCCCCGGCGCCCAGCCGTGCAGGCCGTCGCATGCCCGAATTGAACGGGTGCAGCCCGCAAGACGAGCACGCGGCGAAAACCCGTCGGGTACTGCAGAGACGGCTAGACAACCGACTAATAGCTAGTGTAAACTACTGAGTTTGGGGCGATTCCGTGAAGTCGCGGATCGCCGGCAGGGGTTAGAACTGAAAGGAGGGCTTGGTGGTTAAACTGACGTTGCGGGAACGCGAGTCGATTCAGGAGGCGGTGCGTCGCTTCCGCAAGCTGGTCGAGCGGAGCGGAATCAAGAAGGAGATGCGCCGCCGAGAGTATTACGAGAAACCCAGCGAAATCAAACGGCGCGCCCGCCTGCGCGCCGAACGCCGTGCCCGCCGTAATCGCACGCTGGCAGGTCTCTGAACTCCCCCCCGAGCCTGCTCCTCTCCGTGGTCCTTTCTGGCGTGTGGGTCTGCGCACTGCGCGGTCCGTGACAGGAAGCAATTCGTTTCCAGCTTGAAGCCGCCACGATCCCCAAACGGAAGGCGACCAGTCTTCTCTCGCTTCCATCACGCCGACATCTGTGGAAGCTGCTCCACAAAGGCGCGAATTTCATCCCGCACACGACGGTAAGGGGCCAAGGCCTCGTCGTCCGATGTGGCCGACCGGGCCAGCCGGGGTGGATCATCGAAGGCGACGTGGATTCTCCGGGCGTCGCCGGGCAGCACCGGGCAGCTCTCCCGGGCATGATCGCAGACGGTCGCCACGACGTCGAACCGCCGGTCTTCCAGTTGTTCGATGGTCTTGGATTGCTGTCTGCTGATGTCGACCCCCGCTTCGCCCATCACCCTGACCGCGCGGGGATCCAGCCCGCGGGCCTCGATTCCGGCAGAGCAGGGTTCGAGCAGATCGCCCTTCAGTGCGCGTGCCCAACCCTCGGCCATCTGGCTCCGGCAGGAGTTACCCGTGCACAGAAAGAGGATCTTGAGCTTGGCCTTCGGAATTGGCTTGGCTTGGGGCATGGAGACGAGCGGACGGAAAGATGACCGCCGGTTTGACAATTGCCGCCACGTTGAGCAACAGCACGGCGTCTTTCCCGCAACCCCGCCCGGAAAAGCGGGGGCAGATACACGGCCAATAACAAAGCCCCGCCCTTCCGGGCGGGGCTGCTTTGTTTGAGACCGAAGCTGCGATAGCGCTTTGGGGAAGCTCCCCATCGACGGACGCCCCACGGGCTCCACCTTTTGGCTGGACGAGGCCCGTAAAGCACCGTCTCTCAGCCGTCACGGGGTAACCGCTTCTGCCTTCTCGCGGCTTTCTTCCTCCTTCTTCTCCTTCTTCAGCGGGGTCGTCCAGAAGTAGACGGTGTGTCCGCGTTCATCCTCCTTGGACTTGACTTCGACCTTCTTGTCCGGCGTAACACCTGCCATGGCGAAGTCGTGGGAGACGATCCGCGAACCCGGCTTGAGCTTCTCCAACTGTGGGATCAGCTTCACGTTCAAGCTGGGCAACAGGTAGAGGGTGATGACGTTGGCCTTGCTGAGGTCGAGTTTGAAGATGTCCTTCCGCTCGATGGTGACCAGCTTCTCGACCTTGTTCTTCTTGACGTTCTCCAGCGACTCCTTCACCCGCACCGGGTTGATATCGTAACCGACGGCCTTGCAGCCGTACTTCTTGGCGGCCGTTACGACGATGCGGCCGTCACCGCAACCCAGGTCGTAGACCAGGTCTTTCTTGGTGACCTTGGCCAACTCCAGCATCTTCTCCACCACCTCCTGGGGCGTGGGGACGAAGACCACGTCGGGTTCGCGGGTTTCCTCGGCTACTTTCTTTTCAGTTGCCTCCTTTTCGGCGGTCTGCTGGCCGTACAGCGCAGGGCTGAAAACTAACGACAGCAATGCCACCGTCGACAGAACGATGCGGTACATACGTGCGTCTCCTCGTGGTAACAAACGGACCTCAAAACAGAACCAGAGCACGTCTTAGGCAGTCCGCCCAAGGTTCTCCGACCGGGGACGAGCCAGCCCGACCTTCCGTCCGCGCAGCAGACTCCGGTCGGCCGATGTGGGGAGGGCGAAGTTCCGGGGGGATGATTGCCTGGAGTGCTTTGTCGTGAGTATGAAACCCCGCGGCGGCGATGTCAAGCATCTCGCGGAAATCTTTCTCTCGGACTACCCAGTGGTCCACCGAAATGATTCTGACGGGGTGCGAGGGGCAGCTTGCCTGCCCCTGATGCGGCAGTGGCGGACCAACGCTTCGCGTCGGTGCCCGCCGCCACTGGCACCCAACGGGTCAGATCAGGCTGACGGACCCTAGCCGCGAAGGATCGCCCCGGCGGCGTTCCGCCCGCAGACCCCGATGATTCCGCCCCCGGGATGGGTCGCTGCCCCACAGAGGTACAGACCACGGATGGGCGTGCGGTAGTCCAGTCGCATCGGGCCGAGCTGGTCCAGGCCCATCGCCCCCTGCATGATGTTCCCGCCCGTCAGCCCGTAGGTCCGTTCCATGTCCAACGGCGTGACCACCTGGCGGTGCAGGATCAGGTCCTGGACGTGCGGTGCGTATTGACTGAGGACCTCGATGCACCGATCGCCCAGGGCTTCGCGGTGCTGGTCCCAGGTCCCCTCGGCCAGATCGTAGGGGGCGTACTGCACGAAGATCGACGCCACGTGTTTGCCGGGCGGGGCCAGACTGTCGTCGACCAGCGAGGGGATCGTGATCTCCAGGACCGGGTTGCGGCTGGGGCGACCGTACTTGGCGTCGTCGAACGCCCGCTCGATGTACTCCATCTCCGGCACCAGGTGCGTCGTGCCGCGCAAGGCAATCTGCCGATCGACCCCTCCGGTGTCGAAGTCGGGCAGCCCGTCCAGGGCCAGGTTGATCTTGGCACTGGCCGAGGCGTAATCGATGTTTCGCACCTGCCGCGCGAAATCCTCCGGCAGGTGCTCCTGGCCGACGAGCTTCAGGAAGGTGCGGTTGGCGTCCACGCTGGAGGCGACCGCCTTGGCGGCGATTTGCGTGCCGTCGGCCAGCGTGACGCCGGTGGCCTTGAGGCCGTCGACACGGATTTCGACCACCTCCGCCTGGCGACGGATCTCGACGCCGGCAGCGCGGCACGCAGCCTCCAGGGCGTCGGCCAGCCCGCCCATCCCGCCGCGGACGTAACCCCAGACTCCTCGCTTGCCCCCTGCCGAGCCCATCACGTGGTGCAAGAGCACGTAGGCGCTGCCGGGCGTGGAGGGTGCGGCGAAGGCGCCGATGATCGCGTCGGTGGCCAACGTGGCCTTCAGCGGCTCCGACTCGAACCAGCGGTCGAGGATCCTTGCGGCCGGGGCGGCCAGCATCTCGACGGCCGTCCGCCACTGGCTCCCCAGCCGTCGCACTGCCTGGCGGTACATCCACCACTTCGGCAGGTCCCGCAGCCGCGGCGGCAGCTTCGGCGGCGGGGCAGCCACCAGCGGCTCGATGGCCTCGGCCAGCCGCGTGAGCAGCGCCTCGTACTTGGGATAGGCCTCCGCATCGCGGGCCGAAAACTTGGCGATCTCACGCTGGTTGGCCTGCCCGTCGTGACCCAACAGCAGGTACCGCCCGTCGGGAAGCGGCGTGAACGAGGAAGGGTCCCGCAGCAGGATCTTCAGCCCGAGCTCCTTCAGCTTCAGCTCTCGGATGATCTCCGGCAGAAACAGGCTGATCACGTAGGCCGCCGGCGAGGCCCTGAAACCCGGCCAGAGTTCCTCGGTCGAGGTGCAACCGCCCAGGATGTGCCGGCGCTCCAGCAGGCAGACCTTCTTCCCAGCGCGGGCCAGATACGCCGCAGTCACCAACCCGTTGTGACCGCCACCGATGACGACGCAATCGTATTGGGCCATATACGGCTCCTCGTTTGGGGACCAGCGAGTGATTCACGGTCGGAAATGGCCAACGTCCAAATTCCAAGGTTCAATGGCCACCCTCCGCTCGATTCCATCTGTCACGTCCCAGAAAAAGGGGACAGGTCCAATTTGCCGGAACGGCCCTAAGGGTGCTTCGCACAAATTGGACCTGTCCCCTTTTTCCTCCCCATTTACAGCCTGATCCGCCGGCCTTTGAGGTGGCTCTTGCGGGCCTGCTGCACGATGCACAGCGCGCGGTAGGCGTCGTCCAGGTCGCACGTCTTGCGGCCCCCGCCGGTGACCGCCAGGTGGAACTGCGCCAGGAGTTGCTCCCCCACCGGGCGTTCGCTTTCGAGCGATTCCTGATGCCGGCCGGCCTCGTCGAACCAGACCAGCGTGGCCGGCAAGTCGACGAAGGCGATGCCCTGCTCGCAGGAGACCTGCAAGGCGGCCAGCGGCCGGTACGTGATCGCCTCCTGCCAGCCGGCAGGGATATAACGCCCGCAACTGATCTGCGCGACCGGGCCCGTACCGGGCGGTCCCGACTCGGTGAAGTCGAGGCTCATCATCTGGTAGTCTTCCTCGCCTGATGACGAGCCGCCCGAGTGCATCAGGCCGGTTACCCAGGTCGCCTCCCGGCCCACCACGTAGCGGCACCAATCGACCAGCTCGATCAGGCTGCGGATCGACGAAGGCTGCGGCGCGGGCCCCGAGGGGTGGTCGCGGGAGCCTTCGGTGACGGACCGCTGGTGGCAGAACAACAGGCGGGGAGGGCCCAGCCGCGTGGCAATCAGCTCCTTCAGGCGCGCCGTGGCCGGCGCGTGGCGGCGGGGGAACTCGGCCACAAAGGCCACCCCCGTTTGCTCCACGCGCTCTCGGATCAGCCGGGCGTCGTCCGCCGTCAGGTCCAGCCCGGCGGCGCAGTAGACGGCCTTGCCCGCCTCGCACGCCGCCAGGATCGGCAACGCCCCGTACCACTGCGGCGAGAGGATCAGCACGGCGTCGACGTCTTCGCGCCTGGCCAGGGTCCGATACCCGTCCACTGCCGCGGCGGAGAATTCGGCGGCGGCCTGTTCGGCCCGATGCCCCACCTGCTCGCACACCGCCCGAACCTCGAACCGGTCGGCCAGCGCCCTGAGCGCGGGGGCGTGCCGCTGCTGCCAGGCGTCGCCCAGCCCGACCAGACCGACGCGAAGTCTCATGGGCCGCTCCGTTCAGGTGCATCCTTACGAAGAGGGGGGCACAGTGGGGAGGCGCATGGCGGTGGACTTCTCGACGACCGCACCGCCGGCGGCCAGACGGTCTGTCTGCCGACAAAACGCATCCACTTGGCTCTGGCCGGTGATTATAGCCGACAGCCCCTGATCGGCTCAATTGAGTGGGCTACGAGAGTTCGCTTGCCAATTATTCCCCTCTTTCCCCTTTTCCCTTTTTCCCTCTTGTACGCGAGCAGTTGGTTCAGACCGCTAAACGACGTTGGACGATTCCGAGAGGAAAGCGGTTTAGCCGCCGCGGCCACACGGCGCAATTCCCCGGCGTGGCCGCCGGGGCTAACCCGCATTTCTCACCAACACCCGACGTCGGATCACAGTGTGCCACTGCTTCGCAGAAGCAGTGCGGGGCGGAATCCCTCGTCACTGCTTGCCTTACGTCAAGCAGTGGCACACTGTGGTGAGAAATGCGGGCTAAACACCCCAGAATTCCCAGAATCACGCAAGTCCATTTAGCGTGTTACCCCCGATAAATCGGGGCACCCCGAACGGGTTCGGCGAGTGCGTACCCTGCCGACATTGGCAGTGGTGGACCACTCCCCCAGGACAATCCCCCCAAGTTACCCCAGCGGAAAAGAAACCGGTGGGGCCATAAAAATGCCCAGAATGTAAAATCCTCAAGAATCCCTTATCTCCCCCTTGTACGCGCAGTTCTTGCCGATAGATTAGAGGCTTCCCCGCGCATTAGGACATCCCCGGTCAGCCGGCGGACATGAACGTGGCCGGGCCGGCACCCTCGACCGGAGTGAACCAGGAATCCGTGGGCAGACTGCGTTGGAGTCGCGGAACAGGATCCTCAAAGCCAACGATGGAACGCCCAGCGCTTTTCCAGGCGCCCCTCCCACCTGATTCCCCCGCCTTCCATGATTAAGGAGCTTTATGGTGACTAGCCTCACGCTAGCTGCGGTTCTACACCTTTCGATTGCAGCCGCCGCGCCCCACAGTTACGCCGACGCCCACCGTACCACCGCCCAGACCGGTCAGCCGATCGTGGTGATGGTCGGCGCCGAATGGTGTGGGGCGTGCAAGGAGATGGAAAAGACCGTCTTGCCGCAGGTTGCCAAGCGTGGTCTGCTGAAGAAGGTCAGCTTCGCAGTTGTCAACGTGGACCGCGAAGGGGCCTTGGCCCGGAAGCTGATCGGCAGCGGCCCCGTCCCCCAGTTGGTGATGTTCCGCAGAAACGGCAAGGGATGGCTGCGGAAGAGACTCGTCGGCGGGCAAACTCCCGAGGCGGTCGAGAAGTTCATCGAGCAGGGTGTCGCCCGCGACGAGGCGGCCAAGAAGGCCCCGGAAGGTGAACAGAAACAGTTCTCCGACGAAGAGGACGGCGAGGTCAAGGTCGCCGAAAAACCCAAGGCCCAACCGGTCAGCAAACATTAGTGCCTTGTCAAGGCTGGACTGGCGGACGTGTTGGGTGCCATGCCGACGCTGCTCGTCGTAGGTATGCTTGCCGTCTGGCTTCGTTCGCTTGACAAGAATGGCACCTCATCAAGGTGTGCGCGGAGACAAACTGGGCAAAGTGGGAGCCCGGCGGGTACTCTGGCGGGTAATTCGGGTTTACACCGGGTGGCCTTCCGTCATACCATACCGCGTCGCCTCGCGGGGATCTCCTCTCCGCCCTCACGACGCCGCCACGGAGGGTCGATCGATGCCCGACGGATCTTCACTGCTGCTGCGTGACGGCAGCGGGTCGTTGACCTGGGAACCTGCCCCGCCGCCCCCCCGAGAGATCCTCCCTTACGGCCGACATTGGGTCACGGAGGAGGACATCCGCCTGGTCGTCGACGTGTTGCGCAGCGACTGGCTGACGACCGGGCCGGTGCTGGAGCGGTTCGAGCGGGCGTTTGCCCGCTACGTCGGCGCCGACCAGGCGGTGGCCGTCAGCAGCGGCACGGCGGCGTTGCACGCGGCGATGTTCGCCCTAGGAGTTGGGCCCGGCGACGAGGTGATCGTCCCGGCGATGACCTTCGCGGCCACTGCCAACTGCGTGGTGTTCCAGGGGGGAACGCCCGTCTTTGCCGACGTCGACCCGGCGACGCTGCTGCTGGGGCCGGCCCAGGTGGAGGCCCGGTTGACGCCGCGGACCAAGGCCGTGATCGCCGTCGATTATGCCGGCCAGCCTTGCGACTACGACCCGCTGCGACGGCTTGTCGGCGCGCACGGCCTGGCCCTGGTGGCCGACAGCTCGCACGCCCTGGGGGCTTGCGATCACGGCCGGCCGGTCGGCAGCCTGGCCGATCTGAGCACCTTCAGCCTGCACGCGGTCAAGCCGATCACCACGGGCGAGGGTGGCATGATCGCCACCGACGATGCCGCCCTGGCCGAGCGGATGCGGCGGTTCCGCAACCACGGCTTCAGCCGCGACCACCGTCAGCGGGCCAAGGCCGGCTCCTGGCATTACGAAATGACCGAGTTGGGCTACAACTACCGCCTGACCGATTTTCAATCCGCACTGGGGTTGGGCCAGTTGTCCAAGCTCGACGGCTGGATCGCCCGACGCCGGCAAATCGCCGCCGATTACGACCGGGCGTTTGCCGACCTGCCTGGTGTGCGGCCGCTGGGCACCCGCCACGGCGCCTCGCACGCCTGGCACCTGTACGTGGTTCGATTGGATCGGGAACTGTTGGGGGTCGGCCGGAGGGAGGTCTTCGCGGCCTTGCGGGCCAGAGGGATCGGCGTCGGCGTACACTACATCCCCGTCCACCTGCACCCGTTCTACCGCGAGCGATTCGGCACCGCCCCCGGCGACTGTCCGGTGGCGGAGGCCGCCTACCGGCAGATCCTCTCCCTGCCTATCTTCCCGGCGATGACCGACCGGGACGTGGCCGACGTGGTCGAAGCCGTGCAGGCCGCTTGCGGTCCCGCAGGAAGAAGGGGAAATGCCCAAGGCCCAAATTCCAAGGTTCGATAGCCAACCTCCCCCTGACTCCACTGCTCGATCGAATCTTGCGCTTTGGACCTTGAACCTTGAGCCTTGAAACTTATGAGCGAGGCAGATGAGGGTCGTGGCGATCATCCAGGCCCGGCTGGGGAGCACCCGCCTGCCAGGCAAGGTCCTGGCCGACGTCGGCGGCCGCTCGATGCTCGGGCGTGTTTGCGACCGCGCCCGCCGGGCTGCGCTGGTCGACCAGGTCGTCGTGGCCACCACCTTGGAGCCTAGCGACCAGCAGGTTGTCGACGAGTGTGCCCGCTTGCAGGTGGCCTGTTTCCGGGGAAGTACAGAGGACGTGCTCGAGCGCTACGACCAGGCGGCACGCGCCTTCGAGGCCGATGCCGTGGTTCGGATCACGGCCGATTGCCCCTTGATCGACCCGCAAGTGATCGACCTGGTGGTGGCCGCCTTTCAAGAAGCGAGGCAGGCACTTCAGCATTCAGCATTCAGCATTCAGCATTCAGCATTCAGCATTCAGCATTCAGCATTCAGCATTCAGCATTCAGCATTCAGAATTCAGCATTCAGAATTCAGCATTCAGCATTCAGCTTCCCTCTTGTACGCCTCCAACACGTTGCGGCGGACCTGGCCGCGCGGGTTGGACGCGGAGGTGATGACCGCCGCCGCCCTGGCTCGGGCCTGCCGGGAAGCGACCCAGCGGCACGAGCGGATCCACGTCACACCCTACATCTACCAGCATCCCGACTTGTTCCGGCTGCTGGCCGTCACCCGGCGGTGGGGGGTATGTGCGGATGCCATACCCGCCCACCGCGCGGTACCCGGCCCGGAAGACCTCGGCCATTGGCGCTGGACGGTCGACGTGCCGGAAGACCTCGATTTCGTTCGGGCGGTCTACGGGCGCATCGGCGGCGGCGAGACGTTCTCCTGGCGCGACGTGCAGCAATTGCTCGCCCGAGAGCCGGCCCTGGCCGAGCTGAACCGACACGTTCGCCAGAAGCAGCTCGTGGAGGGATGACCGTGCCCGCAGCGCTGCTGGTTCGCGCCGACGCCGGGCCCCAGATCGGCACCGGTCACTTGATGCGAAGCCTGGCCCTGGCTCGTGCCTGGCAGTCGGCGGGTGGGCAAGTAACTTTCGTGACCTGCTGCGACGTGGAGCCGTTGCGAGAGCGGATTCGGGCCAGCGGGGCCCGCCTGGCTTCACTGAGCCATCCCCACCCCGACCCGGCCGATCTGGCCGTGACGCTGGCCCTGTTGGCCGACACGAAATCGCAAGACGCGCCGCCCGCGCCGACTTGGGTGGCGCTGGACGGCTACCAGTTCGATTCCGCCTACCAGCAGGCAATCCGCCACGCCGGCGCCCGGTTGTTGGTGATCGACGACGTGGCCCACCTGGGGCAGTACCATGCCGACGTGTTGCTCAACCAGAACCCGGGCGCCCAGCGGCTCGACTACCCGTGCGACCCCGACACGGTATTGTTGCTGGGTTGCCACTATGCGCTCTTGCGGCCGGAGTTCCAGCGGTGGAGTTCCTTCCAGCGAGTGACTCCCAAGCGCGTCCGCAGGCTGCTAGTCACCCTGGGGGGCGCCGATCCGCACAACCTGACCGGCACGGTCGTCGCGGCCCTCAGCCGGCTCGACCTGCCGCAACTGGAGGCCAAGGTCCTGGTCGGATCGGCCAATCCGCACCTGGAGACCCTCCGCCGGCAGGTCCGCCACCATCCGGAGGGTACCCGGCCGCACATCGAAATGCGGACCGACGTGTCCGATGTGTCCGAGCTGATGGCCTGGGCCGACCTGGCCGTCAGCGCCGCGGGAAGCACCTGTTGGGAGCTGGCCTTCATGCAGTTGCCGGCGGTGCTGCTAGTGCTGGCAGACAACCAGGAACCGGTTGCCCGACAGGTCTCGGCCGCCGGCGCGGCGACCAACCTGGGCCGGGCCGAGCGGCTTACGGCCGAGGCGATTGCCGAGGCGCTCTGGAAGCTCTGTCGCAACCAGCGTCGGCGAGCAAGTCAAAGCCAGGCCGGCCGCCGGTTGGTCGACGGCCGCGGGGCCCAGCGCGTGGTGGCGGTGATTGAGGCGCTGGAAGGTTCGCTCCCGGTGGACCAGGTAAAGCTCCGCCCGGCCACCGCCGAAGATGCGGTGCCCCTGTGGCGGCTGGCCAACGATCCGGCGGTTCGCCAGGCTGCCATCGCCTCTGCCGATCCCATCCCGCTACAGAGCCACCTCCGCTGGTACAAACGGCGGCTTGCCAGCCCGGGGAGCTGCCTCTGGGTGCTCGATTTCCACGGGCTCGTTCTCGGCCAGGTCCGCTACGATCAGACCGACGCCCGGACGGCGGAGATCGCCATCTCGGTGGCGCCGGCCTTTCGACAGCGCGGGCTGGCCACCAGGCTGCTGGAGATGACCTGCCCGCGGGCCTGCCAGCGGTTGGGGGCCCGGCGGCTGCGGGCGATCATCCGGCAAGAGAACCTCCTTTCGGCACGAGCCTTCGCCAAGGCCGGATTCACGAAGATCGATTCCTGCTGGCTGCAAGACCATCCCTGCCACGTTTTCGAGCTACATGACCTTGCCTGATTCCGGGAGGAAAACGGCTTAGCCGCCGCGGCCACGCGGCGCAATTCCCCGGCACGCCCGCCGGGCCTGAACCTCCAGGATTTTCCGAATCACGCAAGTCCGTTTTTGGATAACACTGCGACCAACGGTCGCGTATAAGGGGCGCGACCGCCGGTCGCGGCTTTATGGGTAGATCCCATGACGGACGCACATATTGAGATTGCCGGCCGGCGGATCGGGCCGGGGCAACCGCCCTACGTCGTGGCCGAGATGTCGGCCAACCACGGCCGGGATTTTCGGCAGGCCGCCAGGATCGTCGAAGCGGCCGCCGCCGCCGGCGCCGACGCCGTCAAGCTCCAGACCTACACGCCCGAAAGCCTCACGATCGACTGCCCAGATCCCCGCTTCCGCATCCAGGGGACCCTCTGGGCCGGACGGACGCTGTACGACCTCTACCGCGAGGCCGCCATGCCGTGGGACTGGCAGCCCGAGCTGAAGCGCATCGCCGAGCAGCTCGGACTGGTGCTGTTTTCCACGCCTTTCGACGCCGCGGCCGTCGATTTTCTCGAGCAGATGCAGGTTCCGGCCTACAAGATCGCCTCCTTCGAGCTGGTCGACCTGCCGCTGCTGCGCCGGGTGGCGCGGACC
>Ga0315291_10008717_pt1 | contig 12441 bp, 7 predicted proteins | sample YL17G12_20_MG_FD_203070 | JGI IMG/M metagenome (GOLD analysis project Ga0315291, IMG submission 203070) | Sediment microbial communities from Yellowstone Lake, YNP, Wyoming, USA - YL17G12_20 | ecosystem: Environmental > Aquatic > Freshwater > Lake > Sediment | place: USA: Wyoming | collected... | reverse complement strand
CACCGCGGTCCAGCCGGCAGCTCGACAACAGCGCCGCCCGGCTGAAGATCGCCTCGTAGCTGATCGTGTACCGTTCCCGGTTGCCCTTTGGCCAGATGGCCAGGAACCCCGGATGCAACTCAATCACCAGCGGCCGCCCACGATGAGTGTTCTTCGTTTCCCGCTGGATGATTCGGCGAACGAGTGTCACCGGTCGGCCTCCACTTCGAGCCAATGTAGTCGGCCCTCGAGGTCCGCAACCTTGCCGGCGAGCTCATCCACCTTTCCCGCGATGGCCAGCGCCTCTTCGACGCCGTGGTCCTCGGTCTCGGCGTCTCCCCGTCCACACGCCTCCACCAGAAGCGCGTCCAGGAGCTCCTTCATCGTCGCGTACCGGGCCGCCTGGTTCTCTCCGTCCTGGATCAGTACCCGCATGACATCCTCCCCTCGGCGACCAGCTCGTCGTCGTCACCCTGCGGTTGGTCCTTTGAGGGCGCCGGCGCCGGCGGATCGCTGGCCAACATCGATATCCACAAGCACACCAGCGCCAGGATCACCAAGAGCGCCGCCAAGGCCTTCAACCAAGGAAAGCGAGGGCGAGGGGCCTCCACTCCCCCGCCCTCGAGGTAGCGCAGGAACTCCTCCTGCGCCCTGCGGTCGTACTCGCCGAACTCGGTCATTCCTTCACCGTCCCGCCGAATTCGGCTTCGCATGCCCGCCAAAACGAGCAGTACTTGCGCCCGCAGATCCGAGGATGCGTTCGATTCGGCATGTAGAGTCCCGCCCGGATGACGTCGCGCGCCAGTGGATACATCGTGTCCACGAAGCGCAGATCGGACTCTTCCACCTCGAATTCGAGTTGGACCAGCTTGGGCGTCTTGTTCTTGACCAACACGTCGATCCGCCCGCGCCCCGAGGCCTCGGGCAGCAGCCGCCGATAAGTGGCCACCTGAAATACTTGATCCGGATCCACGCCCGAGGGTGTGTTCCTTACGCTCTTTAGGTCAATGATCGTGCCGTGCTGGTCCACCAGGTCCACGAACCCACGCACATGGACCCCGCCGATCTCGCCCCAGACTTCCTGCTCGATCAGTTTCGGCTGCACCTGCGGCGCCACCTGAGTCATCCAGATGTTCACCAGCGCCTCGCCCGTGGCTTCCAACTCCACCGCACTCTCGTCGTCGCGTAACTGCACCTTCTCTGACGCGAGTTCGCCGCCGAACGCCAACCGGAAGCTCTTCTGAGCTTCAGCCAGCGGCAAATCGCGTTTCGACAGTTTCTTGAACTGCATGGCGATCTTCGCCACTTTGTGGACCGCCCGACCTAGCGCCAGAGCGCCGCCGCCGACGTCCGGCAGCCCCCGAACGTATTTGAAGTACCACTTCGCCGCGCAACCGATCAGCGTCTTGGTCTGGCTGGGGGAGAGCACCTCCCCCAGCCCGCCGATCTGCTCTACAGTTGCGGTCGCCATGTGAGCCATCCCTCTCTGGCCGCCTGGATGAACAGTGTGGACGCCAACCCCTGCACGTCCTGAGACGTGAACCGCACCGAGCAGTTGTGCGCCGCCGCCCACTGCTCGGCTTCCTGCGCCGATGCAAGCGCCGCGATCAGAAACTCCGTCATCGCCGCGCGGTAGTCCGCCTTGGTGGGGATGCTTGTGGGGCCGGCTTCAGCCGGCCGTCCGTCTTTCCCATTGCCACTTGCGCCCGTCCCCTTTCCATTGCTACCATTGCCTCCGGGATAACCTCCCCCCTCCCGTCCGCCGGACCCTGCCCCTGGTAGGATCTGGGGTCCGGCGGCGGGGGTGGTGAAATCCACCGTCCACTTTAATCCCCGACTCCGGTTGCCGTCTCGCACTTCCTCCTTGCAGATGCTGAACGGCTCTCCCGGCCGGATCCTCAACGTCTCGATTTGCTCCGCCACCTCCGGCTCGAGGTAAGCGATCCGGTTCTCGGTCAGACTGACCATCACCTGATCGCCGTAACGACCCTCGACGCGCTTCAGTTCCGGGAACCGCGGGTCGATTGTCACCACTTGCGGAACATTCGTCTCAAACCGCACTTTCTCACGTGCCATTTCACTCACCTCCACAAAAACTCATGCTGCCGCCGCCCAGGCCACCATGCGCGCCGCGAATTGATCGTGCAGCACGCCGGCCACCTGCGCGCGTTGCCGCGCTTCGAGCGGCTCGAGCTCGCGCTCGATGAGCGCCGCCAGGCGCTCGCCCACTCGCCGCAGATCCGGAAGCTCGCGCACCGGCTCGAGCGCCCGCCGCGCCAGCGGCCCCAGCTCCAGCGCCCACTCCCAACTCTCTGCCCACACCCGCGCCAGTTCGCGCCACTCCCTGGCCTTCCGGTCGTATTCCCACAGGACGTACAAGTACTGCGAGTTTTTTTCCCCCGCTCCCGTCGCTGCCCGCGCCTTCGAGCAGGACCGCCCGCGCCGGCAGATCACTCTCCGGGATCTCGCTGCCTGGCCGCACAAACCGGCCCTCGAAGTCGAAACCATTGACCGCGCTCGGCTTGACTCGCTCGAGCATTTTGGCGAACGTCACTGCGCTTCGCCGCCTTGCGGTCCTGGGAATCCGCACCTGGCATTGTGTCGTTTCTCCCATGGCGATCATCAGATTAACATGCCCGCGAGCGCATGTCAAGAAAAATCTTGCGCACGCGCGCAAATTGTGCTAACCTGTTGACATGGCAAGGAAACGCGGCAAGGATCCCCACGCCCAGGCGCTCAACAGCAAGCGTAACGCGAAGATGTCGGCGGGCCAGCGTAGTGAGAGTGCCCGCACTGCCGCGCTGGCCCGCTGGGCGGCCATGTCACCGGAAGAGCGCTCCGCGGCCGCGAAACGCGCTGCTCAGACCCGCCGCAAGCGCCACCCCAAGAAAACCTCGACTTGACGATTGCGTCTGCGCCGGTGAGCGCCGAAGTCCTCGGCCAACTCGAAGTCCTCGTCCTCCCACTGACAGAACTCGTCCTCGAGGAAGCAGTGCTCAACCCTCATCGCCGACCTCCACCGGGTGCCCGCCTACGGGTCCGCAAGCGGAACGCCGGCGTGCAGGGTGCCCATCGTGCCGCTCGTCGCAGACGCCTTGCCGCACGAAGTCACGGTCCACCTGGTCCAGGACGCGCTTCTCCGTCTCGAGGAGCCCTACCCGCAGCCGCAGGCTGAGCCACACATTCACCCCCTGGCACCCGAGCGCCACCAGGCTCACCACCACCGCGATCATTCCGTCCGTCATGGCTTCTGGCCCCCTTTCACCAGTCCGCGAATCGTCGCCCCATGGTGTTGGCGGAGCACCGCCAGTTCCTCCGGCGACTTCGTTTGCAGCCCACTCAGCACTTTGAGGATCAGGACTCCGCGCACCTTGGCCCGTTCCTCGGCGTTCGCCACTTCCCACACGTCCAAGCCCTGATCCACTCCGAGGCTCTTGAACCCGCGCGTGAATCGGTCCGTGGTCGCCTGGTGGAGTACTCGGACCAGGTCCTCGCGCGTGAGGTTCCCCGCCTTCATGTGCTCCGCGATCACCGGCCCGGCCGGTTTGTGCTGCCGCAGTGCTTGCGCGACCTCCGCCCTGGCCCGCGCCCGCGCGTAAGTCTCCTTCGGTTGCGCTCCGGCCGGCCGGCGTTCTCCGAGCAGTTCCGCTTGCAGCGCCTCCGCCCGGGTTTGCGTGACGTAACTCGGCGCCGCGGTGATCCCGATCATGGGCAGGACCTGCATGGCGACGCCCGCCCCGCGTTGCCGCTCGCGTTGAATGTTCTGGAAGGCGTAGGGCCGGATCCCCGTGAAGTACTTCAGGCTGTCGAGGACCTGCTTGTAGGCCGGGTCATGCGGATCATGGATCATCGTGCCCCAGAAGTCCTCGTTCGTCAAGACGTCGGCAGTCCGCCCGACCAGGGGGTTCAGTTTGTTCCGCGCCGCTTGCAATGGATGCGCCTGTCCGAGTCCCAGGCCCAGCCAATGGACCTGATCTTTCATGTAGCCCGGCCAACTGATCCGCTCGGGCCTGCCTTGCTCGTCGTAGTTGCCGGTGCGCGGGAAGAAGTAGTCCTTCGGATCGTCCGGCACCCGGCCCCAGCGCAGGTAGGCGTAGATCGCGCCCATGGCGCCGATCAGCATCGGCAAGGCCAGCACGTACGCCATCCGGTGAGTGAACTCAGGACTCCCCGGACGCTCGAAGACTGCCGGCGGGCCCTCACCGCTCTCCGGCGGCTCGCCCGTTCCCCCGGGCGCGGCGCCACCGCCGCGACCCACCACGCCTCGCGCAATGCGGCCCGCCTGCCGGGCGTAATCGAGATACCCGCCGCCCAGTTCGCGGAACGTCCCAAGGTTCCAGCCGAGCGACTGCACACTGATCATCCCCAGGTCCTTCACTGCCCGGTTCCAGAACAAGTCGTCATAGACGAGTTGGCCCATCCGGTTATCCACGGAATCCCAGCACCGTGCGAAGACGTGCCGGACCTGCTCCCGCGTCGCATCTTGCGGCAGCCGGGCCAACTCGAAGGCGACCATGTCGGCGAACACCCCGAGTTTCTGCCTCGGCACCACCCACTCCATGATGGGCCAGGCCGCCGTCTCCATCACCGCGGGGAGTGCGGTCAGGAGCACGCCCGCCGGGTTCTTCGCGCTCCAGAAATCGGCCAACCGTTGCCGGAACTTGGTGCGGTAGACCGGATCCATGCGCGCGCGGCCACCGCCGGCCAGCATCGCTTCGACGACCTTGGCGACCTCCGGATCCTGGTTCGCAGCCGCGAACCATTCCTTGATCACCTTGTTGCCTCTGAGCACGTTCTGCACCGGCGAGATCGGTACTTCGAGCAGCCGCTGGACAGCCTTCATCGGCATCCCTGCGGCCAGGTACTTGAGCGCGATCGCCAGCTTGGACGTCGCCGCGTCCACCGAAGTGAACCCCAGGTGGAATCCGCTGAAGCTCAGCGACCACTGCACCATCAGGTTCGCGCTGCCCAGTATCGGCCGGAACCAGCCTTTCTGCCGCAATCCGGGACTCAGAAAGTTCTTTAGGACCACCACCGCTTGCTCGGGCATGTACCACTTGCCCTTCAGCACGAAACCGCCCAGCGGGAAGGTCGCGCTGCCCTCCGCCAACTCCATGCCGTAGCGAATCTCCTTCAGCCGCGCCAGTTCCGGGTGCCCGTCGATGAACTCCTCGAACCAGACGAACGTCGCCGGCGCCACTCGCTCGAAAGCCTCCGGGGCGTGGACATACGCCGCCACCAAGTTGGCCATCTTCTCGGCTTTGCGCCGCACGTAGCGCCGAAACGCCGGCGGCGGCCCCCCGCCCAGCCGGAGATCCGCCAGCAATCGCAGTTCTTCGCGGTAGGGCTTCGTCTTGACGAGTTGCTCGGACAATTTGTAGCGATGATCGAGCACGTGCCCGATCTCGTGGACCAGGACGCTCTCCGGCCCGGCGAACCGAGTCTTCACTTCCCCCTTGCCCGGCTGCGCGTAGCCCCAGGCCGGGCCGCGCAGTGTGGCCAGCCGCTCGTGCGTGATCCCCAGACTTTTGGCGAACTCCTCGAGACCGCGCATCATCTCCGCATCGAACGCCTCACGAACCTTGATCTCCGGCGGGCCCCAGACCGTTCCGATCGGATCGGGCGTTTCTGCCCACCCGGCCGGACGGTGCCCGGCCAGCGCCGGAACGAACTTCGCCAACCCGAGTTCCTTCATCTCTTTGATGAACCGATGCGCCAGCAAGAACCGATCCATCTCGCGGAGCTTGAGCAAGACCAGGTCCACCGGATTCCAACTCACGGGTTCGAGGCCGGCTTCCAGCCCCTCGCGGAAGAACAGGTATGTGCGTTTCTTCAGGAACGTTTTCGGCCCTTCGAGCGGCCGCCGCCCGAAGATCGCTCGCCAGATTTTGGTCCGGTCTTCGGTCGAGCGCCGTTTCCACAAGTGCGGGAAGTAGGTCTCGTAGTACGCGGTGAGTTTCCCCTCGCCCAACCCCTGCACTTCCCGGCGATGGTCGTCGAGCAGTTTGCGGAACATCCCCGCGATCGCGTCGAGGTCCGCGTTTTCCTGCGCTTGCCCCTCCTCCATCCGGTCGATGAACTGTCCGACAAATTCGTGCGACTGGCCCCGGAAAAACTTCCGCGCCTTGCGTAGCGTGGCTTCGGCGTGGTCGAAAGCTCGCGCGGTCTCCGCCCCATGCGCCCGCAGGCTTAAAGCGCTCTGGCGCGCCATAACGTCCAGACTCGCTGGCGCGAACGTCTTCTGGACGTCGCGGCGAAACTCGCGCACCGCGTCCGCCGCCACTCGTAACCCCTCGAGCGTGCGGCTCGGCTCCGCCACCACCGCCGCCGCCGGCGCCGGCGTGATCATCCGCATCAGCAGCGGTTCGTCCCCGAACAGACCCTCTTCGGGCAACTTGTCAAATTTGGTGTCAAAAAGTTCGCCTTGCGGCGGCGCCGGCTCTTCGCTGAACAGCCCCGGCTGACTCACTCCCGCGGCCTTCCTCAATTTCCGCCGCGCGTTGTTCCGCGTCAGTGCGGTGTTGAACTCCGCGGTCAGTCGCTCGGCTTCGATTCGCCGCTGCTGTTCGGCTTCGGCTTCTCGTTGCTTTCCGGCGTCGTACTCGGGGAAGAGTTCCCGCTGGAGGATGGGCTCTCCTCCGGAAACATCTTGTCGAATGCCTCGTCGAACTTCCCCTCCTGGTAGGCCTCGAGCAGCTTCTCCAGGTTCTTGACTGGATCTTTGGACATCTGCCAACACCCTCCTGAAATCCGGCGCCGCCCGGCGAAACACCGCCAGCGCTTCGCGCCCATGCGCCGCCACAATGTACTCCAAGTAGCGCCTGATGAGGTACCGCGCCTGCTCGCGGTCGAGTCCCAGCAGCCGCCACTCGGCCGGGCCGGCGGCCAAATGTGCCCCGAGTTCCGCCGCCAGCATCTCTGCGCCGACCGGGTACCCGCGCGCCACCAGGTTTCGCGCCGCCATCTCCGCCACCCAATCGCCGAAGAAATCCGCGGCGCCCCGTTCCCCCATGAGTTGCCTGATGTGGCCTGCGACCTCTACCTGTTGTCGGTGATGGACCTCGTGCCGCGCAGCGCTCACGGCCCTCCGGCCCGCCTTGACGACAATGACGTGCCCTGTCTCGCTGTGGGCTTTGTCGATGACGTCCGCGAGCACTCGTCCTGCCGGTTCTTCGGTTCGGCGCAAGCGTAGTGTCGCCCAGGCCGCTTCGTTCGGCTTCATCAGCATGCCGTCGAAGCGGCCTCCCATCTGAAAGGCCTGACTCAACAGCAGTATTGCCTGAGGGTTGGCTACCACCACGGTCGGGCTAGCGGGCCCGCCCTCGATTAGGCGCGCCTCGGCGTCGCGCCCCATCTCCATCGCTGTTCGATAACCGCGCCACCCTTTCAACGGCTTCCCGCGCAAGTGCCAGGTTTCCCCCCGCCGCGCCGTCCGCTCGAACGCCGCCGGCAACTGCTCGCGCATGAACATTACCGGGCCTTCTGTGGCGCCGGCGCCCTTCGCTTTCGGCCTGCGTTCGGCCTTCTCGATCTCTTCGCGTTTCTCGATAAACGCCGCCCGAAACGCCTCCTCGGGCGTCAACGGCGTGAAGAACGACGCCGGCGCGCCCGGCCGTCCGTTCGCCTCTTCGCCGGCGAAGGCCCGGAAGACCTTGGCCGCGTTCACCGGCCCGAGTTGCAGGGTCTTGGCAATGGCGATCGCTGGCTGACTGTAACCCTCGGTCGTCGGCCACAGCGTGGCCTGGCCGATGTAGTCAGCCACGCTCCGAACGCCGTGCGCCCGCATCTCCTCGAGTAAGTCAATCGCCTCACGCACCCACGGCAAGACGTTCCACTCATCGCGTTGCGCCACCCGGACGATCGGCGCCACCAGGCGTTCGAGTTTCGCGCGCAGTTCCGGCGGCGCCGCTTCGAACTGATTCGTGTCCCGGAACAACCGCCCCACCAACAACCGCGCGATCCGCCGCTTGCCCTCTTCGGTGACCACCTCGTACTTCCGGGCGGTCCCCTTGACCGCGCGCTCCTCGATGTACTCGCCCTTCGCCTGGTCGGTGATGACGCCATCGGCCACCAGCCGGGCAATCACCGCAGGTCCGCCGTCCCCTTCGAGTGCCTGAAGGAGCGTTCCCTCCGGCCCCTGGTCGTCGATCTTGGCGGCGATGAAGTCGAGTGTCTCCTGTGACACTCGCCTCGAGTCAGCCAGGGCGCGCTCCGCCGGCGTCAGTGCCGCCGTCCCCGTCTTGTTCAGGTCCGTGATCCCCTGCTGGACGTCGAGTTCCTCGTCCGGGGTGGTGATCACGCGCACCAAAACCGGCTGGCGAAACTCGTTCAGCCGCGCCGGATCCAGTCCAAAGTTCCGCGCTTTCCCCGCCAGGTAGTCGCGGTACTTCTGCGCCAGCGCCGGCTCGTGCTCGTAGATCCACTTCAAGATCAGAGCTCGGCCGTTCCCGCCGAGTGGCCGGCCGTAACGGTCGATCATCGTGGGGCCCTGTTCCGGGCCCGGATCGTCCGTCACGAGCCAGGCCGGATCGAATTTCGCCGGACTCCGGTTCAGGCGCACACGTTGCTGATTCACCGCCTTGGTGTAGTCCCGGTCGTTCACGTAGGGGTAGTCCGGATTCGCCTGGAAGGTCTCCGGATCATTTGATGCCACCAGGTCGGCCGCCTCGATCAGCCGGTACTGCGCCGGGTATCGCCGATCCTCTCCCGGGACCAGGATGGCGGTCGCATCGCCGCTTTCCATGCGTACCGGTAAGCCCGCCACCACCCGTTTGTGCTTCACCTCCCGCGCCGACACCCGCGCTTTCGCCGGCTCCAGTGGGACTGGTTTCAGGTCCGGGTAGTCGGCCAGCACCTCGGGCGGGACGGGTTTGCCCTCACGGAGGGCTTGCTCAACAAGGAAGCGATGCGGGTCTTTTGCCGCTTCGCGCGGAATGATCGCCGCCACCGGCGTCGCTTCTTTCTCGCCGGTCATGGTCAGCGTCGTTGCCTTCTCCGGGTGGCGCTGAGCGCTCTGGCGTAGACTGGTGAGGTCAGTAAGAGCCGCCCACGGCGTGCCTGCCAGCTTTGGATTCGTCTTGGGCCGGTTTGAACCCAGTACGACAACTATTGCTCCGCCTTTGCCGCCTTTCGGGAACTCAGCCGCCACACCGGGATCCAAGGTGATCCAGCCGCTACTCGGTCCCAGACTCCTTTCCTGGCTGATCCGTCCGATCATCTCAGTGTCGGCACCGTGATACCACGCATCGGAGCCAAACTCCTCCCGCGTCATTTGCCACGGTTCCTTGGCGCGGGCTTCCGGCGCCGGTTTCGGCGCTTCGAGTTTCGGCGCCGGCGCTTTCGGTGCGGGTTTCGCCTCTGGCTTCGCCGCGGCTATTGACACCGGCTTAACGACGGCCGCCGGCGCCGGTTTCGCGGGGACCACTTTCGGCGCCTCGACCTTCGCTGCCGGGGCTACTTTCGGAACTGGCGCCACCGCTGGCGCCAGCCTCAGCAGATCCCCCCGGGCCTCGTCGAAGTTCGCCTCGGTGATCCCCGCGGTCTTCAGCGGCCCCGGCCCCGGAAAGTGCTCCAGTTCGAGGAGGTGCTGCACCTGGGTCCTGTTCCGCACCTTGGCCAGCGACGGCGGCAGCCGGTCCGCCTCCATCGCCTCGGCCAGGGCGCGCAAAGTCCCTTGCAGCCGCTCCAGCCGCCCCGCCTCCCGCGCCAGGTCCTCCTGGCTGCGCTGCCCGCGGCCCTTCGCCCGTGGGACAGACTTTAGTCTCTCGATGGCAGCCGTCAACTTCTCCGCCGCCTGGCGGAGCCCCGTCGCCACCAGCCGATAGCTGGGCTTCGCCTTCGTGGGCGGCTTCTTCAACCCGGAGGCCTCCAGCGCCGCGTCCAGTTCCGTCCGGACCGTTCGCGCGGCCTGGCGCATCGCCTCGGGTGTTTTGGCGGGCTCGGGCACGGTCAACCCGAGTTGTGCAGCATAGTGCTGCAGAGACCGCACGTACGTCTCGAGCGCCTTCCGCCGCTCCGGAGCCGTCCCGCGCGCGATCTCCAGACTGGCGTACTTCTCGATCGCGTCCGTCTGCCGCTTCACCGCCTCGACCATCAACCCCTGGTCTTTGCCCAGTTTGGGCGGTTCGACGGCCACCACCGGCGCCGCCGCTGCCGGCGCGCCCCGCTGCGCCGCCACCGGGACTTCCTCGACTACCTGTTCTTGGGCCTTCAGCGCCACTTCCGCCGGCGCCGCGCCAGCCAGGCGCACTACGGCCGGGTTCAACACCACGAGCTGGTCGCCACTGGCCGCCTTGAAGAATTTGATGTCTTCCCCCGCCAGTTCGCGCACGTTGCGGAGGGCGACGGCATCGTACCGCTTCGCGAGCGCGTCCCAGAAGTTCGGGTCGTCGACTGGGAAGACTCGTTTGCCGGCCACCTCGGTCGCTTCCCGGACTGCCGCTCGAAGCGATTCCTCGCTGTCGATCGTCAAGACGGTGGCCTTCGGATCCACCCGATAGGACACCGGCACCAGATCCCGCGTCTCCCAACCGCCCAGTTCCACCATCCACTTCTGCTGGTCGTAGTCGAAGAACGGGTGGCCTTGGTGGATGTTCTCTTCGGTGGCTTCCACCACCTGCCCTTCGCCGGTCCTGACCTGGACCTTCCTCCACCGTTCGTCATCCAACGACAGGTAGAGTCTCTCCCCGGCCTCTTTCCCGGCGCCACCCTCCCGGCCAAGTCCCCCCATTCCATGCACCGGGGCCCGACTGGCATCGAACGACTCACCGGCCTCGAGCGCCGCCGCCGATTCGGGAGTGGTCCAGTGCCGGAACACGCCTGGGCCCTCCTCCGCCGGCTTTCCTACCTGACTAGGAATTTCCTCCCGTTGCGGCTCAGGTGGCGCCACACCCGCAGGTGCCTCGACCTTCGGCGGGACCTGCTCCTCTGCCGGCAGCCCCGCTTGCCGCCGCTCCCACTCGGCCAGGGCCTGGCCGAGTGGCGATTCCGGCGCGATGGGTCGGCGAGTCGGACCCTCCGGGGGGGGTGCCGGTCTCTCGGTGGCCAAAGTCTGTTGAAGAGCTTGCCCCGCCCCGATCTCCCCACGAACCAGGTCGTGAAGTTGGGTCCTCGCCTCCGGCGACAACTTGTCGTAGTCCAGGCCGTTGTGTTCGGCGACCGCGCGCGCGGCCACCGTTTCCCGCCGGCGCGCGCCCTCCCTCAGCAGGTCGGCCACCAGCGACTGGCTTTCGGGGACGCGGGCACCCTGGCTGCCCGCTGGCGCCTCCAAGGGCCTCCCCGTGGGTTCACCGGCCGCCTGGCGCTTAAGGGTCTCGTCGATGATCTGGTCCAGGAAACTGGTCTGCTCCTTGGTCGGCGCTGGCCCCTTCGCCTCGGTTTCGACCTCAACCAACCGCCCCTGGGCATCCGTGACCTGGACTACCTGCCGTTTCACCGCCGGGCCGGGCTCCCCGGGCGGTTTGCCGGGTTTCGGCCCCCCTCCGGGCCCGGCTGCGGCCGCTGGGCCGCCTCCAGGTGCCTGGAGGTCCGCCGCGGCTCGTTGGCGGCCTTCCCTGGCCTCCCGGAAGGCATTTTGAACCTCCGGCAGCCCGCGAGCCGCTGCCCGAAGCGCCAGGGCCGTCAGAAGGGCGTCTACCCCGGCGAATCCCCAGTCCTTGGCCGCCCCGTGGGGATCCCCGGCGAGGTACTTTTCGGCACCGCTAACTGTAGCCTTTCCGGTCTGCACCCCCGCGGCACCGCCGATGGCCCCCAACGCGATCCGGAAAAGTGCTTGTCCGATCTTCGGGATGGCGGTGAGGCCGCCGGTCTCGATCGCCCCGAGGACGGTTCCCGTGGAGGTGAGCCCGGAAACCGCCTCCGCCGCCGATCGCATCCCGGTCTGCAAGGGCGCCTCGCCCGGGGTCTCCGGCGGAAAGAACAGGTCGAACCGGAAGGTCGGCTCCTCGATAGTCTTGGCCTGCCGCCCGGTGATGTTTCGCTGGACGAAATCATCCACGAAGTCCGCGACCCGTTCACCCGGGTTCCAACCCTTCAGGACTGGCGCCTTTTCTCCGGGCTTCGGGGCGACCTCGACCACCGGAGTGGTCAGGTTGGGCGCTACACGCAGACGTTTGACGGCTTCGACCGCTTTCCCGACCAGTGGCCGGACCGCCTGGCCCAGGGCCTCCATCTCCGGCTCGGCCACGATCGGACCAACTGCCTCCGGGACGTCCAGGCCCGGCACCACCGGCGCCCGCCCCGCCTCCGGCAAGCCGCCCAGGCGCTCCATCCCCGGCACTGGCGGCGCGGTCTCCCGCTGCCGTTTCAGGTCGGCCCAGGCCAGGAAGCGGTCCTGCTCGACCGGCTCCATGGTCCCGAATCGCTCCGGAGCGACTTGGGCCAGCGCAGACCTCCGCTCCTCGAGGCCGAGTCCATAGAACTTCGGCTCGGCCAGCAGATCTTCGAGGTTAACGGCGGTCTGCG
>Ga0315291_10008715_pt1 | contig 12445 bp, 12 predicted proteins | sample YL17G12_20_MG_FD_203070 | JGI IMG/M metagenome (GOLD analysis project Ga0315291, IMG submission 203070) | Sediment microbial communities from Yellowstone Lake, YNP, Wyoming, USA - YL17G12_20 | ecosystem: Environmental > Aquatic > Freshwater > Lake > Sediment | place: USA: Wyoming | collected... | reverse complement strand
CAGCAGGGCGCCGCTCCTGCCGCTGAAGATCAGTATCCTGGTGTTGGACCCGTACCTGTCCCCGCGGTCCCATTCACCGGGGTACTGTAGATAGGACAGTATGTCCGATTTTCCGTCACTGTTTATGTCAGGCCCCGTCCTGACCTCCGACAGGCCTCCTGTTTCCAGAAAAATTTCGCGCGGCAGTTCGTATGACCAGGCCACTTCCTTTGTGGCCCCGTCCAGCACGTATATTATCCTCGACTGACCTTCGTCGAAAGGGTTTTCCGGGTCGCCGCCGTCCCTTGACTTTACCAGCATGTCGGTGGTTGAATCGCCTGTGAGGTCAGCCTTTTTAATAACAACGCCGTTAATCCTGGGGTAGCTCCAGACGATCGAGCCCGGATATTCCACCATCATAAAGTCCCCGTAGCTGGAGGCCATGACAAACTGGCCGGACGCGGCTGTCTCAAGAAAATAACTATTCATCCTCACAGAACTGGATGTCGAATTGATGCTCAGCGTTTCAGAGGTTGAACCGTCCACTGGGTCGATCAGCCTGACCTTTTCCTTATTGCCGGTCCTGCCCGCAGGGATGGCTATGTACTCTTTCCCGAGCTCCAGTGTTTTCGGATACGTTACATAACTGAGCTCGATGTTCTCGTTCTTCCATTTCATTTCGCCGCTCCTGCCGTCAAGCAGGTATACGCCTTCGACGCCCTTGTATTCCCTGCCTCTCCTGATGCCGGGGAAGGTTGAAGCCAGCAAGTCCTGGCTGCCGTCGCCTGTCACGTCATCGACTGCAGCAATCCTGAGGTTGAAGAAATTGTAATCAGAACTGCCCGTTGGCAGGGGATTGTTGCCATAGTAACTGTACAGCAGCGTGTCAACGTAGTCTACAACTTCCTGCCGCCAGATGACTTCCCCGTTTCTCAGTCCGACAAGATAGACATAACCGTCCTCTGCGCTTACGGCAGCATCTTTCTCACCATCAATGTCAACCGCGACTATGTCCCATACAGACCTCCTCACCGTCCCCACTGCGGAATTCGTGCTGGGGTTTACCACATCGTATTCATCCACCAGGTATTTTTTCCATATCACATCACCATCTGCTCCGCTCAAAAGATGCAGAAAGCCGTTCTGGTCGCCTGCCATCACGTCCTGTTTGCCGTCGCCGTTCTGGTCATCGATTACCAGCAGGTCCCATACATTGTCCGTGTCGCTGAATTTCCATAACTCTTCGCCGCTCTTTCCGTCAAGGACATGTATATTGTAACCTGAGCTCAGGACAACGTCTCTGGCACCATCACCGTTTATGTCGTTTATTGAAGACATGTCAAAAACGCCCGTCTGCTTCATGGTCCAGAGTATGAATGGGTCGTAGACTTCGGTCCTGGGCGAAAAGTCCCATATCTTATCGCCGGTTTCCAGGTCGTAGCAGATGACGTTCGGGAAAAAGATGTCCCCGGTGCTGATGACGACTTCGCTTATGCCGTCGCCCGTGATGTCGCTCATAACAGCGATGCTGGTGACCGGGCTGGATGTCTGTATGTAATGCTCCAGAACCCCGCCGCTGCCGAAGGCGTAAAGCCCGGTCGAAGTGCCCAGAATGTAAGAATCCTCACCGTCCACGTCCAGGTCGGCGATGGCCACGCCCGGCGTTGTAATATACCCGGATATGCCAAACTGAACCATGGTCATGGACTCTGCCGCGCTGACAGCCGCGGGCGTTAAGAGAATGAGCAAAAAAATCAGAAGCGCGTTCCTTGCCAAAAGCATATGTTATATAATTATTCAGTCGTGTTAAATAAAAAAACTTCCTGTCAAAAAATCCTTCTTGTGCAGGTTCACGCATGTCGCATCGAGACGCTCCATGCTTAAGCTCGAAGAGCGGATGTAAGTTGGATCATTATAGACCCTCGGGGTTTAGAACCCCGAGCAGTTCAGACGCCCGTGAGCCGCATGATGAGCAGGAATGTCTGGATTATTACCGCCATGCCTGCTATAAGCATGACCAGCATGGCCGATGACAGGGCGGCCCTTATTTTGCGGACATCATGCCTCCTGTTTATCCAGTCCAGCCAGTATACAACGCTGATGACGAATGTGAAGGTCCACGATGACAGGGTATAGAGTATGGTCACGATGACGCTGGAGAAAAGGAGCCACGAAAACACAAAGACGAGGCCTGCCGCGCCGAAGTTCAAAGCCCAGCAGCCCAGTATCGCCCTGACGTCCAGCCTCTTCTCAATCTTTTTGTAGTATTTCCTTGAAAGATATCTGGAAAAGCCCCCGGCCATAATAAAATCTGGAACCCGGACCTTAAATTCTAATCCCGGGCAGAATACTGGGCGAGCACGACTGCCCCGCGCAGCCCAATGTTGGGCAGCTCGGTTATGAGAAACTGCGTGACCGGCTCGTGAAAATCCCTGTTCGCATACCGGCATTCCGTCAGCTTTCTCATCGCAGCCTTCACCGTCAGGTTGCGGTTATTTTCCGCCACTGAGCCGAACACCTCGACATAGGGTATGTTGGGGTAGGACCCAAGCACATTCCCGAATGCCCTTGCCATGTACGTTGAGGTCTCGTCCACAATCTTGGCCGCCAGCTCGTCCGGTTTCCCATCCCTGGCCGTTCTTCTGTAAGCCCTGTATACGTCCTCTGACCTCAGGTTACCAATCAGGCGCAAAAGGGATGAAAGCCCTTCTTCGGTTTGCGAATCCACAACTGATAGCCCGGTCCTCCTGGCAGCTTCTGCTAGTATCGGGTGTTTCGCTTGCTCCGCATAAGTGTCTCCTTTCATGTAGCCTCTACTAAGCAGCTTCCTGGTCCTGTTGGCGATTCCGCTGCCTGCGATGTAGGTTTCGATGCAGCCCCTGCCGCCGCATCCGCACTCCGGCCGATTGCCGTCAACGTTAAGCGGGACATGGCCCCACTCCGGCGACTGGCCCCCCGAATTAAGAAGCAATTCGCCATCATACATTACGGCAAGATTCGTTCCGGTCGAGATGGTCATGGCTGCGTCCCATCTGGGCTCCAGATGGGCGAATTCTCTTCCGTGTCCCCGCTCCCTCGCTGCATAGACAGCGACGGCGACGTCATTCCTGGCGGCGACCGGCTTGTGAAGCTCACTCTGCAGGTCTGCCGGAAAAGTCAGCTCGGGAAACGGACAGTTTGCCGCGTTCTTTATGTGGTTATCTTTCGTCGGCTGGCCTGCGGTGCCTATTCCAATTGAAGCGATATCATCCAAGCCAATGTCAGCTTTATCTACACTTTCCCTGACAAGTCTGATGACATGTTCCGTTACGCCTTCATTGCCTTTCGAAAAATCAGCACGCTCTGAAACTATAGGTCCGATATTCCCGTCCCTGTAACCCACGCAGGCCCTCGCCTGGGTTCCGCCGTAATCTATGCCGATGACGCATTCAGGAGTTACTGCCATTGTTCCACCTGGTTAAGATAATAAATGGCAGTAAATTTTAAAAGGGTATTGCTGCAAAGCCGCTGCTGTTACAATCCGCGCCTAAAATAAAGTCAGAGCTTATTCCTTTTTCTCTTTCGCGTGCTTTTTCTCAGGCTTCTCTTCCTTGTGCTTCTCTGCTTCCTTCCCGTGCTTCTCTTCGGCAGGCTTCTCCCCGCCGTGGGGGGCCTCTTTCTTGTGCTTCTCCTCTGCCTTCTCTTCCTTGGCCGGGGCTTCGTGCGCTTCCTTCTCGGCGTGCTTTTTCGGCTTCTCTTCAGCCTCTTCCTTGGCAGAAGGCTTCTCTTCCTTCTTCCCGAAAAGCTCGTCCAGCGTCTTCGCGCCGTACTTGACAGCCTTGGTGTTTATCTGCGCCGTGGAGTCAGATATGGTGTTGCCTCTGATTGATTTCCTCTTCCTCTGCCCTCTGGCCTTTGGATGGAAGCCGGGAGGTCCTGAGATCAGTATCCTCTTCCTGCCGATTCCGTCAAAGTCCTTCCTCATGGGGAATCCGTCCTGGTCGCTTCCGCCGGTTATCTCCAGCTCGTAGCCTTCCAGTCCCGCGACGTGGCCTGATACTTTTTCGCCTATCTTCTTTCCCATCAGCCCCTCGCCGGAAACCTCCTTCTGGTAGGACTTCTTCGTCTTCGGGTCGGATACAACAAGTTTGAATGCCATTAAACCACCTATCCCCAGATTGCGGCATTGGCCTTCGCCGTGCTCATCTCCGGGTTGATATCTACTTCTATTGCCGGTGTATATTTAAATAACTTAGACTATTCAGAGCCTGTGGTTCCTGCTTATATCCCCTTCATACTCGAAGGAGGCATCCAGGCCGTGTGATTTCGCCATGTCCCTTAAGCTTCTGAGATAATTTTTCAACCCGTCGAGACCGGGTGTGCCTACTACGTCATCGCCCTGATAAACCTCGATTATTTCCTTTCCTTCAGAAACCGTTCTCCTTACGGTGAAAAACCACGTTCCCATGACATTTGTTTTACAAAAAGTTTAATAAAACCCAGTCTGAGGGCCTCATATGTAGGAAATCTTCAGGGGCCTCTGGACCATCTTCAGCGGCGTTGTGAAGTAGAAGTTGAACATGCAGCTCAGCTCGTCCCTCTTCTGGGGCTCCTTCTTGTTGATGGTGAACTCGAACTGTGCCTTCTCGGTATCGTTCAGCTTCTCTATTACAAGCCTGTAGGCGGGAGACCTCTTCAAAAAGAAGTTGCTGTAAATCAGGTAGTTGGCGTCTTCAAGCTTGTTTATCTTTATGTCAGAAGACTCGGTGATGTTCGTCGGCACCGATGTTATGCTGTCAAGGTTCTTGGCCTGCGTGCTGTTGCACCTGAACGTGTACCTTATATTCTCCATGTCACCATTGTCTGCGGTTATGTTGATAAAGAAGGACTTGTGTGTCTCTGTGATGGCTGTGGTATGTATGAAGACGAACGTGCTGCCGTCCATGAAATCCGGTACGCCGTTGTAGTAGAAGTCGGTGATGTTGATTATGGTGCAGTCCTGGGGGCATATGTTGTTGATGTCCTCATTGTGGTCGCAGACGTTATTGCCGCAGCATGGGTATACGAAATCGTGTTTGCACTGGAAATTCGTGTTTATGGAGCACGAGTCGTTGGTGCAGGCGTTGCTGTCATCGCAGGATGCCGGGCAACCGGCCTCGTCCATGTCGCATACATTGTTGTTGTTCGAGTCGTCGCAGCATACGTTGCCTATAATTTTTTTTGGAGCCGGGCAGGAGTTGGTTGCCGGGGGCTGGCCTGTATCTATGCACCCGCTTACCAGAACAACCAGCATGAATGCTGAAATCAGGAAAAGATATTTTCCACTCATTGTTAAAGTTATGCACTCGCCGAAATAAAAATATAATTCCCCCGGGCCTGAGCCTTCTCTTCTAGACCAGGAAGGAGAACTTTATCCCCTGAAGAATCATCTGCACGCCGATGCTCATGATGAAAAGGCCGGTTATCCTTATGAGGGCGCCGCTTATGTTGTACCTGTTCAGCCGTTCGGATATTCTGGCGGAGAACGACATGATGATGAAGTTTATGAGTACAGCTAAGGATAAAGCCCCCGCCACGAAAAATGAGGAGTACTCGGTCGCCTTTAGTATGGACGCCGTTATGGTAGCCGGTCCGGCTATCATCGGCGATGCCAGCGGGACTATGGCCAATTCCATAAGGTTCTTGTGGTTTTCAACATGGAAGAAGAATCCCCTATGAAGGGCGCTGAACCCGAAGAAGGCCAGGACAAACCCGCCGGCTATCATCATGGCGCTTATGTCAATCTGGAACACGTCCTGCAGTATGAACTTGCCGGCGAAGGCGAAAACGAGCAGAATGGCCAGCGCCACCACGCTCGATTCAATCATCAGCCTGCCCAGGTCACGCCCCTTCAGTTCCTTATGCAGCATTCCTATTATAACTATCATGCTTACGGGGTTTATCAGAATCAGGAAAAACAGCGTCTCCCTGAAAAATTCGTACATAAGTATTATTTGCCCCGCTCTGATAAAAATTTAATCCTTCGCTACAATTTACAGTAATGAGAAATACAATCCTTTACATCCTCGTAATATTCTTCGGCCTGGGATTCCTTTTTTCGGGGGCCCAGACCATAACAGGCTACTACGCAGACCCGTCCGGCTATGGCTTCCATCACATAGAGGCCGGCTATCTTTACTTCTCAATCGGCTTTACGATGCTGGGCGCAGTTGCGATGTACCATGTCATGAAAAAAATCGACAGGCGTTTCTAGCGAGCCTACATCCTCCCGGGCGCATCAATCCCCAGCAGGTTCAGCGCGTTTCGCAGGGTGACCTGAACCGCCCCGACAAGCGCAAGCCTCGCAAGCATGGTCTCTTTTTCAGTCTTCAGGACAGGCACGAACTGGTAGAATTCGTTGAACATGTCGCAGAGCTCGTAGGTGTAACTGGCTACAACGTGCGGCCTTAGCTCTCTCGCGGATTTTGCCACGATTTCCGGGAATTCGGATATTTTTCTGATTACGGCAATTTCTTTTTCTTCCTTTAGCAGAGATGCGTTAAATTTCCCAATAGCCCTGATTCCCGACTTTCTCACGATGGAGCAGCACCTGGCATGCGTATACTGCAGGTAGGGCGCGTTGTTGCCCTCGAAGCTCAGCGCCCTGTCCCAGTCGAATATTATGGTCTTCTCCGGGGAGACCTTTATCATGTCGTACTTGAGGGCGCCGAGTGCGACAATCCTGGCGGTTTTCTCCAAATCCTTTTTTGAAAGTTTGGGGTTTTTCTTCTTCGTAAGTTTTAAAGCAAGCTTTATCAGTTTTTCTTTCAGGTCTTCATATAAAATCACTTGGCCCTCCCTGGATTTCATCTTCCCGGACGGCAGGTTGACGAGGCCGTAAGAGAGGTGGTACTCCTTCTTCGCGACCGTCGGGTTCGTTATCTCCAGGCTTCTGAAAAGCTGCCTGAAGTGCAGTTCCTGCTCGGAGCCGACCACGTGGATTATCCGGCCGGGCCCGTAGTCCTTTTCCTGAAGGCCCGCAAGAACAAAATCCTTTACGGAGTACAGCGGGGTCCCGTCCTGGGTGACGAGTATGTAGACGCCCAGCCCGTGCTTCTCCAGGTTCATGACTATGGCGCCGTCGCTCAGCTCTGCAATTCCCTTATCCAGAAGCCTCTTCGCCAGCCTTATGCCTTCGGCCTCCACCTGGCTCTCGAAGTAGAGCCTGTCGAACTTCACCCAGAAGTCCCTGTAAATGTCATTGAAATAGTCAAGGCTCCATTTCCTGGTCTTCTTCCAGACCGCCACCAGGTCCTTTTTCCCGGCGTAAAGGTCCTTGTTTATCTGCTTCATCTCCTCCTCGACCTTCGGGTCCGTGGCCTTCCGGCTGGCCTTTGCATATATCTCCCCCAGCCACCTTCCCCTGTCCTTTGCGGGCTCCCTGATTCCCAGGTTAAGCAGCCCCCAAAGGCATCTGGCTACGTGAGGCCCTATGTCACCCTGATAATTTACCCTCACCGCATCATATCCTGAAAAATCCAGAACCCTGGAGAGCGACTCTCCGAGCGTGATGTTCCTGACATGCCCTATGTGGAAGGCCTTGTGGGTGTTGGGGTGCGCGAACTCAACCATCACCGTCTTCTTAAGCCTGCTGCCGGAGCCGTACTTTTCCTTCTTTACGGCGGCCTCTTTCAGAACCAGCGAGCCGAGCCTGCCCCAGTCCGCATAAAAATTAACATACGGGCCGGTCGCCTCTATCTTCCTGATGCTGCCTCCAGGCTTCATCTTATTCGATATTTCCCCTGCTATCTCAACCGGGCTTTTCTTCCTGGCTTTCGCGAGGCTGAAGCACGGGAATGCCAGATCCCCCATCTCAGGCCTCGGCGGCTTCTCAAGAAGCGACGCATCGAGGCCCTGCCTTTTCAGAAGCCTTTCCACCTCTTTAATAAGAATCTGCATGAAAACTCCCCTTTAACTATTTGTCGGCTGGTTAAAATAAATTGGAATGGGCCCGGCAGGATTTGAACCTGCGGCCTCCCGCATTTTGAAACCCCCTTGCGATTTACTGCGCTTGCGTTCGCTTTCAGCGTACTTTTCGCGAACGTTTTTGCGCGCATGCCTGCGCAAAAAGGTTCCGTCAAGCGGACGTCATAACCACTAGACCACGGGCCCGGTCAATTGATTATAATAGAAGAAACATGGTATTTATAGCTTTTACGGTGTTTTCTGCCTCTAAGTCTTATAAAATTTTCCTACGAAATACTATAACAAATGGAGTTTGTCATGGAAAGAAGATTCTTTATCATATCCGGCCCGCAGGCAGCCGGCAAAAGCACAGCCATAAGACACCTTGCCCGTAAGTACGAAGATAAAATACCAATGCTCACCAGAAGACAGAAGGGAACTGGGGTTCCTGATCCCCGGCTGGTTCCCCTTGAAGAGTCAAGGGCTGAGATAGTTCACAGGTATGACATGAAGGGGGCCATATTCATGTCTTATATGGATGAGCTCGAGGTCATACACAAGGATATGACCCGCATGTTCAGGATTCTGAGGGAAGGCATGGACGGCATATTCCTTGACGAATGCAATGTATTTACGCTTGCCCACGCAAAGGCACACGGCATCGACCTGACAGAAGGCTACTACAGGCAGTACATGGATATGCTCGGAATGCTGAAGGCCAGTGTAATATTCCTCGATGTCCCGCCCGAAGTTTCCTGGGAAAGAAGAAAGGTAAGGTATGAGCAGAGGCACTGGGACCTTCCGCCGGAAGAAAAGGCAGCGGTTATGGCTCAGCACAAAGAATACCTGTTCAGTCTTTATCCTGAACTGCTGGCAATCTATGACAGGCTCGATTTGCCCAAGACAAGAATAGATGCCTACGTGCCGTTAGAGGAGGCTACCGTACACGTCGAAGAAGCCTTCAGGGGATATCTGCAGCTTTGAGAGCCAGTTATGGATTCACTCCAGTTCCCTGTATACTATTTTCCCGTTGACTATGGTGCCCTTGCACCTTCCGGGAAACGTCATGCCCTCATAGGGGCTCCAGCCGCATCTGGTGAGAAGGTTTTCCTTGTTAACGGTCTCAGGCTTCATGTCGAGCAGCGAGAGGTTGGCGACGTTGCCTATCTCGATGTCATGCCCCGGAAGCCCGAAGAGCCTCTGCGCGTTCCCGGAAGTCAGCTTTACCAGGTCCTCCAGGTGAATATGAAGCCTGTTGTATAGCAGCGATATGAAATTGGAGTAGGTGTCCAGCTCCGGCATGCCGCTTGCGAAGGGCTGGCCCAGCTTCTCGCTTATCTTGTGCGGCGCGTGGTCTGTCTCTATGAATCTTATGGTGCCTGACGTAAGGTGCGTCGCCAGCTTGTCCACGGACTCCCTGCTTCTGAGCGGCGGGTTGACCTTGTAAAAGAGCCCCCTGGCCCTGCCCATGACCTCCCTGCTGAACATAAGGTGGTGCGGCGTGACGCCGCAGCTGACCCTCAGCGATTTCGGCGCGTCCCTCAGCAGGCTCAGCGACTCCGGCATGGTCACGTGGCAGACGTGCAGGCGGCCCCTGAAGCCTGCTTTGGTGGCAAACCTTATCTGGTCCTTTACTGAAGAGAGCTCGGCAGCCGGTGGCCTGATGTCGCACCAGCTCTCGGGATAGTTTACCCTCCAGGGCTCCTGGAGAAAAGCGGAAGTCTTTTCGCAGTGTACCATCAGCATGCCCGTGTACTTTAGCCTGGCAAGCGATTCGTAGACCTTCTCCTGCTCTCCGGGTTCTGTCACTCCCAACCCGCCGACGGATTCGCCCGCGTAGAGCTTCAGCCCGGCTACCTGCTGATACTTATTTACAGCCTCGACAGCTTCCCTTATCTGGCCCCTTCTGCTGGTCAGCCCGGCATACATCATGTACTTGACGCGGATGCCGCTTTTACCCGCCCTCTCGAGCCTGGCCTCGACGTCTGATTTGCCCAGTATGGGCGGGTCTGTGTTTGGCATGTCGTGAATCTGCGTCACGCCCCCGTGGGCGGCAGCAAGGCCAGCCGTCTGGATGGTCTCCTTCTGCGACTGGCTTCCGTCACGGCAATGCACGTGCGGGTCTATGAAACCCGGAAGAACGATGTCGGCTTCTATGTCAGGCTTGGTGCCGAACCTGGTTATCTTTGAAATGACCCCGTCATGAATCTCAAGCATAACGTTTGTGAGAATACCGGACCTGGGCGTGAATACAGACTTGCCGAAAACGACCAGCTTTGCCATTGTTCTTATTTCACACAGCTAAATAAAAGCCTTCAGAAAGAAACCTTCCTGCCGCTCGCATCCCTTTTGTAGCTGCCGAACCCGGAGACCTTTTTCAGCTCTTCCAGCGTGAATACGGGACCGTCGCTGCAGACCCTCCACCCGGTCGGGTCAAGGCAGCAGGAGCCGCAGATGCCGAAGCCGCACTTCATGTAGCGCTCAAGGGAGAACTCCGCCGCCAGCCCGTTTTTTATGCATATACCGAAAACCTTCTTCATCATCAGCTCAGGCCCGCAGCAGTAGACGTAATCTATCCTCTCATGTGACAGAAGTTCGGCGAGGCAGTCGGTGCAGAGCCCCTTCCTGCCGAAAGAGCCGTCGTCAGTGGAGTACAGCTGGTGTATCCTTTTGCTGTCGAACCTTTTGCGGAACAGTATAAAGCTCCTGCTGGCGGCGCCGGTTACAAGGAACACCTTCTTGCCTGCCCCGGCCATCTCGTCGGCCAGAAACGCCAGCGGCGCTACACCGTAACCTCCGCCGACCAGCGCAACCCTCTTCCCTTTGCCGGAAAACGGCCGGCCATAGGGTCCCTGTATGCCGACTTTATCGCCCTGCTTTAGCCTGAACATGCCCTCCGTGAAAGTGCCGACCTTTCTGACCGTGACGGCGAACATTCCCTTCTTCTGGTATGATATGCCAAATGGCTTCTGGCCGATTCCAGGGAGCCATGCCATGACGAACTGCCCCGGCTTCGCGCCGATGCTTCCTGAAAACCAGAAGGATCTAGTATCCTTGGCCTCCGGGACAATTTCCCTGATACTCAGCATCTCAGGCTTTTCTGACTTCACGCAAAAACACCGTCGACTACGAACCTCAGATCCCTGAGGTCGTTCATTATGAAGTTGGGCTCCCTGGATGCCAGCTTCTCCCGGCTGTGGTATCCGGACAGAACTGCCGCGGTAAGGATGCCTGCCCCGCTGCCGGCTTCAAGGTCATGCGTCATGTCGCCGACAAATAGCGTCTCGTTTTTGTCCGTGCCCATCTTCTTAAGAACATTTTTTATTTCCTTCCTCTTGTCGTGCACGCCGCCGAAAACATACGAGAAGTGGTGGCTGAAGCCGTAATCAGCGATTTCTTTTTCAAGGAAGTGCTGGGGGTGGGCGCTGAGCACTGCCAGCTTTATGCCCCTCTTGTTGAGCATGGTCAGCGTTCTGCCGGCGAACGGGAAAGGCTTTGGCCTTATGCCGTTCTCATAAAAGATTTCCTCATACATCTTTTCCAGCCTGCCCTTGTCCAGGCCTACGCCCATCTTCCTGTAGAAGTCCATGAAGGGCAGGTCGAACTTTTCCCTGAACTCGGGCAGGCTCATGAACTTCTTGCCTAGCCTGCTGAACAGCTTGGATGTTATGCTGTAGACTACGTTCAGGTCGTCGCTGACTACCCCGCTCCAGTCAAGTATTATGGCCTTAACCATGCGCAACCCCCACCAGCCCGGAGATTTTCGAGTAACCGTTCCTGAGCATGAATTCATTTATTTCGCCTGATATTTTATTAAAGGCTTCCACGCCCCTGTAGTGAACGGCTGAGCCGACCCCGACGGCGGACGCCCCGGCCATGAGCATCTCGACGGCATCGCTGCCGGTTGTGACGCCGCCGGTGCCTATTATGGGAATCTTCACCGCCTCGTAGATGTCGTAGACGCACCTGACAGCCAGAGGCCTTATAGCAGGCCCGGACATGCCGCCGAACCTGAAATCCAGCACTGGCGTTTTCGCCTCGATGTTTATGAGCATCCCCGGGCCGGCTGTGTTGCCCATGTTTATGGCATCAGCGCCGGCCTTCTCCGCGGCCTTTGCCACATCGCCCAGTCCCTGTAAGGATGGTGAAAGCTTCACCATCACCGGCAGCCTTGTGGCCTTCTTCACGGCCCTGGTTATGTCTCTGGTGGCCTCCGGGGTTCCCTGCCCGCCCAGTATGCCATAACCGGGCGTATGCGGGCATGAAAGAGGTATCTCGACTGCGGCAAAGCCGCCCGGCAGGAAGTTCCTGGCCATATGGGCAAACTCCGCGGCGTCCTTGCCTATTATGCTGGCTATGACAGGCACTCCCAAATCCTCAAGCCCCGTGAACTCCTTTTTTGCCTCTGTCAGGCCCGGGTTTGAGTATCCCACCGCATTAAGCATGACGTCCCCGTCGGTCAGAACGATGGGGCTGCTGTGGCCCTTTCTCGGCTCCCTGCTAACGGACTTTATGGTGACAGCGCCGGCCCCGTTCCGGGCCA
>Ga0315291_10008714_pt1:0-10000 | contig 12445 bp, 7 predicted proteins | sample YL17G12_20_MG_FD_203070 | JGI IMG/M metagenome (GOLD analysis project Ga0315291, IMG submission 203070) | Sediment microbial communities from Yellowstone Lake, YNP, Wyoming, USA - YL17G12_20 | ecosystem: Environmental > Aquatic > Freshwater > Lake > Sediment | place: USA: Wyoming... | reverse complement strand
CGAAGAGCGGGGCGTCTTCCCCCTCGCCGCCGCCGCCGCCGCCGCCCAGGAGGCTACCCAGGAGGGAGGAGGGGCCGCCGGCGTTGCCGCCACCACTGAACAAGGACGCCAGGCGGGAGAGGGCGCCACCACCGGTGCCGCCGCGCTCTCCTTCCTCCTCCTCGCCCTCCCCACTGCTCGCCAGGGCGGCAGTGAACCGGGCCAGCAGGTCGGGGGCAATGACGCCGACGGCCGAGAGGCGGGCGACGGCCTCGCTGGTGACCGCATCCACGTCCGGGGCGGCGTCAGCGGCGGCATTGACGGCGGGGAGGAGGTCGGAGGCAGGAGGGGGGTCGTTGGCCGGCAGGTCCGGGGCAAGAGGGACGGCGTCGGCCGGTGCCTCAAAAACTTCCTCTGCATGCACGCCCGGTTCCGGCGTCTCCAGGGGCGCAGTCATCGTTGCCGTGGGCGCATCTTCATCTGCCGACACAGTGAGCGCTTCATCATCTGCCGACACAGTGGGCGCCGGAGGCAGGTCGCCAATGAGCGTCGCTGGCGTGGCTGCCTCAACCCGCGGCGGGGGGGCGGCGGCGTTGACCCCCCGGGGCCGCGCGCGCGCCCCTTGGCCTCCCCCCCCCTCCTCCGCCCCCTCCTCCCCCTCCGCCCGCCCGCTCGCGGTCAGCAGGCTGGCCAGCTCACCGCCTGCGGTGGCGTGGCCGAGGAGGCCGCCCAGCGGGTCGGTGGGCGGCGAGGCGCCTCGGACGCGGGCGCGGCGGGTGACGGCGAGGCCGGCTGGAGGGGCGGTCGAGGTGGTGGCCGCACCCGCAAAGAGTGACTCGTCCGTGGCCGCGGCGGCGGCTAGGGCCAGGGCGAGCAACAGGCACAAGGAGGTAGGGGCGACCCGCATGGCGAGTGTGCTGCGTGTGCGTGCGTGTTTGTGGGGAGAGCGGGCCGCCGGCGTAGATAAATGATGAGCGATAATTGTGAGGCTGTGAGGCTTGGGTTGAGGAAAATGCATTTACAAAAAAAAAAAAAAAGGTTCCCCGCCCGCACGGGGCACGCCCTCCTGACCGCTGGTGCGACAAGAGGATGCCCCAAGAAGTAGAGACCGCGCTCGCGCAGTGATTGATTGTGCGGCGCGCGCTGGCCCTCGCACGCGTGCTTTCTATTGCCCCCCCAACCGCCCATTCTCTTCCCTTCTCTATCCATGAAGAGGAGAGAGAGGAAGCCTTTCTCTTCTCCCCTCTCTCTCACTGACCCGCCGCCGCGCCGCCCGCCGGCGCTGCGCCGCCGCCGCCAGCACCAGCACCGGCCGCAGGGGCGGCCCCACCAGCACCGGGGGCGCCCCCCGCCGCCGCCGCCGCGGGCGCCGCCCCACCAACACCACCATTCCCACCGCCGCCTCCAGCCGCGGGCGCGGCCGGCGGCGCGGGCGCGGCCGCGGCCTCCGTCGTCTTCACCAGCTGCTCCGTCAGGCTCTCCCGCAGGCCGGGCACCATGCGCCGCATGAGGGCGACAAACCCGGCCGGCTCCAGGGCGGCGGACACTGCGTCGTACCGTTCCAGGGCAAAGAGCACGCACCGCCGGCCCAGCTGGGGCGCAGAGAACGCTTCTGCCAGGTTGAATGTGCCCGTCAGGTTGTCGACCGTCAGCGCGCCCGCCAGGGACGCCTCGCACAGGCGCTTCAGCCCTTCCAGCATGTACTGGTCGGCGGCGCGTAGCAGGTCCTCGGCGATGGCGGGGGTGACCTCCACGGACCCCGTGTACACGCACGTCATCATCGCCTCAAAGACGGGCCACCGGATGTTGGGGATGGGAATGCGGGCGGCCTCCTTCTCACGGTAGTGCCCGTCAAACATGGCACGGAAGGTGTCGGAGGAGGCCAGCAGGGCGATGCGGTGGGCGTGGAAGGTGGCGCCGTCCACGACAAAGGTGACGTCGGAGAGGGTGGCGTTGTTGACGTACTGGGCGCCCAGGTACACGGCGGGCGTGGGCGGGGCAGGCGCGCACGCGTCTATCGGCGCGGTCGCGTTGGCCTTGCGGGCCAGCTCAAAGAGGGCGGCCGCGGCCTCCCGCTGGGGGCAAGGGTCGGGCGGGGAGGCGGACGTCGTGGCTGCCCCGCCGGCGGCGGTGGCCGCGTCGGCGGCCCGGGTGGAGCGGCCGCCGCCGCCGCCCGCGGGGGTCGGCGCGCCGACGCCGCCCCGCCCGCCCCGCCCGCCGCCGCCGCCCAGGCCCTCACCCGCCGCGGCCGGCGGGTCGGTCAGCAGGCCCAGCAGGACATCCAGGCCCCGGCAGTCCACAAAGACGGACCGCAGGTCAGCCGGGCGGGCGAGGCGGGCGAGGGCGGTGGCGGCGCGCTGGCGCCCGAGCTGGCCGCCGGGCGCGCCGCCGCGCAGGGCGTAGAGGACCTGGGCCAGCACCCCGGGGGCCGCGCACTTGTCCTCGAGGCGCTTGAGCGTCTTCTGGACGCAGTCCTTGCTCGGCTGGACCAGCAGGTCGCAGTCCAGCAGGGCCTGCACCCCGCCCTCCCGCACCAGGGACGCCACGTTGTCGTCATTGTCGGCCAGGCCGTACAGGGCAAAGGCGGCGTTGTGCTGGAGGTTGCCATTGCGCGAGTGCATCAGCCCCAGCAGCGCGCCCAGGCCGCCCGCCTGGACGATGCCCGCCTGGTTGTCCGCGTTCTGGGCCAGCCGCCCCAGCGCAAAGGCCGCCATCTCCTGGAGCTGGACGTCCGCCGCGCCCAGCATGGCGACCAGGGGCGGCACCGCGCCGCGCTGGACGATCTTGGCCTTGTAATCGGGCTCGGTCGTCGCAAACTGGCCCAGCAGGAGCGCGGCCTCGCGCTGGGATTCGGGGCACCGCGAGGACAGGAGGCCGATGACGGGCTGCAGGGCGCCTTCCTCCAGCACCCGGCGCTTGATGTTCTGGGAGGAGTGGACCAGGTTGCCGATGACGCCGACAGCCTCGTAGTGGATGCCCGCGTCCTCGGCGCGGAGCATGTGGATGAGGGTCGGGAGGGCCCCGCCCTCGACAATCTGGTTTTTGTTGTCCTCATTCTTGAAGGCCAGCGTGCGCAGGGCGCCCGCGCTCGCGCGCTGGACCTTGGGGTCAGAGCACTCCAGCAAGGCCACCAGGGGCGGGATGCCCCCGTCCGCGCGGACCCGGGACTTGATGACCACGTTCTCGTGGGCCAGGTTGGTGATGGCATCGGCAGCCCGGCGCACGACTGACGAGCCGGGTGGGGGGCCGTCGCCCGCGGCTGCGGCGGCGGTGGCGGCGGCGTAGGCCGCGGCCCGGCCCGTCCCGCCCGCCGCGGCGGCCCGCTCGGCGGCGGTGGGGGGCAAGGGCGGCGGGCCGACCGCGCACGAGCCGGACCCGCCCGGCGAGTGGCGGGCGAGCAGCGAGACCAGGCCCGGCAGGGCGCCCGCGTCCGCGATCGCGTGCTGGTGTTCCGCCTTGATGGCCAGCAGGCCCAGGATGAAGCAGGCCTCCTTTTCCACGTCCTCGCCGCTGTGAGAGGTGTGGAGGGGAGGGGAGGGAAGGGGTGCGGTGTGTGGGAGAGGCGAGCGTGAAAAAGAAAAAGTGCGCGCGCGAGGGATCGCCTTTCGAAAGGCGCACACCTCTCTCTCCGCCCGGCCCGCCGCCCCTCCACCCCTCTCTCTCCCTCGTCACGAAACTCACATGGAGATGCCGCGGGCCGGGTCAACCGGGAAGTGGGTGAGTAAGGGGATGACGGCCGCGATGGCGCCGCCGTCGACGACGGCGTCGACGTTGTCCTCTGGGAGCGGGAGGGGGAGGGCGGGAGGGGCGAGGTTGAGAGCGATTGCTGGAGAGAGAGGAGAGACCCCGGAAAAAACGCACGGCCGCGGACGGCCGACCCTCGCCCGCCCGACCACGGTTTGTGCCCAGAGTGTCGGCCCATATGCTGAGCCCGCCAGCGGGCAGGTGCGCGCAGGGGGGTGAAGGCCGTAAGCGCGCACGCGGACAAGCAGCTCAACCAAAAATGGCGCCGCGTCTTGAAAAAAAAACACGCGCTGGCGGGCGACGGGGGCAAAGGGCGAGCGGGGCAGGCTGGTCGCCCGCCTCGCTCGGTCCAGCCGGCCACACCATGGGGCGACAGGGCCTCCCCCGCACACGCACCCGCCGCGCCGAAGGCGCGGGCAACGCAGGGCACGCGCCGCGCGCTGCTCTCTCCTACCTCTTGCCCCGCCGCGCGCTCTCTCTTACCAGTCTTGGCCAGCTCCGCCAGGGCGTGCGTCGCCCGCCGCAGGGCGGTCCGGTCCGTGGATGTGGGGCTGTCCTTGGTCAGGCCGGCGATGACGGTGGCGAGGCGGGCGGTCTGAGAGAGGGGAGGGTGGAGTCAGCGGGCGTCGCCGTTTTTTTTTTTTTTTTTCCGTTCGACTCGGTGCTCCCGCCCCCAGCTTTTACGCGGCTCTCGCCGAATCTGGGCGTGCGCGTGTGCCGCACCGACCCGACCCATGCACGCTCTGCGTGTGTGCGCGCGTGCACACACATACGTACACAAACACACACACTCTGTACACAAGGGGCGCTGTGCATGAGCGCGGCTCTCCCTCTCTCTTCCCTTTCTCACCTGCACCGACACGTTTTCGGCCGAGTTGGCCTCGTTCGCCACTGCGTCCAGGGAGTCCTCCAGCTTGCGCTTGGTGCCCTTCCGGTCGGCAGAGTCGACGGACATGTTAAAAGGGTGTGAGGTGTGCGGTTAGGATGCGTGTGGTGTCGTGCGCGTGGTTTGGAGTCCGCCGAAAAACAGCGGAGTGACGCAAAGAGTGAGCGTCTCTTCTTACTCTTGCGACGGCGTGAGGAAGCCCGTCGAGAGAAAAGTCCCTCCCCCGTGCCGTGCGTCCTCGCGCACGCCACACATACACACAGCTCCGCACACACAGTGCGCGTGCTACACACTCTGCCTGCACGTGTCCTCCCACCCACACCACCATGGCCGCCGCCGCGGCGCTGGCCGCCCTCCTCGACCCGGGCCGCCCGCCAATTGCCAAGTACCTCCTCCTCCGTGACCTCCAGACGTGCGTCCTGGCGTGTGTCGCACACCACGAGCACGCGCGCGCAAGGAACAAAAGCGCACCACCCCAGTGCAAGATGGAGAGGGAGGGGTGGATGGTACGGCGCGTCTCTTACCACTCTCTCTCCTTTGTTTTCTCTCTCCCCCCACAGCGCCGACCCGCCCGCTTTCCACGCCCTCCTGCTCCGCCACACTGAGACGGTCCTGCCGTTTGTCTACACGCCCACCGTCGGGGAGGCCTGCCAAAAGTATCACACCCTGGATTTGACGCCGACGGGCCTGTACCTGACCCCGGAGGACGCGGCCACGCCGGGCGCGGTCGCGGCCAAACTGCGCGCCTTTGCCCCGCCCGGGTCCGCCTCCACCTCGGCGCCCACCATCATCATCCTCACCGACGGCGAGCGCATCCTGGGCCTGGGCGACCTAGGCGCGGGCGGGCTGGGCATTGCGGAGGGCAAGGCGCTGCTGTACACGGCGGCGGGCGGGGTGCCGCCGACCGCGCTCATCCCGGTCTGCCTGGACGTGGGCACAAACAATGAGGCCCTCCGGACCGACCCGGCCTACCGGGGCGTGCGCGCCGCCCGCGCCCCGCCGGCCGTGCTGGACGCCCTGGTCGAGGCCGTGTTTGTAGCGGTCCGGGAGTGGCGCCCGCGGTCCGCGCTGATCCATTTCGAGGATTTCGGTTCCGCCTCCGCCTTCCGCCTCCTCCACCGCTATGCCGGCGGCTCGGGTGGCCTGCCCGCCTTCAATGACGACGTCGAGGGGACGGCGGCCGTCGCCCTGGCCGCCATCCTGGCGGGCTTGCGACTCTCCGGTGGGGAGCTCTCCGACCAGAGGCTGCTCTTCTTCGGGGCGGGCGAGGCCGGGACGGGCATCGGCGAGCTGGTCGCGGCCGCGCTGGTGGCCCGCTGCCCTGGCCTCGACCTCGCGCGCGCGCGCGCCCGCTGCGTCTTTGTCGACTCGGCCGGCCTGGTCACGGCCCGCCGCCCGGGCGACCTGGCCGCCCACAAGCGCCCATTTGCACACGACCTGCCCCAAGTCAAAAGCTTGCTGGAAGCGGTGCGACTGGTGAGGCCGACCGTGCTGGTGGGCGTCTCGGCGGTGGCAGGGGCGTTTAATGCAGACGTTTTGGCCGAGATGGCGTCCCTGAATAGGCGGCCCATCATCCTGCCGCTGAGCAACCCGACGCACCTGGCCGAGTGCAGCCTGGCGCAGGCCCTGGACGGCACGGGCGGACGCGGCATCGTCGCGACAGGGTCTCCCTTCCCGCCCCACGCGGGGAGGGCCGCATCCCAGGCGAACAACGCCTACATTTTCCCGGCGGTCGGCGCCGCGTGCCTGGCCACGCGGGCCACGCGCCTGGGGCCGGGTGCATTCCTGGCCGCAGCGGAGTGCCTGGCTCTGCAAGCGACGGCCGAGGAACAGGACGCGGGACTGCTCTTTCCCCGCTTTTCGAGGATTGCCGATGTGAGCGCTGCGGTCGCCGCTGCGGTCGGCGGCCACCTGATTGCGGAGGGCGTGGGGGAGGCGCCCGAGGGGGTGGCGTACGCGGGCATGGGGGTGCGCCCGCCCGGTGTGTCGGCCCTGGAAGCCCACATGCGGACGCGGATGGTCAACCTGCCGGGTCCGTCGCGGCTGTGATTTTTTTGTGGAGTGGAGGTGGTTTTTAGTTTTTATTCGATCACAAGCTTTTTCACGCGAGAGACGCTCATGCACCCCCACAAAAGGGTGGGGGTGCCGCGTGTCTGTGCCACCTTCATCTCTCCCCTCACACACTTAGTACCGGCGCCGGCTGTGTGCGGGCTGTCGTCACTTATCAGCGTTGCGCGGGTTTTGAGATCCCGAAACTGTTCGCCGCGTGCGGGTGGGGGTGGGGGTGGGGGGGCGAGGCTATGGGTTTGCCAACCCCTCCTCTCCATCCCACATCACCGTCCACCTTCGGAGGGAGGGCGTGCATCCCCGTGTCATGGCGCCTTCACATTGGCCTCAAACTGGCCCAGAACGTTGCCGGGGGGGGAGTACTGGCACACGTACAGGGTGGACCCCCCGCAGGCTGCCTTCCCGCACCCGATAGACGCGCTCCCTATCCATACCTGCTGCGTAAAGTGGCCCGTAGCGGAGGAGAATCCCGGGCTGGCGTAATTGTATAGCGCCTCTTCGTCCGCCCAGGCGGTCATGCAGGCGCCCCAGTCCGAGTGCCCCTGGCACAGGTTCTCGCCATTGCCGTTGCGGGAGTGCTGAAAGACACACCCATCCGCCCAGGCTTGAGAGGTGGAGGCCAAGGACGTAGACCAGGCGAGAGGTGGCGCATGGTGGGTCGCGCGCAGGCGGTTGTGAAAGGCGAGGATGGTGGAGATGTCGCCGGGGGCGGGTGGAGCGGTCGTTGGTGGTGGGACGGGCGGACGGGTGGTTGCCGGCGGCGTGGTGGTGGCCGGCGGTGAAGGAGCTGGCTTGGTCGTGGACGCCGGCACCGTCGTCGCCGGGGGCGGCTCTGTCGCCGTCGGCACCGGCGTGGACGTCACGGTTGGTTTAGGAGGGGGCGGGACGATGATGGTCGGCCAAGGCGTGGGCGGGGCGGTCGCCGGCGGCGGACCTGGTGTAGGAGGCGGGACGATGATGGTCGGCCGAGGCGTGGGCGGGGTGGTCGCCGGCGGCGGGCCTGGTGGAGGAGGCGGCGACGGAGGCGGCGGCACGTTCCCGGGCAAGTACCCCAACCGCACCAGCCAGTCCACGATCCAGCTGGGTAGGTACGCCCACGCCCCGCTGCCGGAATAGTCGCCAGCCCCGGACGGGCTGGGCACGCCGGTGTCCGTGCCGCTCCCGCGCCCGTCGCGGCGGCCGAGGTTTGGTGCCACGACCTCCAGCTTCACGTTGCCCGTCACTTTCAGTTCCAGCCCGCGACTCGTCACACCAGCCCCTAGTACAGGCAGGTTGCCCGTCGCAGGCACTTGTGGCGTGTCCGAGGTCGTGTCGGAGGCCCGGCGGAGCGGCGGGCTGGCATCCAGGGCCGGGAGGGCGTGAAGGGCCGCCTGTGATTCGGCGGGCATCACACGGAACGAGAGGGTCCGCCACCCCACCGCGCTCGGTGGGGCCTGCTCAAAGGCTTGAGACAAAACAGCGGGCGCGTGTTTGGCGGCCGCCGAGGCATGCACCGAGGCGTGCCGGGTGGTGGCGACACCAACCACCGCTGGAGAGGGCGCGCCGGTCGCGGCCGACGTGTCGCCGGCCAGGGCGGCCAGGGCCACGAGGCACGACAGGGCCGCGCACAGGGGTGGGGTGCGCATGGTGTGTGCGTTTGTGCGTGTGCGTGTGCGTGGGCGTGTGAGAGAGTTTGTGAGTTTTGTGAGTGCGTGCGTGTGTGTTGGGCTGGAATGGAAAGAGTGGGAAATTGTCTTCCGAGTGATGCAAAAAAAAAAAAACGGCGACGCCCACTGACTCCACCCTCCCCTCTCAGACCGCCCGCCTCGCCTTGCCCTCTCCTTCTTCCGGTAAGCACAAGCACAAGTCCAAGCAAAAGCACTAGCACAAGCACAAGCACTCCCAACCTCACCCCACCTCAGCCTCCCCGTCCGGGAGCCCGAGTGCTCACACGACGGCCAGGACAAAGAGAGAGAGAGAGAGAGAGAGAGAGAGAAACCGGGTCAAAACCGTCTGCGCACGCGCTGCAAGGTGTGACCCTTCCCCTTCCCCACACCCCTCTCACAGCTCCCATCGCCCGCCCCCTGCCCGCCATGCCCTGCCTCGCCCTCCTCACGGTCGCCACTGCCGCCCTGCTCACCACGGCCACGGCCGCGGCCACCCCGCCCCCGGGCCTCCTCGATGGCCTGCCGTCCGACCCGGTCGCCCTTGCCGCCAAAATTAATGCCGCTGTCTCTTCCTCCACTGCGCCCGCCGCCACGAAAGCCGCGTTGGAGGGCATCAGGGGCGGCCTGAAGACCAAGGCCATCAAGCCGAACGCGCTGGTGGCCATGGGCGGCCTGATGGCCGGGGCGAGCGGTGCGGGCGCGGGCGCGCCGGGTGCGCCTGGTGTGACAACCACCTCCTCCGCAGTGGCCCTGTCCTCCTCCGCCAACGGCACTGGCCCTCCTCCTCCCCTGCCCCCTGCCGCCTCTCCGGCCGCCCTGGCCGCCCAGTACGCCGCCGCGGCGGCCGATTTTGTGGCGTCCGCCAAGTCGGCGGGCCGCCTGGTACTGCCTGGCGTGAGTGGCGTGGGTGGGGGTGATGCGCCTGCTCCCAAGCCCGCCCCCGCCGCCGCGCCCGCGAAAGCGGCCGGCGCGCCCGCGGCCGTGCCGCCCAAGAAACCGTGAGGAAGTGAACCCGGGGGGAGTGTGTGTGGGAGTGCGTGTGTGTGTGTTTGTGTGTGTATGTGTTTTATGTTTTGTTCGAGGCGTGCGTGAAAAGCGAGCGAAGGCGTGTGGTACGCAACGAACAAAAAAAAAACAAAAAAACAGATCGACATCACCCTCTTCACATCGGCCGCTCCGGCCGGGGCGCCGCAAACTCGACCCGCAGGATGAGGTTGTCATACCCGAACCCGTCCAGCTTGTCGATGGCCCGCTGGGCGTCCGCCCGGAACATGAAGTTGACGAAGCCAAAGCCGCGCGACTCGCCGCTCTCCCGGTCGACCGCGATGTACACGCGGCTGACCTGGCCAAACGGCGCAAACAGGTCGCGCAGGTCGTCCTCGCGCGTGTCCTCAGACAGGTTGGTCACCCGCACCGAGTTGTCGTCCCGGCGGGGCAGGTCGCCCATGATGGCGCCGCCGGAGGTCGCGCCCGCCGCGCGCGCGCGCACAGAGGGCGGGACGTACCCGCCCTTGGCGCCCGCCGTCGGCAGCAGGCCGCCTGGGCCGGCGCCTCCCCCGCCCCCGTCCTCGTCAGGCGGCAGCTCCGGCCCGGAGATGAGGCCGCGCGCGGCGGCCAGCTGGCGCTCCATGCGGCGCTTGTACAGGAGGTCCTTGAGGGAGCCGACTGGTGGGAAATA
>Ga0315291_10008712_pt1 | contig 12447 bp, 11 predicted proteins | sample YL17G12_20_MG_FD_203070 | JGI IMG/M metagenome (GOLD analysis project Ga0315291, IMG submission 203070) | Sediment microbial communities from Yellowstone Lake, YNP, Wyoming, USA - YL17G12_20 | ecosystem: Environmental > Aquatic > Freshwater > Lake > Sediment | place: USA: Wyoming | collected... | reverse complement strand
ACATCTAACTATCTCTCTGAGGTCTTTGTGTTGCTTACCACAAATCATTTCCTCAGCGTACACATTAGATAGCCGCTTAGCCTGTTCGTCGCTGATCTCATAGAATTTTCCATCAGGAAACAATATAAACAAATCGGTTTCCTTTCCAACTCCTACCGCTACCTCTGAGTTTCTTTTTGCCTTGTATACGTTATACAGCGTCGTCCCCAAGTCATCTGATTTTGAATGTCTTTGAAATAGCAATGTGTTGAGAGCTTGGACTGCCCCAGAGCCTATTGCGTCAAAATTAATGTCCCTAGTATTCGAGAAGCGGAACTCGTTTATCTCGATAATTTGAGCCAAACCATCTTTGAAGCCGACCACCAAGACGGTCGTATCTAGCTTATCTTTCTCGATGGCAGCCATGATTCCCTTCACCGTATCATTATGTACCGGCGCTTTCAAAAGCTCTTTCAGAAAACTGAAGTCTATCTTCAGTTTCTCGAATATCACGTTGCTGACTCTCAAATCTCTTATTGCTATCATGTTTCGGTGTATTACTTGGACTATTTGGTCCAGATCACCTTTCCCAACCACCCCTTTGAGAACATCATCGAATAGTAACGCTTCTCCAGAAAGCATCGCCATCGTATTCACGTTGATTTTCTTGTATTTCTCGACAGAACGCTCAAATTGACCTATTGCGGGAAGGGTAATCATGTGATCTGTTGCGAATACTATCGCTTCGCAATCCTTTCCTATGTCAATGCATCTGCCTATGGCTGCAACACAAATAGTCATGCATGACTCAATCTAAGAAGGCCCCACAGACGTTTAAAATATGCGGTGTTACCCATCCATGCGTGTGCCATCAGTCAACAGACCCCGTTGGTCATCCGACGAATAATTACAGCCCCACTGATCCACCTTAGCAACTTGCTAATGAGCGAGCTCTGATCTAGGCTCTCTCAAGCCTCTCTTTGCGCTTCTCTAGCTTCTTGGTGGTTTCACGGATGGGGAGCTGTCCTAGGGTGGCTGTCGGATCCCCACATGACCACCAAGAAAGTGGAACGCTGGAAACCGCCTAGTGGTTGCTGGGTACTTCTCGAGGACTTTGTGACACGCGTGTCACGCAGTCGACTTTGGATCTCTAGTGGGTTGCCTCGAGAGAAGGTTCAACGCCTTTCTTTCTGACTGGGTACTCTTCCTCGAGCGGCTCAGTCTCTTCTTCTCTTAACCACTACAACCGCTGATACTGCTACGATTAGTCCTGCTAATGCCAGGTAGGGCGTTACTAGGGCTAGCTTGTTTACTGGTGACACTACTCCGCCGACAACTATGCCGGTGTCTATCACTGCGCGGATCATGCAGTTTACGCTGAAAGAGTCATATACTCCGGGATCCAATGCTGCAAGTGAGGCTCCACTGTATGATCGGCCGGCACCGGGGCCTGAATCACCTCCAATCCATTGTGTAGATGTTGGAGGGATATAGATCACTACAAAGAAGTCCCCTTGGACTACTATGTTGAGGCCAGAAACGTCAAGATTGACAAAGGTATTGAATGACGTGGGCGTTGTTGTCAGAGGCGACGCTAGCAGTGTAACGTGGTCCGCTCCAGTTATGTAAACAGTCACATCACCACTAGGGTTAGCACCTACAGGTTTAATTGGGTAATATCGGACAGTCAGAAGACGAGCGGATGAAACTCCGGTTGGAAGCGAGAATCGAACTCCGCCATAACCCGCGGCGAAACTCCCCATCCAGGCTCCATTGTCATAGGCCAGCTCTATTGAAGCTCTAGCTTCTTGGATTGGCAGGAAGGATACAGTAGATACAATCACAATCATCAAGAGTAAGGTTAGTGGAAGCTTACGAGTCGTCATAGTTAACACGCAAAGGTAACTCTGCTTCTTAGGCACTAATAACGCTTGTTACACATTCCGATACTCAAAAAAGAGAGGTTAGTCTCTTCGTCTCTTAACCAAGACAACCGTTGATACGACTGCTACTAGTCCGGCTAATGCTAGGTAAGGCGCAGTGATTGCAAGCCTGTTTGTAGGCATCACGACACCGCCTACTGGTCGACAAACCGGCAAGTTAGGACAGCCATTACCTCCTACCGTGAAGTGCGTGCTTACCGATTCGAATGCTATAGGTTGGCCAACGCCGTCTATACCGCCCAATGGATTTAGTGTCACCACATAGTCACCAGCACATACAGAGTCGCCGACGGTGAACGTGCCACTAATTCTTCCAAAACCCCCGATTAGTTGAAGGTTGGTTATCAATCCATCAGGATATGATTTGAGGAGTTCTATTTCATTAGAGACGGTCACGCTGCCGGGAGCTAAGAGCTCACCCTGTGAGAGGGTAATAACTACAGTGATCTGCTGTCCAGGGCACCCGAATGCCGGGGTCAACTGGATACTGGCAGGCTCAATTAGAGGTGCGAATACTCCTGAGGCGCTCCCAAGAGCTACTAAGACCACTAAGAGCATTATGGCGATTGCTTTCGGACGAGTCAATTGCATCACAATTACCCGCTTCTCTGCTTGCAGCATGTAGATAACGTTTGTTACTCATTCCGATACTTCATCCGCTTCGAGCGGGTCTTCAAGAATGGGCTCTTTCTTCTTCGGTCTTATTGCAGAGAGGCTTGCGTAGGAAAGGGAGAAAGAGGTTAGTCTCTTCGTTTCTTCACAGCTACAACTGCGGATACTGCTACGATTAGTCCTGCTAATGCTGCGAATGGTGCTACTATCTCAAGCTTGTTTGTAGGCATTGTGACTCCACCGACCGGTCTAGCGACCTGGTTGCAGGTGACGACGAAGGCGGGAGGATACACGTCGCCGCTCAGAAGATCTAAGCGACCCACGATATCCGCGTCCTGCCTAATCATCACCTGTGAAGCGCGCGCGCTTCTGAACCATCTTGTCACGTTTACCGATGCGTTCCTGGAATTGTTAGCGCGCGCTTCGGCTAAGCAGGTGTGAACTCAAATCCTGTGATCACTATCTCTTGTTCGCAAGACGTTCCTGCCGGGTAAGTGCCATACAGCCATAGATTGATGTGGAGTCTCTCTCGTCCTTCTCGGAGAATTCTATTGGCAGAGTTGAAGTAAGTCCATTCTTGGAGTATGTTATCACCTTCTATACTTCGGAAGTTGACGCTGCTTCCAGCCCAGTTGATGACATGGGTGGAAAAGTTAATACTTTGTGATATTGGAAAACGATGCATATTATTGGGTAGCTTTGATGGCGATATAACATATTGTGCGTTTTCAATCCTATTTGGATCTCCCCATCTGGTAAACTCAATATCAACTTCTCTTTGATCAGACTGATAGAGAAATAAGCCCATAACTACGTTGGGCTTTAATGAGTCAACTCTTCCAGCTACATGAAAAACGTATTGGCCATAACCAAGTGAATTGGGAAGGTAGACTTCACTGCAATACCAAACTCCATTGATATTTCGTATCTTCAGATGCAATTGTCCACTATTATCAACCCAGACACTCTCAAGACTATCAGACCAATAGTTAGATCCCGGCCCACCATATCCAGATTTAACATTCCAGCTATACCCTGCGAAGGAGACCGTCCTGACTCCAACCACAGTGGGCATGAATGATCCAAAAATAAGTGACCCCAGCAACACCATGCATAAGACCTGAACTCTACATGATCTATAGGCATTTGTCTTATGGAGAATTGATTTTTGAAATGCCTTTAAACAGATTAGGATTCCCATGAACAATCGAAGATGATTGGCATTAAGTATAGGAAAAACACATTGTCACTCAAGATTCAAAACATTAGTGAATCTTTAGAAAAGAGGCTCATCGCGCGCGCTGGGCAGTTATAATGTAAGCTTAGCCATTTCGCCACAAATTTTCATTTCACACATTGCCGACTAGCGCGCGCTACTAATATAACCTTAAAGAAAAGAATGTTCTTTGACCTGCTTAACACGGGCATTATACGCCCGACCTCAGAATGATAGATCTTGACTAACAGGATACCTCACGAACTAGGATTCGGGACGGAATATGAGAAATTCGTGCTACGAGACGTTGCCAAAAACCTAGTTCAGGAACTCAGTGTCAAGAGTGTCTGTGAGTATCCTTCGAATAATCTTATGGGTGATAACAGCGAGATATTTAGTGATCAAACCCTGCAGATAACTAAACTCTCGAGGCCGTACAGGAATACTGAATCAAAGTCTGATCTGGTTTGGAACTTTTGCGAGATCGAACAGCAGAAAGATCCATCAGAGCTAATCAACGAGATGCTCTCACTAACAAGAAGATATCTGCTGATAATTATGCAGAACAGAAGGAATCCAGGTATACCTCTGCATTGGGTCTACCATGTACTGGTTGGAAAGAAATGGGACCACGGAAGATTCTCATTGATGACCCCAAAACCGCTAATCCGGATACTGTCCAAGTTCGGCAAGGTCATAAAGGTTGGTTATTTCGATGTTCCATGGTTCATATTGGACGTCTACGAAAGCGGCGCTATCCTGAGAAAAATCATGCCAAAGTCGTTCTCAGAATCCGCGTTCGGTCTGAAGAAGAGCAGATTTGAAGAACTACCTTCCCGATACAAGCAATACTTAGCTCACCATGCATACATCCTGTTCGACAAATCTGATTAGCCAGATTACTCCTGGCTTTCTCATATCCACGCGCGGTTACTAGCGCGCGCTTCGGGTTCTTTTCTCTTAGGTTTTGGAGTGCTAGCGCGCTGACCAGTAAATATGAACCCGGTTAATTATTGTGCGTTAATGGAGTCATGTAGTGACGGGTTTGGTGACGTGTCTTTTGGCTGTGACTGGAACCCATTCCCAGCCACTCTCCTCCACGGCCAAGATTATTGGGCCTCTTATCTCGTTGACATCAAACTTGTAGTCATATGCTTTTCCAGGTTCGGGTGGTGACAACTGTTTGAGCCCATATCCTTTGGCATATTCTTTACTGTAGAGGATTCTTCCTCTGAAGAAGCTTTTCTGGAAACTTGCTGTCGGAATTAGACCTTGGAGGCCGGCAGTCCAAGTTATGCTGCCAAGCTCTTCATAACACCTTACTGTGTGTCTGGATTCATCAACTTGTAGTAGAGCCTTGTAAGCACTCTTTAACCCGCTCTTGTTGAATATGCCGTACCATTGGGCGTCTACAATCTTCCATTCAGCAACAAGATCTGTGTCTGTGCCCTTTACAATATGGTAAGGCTTTGATGGATTATTTAACGCCAGAATCTTATTGACCAGTTCCTGTTTGCCTATGGGCGGAATGCTGGATCGTCTTTTTCCTCCGAGGTATTGGAAGTAGCCCATTGCATAGAACATTACGTACAGCCCTACGAGGGCTGCAACAATTCCTATGAAGCCAACAAATAAACTAACGAATAAACTACCATCCAATGCTAAATTCTCCGTAGATCATGCAATTGATATCAATCGTTTCTCTGTGAATTCTATGTAATTAAGAATAGTATCCCGTAAGATGCCAGGTTCATTAGCGTTGATACTCCAAGGATCTTCCGGTTATCGATGGTTTTGTAGAAGCAGTTTTGGGATTAATGCTTCTAGTAAGATATTGATCAATAAGGCCACCGACATTACCGCAACATTTCTCGGGTATATGGATACGTCTTGCCAGAAAATGAAAGGATAGACTAGCGTGCGCGTGAAGTCTCAAGACCGCCTGTTAGGTCTCAACCGATCATCCCGTCAAAGCCTAGGAGAAGACCATTAACAACAGTCCATACGTTGCGACATTCATTATTGCTGATACTCCCAAGATCCTTTTCATACTTGCCCCCCTGTAGAAGTATCTTAACACACCTGTCTCCACCAGTATGTTGACTATCATAGGAATCACATACGCCAGACCCAAGTCAGAATACGAAGACGAGATCTCTGAGGGGATGAGGAAGTAGAGAAAGCTCAAGAGCCCGGTAGTCAGGTTCGCTGCGAGAGACGCGATAAACGCTTTCCCCAAACGCCTCTCGAGCAAGAAGAAGATGATGAATGCTTCAATGATGACCACTAGCGTTTCGAAGAGAAGCACCGACGGAACCAAGAGTGGGTTCACAACATCCAGCAAGAACTTCTCAAGGAACAGGCCTGCTACACTCCTTGTTTGTCTCCGCAGCTCTGACAGTAAAAGGTTCCCGCCGAGATCTGTCGACCACAGTTCTCACAAAATTGCGTCGGAGCAGGAGGCACCGCAACAGGACGCGTCGCAGAAGCACGTGGCATCTTACTTGCTCTGCGGCGTAGCGCAGCGAAGACTAAGCCAAGGGGGACAGCAAGTAGAAGCAGAGCGATAACACCCATTTGGTTGTCGCCTATGGGAAACGGTTGGGAAATCGGCGTCGAATAGACCGAGCTAAACGATCGGGTAGTTGTGTACTCGATCTCTGTGCTAAAGGTGGAATAAACGGTCAAAGTGGTCGTTTGCAGGCGAATGTCGTAGAGCGCAAAGGTTCCCTTGACATCCTGGTTCCGTGCGCTTCCGTAGTTCTCGAAGACAAAGTAGTACGTCCCATCCTGTGGAACAACCCAGTCCAGAGTGTATGACGTGGTCTCGGCGATGAAAAGATGGGCGTCGACCTTCTGACCGCACCCTGCCTCTTCGTACCTGATGAATTGATCTTTGGACATTAGGTAGAAATTAAGTCCCTTGTCCGACGTCACGTATCCGAAGAGTCTTTGGCCCGCCACAGCGTTGTATGTCACTGGTAGGAACTGGCAGCCCCCCGAGGTCGCGGCCTTTACAGTAAAAGGCTTTTCCGTATCTCTCAAGAGAGTATTAGTTGCTGTGCTAGTCACGACGGTAGTTGAGACCACCATGGTGCTATGTTGTGTGCTCGTGACAACATCTGTCACCGTTGTCCAAGAAGTAATTGTAGTGAAGCTCTGGCTACTTGTCGTGGGTGAAGGTACCTCTAGATCCGGAATAGTTACTTCCTTTGGAAGGATCTTTTCGCCATTGGGTAGTGTCAATGGTTCTTCAGTGTTTCCGGGATCAAATGTTAGTGTAGCCACTTGATCCTTCTTGATTGAGGCGTTATAATACCGGAGGCCCTCTCCTGTGCTGGTTAGGACTTCAAAATCACCGTCTCCGGTTCCCGTGAGTTTTATATCATATTTTCCTTCAGGCAACCACAGGTACCACGCGATATTCGTTTCCGATTCCGGGTAGATGAATAATTCAATCCCTTCAATCTCAATAACTAATTTTCCATTCACTATCCCAACATGTTTCCCCTTATCATTGGAAACATCTAAAGTAACAGGACACGTTACTGCAACATGACGTCCCAGACCAGCGTCAGCAGTTCTTGGTACGGTTGGATCAACCTCCGGAGCAGTGGGAGGGGTACCAAGTTTCCAAATACCATCTGCATGACTTATTCCTATATCTGGATCTACAACATAGTATAGGCCAAGCGCTTTCAAATCATGATTCCAGTACACCTGTCCACCTACTGTTGGAAAGGCAAGCAGGAATGGTTCTCCCTTCATATATTCTGATTCGCCGTAGACAGAAAGCTCAGACCAGCCTACAGTAGTATAGTAACGTGAAAATTGTTTCAGAGTAAAGGCTTCAGGTTTCTGGTTAGGCCAAGGATCCAATACAATATTATCCATTTGTTTATTCCATTTTTCCTTCTGCCAGTAATTGTATAGAACCACAGCACGATGCTCATTATACACCTTCCCGTAGTATTCCTCTCCCCGGACTATCGGTCCATAATCTATTGCTCTAAGAGGATGACTAGTCCATGCTCTATTTCGGTCGAATCTTAATTGGTTTAGGAACTTTAGAGTTTTATCTCTATAGCCTGCGCAGTTGTAACCATTTTGGAGTTCTTCGCAAAAAATAATCCCTTTGCCCCTGCATAAGATTTCGTTATTATAAATTCCCCACCAAAAATTAGGAGGCTCCTTTGCGTAAAGAGCTAAGGGACCTACGCGTGTTTTCTTGTAATAATATCGTGTCTCATCTTGGTGAGATGGAACAAGAGGACTATCCTTGAACAGTTTGATAATCTCATCATATGGTATTTCGGTTGCACCAATATTTGGTTCAATAGCAGTAATTGTAATCACACTATAAATCTTCACATTGTCCGTACTACCAGTTTTTTTTGTTGGTTTCAATCCATATTCCTTTGGATCGACAGATGCATTGATATTATATGACCCTGTTTTATACGGTGCAAAAGGCATAAACGTGTATGCCCCATCTGATTCTGTTAGGATTTTTTGTTCTTTGCCGAATGCAAAGGTATCTTCCTGACCATCCGGCATCTTGATAGTTAACGCAAATCTTGCATTTGAAACCGCTTCATACTTTCCTCCTTTATACGTATTTGTAGCCTCGTCATATGTAGCACCGACCAGCTGTTCTATCCTCACAGTCAACTTGACCGGTTGACCAGACTCGTACTGCTTGTTTGAACTGTCGCATGTCATAGTGATCTTCATTGGTAATTGTTCTTCTGTTGGAGGAGGTGACCCCGAGAGTTCTCTTTCTATATGATTACTCCAATCTCTGAGTGTTTTCAATGCTAGATCTTTGTTACATACACTTATGGGCTCAGCGAAATGTGCCACCACTGCTTCGCCCGTTGTTAGTGTTGTTGATAGTGATGTCTGTTGAATATCCATCCAGCCTATTCTAAGAAAGCACACTGCGGTTTGTATTCTGAATATTGCAGTTAACGTTATTGAAGAAACAGGTGCCCGAAACAAGCTATAGAGAAGAATGGAATTATAAGTGTCTGTGTAGATCCATTCGGCAGATTCTTCACCGAATCTCTCATCTAATTTTTCTAGATTAGTAGAATGTACGAATTCTGGCAGATCGGGATCAGGTGTCGGCTGACTAGCATATTTGCTCGTTTCCTTCTGCCACTTTTCTACTAACTTGGCATATGTTGAGGTTACGTCAGCTTTGCCATCAAACATCAATATAGCTGCTTCTTCTAGCTGTACAGATTCTAGATTCCCTTCTGCACTTTTTTGGCCATCTTGTGTCTCCTCCCACTTAACTTCACGGAGGAAAAATGATGAATATCCACATCGCACTTTATCTAATATCTCAGATGGTATGTCGCTTTCAGATCTAGACTCAACTGTTTTAAAATTCTTATCTGGTATTACATACTTCCGCAGTTCTTCTGGCATATCGTTTGGATTGAGAGCTAGTCTTGAGCAGTCAACCTGACCCTGACCAAGAACATATGGCACATTCAATAATAGGTTAAACAATAGAGCTACAGCTAATGATTTGCAAAGGATTCTTGAAAAAATAGAAAGTGATGACATCCTTTGTTAACTGATGGAATATCGTATATTAGGTTTAAAAATCTACTTGACTACTAAGCCATAGATCTTATGATTAACATACGTTCAGCAATATTGTCTTTTTGGACTAATACTCGATGTGGCCTATACTCATCCAATTTGCACTTAATAGTGGAAAAAAGTCGGCGACTCAGAGCGCGCGCATTACAGTTGAGAGTAAAGTAGGTGAAGGCTCAACCTTCACAATAACATTGCCAATCCAAAAACAAACGGCTAATGTCAGAAAAGTTAGAGAATTGCATTAAGCGCGCGCTCTCCCATCGTTAGGGGAAGAGCCCCCTAACAACCCCTCTTTTTCTTTAGCGGTCTAGTTTAGCTAAGTATCGGAATGAGTAACAAACGTTATTACCCTGTAACAGGCATAGGAGCCGACAAGTGTTCCAGATGAGTACTAGTAAGCTTCCACTAACATTATTCTTAATGACAATATTGATTGTTTCAGCTTCAGCACTATTTCTTCCATCTGCCCATTCTATTCAACTGGTAGTTGACAGCAGACATACAGGGGTTCCGCCTGTCATAGACGGGAAGATGGAAGGATTATGGTCCAATCCTCAGATTACTATGAACAGCCCAGATTACCCTATAGACGCGTTTGCCTATTTCTTGAATGACGAATTCAATCTGTATGTCTTGGTTGACGCAGTTGGCGATACCACCCAAGAAGCCCTTGATGAATGTCTTCTGTGGTTCGGTTTCGTACAGAGTCCCCCCGGTTATACCGCACACGTGAATGTCTTCGGAGATGGGACATTCACCGGCACCGCTGGCTACAGTGCAGCTTTTGGGTTTGAGAGCAGCTCGAACAGCCCCACCCCTCACATGATATACGAATTCAGCATACCTCTGAGCCTAATCCAAATCCAACCTGGCCAGTCTATCACGGTCTGCTCGCCATATTTCAAGGGCAAGAGTATCGTATATGACTCTGCAACCCAATTGGACAATATCTGGCCTAAGGGTCTAGCTGAAGATGATGTCAGTACTTGGGCCATTCTACAAACCTCATTGTCAAGACCTGTCGGCGGAGTCGTTATGTCAACAAACAAGCTTGAGATCCTAACACCTTACCTAGCATTAGTTGGTCTGGTCGCAGCAGTATCAGCAGTTGTAGTGGTTAAGAGAAGAAACAAAGATTAAGTCAGCTCTTTTAATTCTTCGTAATTCCCCAGGAACACCTAGTCGTCGCTCACCAACTATACCGCCACACCACCAAGAGAAAACGGCTCGCTTCGCTCGCTTACTGAAGTAACATGTGCTAGAACAGAGGCAGAATGGAAGGGGCCTCTTATGTTTGTTCACTGAACTAGTTTCTTAATATTTTGAAAGTAGTCAAATATCTTAGGATTGTTTCTTGGATCTTCAGCTCCAAACTGTGAAGGAGGATATCCCTTTTGTATCTTTATGGCATTATTCTGAACAAGAGTTTCTATTACTACTTCTGAAGGTGGTGGAGGTATAGAAGAGATAGGGGTGACAAATGATCCGTTGCAGATCTCTTCTCCATTAATCTTTACAACAAAGGGTTTGCCATACAGAGACACTTGCAATCTCTGGATTTTATTAGCTCCTACTTCAGTAAGTTTGATTTCATGGGAAGTTCTATTATACCATACAATGTCTTCATCCGATATCACTAGTTTGTTATTCTCTAAGAGGTATATCCCAAAACTTCCCTGCAACTGATGGCTTAGAAGGAACCATCCAGCAACAGCAATTCCAATAAACGTTAAGATAACCACAACTAAGGCTGACTTCTTGCTGAGCATCATGTACTCACTAAGATATGCAAGTCCCATAATGCATTAAAGCTTAGTATCATACACGCTCGTATTATTTTCAGTTGTACTACTGTCGAGCGTAGCGAGCCAGTTCGTGTCGTCGTCGTGTCGTGTCCCTTGGTGTGAGCATCGTAACTTGACCCATTAGAGCAGGATTTTTTTTTCCCTAACTGGTGAGAGCATCGTGATTTGAACCGTTAAGTCCTGATTTTGTGTGGGGATCCTTTGCTGCGCGAATCCGGATTTGGATTATGATTCCTAGGTGTTCACTCTCTGATTCGTTAATGCTTCTGACAATTCCTCTGTTGTCTTCGCAGAATAGCTTTGGGGATATGAGAAGACAATGTGTTTGACACCAAGTCTCTTCAGTTGTTCAATATACTGAGGAAGTTCGTCCTGTCTCTTGAATATTGAGAATTTGTCGATTACGTGGGATGGAATCAGTTCTAGAATTGACTTATCAAGAGGCCTTTTTTGCAGCTCTCTGCGAGCAGGCTCCAGGCTCTTTAGTAGGGAGAACTTTTCAAGAACATCGTCTGAGGCTCCTAAAGCCACAGTTGCTGATGCAAAACGCAAAATCTTGTGAATTTCCGGATTTAAATCCCTGTATATGTATGAGGGTGCGAAGACTCCAACGAGCTCAGGTACTGAGCCCTTAGCTTCCTGAATAGTCTCGAGAGCCCATTGCACCATCTCGGGTGATGAGTAGTTCAGGAGAACGCCGTCAAAAGAAGAGGCTGTCCTGAGCAGCTTTGGTCCTTGAGCGCCAAGCCAGATCTTAGGTTCCAGCTTTCGCTTTCTGAGTGCTTTAGAGATTTCTTCTTTCGATGAGAGTAGAAGATTAGGTAAATCGTGTATGTTGTCCAGGTACACTCCAACTCTGCGTAGTTCTTCTCTGTCGCCTGGGCCTATGCAGAGGTCGAAGCGTGCTCCGTAGGATTCTATCAGAGTGGTTAGGGAACTCGCGATCTGCTGCGGCGTGTGCAGGAATGGGCTGATCAGGCCTAAGCCGATTCTGATATGGTTTGTTGCTGATGATACGGCTGATGTTACTACTGGGGCGTGTCTTTGACTGGGGCGATCTGAGATCCAGACATAGTCAAGGCCGCAACGTTCAGCTTGTTGACTCTTGGCTTGGACTTCGAGTGTGGTTTCGTTCACGTTGAGGGCAAGGCCAAATTTCATTAGGTGCTCCTCCAGGCTTGCGCCATTTTCTGGATGGCGTTCCTTGAGTCCCTTCCGAAGGGTGGCCCGAAGACTGCCTCGTCAACGCCGAGTTTGGAGTAGCCACGAAAAATGT
>Ga0315291_10008707_pt1 | contig 12450 bp, 18 predicted proteins | sample YL17G12_20_MG_FD_203070 | JGI IMG/M metagenome (GOLD analysis project Ga0315291, IMG submission 203070) | Sediment microbial communities from Yellowstone Lake, YNP, Wyoming, USA - YL17G12_20 | ecosystem: Environmental > Aquatic > Freshwater > Lake > Sediment | place: USA: Wyoming | collected... | reverse complement strand
CTTACCATTAAGGATATCTCCAGAATCTAAGGCTAACACACCAGCTTTCATAGCAGATTTCCAGACAGGATGGGCTATCCCATTGCGTCTTAGGAAATCTATGGTTGACTGTTCGTTACCAGCAGCTTCATCCTTCTTGGCTAGTAGTGCCAGCTTATCATCTATGACTTCCTTAACAGCCTTCTCCTTCCCCGGTGGGACAGCATAAAGTAACCCTTGGTCAGCTAAGGCTCCCACTTGGTTCTTGAAGACATCCTCAGCTTGCACCTTCTCTGCCTCTTTGATGGAAGTAGTCAGGATACTCGCATACTCATCAGAACTTATAGACTTATTCTCAAGTAGCTTCTGTGCATCAGGTTTATTGAAGTTACCTTTAGCTGCCTCTATCACCAGATTGGATTTAGCTTCAGCTACCACTAGGCCATGGTTCTCATTCCATGTCTTCTGTGTGAGGTTCATAATCTTGTTAGCTTCCATACCAGCTTTAGAAGTTCTATCCTTGAATTTAATACCATCGGAACCTTTGATATTAGCAATAGCAGTAACTGCTGCTATATCCCCCTCCTCAGCATACTTTTGACTGAGCGTAAGGAATACTTGGTCTTCTAAAACTGACTGAGGGACACCTAATTGTTTTGCAGTGGCCCCATAGCTACCTAAGTGGTCTTGAATTTCCTCAGGGGATGCACCGCTACTAAATAGGTATTGTATATCCTTATCTACTGAGCCTTTAAGATTATCAATAAACTCCACCTTCTTCAGTCTGCTTGCATCCACTGCATGTTGCTGCTGTAGGCTTTGAAGTCCCTGAAGGTATGTATCAGAGAACCCTGCTTTATAGAAGGTATCCCCCTGTTGTAGATTATCAGGGAATGTTTTAGAGAAGAATGCTTTAGCATCAATAGTTTTCTTCTCCTCATCTGTAAGTCCCTCATAGGCTGCCTGTCGTTCAGTTAAGATATCTTGAGCCTGTTTAGCACCAGCCAGCTTAGCATAACTTGCTTGGTATGCAGGACTGCTGTCAGTATATCTAGGGTCATTGAACCATGTCTGTGGGTCTATCTTGGGGTCAATAATATCAGCCTTAGCTTGTAGCTCCCCTCGCTTGCTTTCTACTTGTGCAGCATAGTCCATGCCTTTCTGTAAGGCTGGTTGTAGTAACCCTAAAGCTTCTGAAAGCTGTGCTGCCCCTGAAGTTCCGGTAATCTGATTAGCAAACCCCGGTGTTGTAAAGGTATCTGTAGGGGAAGCTTGGGGTGAGGCTATCTGTCTCTGTAAGTCTCCTACTTGTGTTCTTTCCCTACTCATTGTTACCCTCTAGGTGTTGTAGTTATTGGTTGTGTTGATAGATAATTTACACCTGTATTAGCTAGGCCAGCCCCTACTCCTGCTATAGTTCCTAAAGCATTAGGAGGTGTGAAGTTCTGGGATATCCTAACTCCACTATAGCGACTCTCTGCGGTAGCTTTGGCACTTGCAGCTTGTCTTGTTATCTGCTGCTGCGCTCTGGTTGCATCAGTCTTTATGGCTAGACCATTGGTTCCCTCTTGTCTATATAGGTCACCTATAAGGGCATCTACAGATAGACCAGAGACACCAGACTCACCTGCGGATACCCTAGCTGTCGCGCGTGCCTGAGCTGCCTGAATGCTATTCGCAGTAAGCTTATCGGTTGCTAATTGCTGCTGCTGTTGCCTTTGCTGTTCCAGTGCATCTATGTCATTAGTGTATGACTTTTGGGATTCAGCGGCTACTTGAGCCTTATAGTTTTGTTGGTCTTGGAGCTGCTGCTTCTGTTGCTTGTATGTTTGCTGTTGGGATGTGTATGATGCAACACCTTGCGTTACCGTACTCAGTACCATAACAGATGTTGCTATACTTAGGGGGTCACACATTCTTTTCTCTCCATTTTGAATTCTACGAAGGGAACTTTAAGATACCCATAATCGTCTATAGTTCTTGTTATAGAGAACCCCAGCCACTTAAGCCATCTAATGTGAGCTGTATTACTGGCTAGGGCAAAGTTGCGTAGCCTAGGGTAACGAAGAAGCATATCATGAACAAAAGGCTTAACAACACGCAAGAAGAAAGCCTTATGCTGTACGAGTTCCTCGGTTGCTAACATCCAGGGGTAAGCTTCAGAACCATCTTTAGCTACTGATATCCCACCTATGGCTATTGGCCTACCATCTTTAGTAATGCAGTAACTTTCTACATTATACTTAAACCCTTGCAATAGTGCATCTAAAGGTGTATCACCGGAAGCTGCTAGTATCTCGTAGTTATCAATAGCTCTCAATTTATCATAGATGCGGAACACATCGCATATGTCTGCTTTTCTTACTTCTAGTTTCATTAAACCCTCTTGGCTTTTAATATGTAGTCCCCCTCCCAATCTAATGAAAGTATGGAGAAAGGAAGATATGTGTCATTGATTAATTGAATGTCTACTTGGGTTGACTTTGAGCCTATCCCAAAGTTGAACTGTCCATCACTGATGTTTACCTGCCCGATTATAGCAGCACCTGAGCCGAGTATAAAACCATTGAAAGGATAGAGGTATGTGTCACGATAAGCAGGAGTAACCTCCATACGGAAGTATCCTGTATCATTAAACACCACTGTCCCTCGTTTAAGCTGGAGGACACCATTGGTAACTGCGGATACTCCATTTCCATCCTTAGCAGCTTGCCTTACGAACAGCTCTGATAGTGTATAGGTGGATGTATAGAATAACCCAATGAATACAGATTCATCTGAGAAGTCCCCGGTAGCTGTCAGGGTGGTGGATGTAGGGTTGCTTACGGTAATCTGTAGGCCTCCTTCAGTCCCCCATGCTCCCGTCTTGACTGCTTTAAAGTCCTCTGTGAGTGGGACTGTAGAAGTCCATGTAGTTATGTTAGTGCCAGCGTTATAGCTACCTATAAGCTCCTGACGGCGGTCTAAGGCCACCTGAAAGCTTAGGCTAGTATCCTTAGCACCTACCTGAAGGTTCATCTTCTCAAGATAAATACCATCAGCCCTTTTGATAAAGAAGTAGGCTTCTGAGTCTATGACCTCTACTGATAGCAAAGTGTCAGTTGAAGGGAACTCCCACTTATGCCATGCAGACTGAAGCTTATCTGTGCCTGCCCAGAAGAACTCATTAACATACACAAGGTTAGGGGTATCAGTTGATAGGAAGATTAGGATATCCCTAGAGGAACTCCCAGCTATCTTAAAGACATTCTTAGGGATATACGTAGGAATAGCTGAGGTGATATCAGCAGCGTCTTCGGTTACTGTATTTTCTTGAACATAATATTCACGAACTTTAGTAACATCCACGTTCTCCGAAGTGAAGTATACGTAACTACCAACATCAACCGGGCGAACCTTGGTGTCCATAGCGAATACTGTAGAGGGGTCAACCTTCATAGTCTTAGGTGTCAGGATGGAACCTGTGTCCACTATGAATTGTGTCTGGTCTGAATAGAGAAGTAATTGCTTATTAAAGGGAACTGCATGTTTCAATATAGAAACCTTTGAGCTATTCCCTGATACGTCTATCCTGTCAGAATCTAATACTGTAGTTGCCGTGGTAGGAAAGAAATTGAAGAATTCACCTGCCTCTGAAAGGATGATGTTCTCATCTGATAGGAACCCAAAACGATTGCGATATATAAAAACATCATTAATCTTAGCCCCCGTGAAAGATGGATAAGGTGCTGAAGAATCATCACCGATATTTCTGGGGTCATAGTCTATCCTGTCAAATGTGAAGTTGCCTGTACTAACTTTGGTTAAGCTGTAGGGCATTGTACTGTTATCCCATTTGGAAGCTATACCAGGTTTAATTGTTTCTACCCATGAACCAGTGCCGTCAGAACCAGCATCTGAGATAAAGTGTACATAGTAATTGTCAAAGCTATTAGACTCATCGCCTGTAATCTCCACTGTAAAGTTATTTTTAGCTAATAAAGGTAAATCTGAGATACTTGAAGTTTTCCCTTTGATACCAATGGATGCTTGGTTGCCATAGGAATCCTCTACGCGGAAGGTAAAGTCACCTCCAGCTCCTAAACTTCTCTCCATGTCAATTACAGACCCACGGCGGGTTACTGTAAAAGCGGGAATGCTTATGAGGAGTTGGGTTACTAGTTCTTGTGCTATTTCATCAGAGGATGGTGTATCTGTATTTGTTGTAGTGGATACTGAACCTACCACAGTTGTCGTGGAGCCAGCTTCAGGTGTCGTATAGGTCGCCTTAACTACACCTCCAATATAGATAGTGTATGTAGTGGCTGGCCTACCCTGCTTGATATAACACAATGCTTCATACCTAGCTGCATTATAAATTGTAGCATCTTTAGCAACAACGGTATCTTTATTACAGATGAACGTAGTGTCTGCTATGGTAGCTGAAGCATACCCTGAAGTAACCGCACGTGTACCTGTGAGGTATGAAGGCTTACGAAGGTAGTCTGTTCCATTAGGGGATGTGATAGTCTGTGCTGCCCCCTCAAGGTCATATAGGCCAATAGGGTCTACACCATTAGCCCTTAAGGCTAGAATGTACTTTTCACCTGCATCCCTATTAATCACATTGGTATAGACTTCATCCCAAGTATTACTGGATATCTTCCCAATATGCCGTGTTGGCGGTCGCTTTTGTAGGCCGAATACGACTGAAGAAACACAGTTTACTTGTTCCTCCCCTTGAGTTGGTCTGCGGACTGATGGGGGTTGTTGTGATATTCCATTTATTAGGCTTGGAAGGGAGCCTGTTACATACGTCATTACTTAATCCCCCTGTAACGTGAGGTATAGGAACCTGCTGTGTATGAGAGCATACTGTAGTCTCCTGTATCACCTTCAGATTCCTTAAGAATTGATAAGGCATCGAGTTCGTCTTGTGCTGAATAAGCATGTGTATCATTATCTCCTAACCACCTATCCTGAAACTTCTTTGCTGCGCGTATTGTAATGTAACGTCGTGCTGCTTCAGGGATATCTTCAAAGTCCAAGTAAACGATAATCTCTACTTTAACTGACTTGGTGAAGATGAATGAGTGTGTTGTTTTATTATATAAGAAACCACCACGAGAGGTAACATCAGTGACCTCATCAGTCCCCCATGTGTCAACCCTAAGTGTGTTTGAGGGAATTGGAATTTTACTATCAGAATCCAAAGATAGCTCAAAGTTATCTTCGGTATTGAATTGCCAGCCTAGTGTTTGTACTTCCCGGTTAATCTCATCAAGGAGAGCGATAGCATTTACAGCATCAAGCAGGCCGGGTGATACTAAGGTTGAGATAGGAGCCTCACCAATAGTAGCAAGCATGGTGTTGACTGCTTGAAGCTTCGTGCTCGGAGTTAGTGTAGTCATAGTATGAGGCCCCTATTATTATTAATATTATACAACTGCCGGACTACCAAACCAGCTATACGCTCTAGGCAAACCTAGGTCATCATCGGTAGCTATCTGCTTAAGCAATGTTTGGAAGTGAGGTTCACTTACGATAGTCACGGGTCTCCCTGCGCTGTCCGTAAAGCTCACTGAACCATCACCATTAATAGAGATAGCCTTACTGCCCATCTGCCCTGTAAGTGTTACAGTACCACCAGATAGCGTAGAGCTGCCTGAAGTGGCTGCTGTAACACCATTAATCTGCCCGGTCTGTGTGGCAAAGGAGAAAGAGAACTGAACCTGATTACCAGCAAAGCCTGTAGTATCATAAGTTATTGTAAGGGTAGTTGTAGAGGTCTTGGAGTAAGTAGCAGATGATACAGTACCTAGCGCCGAAGCATTCAGGACAGTTACAAGTTCATCTAGAGTCAAGCTCAAGCTGCCTTTAATCTGCACTGAAGTTGTTGTAGAAGAACCTGCAATGAATGTGAATTTCTGTCCACCTACTGTAATAGTATCATTAGCGGAAGGCTGTCCGGTGAATAGGAGTGTACCTGTAGCTGCCGCGTTTGCTACCACAGATGAGCAAGCTACAAGAACAATGTCTTTAAGACTCATTATGTTTTTTCCTTATAGGAGTTTAGGGGAGCCTAAAGTAAGCTCTAAGCTCCCCAAAGTTGGCTTAAGAAGTCTTCAGTTCAATAGCGCATTCTGGACGAAGAATACCATGACCAATAGCATATTTAGCTACAATCAAGGTAGCCTGACGGCTTGCGCTGTACTCCATATCAATACCCATATCCAGCAACTTCACAGTACCTACAGCTTGCTTCTGGTGTACAGTACCAACTGTAGTGGAGAAGTTAGCACGGTATGCAGAAGGGATAGCAGTATTAGAGCTATCGTCAGCCTGTGGCACGTTGTTAGTCTTGTAGATAGAGATACCTGCAATTTCAGGAATAACACCCTTAGAGTAGCTACCCGCACCACCCCAGTTAGTATTCAGGAGGTCAGGTGTCTGTGTCAGGAGGTAGTATTGTGCAGGTTTAAGGAAGACGTATCTTTCAGAAGCTGTTACGTTCTTCTCATCCAGTTTCTGAGCTGCTGCATAGATACCAGAAGCCAGCGTAGCCCCAGAAGTAGAGTAGCTAGCATTAGTCAGTACGGAACCACCATCACCATCAGTCACGGTAGCGGATGCACGAGCTGCTAGGATAATATTACGCTGAACGTTCTTATCCAATGCCAAGGCAAGGGCCTCACCGCACTGTTTGGAATATTCACTACGAACATCAAACTGAGATTTAGCCTCATCGATATTAGCGATAGAGACAGAGGACTGAAGCAGGTCATCAATTACGATAACGCGTTCATTGTGGTAAAATAGATTACCAGTAATTTCTGCACCCGGTGTGTGGTATGCAGCAGTATTCTTACCCATTACAGGGAAAGAAGCACTCTTCATTAATATTTCAATGGGTTAGCTTTATGTTCCCATTGGTGGTCATTAAGGCCACCTCCTAGTTTCCTAAGAGATTAGACTATATCTTTCACTGTGTTAATCTCAAGGTAACTTATAGCACGCTGTAGTGAACTTACGTTGTCTTTAAACAACCCTAAGCCTACGTTGCAGTTAGTGCAGAGTAGGCCTCTAATACGCCCTGAAGCGTGGCAGTGGTCTACAGAAAAGTTAGTGTATCTTGAGATTAATCTATAATCCTCTATGTAAATCTTACAGATAGCACAGCTATAATTCTGTGATATCAAAATATTCTCAAATTGTTCTTGATTTAGATTAAATGTTTTGTATACTCTGTTTGAGCTACTACATAATCTACAGGATGATTGATACCCTATTGGTCTATTATGACGTTTACTAAAGTCACTAAAGGGTTTCTGTTTTTTGCATTGAGAACATTGTTTCATAGGAGTCTGCTTATAGATGTTTACAGTTACCCCCCGTTTCCCTTGGGCTTCCAAGGTACTCCCTTTCGGGATAGTCGTTGAACCTTACTCATAACTGAGTCTTGGCTGCTGATTGTCTGCGTCATTACACGGTAAGAGGTTCCAGCAATTAAAGGGGTTTTATAACAGCCAAAGTTAACCGTTAGTAATATTTCGTACGATATGCTTATCCATACTAATGTTATTAGCATTGAAAGCTGTCAACACTTCTCCTAGAAAGAGTTTCAAGAAGATTGCGTTAACGTCACCAGATTGATTAACTTGACCAATTCTGTCTGGGGTATAGTCTGCCATTGTTTTATTTCCTTTGGTATTTTCTTATGAGTTATGATATAATGATTTATTATCTCACAAGACACTATTCACATAGATTATCCTTGAAGCCTACTCACCGCAGCTTTGGGCTTTTCAGGGTCTAATTCAATTGTCTATGTGTGTACTAGATTCTTGACCGCGATAGCCTATCAGCAATTGATTGACGATAAGCAGGGTCAACTTGGTATTTAGTTCTGCCTAGAGAATCTTTCTCAGACATCGCTAGAGTTACCTCATAGTAGCTTTGGAATGCCCCAGCATTTGCAGAAGCAGCTCCATTGTTACCGTGAAGTAAGTTAGGGGTCTTACCGTTGGTAGCTGTATATTGGGCGTAAAGTCCTTGCACGGCTAATTTGGCTGTGTTAGTATTTCCTGACTGTACCGCATCATTATAAGCTGCTTTAGCTTCTTCTGATACACCTGTTACAGCCCATGCGAGCATCGCCTTATAGTTATCTGCACCACCAATAGTACCGTAGATTTCCTGTTGGGATTTCTCTGCTAGAGCTGTCTGTCCTGCTATGTAAGCATCAACTACATCTTTAGGGATACCTTTGGATTCTAGTGTTCTATAGGTGTCTTCAGATAAACTACCGGAAGTCTGGTACTCTTCACCTAATTTAGTGAAGTCTAGACCTACAGCCTCTACAGTTTCCTTAGCTGCTGTTTGGTCAGCGGTGGGTGCATCAGGAATCTTAGTAACATCTGTAGTTGGCTGTGGGTCTGTGGAGGGGGGATTGGAAGGGGGCAGGGAGGAGCTAGAGCCTAGCTTAGTTTCAAGTTCCCTATAGGCGTTTGCCATATCTTCGGGTGACTTGAATTTCTCAGGTAGCCATGCTGGCCTTGAGGAGTCAGTTGGTTCGACTGGGGTAGTCTGGGGGGATTGTCCTGTAGCTAAGGAAGCCGTGACAGCTTCTGGTGTGGTGCTATTAATTGAGATTGTATCACCCATCTTAAAAATCCTCCACAATTGTGCCATCAGGAAGCTCTGTTCGTGACTTAGCCATACGCACAGGGTAGTTACTGATTACACTAGGTTTACTATCTTCACTTACTGTTTCATCAACTGGTGCTTTAACCTTTGATGTGGGTGTAGGGGGTTGAAGTTTCATACTTTCCTATTATTGAGTTGGTTGTTGTTGCTGCGCTTGTGCTGCCATCTTCCCTACTGCATTCACTGCATTGGGGCCTAGCTGCTGCATCATAGCCATTTGTTGCTGCTGTTGTTGTTCTTGAGCCACCACTTCAGGAGGCTTAACTAATCCTTTGGTATCTATACCGGAACTTACAGCTAACCGAGTGATAGCTTCAGATACTTCGATATAGGTCTTCATAACATCAGAGCCTAGTACAGCCGTAAGAGTCTGGAGGAAAGATACTAAAGCCTCTCTATCATAACCACGGCCTAGAGCATCCAAACCCGTAACTATCATTGGCTTAACGATATTCTTAGGGAGCTTAGGGAGCTTCCCTTTACGTGTAAGGTTAGCCATGATTACACGAACCATAGGGAGCTGTAGCTCTTGACTAAGGACTGAATAGATACCACCTAAGGATTCTTCAAGCTCCTTTGCAAGCAGTCTAATCTCTTCTGCGGTTACCCTTTCAGCTTGCCTTTGGACAGCTGAGGTGAGCATGAAGGCTGCTGAAAGTCTTTCTGTAATCCTGTCTGCTGTCTCCTGTGCGGTACGGAAGTCATAGAACTTTTGAGCCTGTAGTACTGTAACGTCAGCCGCATCCCCTTGGACTACTGCGGCGTTCTTAGCGGAAGCTATAGTCTTTATTTTAGTCTGTCCACCTGGCTTAACAAGAAACAGAATTTTAGCTGCTGCTGCTGCACCTTCGACAATGGCCTGAGATAATCCTTCAAGGGAGTATAGGTCTCCTAGGTATTCCTCTACGAAACCCCTACCATAATCTTCATTGTCTATTTTGGTGAAGCGAATAGGTATCCAAGGACAATTATCCAATGGGTACGTGCCTTCTGAATCAGGAACAACAATTCCTTCCAGCTCCTGCTTAACTTCCCACATGCCGTCACAGCGTTCTATGTGTGTGTAGAGTTCGAGTGCTTTACCACCCGGCTCACAGTCTTCTTTAGACTTACTTAATAGAGCTTGAAGTTCTGGGGTGAGGGTATGGTTAGATAAGGATTCCAAGGTTATAATCTCTAAGACATTACCACTTGGGTCACGCTTGACTACATACTTTGATAGGGGGAATACACAGCCCCCTGAGCCATCTGGGGGGAGGTATAAGAGGGAGTTTCCAGTAACTATAAGATGCTTTAAGCACTCGAAGAGGTCAACTCTAAGGGAGGATGTTTCTATACTGTTTACTGTGTCACGCTCTATGCTAGCTAAAGCATTCTCTATCTGTGTTTTGGCTTTTGGATCTGCGGATAGTTCAGTGATTGTGAACTCATCTATTTGCAGTTTGAAGAAGGGATTGTTTGGGGGGAGGAGTGCTAGGAGAAGCTTGGATGCTAGGGTATTAACTCCTCTAGCTCCAATACTTTGGAAGGGTGTAGGTAATATTGAATTCGCTGTGTGTCCTTTGCGGGGGAATAGGGCTGGTATAGTCAACAAGGAAGCTTCTTCAGCTCTCTTCTCGTAGGGGTCTCTATCTGTGAGAAACTTGCTATACCTACCCTTCACTGTGTCATTACAATGTTGGTCTGTGGTCATATTAAATTACATGCTATGCTGTGGGAATGTTAATACCAGACGAACCGGGGGAAGCTATGGCTAGGTCTGTTCTAAACCTGCGTCTGCTTTGATTGTTCACTACCCCCGGCCTGTTACCTGCGCTGGAGTCAGCTATCACAGGAGCTTTAGGTGCAATCATATCAGGTAGGACTGACTGAGGAGCTGCTGTGATAACTGTGGATGGACTAGGAGTGATTGTGGGTGTCTTTGGTGCGCCTATGCACATTATCGTTTATCCTATTCAAAGGGTTTCATTCCTCACCCTCCTCATCACCTAAGAATTCCTTGATTAATTGCCTCACTTCATTGATAGCTAAATGCCTACCTATCTTAATCTGGATAGCATTAGCATCGTCTAATCGTGATGGTAAGAAGTGTTTATCAGGGTATGATATCTTAAGGATATTTAAGAAGCTTCTAAGGTCGGGAATGTTAATTAATTCTACTGAAAGATTTGGGGACATTGCTTATTCCTATCCTCTACCTAGTTTATTTTGTGTAATAGGTGCTAAGGTATCTTTAGGGAGTGCATAGCCAACTAAAGTCAACGCAAACTCCACTATAAGATACCTATCCTGTTCCTCGTAAGGTGCTCTTTCTTTGAAGGAAATTGCATGTCTAGCATGAGTATAGTCCTTATATAAAGTAGTACCAGTATATTCTCCAGTATCTTTATCAAATATTCTAAATACATTCATTCTATAGCCCTCCCTACACTAACTGCACGTAATGCTGAGATGAACTCCTCTAATCTGTCTTTAGCAATGTACACATTCCCCGTCTCACGGACAGAATCCACATAAAGAGAATTTCCTGTAAAGGATTTTCTAATTACAAGATTATCATAATCATCCTGAGCTACGATAGCACCTGATACTACTTGTGGTTTATACTCGTAAGTTACATTACTCTGCATCGTCATAATACTCTTCCTCACTCATCAATCCTAATTTAAACATAACTTCCTCACAGAAACATTTAGTCACCTGAAACACATCTTCAGGGTCAGTAAAGGCTACCAAAGGGTACGTGAGGATATCAAAGATTAACGCTAAGATAAACGCAGGGAGTACTAGGAGGTACTCAAAGAAGGTCATAGTATTTTTAGGTGTCATTAGGTTATACTCCTCTTTCTTTAATTTCTTTTAGTGCTGTTATAAAATCATTTAGAAGGTCAACATGAAGAATTATGAAATCTTCATCTTGCCAAAGGGTAATAGTTGGGGTATTTAACACATTAACCTTCCTCACCTTAATTGAACTGATACACTTCCCTGATACACGAAGCAGGCCTTTAGGAACTTTAATAGACTCCAGCTGGCCATCTTTCTCTTTAAACTTCAATCCCATTTCTTATACTCCTAATTAACGTTACATTGCGCCACTAATGGGCCACACAATTCCAACCACTTATTAGCCCATGCCTTCCAGCACTCTACGGCATTCTTTCCGGTTGCCTTATACTGGTATAATGTACCATCTTTTGTATACGTAAAGATAGCATAGCACTTCTTACCTACCTTAGAGACAACTACAGATGTGTAGAAGTTACTATCGTCACCTCCCGCATCTTTAATTAAATCTGTAATATGCTTAACTTCCTTACTCACCATCACTGGTAAGCTGCGGTCAACTGTAGTCATTCTAATCTCCTTTAGTTTACTTCAATGCCTTCCCAAGCTGCCTTAGCTGCATCTAGGGCGGCTTTAAGGTCTTCTATCTCACTATACAGGATGAAGACTGTATTGCCTATCTTACAGACCCTCTCGTCTACTGGGCGTACTGTGTGCATACCAGTAGTTTCTATTTTGTTATCATGAATTTCTATGGGCATACTATTCCCTATCTCTTTGCTAAATGTTTAAACCACGCCATAGCAGCATGTTGTATAATCAAAGGGTAAATTATATGAAACCCTGTGCCAGCTTCAAGGCCACTTTCGTTAATTAAAGTTTCACCTTTGTATCTCTCTGGAATATCCTTGAAGTTGTCTTTAAGGACACCACAAAGCTTATCAAAGCTACTATCATCCATGATGCTTAAATCTTTCTGGTAGTAGAGGTAGTTGGCCA
>Ga0315291_10008704_pt1 | contig 12451 bp, 14 predicted proteins | sample YL17G12_20_MG_FD_203070 | JGI IMG/M metagenome (GOLD analysis project Ga0315291, IMG submission 203070) | Sediment microbial communities from Yellowstone Lake, YNP, Wyoming, USA - YL17G12_20 | ecosystem: Environmental > Aquatic > Freshwater > Lake > Sediment | place: USA: Wyoming | collected... | reverse complement strand
CGCAGGCCGCGGGGTTGTTGGAATCTTGCGCCCCTTGCACCAGGCCGGATCGGGTGGGGACCGGGTCAGAGCATGGAAACTCGGCCCTTGCCGCAAAACTCGCGAATAGAATAAGGCCCATAGATCCGGTCAGCAAGATTTTTTTAATCATCAGAACTTTCTCCTTAGTGGAAGGGTGAGGTTTTCCTCAAATGAGAATGCTTATAGCAGGAAGCCGGAGAAATGGCAATCGCGGGCAAAAGGTTCGATCCCTTGCCTTTTAGGAAATTATTCTTATCCTTTAAGCCAGAGGAGGAAGAAGGATGAAGAACCCAAGTCTGAATTCGTTTTTGGTGGGCATGATGTTTCTAAGCTTGAGTCCCTTTGCCTTGGGAGCAGAGTCTTTGCAGGCAGAACTGAAAGTGGTGCCGCACGTTGACCTGCGCCGCTACCTGGGCACCTGGTATTCGATTGCCAGCATCCCGCAAGTGTTTGACCGCAAGTGCGTGGGCGGAACGACGGCGACCTATACTTTGAACGAAGACGGGACGGTCGCGGTCCGCAACGCGTGTTACTTGAGCGATGGCAGTCTTACCCAGGCCAAGGGAGTGGCGTGGGTCGCGGACCCCAAGACCAACGCCAAGCTCAAAGTGACGTTTATCCCTTTTTTGCGGCTTAATTTTCTGGCCGGGGATTATTGGATTATTGATTTAGGCCCGGATTATGAATACGCGGTCGTGGGCCATCCGTCCCGGAAATACGGCTGGATTCTGAGTCGGACGCCGGAGCTGCCGGAGGACGTGCTCCCGGGCATCATCCCAAGACTTGAGGCCCAGGGCTACGATTTCTCGCAATTCCAAATGGTCAACCAGAAAGATTACCCGCCCCAGCGTTAGTGCGAGTGATCGGCCGCGCGTTTACAGCCCGAGCTCGCTCCGCTTGACCTTGATCCCCAGCTCGGACGAGCGGTAAGCCGCCTTGGTCCAGACCACCGCGGCGCGCGCATCCTCGGCCGTGGCCGCCCAGGGGCCTTCGAACTTCCGCTGGAGCGTCTCCTGTCCGGTCAGACGATCAAGGAAATGGCGCATCTGCCGGAAGTAAAGGGACTGCCGCTTGCCCCAGGGCGAGACCGCCGGCGTCCAGAGATCGAGCGGGATGTTGGCCAGGCCGTAGCGCCAGACCTTCATCGGCTTGAGCTTGTATTCCTGCTCGCATTCGAACTTGACTTTAACCCCTTCTGCATAAAGGTATCCGATTTCAAAACCCGTGGGCCGCCCGATCACCTGGTTGCTCTTTTCCAGCACCACCAGGCAGCCGGTGGACAGCCGCAGCGTGGCCGCGGCCTGGTCCTCGAAGAGCCGGCTCTGGACCAGGTTGTTGGTCTCGGCCGAGATGCTCTCGATCTCGCCCAGGAGGAACCGGGCCAGGTCCAGGTAATGCGGGCCGTGGTCGAAAAAGTCGCCGCCGCCGGCGCGGGGATCGAGCATGCGCCAGGCTCCCCACTCCTTGAGCAGGTCCCGGCCCAACCATTGCTTGGATTTGTCCAGGAACCATTTGGCCGGGTTCCTGGTGAAGTCCGGGATGTAGTAATGCCAATACACGCTCATCTGGTGCGGCGGGGGCAGCTTGCCTGAAACCAGCCATTCCTTGATCCGCTGGAATCCGACCTCAAAGCGCTTGGAATGGCCCACCTGCAAGAGCACGCCGTGCCGGTCTCGCGCGGCCAGGATGCGGTCGCAATCCTCGATGGCGCCGGCCAGCGGCTTCTCGCACAAAATCGCCAAACCCTTCTTAGCCGCGTCCTCCACGTGCTCCGCGTGCAGCCAGGGCGGAGTGGCGATCACCACCGCATCCAGGTCCTCTTTTTCCAGCATCTCCCGGTGATCGCGGTAACTCACGCAGACCGGGTGCTGTTTGGCAAAACGCTCGCGGTTTTGATCGTCGGGGTCGGCGCAAGCGGCCACCACCGCGCGGCGATCCCCCTTCACCGCCGGACCGTGCCCCGCCCGGGACACCATCCCGCAGCCGATGAACCCCAGCCGCACCGGCCGGCGCAGCACCGGAAGATTACTCGACCTCTCTCTCATCTTTGGCGGCACGGACATTCTTGTCCGTGCGCTTGGAATTGCTACATCTGCTCCAGGGGCTTGATGCCCAACAAGGCCAGTCCGTTGTGTAAAACTTGGCGGACCGCATCTACCAGCATGAGCCGGGCCACTTCCTGCAATTGTTTTTTTCTAATCAATTGCTCGGTCGTTACAAGGGGAGCATCAATCTTAAGATCCTGTCCTGTAACTTGTCTGTAAAATGATTTAAATTGCTCATCAAAAATAAGTATCACTCTATTGGTATTATAAAAAGCATTAAAATTCTTTGTAATTGAAAAGAGGTTGTCGGCGATATAAGATGGCTCATTTTCTGCACCCGCTTTTTCCACCGCCTCCGGGAATCTGCTCAAAGCTTTCAGAAGCTCAAGAGTCTCGGGCTCGGCCAGAAGCGAGTAGTCCGCTTTTTCCGGCACCGGCCTTCCGCTCTTGCGCAGGATGCCGCAGATGCGGGCGTGGGTATATTGCAGGTAAGGGCCGGTCTCGCCGTCGAAGTTGAGCGCCTGGTCCCAGTCAAAGACCACGTCCCGCTCGCGCCGGTTCTTCAGGTCCTGGGCGATGAGCGCGCCGATGCCGATGGCCTCGGCCAGCTCCTCGGTCGCCGAGGCGGGATCGAGCTTCCCGGCCTTCACGTTTTCCGCGATCTTCTCTCGCGCCCGGGCCGCGGCCTCATCCAGCACGTCCTCCAAAAACACCGCGGTGCCCTGGCGCGTGCTCATGCCTTGCACGTGGCCGAACTTGACGTGGACCAGGTTCTGCGCCCAATCGCAGCCCATCTTTTCCAGCACCCGGATCAACTGGCGGAAGTGAAGCTCTTGCGGCGTGCCCACCACGTAGAGGATCCGGGCCGGGTGATATCTCTCCCAGCGAAAAATCGCCGCGGCCAGGTCGCGCGTGGCATAGAGCGTGGCCCCGTCCGATTTGCGCAGCAGCAGCGGCGGCATCTTTTCTTCTTCCAGCCGCACCAGCTCGGCGCCGTCTTCGCCTTTTTCCATGAGGCCGGCTTTTTCCACCCTGGTTATAGCGTCTTCCATCTTGTCGTTGTAGAAGCTCTCGCCCATGTAGTGGTCGAAGCGGATGCCCAGGCGCTGGTAAATGCGCTGGAACTCGCCCAGGCTCAGCTCGCGGAACTTTTGCCAGAGCGCGGTCGCTTCCGGGTCGCCGGCCTCCAGGCGGCGGAACCATTGCCGGGCCTGCTCGCGCGCCGCCTCCTCCGCCTCGGCCCGGCGGTTGAACTCGGTGTAGAGCTTGAGCGAGTAGCGGATCGGGTGCTCTTCTAGCTCCGCCTCGTCCGGGCTTTCCGAGTAAGCAGCCATGACCATGCCGAACTGGGTGCCCCAGTCCCCGAGGTGGTTGATGCCGACGGGCCTAAACCCTAGTGCCGCGTAAATCCTGCAGAGGGTGGCGCCGATCACGGTCGAGCGCAGGTGGCCGATGTGGAAGGGCTTGGCGATGTTGGGGGAGGAGTAGTCAATCACAACGGTTTGGCCCTGGCCCTCCTCCGAGCCGCCGAAATGGTCGGTCTGAGCGCGGATGTCGGTCAGGGTCTCGCGCGCAAGCGCGGTTTCGTCGAAGAAGAAGTTAAGGTAAGGCCCTTTGGCGGCGATTTGCTTGAAGCTGGCGCCCGCCTCGGCTTTGAGCTTGCCGGCCAGGTCAGCGGCGATCTTGGCCGGGTTTTGCTTGAGCTTCTTGGAAAGCGTGAAGCACGGAAAAGCCAGGTCGCCCATCTCCGGCTGGGGCGGCGCTTCCAAAAGCGAAAGCACCTCGGCGGGTTCAATCCTGCCGCCGGCGGCTTCTGCAATCCGCCGGGCCAGCTCTTGCTTGAACTTCTTCATCGCGTGCATAGAATACCTGACCTTGAATTATCTTGCAATCCTTGATCGTTCGGCTTTATAATTTTACAGATGAGTGCCACCGATAAAATCCTGTTCGAGATTGTTGCGCGCATTCGTAAGTCTTTGAATCCGGAGCGTGTCATCCTATTCGGCAGTCGAGCGCGGGGCAGCGCGCAACCGGAGAGTGATTTTGACCTGCTCGTGATCAAGGAATCGGACCAGCCCCGGTATCAGCGCTCCGCCCCTCTCTACACCGCCTTGGCCGACCTGCCGGTTGAAGTGGAAATCATGGTCTATACTCCTGCGGAAGTGAGAGAATGGAGTAACGTTCCCCAAGCCTTTGTGACTACTGCGGTCCGAGAAGGCAAAGTCCTTTATGAAAAATAGGCTTGACCTCGTTCGGGGCTGGCTCCGCAAGGCCGAAAGCGGTCGGATCGCCCTTAATGCTTCCCTGGAAGCCGGGGCCTTGGATGCCGCCTGCTTTCATGCCCAACAGGCAGCGGAGAAATATCTCAAGGCTTTCTTGACCCATGCCGGCCAGGACTTTCCTCCCACGCACAATTTATCGAAGTTGGTGGAACTCGCTGCTGGCCTCGACCCTACCTTCCGATCCCTCCTTTCCATCGTTGAGCCTTTGACTCCCTATGCGGTTCAACTGCGATATGACCACGAGTTTTGGCCCAGCCGGGAAGTCGCGGAAGAAGCGAAATCCCTAGCCGAAAAAGTTCGAGATTTCATCTTGAAGAAATTGCCGCAGGAATTTTTTGAGAAGCTTCCTTAATGCCTACCCCGACTTCTAAAGATCTGCCGCCGCCGATTGAGACGCGGGTCACCAGGCTCTTCGGGCTCAAGTATCCGATCATCCAGGCCGGCATGGTCTGGACCAGCGGGGCCAACCTGGCGATTGCTTCCGCCAATGCCGGCATCCTCGGACTGGTCGGCGCCGGCTCGATGACGCCGGAGTTACTCCGCGACCAGATTCAGAAGACCCGGGAGCGGGCGCGCGGCGCCTGGGGCGTGAACCTGCCCGTGTTTTACCGCCACGCCGAGGAGATGGCGAAGGTCATCATCGAAGAGAAGGCGCCGGTGGTATTCACCAGCGGCGGCTCGCCCAAGAAATTCACCCCGGCTTTCAAAGAGGCGGGCGCGCGGGTGGCGCATGTTACGCCCAACCCTTCGCTGGCGCTCAAGTGCGAGGGGGCGGGCGTGGACGCGGTGGTGGTCGAGGGCTTCGAGGCCGGCGGCCACGACGGCCGGGACGAGCTGACCACCCTGGTGCTGGTGCCGCAGGCGCGGGACCTGGTCCAGATCCCGCTGATCGCCGCGGGCGGGATCGCCACCGGCCGGCAGATGGCCGCGGCGTTCGCCCTGGGCGCTGAGGCGGTGCAGGTGGGGTCGCGGTTCGCGGCCAGCGCGGAAGCGACCTGCCACGAAAACTTCAAACAGGCGGTCGTGAAAGCGGGCGAAGCGGACACCTTTTTAACCTTGAAGAAGATGATGCCGGTGCGGATCCTGAAGAATCCTTTCTTCCAGAAGGTGCAGGCGGCCGAGGACCGGGGCGCGAGCGTGGAGGAGTTATCGGGGCTGTTGGGCCGCGGCCGCGGCCGGCGCGGGATGATGGAGGGGGACGTGGAAGAAGGCGAGCTGGAGATCGGACAGGTCGCGGGCATGATCCATGAAATCCTGCCGGTGGCGGAAATTGTCCGCCGGATGGTCAATGAATTTCTCGCAACCCTCTCCGCTCTGGCTCCGCTGGCACCCGCCCGCCCTTAATCCCTTTATGCGATAATGAAAACTAAAAACTAAAGACCTGACCCCTTCAGGCGGTTCAGCCTTTGCCTGGCTGCGTCATATTGGGGGTTGAGTTCAAGGGAGAGCTGGTAATGGAGCTTAGCCTGGGTGTAGTTATGCGCCTGGCGGTCGAGGTCGCCGAGCAGGAGGTGGGCGTAGGAAGAGAAAACGGCGTCGGGTTGAGTCGCGAGAAAGGCCCGCAGAAATTCTTCCGCCGCCTGGCGGTGCTCGGCCGGGTTGGCCGCTCCTTCCATTGGCGCCCAGTAGGCATGGGCCCAGCCCAGGTAATAGAGGAGTTTCGGGTTCTGAGGCACAGTGGCGCGCAGGTCTTGAAAGATGGCCGCGGCCTCCGGGTAGCGGCCGTTGTGGAGCAAAGCGCGACCGTGCTCAATGGCGATGAGGGGGCTTTCGGAAAACTGGCGATGCAGTTCGCTGGAATCGGGCAGGGCCCTTTCCGGCTGATATCCCCGGCCGAGCACGAAGACCAGCGCCAGCTTGGCTATCGGGCCGGTGTAGATCCCGGCCTGGGCGCGGCGGAGCTCGGCCAGGCCCTGGACGATGTCGTCCGCGTAGAAAGGCAGCCAGGAAAGGGTTTGGGCCAGATAGCCGCGGTAATAATGGAAGATGCCCCAGGCGAGCTGGTCGTCGGCCGGCCCCGGCTCCAGGTCATGGCCGCGGGAAATGTAATAGAGCCCGACCATGCCCAGCCGGAAGGCCTCGAAGTAATCGTCGCGGAGAGAGACGTGGAGGCCCATGCTGCCGTAAGCCCCGCCCAGGAAGAGGAAGTCCTCGAAGACGAGTTGGCGCTGCTTGCCGATGGCGTTCGCGACCGCCAGGAGGTGGTCGAACTCGGCTTGGACTTCTTTTTCTCGGTTGAAACTGTCCTGCTCGAACATTTGCGCGTGCCAGCTCAGCAGCCGGCCGAGCGAGGGGGCCAAGAGATCGGGATGAGCCTTTTCCAGGGCATCGCAGCGGGCGCGGGCCTTAAGGTAATCCCCGGCGAGAAGGGTGTCGCGGATCTTGATGATTTGCGAATAAACCTGAGGGGGGCGATAGGGGTTTTGAGCGGCGGCGCCGCGGGTAAGGCCGCTGCTTCCGGTCAGGAGAAGAAAACCAACCGGGACCCACCAGTGAAAAGACCCTCTCGGCGGACGAGATCGTGAATTGAAAAACATTTGCATGGCTTCTGAAAAAATGATACACTTTAGTTGAAAAAACGGGAAGAGCCCGTCTCTCGAGAATGAAACCCCGAATCCAGTGGCGGAGTTGGATAGTGGCGGTCAGCTTCCTGGTGGGGATGACCGGGGCCTGTCATCGGTCTTCCGAACCCAAGCTGGACCCGCTGCAGGAAAAGGCGCAGGAGCACTACCTGGCCGGCCGGCGGCTGTTTTTGAGCTGTTACCCCGGCAACTATCCGGCGGCGGCGCGCGAGTTTGAGCAGGCGCTGGCCCTCTGGAGCGACTACCCGGAAGCGCTGGCTGGCCTGGCCGAGACCTTCTCGATGTGGCGGGGTTTTTCGCTGAGCGAGAGTGAATTCGACCAGGCCTACAAGTTCGCCCAGCGGTCGCAGCGGCTGGATCCCCAGTTGGCCGCGGGCTATCGGGCCCTGGCGGATTTGCTGCGCCACCGCCGCGACCTCGAGGGCGCGCTCAGCCAGATTGATACCGCGATCCAGTTGGATCCGCTGGATGCCGAGAGCTATTATGTCAAAGGCTCGATCCTGATCTCGACCAATCTGGAGCAAGCCCGCGACAACCTGCTTCGCGCCATGAGCCTCAACCCGGAGCTGGCCAAGACTTATTTCAATCTGGGCACGGTCTTCCAGCAGTTGAAAAAATATGATAACGCGGAGAAGAGCCTGCTCCGCTACCAGAGCATGGTCCCGGACGACGTGGCCGGCTATACCTCTTTGGGTATTCTTTACGCCGAGATGGGACGGAAGCAGGATGCGCAGACCCAGTTTCAAAAGGTGGTCACCAAGGCCGGGGACCAGGCCTGGGAAAAGCCCTGGAAATACATGGCCTACTTAAAGCTGGGCGAGCTGGCTTGGGAGAATGATCACGACACCCATCGCGCCCTGACCTACTTGGACAAGGCGCTGCAAATCAACCCGGAAAGCGCCGACGCCTATTACACCCGCGGCTTGATTTTTTTGCGCAAAGGAGATAAAAGAAAGGCCCGGGAAGCCCTGGAAAAAGCGATCCTGCTGAAACCGGACTTTCCGGATGCCCAGGCAGCTTTAGCCAAGACGCGTTGAAACCTGGAGACTGGTAGCGGAGATGATTGATTCAGCCGTCCTTGTCTTGAATCGCTCTTACCTGCCCATTCACGTGACCACGGTGCGGAGGGCCTTTACCCTGCTCTACCAGGGGGTGGCCAAGGCGGTCAATGAGCAATACCAGACCTTTAACTTCAACGACTGGGCCGAGCTCCGGCCCCATGCGGCCGAGGATTGCATCGGGGTGGTGGGGGGAGCGATCAAGATTCCCCGGGTGATCCTGCTCGTGGCTTACGACCGCCTGCCCAAGCGGCACGTCCGCTTCTCCCGCTATAACATTTTTATGCGCGACAAGAATACCTGTCAGTATTGCGGCCGGGTCTCTCCCCGCCGGGAGCTCAACCTCGACCACGTCATCCCCCGCTCCCGCGGGGGCTTGAGCACCTGGGAAAACATCGTCTGCTCCTGCCACCACTGCAACCGGAAAAAGGGCGGCCGCACCCCGGTCGAATCGGGGATGCGCCTGATCCGGCCGCCCCGCAAACCCCGCTGGACTCCCTACCTGGGGTTCCACTTCGAGGGCGTCCAATACCGCGAGTGGCAGCCCTTCCTTAACTTCGTGGACGTCTCCTACTGGAACACCGAACTGCTCGAATAGCGCCATGTCCCGCGGCATCCGCATCGCTCTGCTCCTGGCCGCGGTGGTGGTCGGCTACTGGGTTTATCGTTCGTGCACCCGGGAGGACGACGAGCAGCTCCGTGCCATTATCCAGGAGATGGCGGCCGCGGCCGAGGCGCGCGACGCCTCCCGCTTCGTCAAGCATTTTTCCAGCCAGTACCAGGACAGCAGCGGCAACGGCTATTTTTTCATCCTGCAAATGGTCAAGCGGATTTTCGAGGAAGTGGACGAGCTGGAGGTGAAGGTGGAGGACCTGAACGTGGCGGTGGCCGGCGACGAGGCGTTTGTGACCCTGTCGGTGATGACCGAAGCGCGCCGGCAGGGGCAGATCCTCCACCCCTTTGGCCGCGAAGATTATCCCGAACAGCCGCGGATTACTTTCAAGAAGGAGCGCCTGGACTGGAAGATTGTTCGGGTGGAGGGGGTGGAGCAGGCCGGAGTGGAATAAGATTCGACCGGTCCTTTCCCGGTCAAGGAAGGTTGTCTCGCCCTTTGGATCCTTCCGAAGTTTTAGCGGGTTTGGCCACCGCAAGCAGGTAACGCCGCACGCTCTCTCGCACCTCCTCATCCTCAATCACTGCCACCGCCTCGTCAATCGCTTTCAAGACGCCGGCTTCCAGCAAGATTGGCCGGCTGCCGCTCGAGGCCGGCGCCGGCTTTTCCGGCCGCTTGATCTCGCCCACCCGGAAGCGGATCTCCCGCACCACCCCGCGGCCCAGGCCGGAGTTGAGCTTTTGTTTGATCTCCTCCTTGAGAAACTGGAGTTGATGCATCCAGGCCGGGTCGCTGACCGTGACCAGGAGCCGGCCCTGCTCAATCGAGGCCGGCTGGGCATGGCCGGCCATGGTCTCGCCCACGCAGGCGTCCCAGACCGCGAACACTCCTTGCTCGCGCAAGGGGCGCTTGAGGTTAAAGCGTTGGAAAAGATGGTCGAGGATCTCGCCCGCCTTTTCCACGGTTTCAGACCTCCTCGACCTTGTATTCAAAAGTGCCGAGTCCGTATTCCTGGGCCAGGCGGAGGTAGGGGAGGTCGCGGGGGAGGAGTCCCTGGAGCTTGGGTTCGAGCCGGGCGAGCAGGGTCAGGCCGAAGGCATCCAGCGCCACCGGGTCCTCGCCGGCCAGCATCCAGCCCAACTTCTGAATCCGGCCGCCGTGGCGCATCTCGTTGGCGCCGACCAGGGTCTCCACCGCGTCCAGGATGAAAAGCCGGGGCCGGGCGAACACGGTGCATTCGGCGATGCCCTGGTGGAGAAGGTCGCGGCCGAAGTGGAGCCGGCCGCGCTCGGTGCGGGCGAGATAGCCGAATTGGTTTTTGACCGCCCCGGTCAGGCGGACGTTGATGTGGCTCTTGAGCACCGGCAGGGAGATGATGCAGTCCTGCTTCAGGGGGAGCGCGGAGAGTTTCAGCTCGAAACCGCGCGGGCTGGTCCAACCGGTGGCGGCGCGCTCGTAGAGGTCAACTAGCTCGCGGCCCTTGCTCCGGCAAAGCCGGGCGAGGCCGTGGTCTTTGATGGCCTTGCCCGGCCGCAAGAGGTCCGCGGCCGCGGCGTCGGCCACAATGACTTGCCGGTCGGCCAGGAGATCGAGCAGGGTCCCGAGGGTATCCGGGTGGGTGGTGGTGGGGTAGGGCTCGGAGGAAACCACGTTGGGCTTGAGCAGCACCCGCTGGCCGGCGAGCTTAGGCGCGAAGATCTCGAAGACCTTCTTGATGAAGCCAACGCGGTCCTTGGTTTGACTGACATAAACAGTTGCTGAATCCGGCATGTTGTTCCGTTTTCCTAGATTAAGGTTCTCCGGCTTTAAGATCAAGCCGGGAGGATCATCACAAAGCTGATCTGTCTCCCGGTCCGGCCCCGGTCGCGGCGATGGGAGAAGAAGAGATCGGCCCGGCACGAGGTGCACAGGTCCGCTTTTTCGAGGTGCTCAGGCGCGATCCCGGCCTGGAGCAGGGCCCGGCAGTTGGCCTCGACCAGGTCGAGAAAACGCCGGCCTCCAGGCGCGGGTCGCATCAGCTCATCCGCCTCCTCGCCAAAGGACTCCTCCACCGCCCGGATCACCGGCCCGTCCACCAGGTAACAGCACGGGCCCACGCCCGGCCCGATCCCGGCCAGGATGTCTCGCGGCTCTGATCCGAACCGCTCCGTCATCGCCTCCACCGCGGCGGCGGCCGTGCGCAGGCAGGCGCCCCGCCAGCCGGCGTGGGCGATTCCCCACGCCCGCCGCTCCGGGTCAAACAGCACAATCGGCACGCAATCCGCGGTCAATACCGCCAGGGCCACGCCCGGCTGATCGGTGATCACGGCATCGCGCTCCACCTGCCACCAGGCTTTTTCGTCTTTCACCTTTCGATCCACCACCAGCACCTCGCGGCCGTGGACCTGGCGGACGCGGACCAGGGAGGGGATGCCAAAGGCGCGCCGGAAGCGCCGGTCGTTCTCGGCCACGGCTTCCGGCCGGTCCTGGGTGCGAATCCCCAGGTTGAGGCTCCGGAACTCGCCTTCGGAAACCCCGCCCTGGCGGCCGATAAAGCCGTGGACCGCGCCGGCTTGTTTCAAACCCGGCAGCGAGACGAACGCGATCCCCTGCTTTTCTTCGATCATGGGTCGGCTTGACTCAACGCCTTGAGCACCGCCTGGAGGTCGCTGGGCGGGTTGGAGGTAAATTCCAGGCGCTCGCCGGTCTTGGGATGGACAAAGCCGAGCCGATAGGCGTGCAAGGCCTGCCGCTTGAGGTGCTTGAGCGTTGCGTGCTGGGCCGCGCTCAGCCCCCCGGGCAACTGCCGGCCCCGTCCGTAGAGGGGGTCTCCGACCAACGGATGCCCGGCTTCGCTCAGGTGCACCCGGATCTGGTGGGTGCGGCCGGTCTCCAGCCGGCACTCGAGCAAGGTCAAGCCGGGATAGCGGGCCTTTACCTGAAAGTGGGTGACTGCCATCTTGCCTTGACGAGCCCGGCCGGTCATTTTCAGCCGGTGCCAAGGGTTGCGGCCGATCAAAGACTGAATGGTCCCGCGCTCCTTGTCCATGGTCCCGTGCACCAGGGCCAGGTAGGCCCGGGTGATGGTGTGCGCCTCGAACTGGCGGGCCAGCCCTTGGTGGGCCACATCGGTCTTGGCCGCGACCATGACCCCGGAGGTCAGCTTGTCCAGGCGATGGACAATGCCGGGTTTGATCTGGCCGCCGATGCCGGAAAGGTCCCGGCAATGAAAAAGCAGGGCATTGACCAGGGTCCCGCTCAGCCGGCCGGGGTAAGGGTGGACCAGCATCCCGGCCGGCTTGTCCAGCACCACCAGGTGCTCATCCTCATAAAGGATCGCCAGCGGAATCGGCTCCGGCTCCACCGTGGCCGGGGCCGGCTCCGGCAGCTCCACCTCGATCCGGTCCTGCGAGCGGACCTTGCTCGCGGCCTTGGCCGGCCGGCCGTTGAGCCGCACCCGGCCCTGCTCGATCAGCCGCTTGAGCTGGGTGCGGCTTCCTAAGCCGGGTTGACCCGACAAAAAGACGTCCAGGCGGATGCCTTGCTCAGGCAATTGTCCCACGCGGATACTTCGTTTTTCCACAGAGGGTTTCAGCGCGGCCGGACCGGCGCTTACCATATCTTGGATCGGAATTTATGGGTGCTCTTGAACAGAACGTCCACCACCGCCAAATCAAAGAAGTGGGTGGACTGGAGAATCTCGGGTGCCACCCGCGATTCATACAACTCGCGGCCTTCCTGCAACTCTTCGGCCAGCACCTCGAACAGGGTGTCCTGCTCGATCCCTTCCCGGATCTTGTCCTGGTTGTATAAGCTGATATCTGAAACAATGGTCCGCGCCCAGCGCCGCGCCTTGCCCTGGTCCGTGATC
>Ga0315291_10008702_pt1 | contig 12453 bp, 25 predicted proteins | sample YL17G12_20_MG_FD_203070 | JGI IMG/M metagenome (GOLD analysis project Ga0315291, IMG submission 203070) | Sediment microbial communities from Yellowstone Lake, YNP, Wyoming, USA - YL17G12_20 | ecosystem: Environmental > Aquatic > Freshwater > Lake > Sediment | place: USA: Wyoming | collected... | reverse complement strand
TTAGTCAACCCCCTGTATCCCCCAGTCTCGGGGGATTTTTAAAGCTGGGGGACACCCCCAGACCTCCGGTCCTTCCAAGAGAAAATTCCATGGAAGGACACCTCTTTTTCGACAGTCTCTATTAACAGGATAACCAAGTTGCTCGGCAATATCAAATTAATTAATGTGATAAACACGTAAAGATTGGAAGAACAGGAAGGTTCTTGCTAGCTATAAATATTTTATCTAAGATGTTGTGCTTGATAAGGAATAGCATTTCAGATAAAGTATCATAGAAGCATTATGGTAGGGGTTCGGCATGCCTAAGAGGGAAGACTGGGACTGGTCCAGCTGGAAACATAAAAAAAGCAGATTTCTCTGTCCGTATTGTGGTAATGATACTATCAGTTATGATACTTTCAATAAATCCTGGAGATGCATGAAGTGTGAAGAGTCTTTTATACGTCCATCGAAGCGTGCCCCAGGTTTTATAAAAGTATTAAGCGTTTTAATGGGTTGGATCGTAATAATCATTGGACTTGTATATTTGATAAGAAGTGATCCATATTGGGTTGGGCTGATTATGATAGTCGTTGGGATATTGATAAGCGGCCTTGCATTGGCCCTGGTAACGCGTTGGCGTTAGTTGATGAAATAGAGGTGATTATGAATAAAAGAATTTACAATAAGCTCATAGAGGTGGCTAAAAAAGGTACAGTTATTTATGAAAGCGATGTTGCGAAGATAGCTGGGATGAATATGGGTTTACCTCATGAGCGGCGTGAAATGAATACGCAGTTGAACGAAATCAACCGCTATGAGTGCGACTTGGGGCATCCAGTATTATCGGCAGTGGTAATTCAAAAGGAAAGCCATATGCCCAACATAGGATTCTTTGAATTCTGCAAGGATATAGGATTACTGAAAAACGAAGATGAAGACGAATTCTATATCAAAGAACTGCGCAAGGTTTATATATACTGGGCTTCGCATTAGTTACACACGAACTATCCCTGCTTCACAACTGTGATTGGGGCATGGCCTTACACCGCTGCCGCCGCACACTTTGCAAGTCTCATTTGGCTGAGCACTTGGATCGATTAATTTATGAATAGTTCTTGTGCCTTTGCCGCCGCAAAATCGGCAAGTAATAACGCTTTTTCCACCACAATTGCCACAAGTGCAATGACCTAATCTTAATAATGACATATTATACCTCAACTATTTTTCTAGAATTTTCAAGTTATATGAAACAGAAAATTGAAGTAATTTACTACAACGCGGCGTGTTTGTCAAGATGTGTAATGGCAATTCGTGAAAAGCCGTGATACAACTTAAGCAGTCCAAAAGAGGAGGGCAATGCCAAAAGTTAAGCAAAATGTTAAGAAACGTAAAGCGTCCCTGGAGAGACTCGAACTCTCGACCCACTGCTTAGAAGGTTTCGGCGCTAAAAAACTGATCCTCCTAGATTGTGATTATCTTAAATTCACCAAACAGAACCAGGATTTATTGTATATGTCCCTACTGTGCCCGATCCAAGGAAATAAACCTCGAAGTTCCAAGTTTCACCAGCACCTAGATTATTGATATTATCCAACGATGAATCTATAAGATTGCCATATGAATCATAGAACTTCACATCAACTTCAGCATATTCCATTTCTTTCGAGCCTGTATTCTGAGCTGTCCCTACTATTATGTATGAGCCATACTCACTTGTTGTCGCATGATAATTGAGTATAATTAAGTCCTTTGTATCTGGAGAATTTGCAATCGTATTAACACAACTACCAGTGCAATTTATAAAGAATATAGTAATTCCTACGAAGATGGCTAAAACAATAACGAGAGCAATCCACTTTGCGGATTTAGTGGAGTTGCTAGTTGGCGGATTATTGCCTTCAAAACTTCCACTCGTCATAGTATACCCCTTTATTGAGTTATATTTACTGACCAGTCTTTAATATTAAACGCTATAATAGCCAAATAGACACTTCCCGAATATTCAACCGCTATTATTTCTGTTCTTGCTTTGGTTTGGGCGACTGCTCCGATATAATTATTTCCAGTCCCAGTACTATCAACGGGTACGCCTTCAGGATACACAAGTACTGTTAAGGAAAGAGGATTCGCTGGATTGAAAGCAGTACAAGTAGTCTGAATGTGACATGTCCCACTAATCTGGAAAGTACCAGTGATTTGGCTTGACCCTCCATATGCCGAATCGCCTGCCCCACTTGTGCTGAATATAGGCGTGCCGGATAATCCTCCGGATGAACCGCCGCCGCAACCCGCGAGTGCCATGACACATACAAGCGAAATCAATGCTAAGAGCAAAATCCTTTTCATAACATACCCCCTTACCTTACTTTCCGCTCAAACGACAACACCACACCCTGAATCTGTGCGCCGTCGATCTCAATGATATCTCCATTGGACTCCAACCAACATTCCTGTCCACGCTGACGGAACCGTTTCACATTCAAGGCATCATTGATTATCACCACAACCATGTCTTTATCTCTTGGGCTGGCATCGGCGTCATAAAAAATTATATCACCGTCTTGCAGGTGTGGGTGAAGACATTCTCCACTGACCTTGATCCCGATGATATTCTTTCCGGCTAACTGTGCCGATGATTTGTAGGCGTATTCTTGGATGGGGGAACCGGGCCCGGCAGAGGCGCACTGACTATAGATAGGGATTTGTACCACAACTGGAACTTCATCATTGCGGCGAGGTGGCACCTTTGTTTCTGATTGGCTACTAATGAGGTCTGATAATTCCACATCAACAGCTTTGGCATATTTAGTGAGGAAAGATAGATCAACCTTTTTCCTTTGCCCATCCTCAAATCTTGAGATATTGGACTCTGACATATGCAGCTTCTTAGCCACATCGTCCTGTGTCATTCCAGCTTTTTTTCGAGCCGTTATTGCTCTTTGTGCAATTATTTTTATATCCATTTGGTTTTCCTTAAGGGGATTTAATATATCACTTTCTTTACAATATGTCAAGTTGCTTTAGTAATTATTATAGGAATGACTTTTAAAATCAATGCTTAAACTACTTGACAAATAAGCAGATTGTTGATATTATATCTGCGAAACAAGCAAGAAACCCCGTAAATTTTATCTAGGAGCATGACAAATATGCAGGAAAACGTGATGAATAAGCAGAAAAGCAAACTCAAGAAAGAGATTGAAGCAACCACAAAACAACCACTCAAAGCACTCATTCATAAGTATTACAAGGAAACTGGATCAGCCGAAGGGGTAGCTCAAAAGCTCTCTGAAGAAATGAAAAAGGAAATCACGCCCAGCTTTATTTACTACTGGATACCCCGTGTCGGGCTTAGGTTTGAACGAAAGCTGATAGGGTAAAGCGATGAGCAGACTCACGCTACGCCGACCGAATCCGAAGCTATCCGCAGCTGGCATTAAGGGCGGGAATGCGATCCTGGAGAAGTACGGACGCGACCACTACTCACGCATGGGCAAGACGCCGGCGAGAGTAGGCAAGAAAAGAGGCCGTCCGCCTTTCGTCTGCATTATTGGCAATGATGGCCTTATCTACACCGGCAGGGAAGCCGTAGCACTGGCGCAGGAATCAAGGACTGAGCATAACCCTGGATTCTCAGAGGACTGAGAGAAAGGAGGAAAGGGCAATTTAGCAAGGGCTTAACAATTTACCATCGCCCACCAGTTTAAGGGAAGGGGTTCTGGCGGGCGGCGGCAGAAGGTTAACGAAATGGAAGCAACGCGAGAACGGCCATTCCAATATTTAGTCTGCCGGGACTTGGACCCGCAGACGAGAGAGAGGGTGATAGCGGACTTGGAGAACATCAGCAAGCTACTAGGTGAATTCAAAAATCAAATAGGAAGGAGTGAGGTTAAAGAATTGTATGTGTGTACAGCATGCGGAAACGGACAAGAGCATCCAGGCCTTTGTTGCCGGTGTGGCGCGGCATTACGCGAGCATAAGCCGAACCCCAAGCTCTACGGTCCATCTGAAGGTATCGGGAAGAAGGCCTCTCCAAACCCGGTGGTGCAACGTGTGCGAAAAGCTCACCGGGCGGGTAAACAGCCTGTGCCAAAGTTGCAATGACAGACTCGCAAGGGAATACAAGGAAAGGGGATACGATGGAACTAACGTTTGAATGTAGTGAGTGTGGCGATACCCTTGCTTCTAACAAAGTTGAGGGTGATCGATGGGGTGATGCCAAGATAAAAGTAGAGCCATGTGAGAAGTGCCTGATAGCACAGTACGCTGCTGGTAAAGAAGAAGCCGAGAAGGAGGTTTAACGTATGAAGCTACTTAGCTTAACACTCAGAAACTTCAAAGGAATGCAGGACTTCGCATTGCAGGCCGATGGACAGAACATCGCCATATACGGCGAGAACAGTACCGGCAAGACCACGGTAGCCGATGCCTTCTACTTCCTGCTATTTGGGAAAGACTCGCTTAATAGAAAAGACTTCGAAGTGCTGCCGCTCGACACCAACGGCATGCGGGTCCCGGAGATCACCCAGGCCGAGGTCGAGGGCGTCTTCGATATCGACGGGCAGGGAGTCGTACTGAAGCGCGTCTTCAGCGAGAAGTGGACGAAGAAGCGGGGCTCGGCACAGAAGGAATTCACCGGGCACGTAACAGATTATTACATCGACGAAGTGCCGGTGAAACAAAAGGACTACGAGGCCAAGATCGCCCAACTCACCGATACCGAGGAAGCCTTCAAGCTCCTGACCAATCCCCGGTACTTCTGCGAAGTGCTCCCCTGGGTGAAGAGGCGCGAGCTGCTGATGCAAGTCTGTGGTGATCTGACGGACGACGAAGTGATTGCCACGGACCAGGCTCTCGCCGCTCTCCCGGCGATACTCGGCGACCACAGCCTCGATGACCACCGCAAGATAGTCCGGGCCAAACACGCTGACATAAACAAAGAACTGGAGCGCATCCCGGTGCGCATCGATGAAGTGCAGCGAGGCCTTCCACCTGAACATGAAAAGCAACCATCAAATGAAGGTTTGGCCGAGCTCAAGCAGGAGCGCAAGGCCAAGCTCGAAGAGAAAACACGTATCGAGGCCGGCGGGGAGATTGCACAACTGACCAAGATGCAGCGGGAGATCGAAGCCGGACTCCTGAAGATGGCCAACGAAGAGAACAAGGCCACAAACGCAGAAATACAGAAGCATCGCCAGGCAATCGCCGATCTGCAGATGCACCTCACCACGTTGAAGAACCAAGTCAAGGGCAATCTGGATTTAATGAAACGCAACACGAGGCTGGCCGACAACCTCGACGGCATCCTCGTTGATCTACGCAAGGAATGGGCTGAACTCAGCGCGAAGGAATACACCAGCACTGACACTTGCCCCACCTGCGGCCAGACGCTGCCGGCCGAGCAGGTCGAGGCGGCCAAGGCTCAATGGAATGGCAACAAGGCCAAGAAGCTGGAAGCCATTCAATCGGACGGCATAATACAGCGCAAGAAGCTCGACGAGCTGAAGGCCGAGAACGAAAGACTGACTACTGAGATCGCCGGTATCGAAGAGTCGATAACTGCTACCGAGCAAACCATCAAGGATGAGCACGAGAACCTCGCCGCGACGCCAGTAGAAGGACTTCCGGAATACGTCAAGAAACAGGGCGAATTGGCAGACGTCAAAGGATCGATTGCCAATCTAAGAAGAGACAACGCCGGCGCTTTGAATATTGTCGAATCGGATATCACTGAGATAGACAGTCATATAGCCGATGTCGAGGCGATATTGGCGCAGGTCAAGCAGCGCGCTGAGGGACTGAAGCGCATCGACGAGCTGAAGGCGCAGCAGAAGAAATTGGCCAAAGAGTACGAGGAATTGGAACGCCAGCTCTACCTCACGGACCTGTTTGTGCAGGCGAAGGTCGGGCTCCTGGAAGACAAGATCAACAGCAAGTTCTCGATAGCGAGATTCAAGATGTTTGACCAGTTAGTCAACGGCGGCATCGAAGAGAGCTGCGAATGTACGGTAGGTGGAATCCCATACGGCGGCGGCCTGAATAACAGCGCGAAGATCAACGCCGGGCTCGACATTATCAACACGCTGAGCGAGCACTTCGGCTTTACTCCTGTAGTCTTCATCGACAACGCCGAGGCCGTGACGGATTTACTGTCGACGGCAGGGCAGCAGGTCAGGCTCTACGTGAGCGAAGTAGATAAGCAACTGAGGATAGAACAAGCGAAAGAGGCGGTACACGCCTAACACGGAAAGGATAAGGAGATATGACAAACGGGAAAAAAGACACAGGAACAGCAGTAGGGGCGCTGAGGGTATCGGCGCTCGAACCACTGAAGAAAGCACTGAGCGCTGAGAGCGTTCAGAAGCAATTCAGGAACGCATTAGCCAAGAACTCCGGCGCTTTCGTCGCCTCAATCATCGACCTCGTGGGCTCCGATAAGGTCCTGCAGCAATGCGACCCGAATGCCGTCATCATGGAGTGTCTGAAGGCAGCGACGCTGAAGTTGCCGATCAACAAGCAGCTCGGCTTCGCCTGGATAATCCCTTATAAGAAAAACAACGTGTCTATCCCGCAGTTCCAGATGGGATATAAGGGCTACATCCAGCTCGCCATGCGGACCGGCCAGTACAAGAGCCTCAACGCTGGCGTCATCTATGAGGGCATCGATATCGAGCAGGACTTGCTGACGGGCAAGGTCACGCTCTCCGGCCAGGCCAAGAACGACCATCCGCAGGGATACTTCGCCTACGAAGAGCTCATCAACGGTTTCACCAAGACGGCCTATATGCCGATACAAGAAGTGCTCGCGCATGCCAAACGCTATAGCAAGAGTTACGGCAAAGAGGGCTCGGCCTGGGTTACGGACTTTGACGCCATGGCGATCAAGACCATGCTGTTGAAACTGCTGCGCCAATACGGAGTGATGAGTGTTGAAATGGTGCAGGCCTTCTCTTCCGACGACGAGGATGAGCTGCAACAGGAGAAGGCCGAGAACGCCAACAAAGACATCATCGATGTGCCGGCCAAAGTGGTAGAGGACAAACCGGCAGGCGAAGTGAAGGCAGGCGATCCGGGATTTTAGCCAGGAGACGTAGCGATGGACTTAACGCCAGAGAATAAGAAAATCATTGACGATAAGAGCTATGAGGGCTTACTCCATCAGTGGAGATTTGCGTCTGCAGGTGATCCATGGTTTCAAGGTGAGACAGGCCAATATTGGGGCAAGCGTATGGCCGAACTCAGAGACACCGTTGACCATGTTGCCATCTCTAAGAAGTTAGGATAACGCGATGGAAATAAAAATTCTCGCATCCGGCAGCAAGGGAAATTGCTATCTAGTTGACGATTCAAAGACCAAAATCCTGATTGAATGCGGCATCCCCTGGGGGCAAATACAGCGCAAGCTCGACTTCAAGACATCGGAGCTCCGGGCTTGCCTGATCTCCCACATGCACGCCGATCATTGCAAGGCAATGAAGGAAGTGGAGAAGTTCGGTATTGATTGTCGGACGCCAGAGAATCTACAGCCGGGCAAGATCATTTTCGTTGGCACGTGGACAATTTTGGCCTTCGACGCCGTGCATGACGTGCCGTGTCTCGGCTTCCTGCTGTCGTCTGAGTCCGGGGAACGCCTGCTTTACCTCACTGATTCGGTATATAGCAAGTATCGATTTTCCGGCCTCACGCACGTACTTGTCGGCTGCAATTACGACGCCGACCTACTGAATGAAAGTATCGCCGAGGGAACCGTGGACCGGGCGGAAGTACACAGGCTCATACATTCACACGCCAGCTTGCAAACAGTAAAAGAAATGCTGCTGTCAAATAATCTGTCAAAAGTACAGGGCATCTGGCTATTACATCTGAGCTCGCGCAATGCCGATGCTGCGCGATTCAAGAAGGAAATACAGGAGCTAACCGGCAAGGTAGTACACCTTGCCGGATGAATAAAGAAGGAGGACGAAATGCAGTTGCAAATCAAGGCAAACATCGAGGAAATGAAAGCCACGGTCAAGACCAAGAAGGACGGAGAAGACCTGCCGCTCAGAGTAATACAGGAGATTACAGTTCAAATACCGGCGAGTCCAGAGAATTCAGCGAAACTCACAGCCTTGCATCTGATGATGGCTACCTCTGGTCAGCCGGTATCAGTCACAATCGCATGCGATCAGGCGCTATTCGATCTCGATGTCAACCGCGTCAATGCCGAAGCCAAGATAACTAAACCAGCGAAGTAACTCATGACCAACGTAACACGTAACCACGGGGACGGGCGAACCTGCTACCAGGCGGGAGAGCGCCCGTCCTCTTCGCAACTATCTTTTAAGTTCTATCACATACCAGACAACGTGCGCTTCTGCAATGACGTATCGGGCGAGGAATGCGAGAAGTGTAACTTCAGCACCTACGATCACTGCATCGGCTTCATATTTCCTGATCCTAATTATTTACTACTACTAAATCAAGAAGCCTATCACAAGGTCTGTCTTAAAGACTACGAGAGATTGCACCCGGGAACAATCGAGAAGATAAAGCACTACTGAAAGGAGCGAGAATATTTTATGGAATGGATAAAAGTAACTACACAAGAAGAACTTAACAAGCAAGTAGCGAAGGGCAACGGCGTGATTATAGATTCGTCGTGGACGGAAAGCTCCCACGCTGTACTCAGGGAAAGCTCCCACGCTGTACTCAGGGACAGCTCTCATGCCGTACTCTGGGACAGCTCTCATGCCGAACTCTGGGACAGCTCTCATGCCGTACTCAGGGACAGCTCTCATGCCGAACTCTGGAACAGCTCTCATGCCGTACTCTGGGACAGCTCCCACGCTGTACTCAGGGATTTTGCGATGGCACATTATCGGGATCAGAAGGTTAAAGTCCTATCACCTCAAGCCACAGCGAAGCAGATTGATTATCCCTCTACCGTAAAGGAATGGCTAGAACTTAAAGGGATAAAGCCTCAGCGAAAACAGGCACTACTTTGGAAGGCCGTTAGGCCAGATGGAACAGATTTTTACTCCGGCACTATCTATTACAAGTTAGACAAGGAAGTTGTCGATCCCAAGTGGGATGAAACTTTTAACGGTGAGTGCGGATACGGCTTACACCTTGCCGATTCTCCTGCTGGTGCAAGATTCTTTGCCAGGGATAAAGGGGACTTCAAGCTCCTGCAGGTCAAGGTAAAACTCGATGACTGTCGAGTGTTCGGCGGGCAACCCGAATATCCCATGAAGCTCAGAGCGAGAGCATGTACTCCCATCAAAGAGTTCCCGATGGATTACGAGGGAGAATAATGAAAGCCATGCAAAAGTATATTTGTCCGAAGGCAAGTAAGAAGTGCAAGGGATGCAAAGGCGCAACACCGCATAGGTTCTCAAAGTCCTGTTTACCCGAGAACACCTGTGCAGCTTGTGTCCTTATTAAGCAAGAGGCGCAGCTATGACATTACCAACAGCAGTTCTATCTCAAGCAGGTAAGTGTGGCGGATCCGCCCGGAAGCATCACTATACCGATGAGGAAAGGGAGATTATCAGGCGTGACTATCAACACACTCACCAGTCGCGAAGGGATATAGCGGTGCGTTTGGGTGTGACTGAGTTTGGCGTAGCTGGGCAAATAGCCAAGATGGGGATATGTAAATGCAACGGTAGAAGAACTTGGACACAGAAAGAGAAGGACATACTCTGTGACCTCATCGGTAAATATGCGCCAATCACTATCGCAAGAAGAATGAAACGCTCTGTCAACTCTGTAGTGGTGATGGCAAAGCGGATGGGGCTTTCGCGCCGCTGTCGTGACGGATGGTACACCGAGCGAGAAGTATGTCAAATCCTCGGCGTTGACCATCATTTTACAAGGAAGCACATAGAGAGCGGCGAACTGAAAGCAACTTACTACACAGACATTCAACCAACAAACAAAAGCGGGGCTATGTGGCGCATCACAGAACACGACTTGGAACAGTTCATCCGCAAGAATGCTTTCAGGTTGAACGGTAGGAATGTTGACCTACTTGTCTTAGTAGACCTTTTATGTGGAGTGATAAGCGAATGAATCTCACAGTTTTAATGGAACCGATCCCCAAAGCCCGGGCCAGAACCTGCATCAAAAATGGCCGGGTGATGTCCTTCACACCAAAAGCCACAGCAGATGCCGAGGCCGATATAAGGAACCAACTAATGAATCAGAAGGCTTTCTACGCCAAAGGAACGCCGCTCCGGGTCGATCTGAAGTTCTACATTACCAAGCCGCCATCGGTCAGTAAAAAGCGCATCTATCCGGTGACCCGGCCGGACATCGACAACTACGTGAAGCTGGTCTGCGATGCCCTGAATCAATATCTCTTTGAGGATGACTCGCAGATCGTAGAGCTGCACGCAATCAAGGCTTATGGTACGCCGCCGCGGATTGAGATTGAGGTCGAGATATTAGGATGAATTCTAAACTAGAGCAAGTATATCGCCAAATTCCAGCAGCCACTTGTCCGCCGAACTGCGGGAAGTGCTGCGGGTTACTCTATCCAAGTATGGCTGAATTCAGGAATATACAGGAATGGTGTGCTACCCATCACCGAGAGTTCAAAGACTTTAATATGACCGTAGGCTTGGACTGCCCATATTTAGATGAAGATAAAAAATGCACGATATATCCCGTCCGTCCGTTCCTATGCCGAATATTAGGAGTGAGTGCGGATTTACCTTGCCCTATTAAAAATGGATGCAAGCCGTCGAAGGTTTTAAACCACACTCAGAGTAGTTGGTGCTATAACCAAATCTACTTAAAGGGGAAAGAGAAACCACGTACAGAGAAACACCGTAAGTTTTTACAAGAGGTGCTTCATGGTTAATAAACGATATCAACCGGCGCCGGTGCAGTATTTCACCTGCGGCAAGTGCAAGAAGCTGATCACGGACCCGGACTTTATCAGCCACTTCAAGAGCTGCACCGGCAAGCCGAAGGAACAGCCTATCCAAGAAGATGTTAAGGGGTGACGTATGACGAGACCGCAGAAACAAACAGTCGATTATTTCCCGCACGACGCCGGCGCCAGTGACGGTGATACGATCAACGTCTTACAGAGCTGCTGGGGCAACGACGGCTATGCCTTCTGGTTCAAGCTCCTGGAGAAGCTGGCCGGGTCCGAGGGGCATTTTATCGATTGTAGAAATACTGAGAAATGGCAGTTATTCCTAGGTAAAACCCGCGTCGACCCGGTGGCCGGCGAAGCCATCATGAGAAAGCTCGCCGATCTCGGTGCCATCGACCCCGATCTCTGGCGAATCCACCGCGTTATTTGGTGTCAACATTTCGTTGACAATATCGCCGATGTTTACAAAAACCGCCGGCGCCTGATACCCCAAAAACCCATCATATCTACAACTAACCTACAGGTCGCTAGTTGTAGGATGTCTGTAGAAACTCCTACCCCACTCGTGGAGAAAAGGATAACTACAGGCGATAATCCCCAAAGTAAACTAAAGGAAACTAAACTAAAGGAAACTAAAGAAGACGATAACCCCCTACCCCCTGAAACCCCGGAAGACCTGTCGTCATCATCTGAAAAAACAGTTGACAAAAGTGAACTGAATATCTACCAGCTCTATGATCAGGAAATCGGCACCTTAACGGCCGGAATCTCCACCCTACTCAAAGACGCCGAAACCCAGTACCCGGCTCAGTGGATCGCTGAGGCTATCAAACTCGCTGTCCAGGCCAACAAGCGCTCCTGGTCATATATCAAAGCTATCCTCGAAAACTGCAAGGCCGAGAAGCATAGCCCGGGTTCCAGATCCGGAAAGAAGACCTCGGCCAAGGACGACCCCGGCTATTACTTCGGCGGCAAGTACGGGCATGTGGTCAAACATTGATGGGCACGTTTAAACTCTGGGATTCTATCGACTCGGCAAATGAGCACGACGGCAACCTCCAGCGCTTGAAGCTCTGGTGCCGCTTCCCTACTATTCACCCGCCAGATCACAGGCTCGACGAGGTAGAGAAGAGGCCGGAGATAGTTCACATAATGAAGGAGCCGCCGGTGGGCGAGCAGGCGATTATCGGCAAGACGCCGGTAACTATTAAGCGGTGAAAAATAAAAAAGGAGGTGAAGTAATGAAAGAGTTCCAAAGAAAACCATATTTCATTTTATCTTCTTTACAACATAACCTACCTAAGAAAACCCAATTTTCTACTTCTCTGTGTGCGTGGTGTAGGTACGCAGATTGGATAGGGTCTTGTATGGAAGCTGAATTAGATTGCCTACATCCATTAGAAAGAGTAAAAGAAGATTCATATAGCGTATGGGAAGGTAGCGATTGTTGGGGGTTTAGGCCGAGATATAAGCAAGAGATATGTGTGGACATTGTTGGTCTTTATTTGCAAGGTAAGTATGTAGCTTGGGAATCCGTTCCAGAGATAAGCGGAACTAAGGAGGTACAGAATGGATAAGAAGATAGCAGAGATAGTACACGA
>Ga0315291_10008701_pt1 | contig 12453 bp, 11 predicted proteins | sample YL17G12_20_MG_FD_203070 | JGI IMG/M metagenome (GOLD analysis project Ga0315291, IMG submission 203070) | Sediment microbial communities from Yellowstone Lake, YNP, Wyoming, USA - YL17G12_20 | ecosystem: Environmental > Aquatic > Freshwater > Lake > Sediment | place: USA: Wyoming | collected... | reverse complement strand
TTACTCCCAGCGCCTTAGAAAAGGTTTATCAAACAATCATAAATAATTTCAGACCGAAAAAGCTAATCTGTGTTTTAGGAGCAGCTGGCGGCGGCCGGGACAAATGGAAAAGGCCGGTTTTAGGAGAATTGGCTGGAAAATATTGCGATCAGATAATAATCACCAATGAAGACCCTTATGACGAAGACCCCCTCCAGATTTTATCTGCGATAAAATCTGGAGTTATAAGCTATAAGCTACCGATAACAAATGAAATTTTGGATCGAAGAGAAGCAATTAAAAAATCGTTGAAATTAGCTCAACCAGGAGATTTAGTTATTATTACTGGCAAGGGTTGCGAAACTAGTATAGCCGAGAAAGGCAAAAAGATCCCTTGGGACGACAGAAAGGTAGTAAGAGAAGAATTTGAAAAGATTACAAAATAAATCCATTCGTATATTCGTATTTATTCGTCCTAGACCCGTTCGTCCCGAACGGGACGGACTAGGGTAATTCGTAGGGTTATGGAATACGAAATTTTAGAACATAGAGCTGATCTGAAAATTAGGGCTTTTGGAAGAACAAAAGAAGAGTTGTTTTCGAATATGCTAAAGGGAATGATTTCCGGCCTACGGCCGGAAATATTAAAGCAACCCTACGGGGAGTCGCAGGCGACAGCCGAAGCTGAAATAAAAAATATAGAAATTAAATCACCTAATTTAGAATCATTATTGGTAGATTTCTTGAGCGAAGTTCTATATTTAACCCAAGTTAATAAAGAAATTTATACCGATATCAAATTTAAAAAACTAACTGATCCTTCGACCGATTCGACAAGCTCACGGCAGGCAGAACTAAAAGGAGAGATTGTAGGCCGAAAAGTCCAAAGGTTCGGAGAAGATATAAAGGCTGTCACTTACCATGAATTAAAAATAGGGCAAAAAGAAGATGGTGTATGGGAAGCAATAGTTTTATTTGACATTTAATAAAGTAGTTGTAAAATAGAAAAACAAAGGAGGTGGTACTTTGACAAATGAATTTGCAGAAGGAGTAAAAGAAGAAAAAAATAGAATAGCTCAATGGATGCAAAAGCAACCGTTAGACGATCAACAAACAGAAGAGCTTGGAAAGGAAATCCTTGCTACTCAGGACGAAAAAGGACTAAATATCAAGACTATATTCCTCGCCGGATGGGGAAGATCGGGTTTTGTTGCAGAAGCTTTCGCAATGAGGTTAGCTCATCTCAAATTTAATGCCAGATATTTGACAGAGCCCACAGCGCCTCCTATGAAAAAAGGCGATCTCTTTATCATTATATCGGGCAGCGGAGAAAGCTTTACTGGAGCAATACAAACGGCATTAAAAATTGGTGCAAAGGTAGTCATGATAACCTCTCTTCCTGGATCTATTGGCGCAAAATTAGCTGATATGAGATTAATAATTTCGGGCCGAGGAGAGGAAGAAGAGGGAGCTTCCTTAAACTTCCTTGAAAGACAAATGAAAGGCATCCCTGCATTGCCTTTGGGAACTGCATTTGAGATTCTATCACAAGTAGTGCTTGATTCTATAATAACTGAAATAGCCATCATCAAAAAAAAGACCAACGATGACATGAAAAAAGAACATGGCAACGTAACTCAAGCTTAAATAGCGTGAGATTTTCTTCTCACGTTTTTTTATTTAGCAAGGTGGACAAATTTATAATTTTTAGTTAAAGTAAAAACACAATATGCTAAATAGGAACGACTTCAAAAAAATAAATGATTACTTGTGGGAGTTGCCAAAGACTTTCAGGCAAGATATGAAAGTTCCGGCCCGTGTTTATGTTTCAGAAAAAATGCTTGATGAAGTTTTCAGAGACAGGTCGCTTGATCAATTGATTAATGTTTGCTGTTTGCCGGGTATTCTGCAATACGGAATCGCTATGCCTGATTGCCATGAAGGTTATGCCTCCCCTATTGGCGGAGTGGCAGCCATTTCAGAAGAAGAAGGAATTATCTCTCCAGGCATGCAAGGTTATGATATTAATTGCGGGATGAAGCTTTTAAAATCTAATTTTAAAGATTCGGAAATAAAATCTTATTTGGATAAATTAGCAACTGGAATCCAAAACGCAGTGCCATCGGGCTTGGGCCAAGGAAGAAAAATAAAACTGGACTATCCTTCTTTAAATAAGATTCTTGAAGAAGGGGTAAAACATTTAGTTGAAAAAGGCTATGCAGAAAAAGAAGATGCGGAAAATTGCGAAGCTGGCGGCCGTTTGGAAAGGGCTGACGCCTCAACTGTTTCCTCCCGCGCTAAAGAAAGAGGAAGGGATCAAGTAGGAACCTTGGGATCAGGAAACCATTTTTTGGAAATCCAAAAGGTGGCGGAGATTTTTGATGAAGAAGTCGCTCAAAATTTTGGATTATTTAAAGACCAGATTGTAGTAATGATTCATACGGGTTCTCGAGGCCTTGGCCATCAGGTTGCCACTGATTATATAAGAGAATTTATGGGATTAATGGATAAATATAAAATAAGAGTTCCAGATCGAGAGTTTGCCTGCGTGCCTTTTAATTCTCCTGACGGTGAAAGAGCTTTTGCTGCTTCAGCCTGCGCAGCGAACTACGCCTGGGCCAACAGGCAAATGATAGCTTTTTCTATCAGAGGAGCCTGGGAGTCTGTTTTAGGAAACAAAGATTCCTCTTTATTTTCGCTCTACGACGTTGCCCATAATATAATCAAAAAGGAAAAATATAATATTGATGGAAAAGAAACGAAAGTTATTATGCACAGAAAGGGAGCAACTCGGGCTTTTCCTCCTGGACATCCAGAAATTCCAGAAAGATACAGAAAAGTCGGTCAGCCGGTTCTGATTCCAGGATCTATGGGTACTGCTTCTTATGTATTAGTTGGCCAAAAAGAAGGAGAAAAAGCATTCTACAGTAGTTGCCACGGTGCCGGGCGGACGATGTCGCGGCATGAAGCAATAAGGACTATTTCTGGACAGGAAGTGCTTAATAGCCTACAATCAAAAGGTATAACAGTAAAGTGCTGGTCTTTAAAAGGAATTTCCGAAGAGGCTCCTATGGCTTATAAAAATATTGACGATGTGGTTGAAGTAGTGCACCAGGCAGGATTGTCCAAAAAAGTGGCTAAACTATTGCCTTTGGCTGTCATAAAAGGGGAGTAGCCATATTTTATTTTAATAAAATATGGAATTTCTAAATCCTAATATCTAATTTCTAAATAAATTCTAATTTAAAAAGCTTAAAAAGGATTAAAGAATAATTTCAATGTCTGGTTTAACTATAAAACTTTGAACTATGAAAAAGAAATTGCCGAAATCAATTCGAAAATACATCCGTCAGGAAAAAGCCCGCATACATAGGGAGATTTTTGATATTAAAGAACAGGAAAAATTAATCGATGAACTCTACAAAAAAGTCATAAAAAGCCCTAAAATAAAAGAGCCGGTTTCAGAGACTAAAAATAAAAGTATTAAAGTCAGTAAAAATGAGACCGTTCTCTCTAAAGAGGTTCTCCCTGTTAAATAATTTTGCTCATAGCAAAATTCCGCAGGGCGGATTTAACGGGGTGAACCCTGTCAAATAATCCTGTTAAATAGTGCTGAAAGCAATTTAACAGGATTCCCGCGAAGCGGTATTTAACAGGGTAAATAAAAAGATGAAAACAAAAGAAATTTATAAATTTGCGATAGAAATGGGAAAAAAAGCTGATTTCAGAGGAATCAGCGGAGTAAAAAAGGTTTTGGAAAGAAAAAAGGAGAAATTTGAAAAATTATCCAGGAAAGAAAAAGAATTTTTTGACATTGAAATGTTGGAAAACCCATATTCAGACTCCCGTATTTTAAATATTGCTAAAGATAAAGAAATAAAAAAGGTTTTAGTTGGAATTGATATTGATTCAGCCGAAGTATTGCTGGCTAAAGAAATAGGCGATATAGACCTGATTATTTCTCACCACCCTCTGGGAAAGGGATTAGCTACTTTATCTGAAGTGATGGAGCTCCAATGCGACGTCTTAAATCAATATGGCGTTCCGATAAATATTGCTGAAGGTTTAATGAAAGAAAGAATTTCTGAAGTAGCTCGAGGCCTAAACAGGGTTAATCACCAAAGAACAGTTGATACTGCCAAAATTTTAGGGTTTAACTTAATCTGCCTGCATACGGCTTGCGATAATTTGGCGGCTGATTTCTTAAAAAATAAAATTGAAAAGGCAAAAAACCTGACAAGGCTTGAGGATTTATTAGACTTCTTGAAAGAAATCCCTGAATACAAGGAGGCAACGAAATTAGGAGCAGGCCCCAAGATTTTTGTCGGAAACAGAGAAAATAGGTGCGGAAAAATCGCAATAACTGAAGTTACGGGCGGCACAGAAGGCTCACCGAAGCTTTATGAAAAAATGGCTATTGCCGGAATTGGAACGATAATTGGCATGCATATGGAAGAAGAGCACAAAAAAGAAGCAGAAGCAGCAAACATAAACGTTGTTATTACTGGCCATATGAGTTCTGATTCTTTGGGAGTAAATTTATTATTAGACAAGCTGGAAAAGAAAGGAATAAAAATCGTTCCTTGTTCGGGGCTAATAAGAGTAAAAAGAAACTAAAAGTTAAAGAAAAATTTACCTCTTTAAAACTGGCGAACGGCCAGTTTTTTGGTAGAATACTAGTATGCGAACAGGAATTGCTACGGTACCATTGGATTATGGAAAATGTCCTCCCTGGCTTTTTTTGAGGATGAAAAAACTGGGGAGAGCGATAGCTGAAACTATCGTTGAAGAATTCGGGGCTGAGGAATTTTTAAGAAGGCTTTCTGATCCTATCTGGTTTCAGTCTTTGGGCTGTGTTTTGGGTTTTGATTGGAATTCTTCGGGGCTCACTACAACGGTTTTGGGCGCTTTAAAAGTGGCTCTTTTTGATATCCAGGACAGCTTGGGCGTTTATGTCTGCGGAGGAAAAGGCAAGACTTCCAGGAAAACACCTGAAGAAATCAATACGTACGGAATATCACGCGGCTTCCAATTTAGCGATAAATTAATTTATGCTTCAAAAACAGCGGCTAAAGTTGACTCTGCTTTAATCCAGGGAGGATACCAGATTTATCATCATAATTTTTTATTTACCAAAAACGGGAACTGGACCGTAATCCAACAAGGAATGAATACCCAAAACCAGACTGCCAGAAGATATCACTGGTATTCGCCCAATGTTAAAGATTTTACAGAAGAACCGCATTCCGGGATTATTTCTGCATTAATAGGAAAACCATTGAACCTCACGGCAAAAGAAAGCAAGGAAAATAAAGAAATTTCCACGGGCTTGGTTAAAGAAGAACCAAAAACTTTTTTGAGAGATATCAGTTTGATCCTGGAAAAATCAGACTCTTTAACAAAACAAAAAAGACTGCCGGGGTTTGCAACTGTAGAACTAAACAACCTGGAGTTTCACTGGCATCCTGTTTTAAAAGAGAATTTTAATTTAAAAAGGTTAAAAAAAACAATAGAAAAGGCTCACTTTTTAAAACCTAAAAACTTTGAAGAATTATTAACCACAAAAGAAGTGGGACCAAGAACTATTAGAGCCTTGTCTCTTGTTTCGGAAATAATTTATGGAGCCAAACCCTCTTATGATGATCCGGCCAGGTATTCTTTCGCCCATGGCGGGAAAGACGGCACTCCCTTCCCCGTCTCCAGGTCGACATATGACAAAACTTTAGAGATAATAGAAAGAGGGATCAAAAAAAGTAAAATTTCCATCCAGGAAAAAGTCGAGGCTCAAAAAAGATTAGTTAAAAACTTTCACCCTGTTAAATAATCCTGTTAAACAATCGCCTTGCGATTAGTTGTTTCACAACTGTTTAATAGGATTCCCGCTTCGCGGGATTTAACAGGGTAAATTAATAAAAAATATTAAAATCATTATGAAAAGAACTTTAGTAACTTCAGAGTCAGTGACTGAAGGCCATGTAGATAAAATAGCAGATCAAATAGCTGACGCTGTTTTAGATTCTATTTTAAAAGACGATAAATTCTCCAGAGTTGCCTGCGAGGTTTTTATAAGCATGGGTTACGTGATTGTGGGAGGAGAAATCACTACTAAAACTTGGGTCGATACAAATAACTTAGCGAGGGAAGTTATAAGAGACATTGGATATGATAAGCCTGAATACGGATTCGACTATCATTCGGTGGCAGTTTTAAACACGATTCATGGCCAATCTCCGGATATTGCCCGTGGGGTCAAAAAGACAGCGAGTAAAAAACAAGGAGCAGGAGACCAGGGCGGCATGACAGGTTATGCCACAAACGAAACTCCAGAACTTATGCCACTCCCAATTATACTTGCTCATAAATTAGCGATGAGGTTGGCTGAAGTTAGAAGGAAAAATATTATTCCCTATTTGAGGCCTGATGGAAAATCTCAAGTCACGATTGAATATGAAAATGGGAATGTAAAAAGATTAGACAATGTGATAATAGGCGCTCAGCATAATCCTGATGTTTCAACCTTAAAAATAAAAAAAGATATTATTTTAAAAGTTATAAAACCTGTTTGCAAGGAATACCTGGATAGAAAAACGAGATTCTATGTAAATAATACCGGCCGTTTCGTTATTGGAGGCCCGGTTTCTGATACCGGCATGACCGGAAGAAAAATCGTTGTTGATGGCTACGGCGGAGGAATCCCGGTTGGTGGAGGGTCTTTCTGTATTCATGGTGATTCCTTAGTTAATACTGAAAAAGGTTTATTAAAAATAAGAAATGTAGAAAAAGAGGTTAAAAAAAGAATTTTAGTAAAGACCGATATCCATCCTCATAAAACCAAGATTTGGTATGATAATGGATTTAAAAAAACAATAAAAATAAAAATCGAAGCTGGATATGAAATAGAAGGAACTGAAAATCAAAAAATTCGGATGATTGATGAAAAAGGAAATTATGTTTGGAGAAATTTAGGAGAGTTAAAGAAAGGCGATTTTGTAGCTATTCAATATAAAGACAGGCTGTTTGGTAAAGAAGTAGATGTAAGCGATTTTCATTATACTTATAGAAAAGGAACAGCCGAAGGAAGAAAAAATAAATTTGTTTATTCCAAAAAACTAACTGAAGATTATGCTTATTTAATGGGGTTATTAATTGGTGACGGCAATTGTATGGATAGAGGCGGAATTTGGATTTGTGTTTGTGAAGCAAACCAAAAAAAGAATGTCCAAAGTTTGTATAAAAGGTTATTTGATAGAGAAGGCAAAATTTATAGGAGGGAAAATGAAATTTATGACCACTGGGCTTTTATGGGTGGGGTCGAAATGAGAGCATATTTAGAACATCTTGGTTTAGGATATAATAGAGCCTGGAAAAAAGAAGTGCCTTGGAGTATTTTCGAAGCCCCAAAAAATATAATGGCGGCATTTTTGAGAGGGTTATTTGATACCGATGGGACTATTAGAACAACTGGACGACACAATAACTCCTTAGACATAGGACTTTATTCAGCTTCTTTAAAACTAGTAAAGCAAGTTCAGCAATTACTTTTAAATTTTGGAATAATTTCAAAAATCGTGAAAATAAGCGAGAATGGACACAAATCTTACATTCGAGGAAGAGAAATAACTTCTCGCTATCCAGAATACGAAGTAAGGATTATAGGAAGTGAATCTTGGAAAATATTCAAAAGAGAAATTGGCTTTAATCTTCAAAGGAAACAAAAAATTTTAAACTCAGCTGATCTAGATGAAAAAAGAGATTCTTTTATAATTCCTCATCAAAAAGTTAGAGTAAAAAGGATTCTTCAAAAACTCATTCCTTTTGGGAGGCAATTTAAAGATCCAGCTAAAATACTTAGGTTTACTCACTCTTCAAAAGGAAAAGCGACAAAAAATCTTACTTTTAGTAAGTTAAAGGAATTTTTAGAAGCCTATAAAGATAAATTTAAAAATGATAAAAACTTTCAATATCTTAAATATCTAAACAAAATGGGGCATTTCTATGATCAAATAAAACAGACGAGTTGTTCGTACTCTCATGTTTACGATCTTTTTGTTCCTCAATGCCATACTTTTGTGGCTAATGGATTCGTTTGTCATAATTCTGGTAAAGATCCGACAAAAGTTGACAGATCAGGAGCTTATATGGCTCGATATATAGCTAAAAACATAGTCGCTGCTGGTTTAGCTAAAAAATGCCAAATAGAGCTGGCTTATGTTATTGGCGGCGCAAAACCGGTTTCTGTCGGGCTAAATACTTTTGGTAGCGGAAAAGTATCAGAAGAAAAACTATTAAAAGCTATTACAAAAATTTTCGATCTAACTCCTGGTGGAATAATCAATCAATTGAATCTCTTGCGTCCAATCTACAGAAAAACCGCTGCCTACGGCCACTTTGGAAGAGAACTGCCAGAATTCACTTGGGAGAAAAAAGATAAGGTAAAAACAATTTTAAAGTTAATCTAAAAAGTTGGAAGAAAACAAAGAAAAAGAAATTCCTTTTCCTGAAAAACCCTGGAGAATTCTCTTTTGGGAAGTTTTTTTATTTGCCTTAACTTTTGTACTCGGGATAAGCACGGCTTACAGAATTAATATAATAGCACCCATGCCGAAAATAGAAGCTACTCCTTCTTTTTTTTCTGAATTTATTCTTTCTACTGCCTTCGCCCTTGCGATTATTTTATTGATTATAAAATTTGTGAAGTCTGGATTTAAAAAGCGTATTTTATTAAAAACTATTTTTTTCTTGGCCTTTTTCTTTGGCAGCCTCATTTTTTTTGAAGCTTGGCTACAAGAACCAATGGCCTTGATTCTTCTTTTATTTTTAACCTTCCTCTGGCTAAAAATACCGAGTATACTGACCCATGATTTGCTAATGATATCTGGTATGGCAGGATTGGGCAGCATTCTTGGATTAGGACTAACACCTAAGGTGGTAGCTATTTTACTGGTTATTTTTTCAGTCTATGATGTGATAGCCGTTTATAAAACAAAGCATATGGTGAGAATGGCAAAAGAAATGACAGAAGCAGGCGCTTTGCCAGGATTATTTTTACCCTCAAAAACTTCTGAACTTAACACGCCTCTAGAAAAAACTTCGCTGGGCGGAAAATTTTTGATTCTGGGCGGAGGCGATATTATTTTCCCTCTATTGTTTTCCGTCTCTGTGCTCCAAGATGGGATTATTCAATCAATTATAATCGCATTTTTTTCTCTCCTTGGGCTTTTAGCTAGCTTCTGGCTGTTCTTTCGGCAAAAAGAACGTCGAGCAATTCCAGCCTTACCTCCGATAGCTTTTTTCTCTATTATTGGATATTTATTTTCTTTGCTTATATAAAAAATTGACATCTCCGCGGCAAGCCCCGATGTTTAGCATCGGGGACTCAGAGCGGGCATAAGCAATGGTTCGGAAGAGTAATGGTACAATAAGGATTGTATGACAACAAAACGAAGTAGCCACTCACTCTATGATCTCTGGTATCACTTTGCTCTCTGTACTAAATATCGAAAACATATCTGGAAGACACCTTACACTCAAGAGCGCGTGAGAGAACTCTTCCGAACCATTGCGAGCCACTACGATATTGAACTAGGTGTAGTCGAGTGTCTTCCCAATCATATCCATTTCACTGCCGCAGCGCCCCCAAGGATTGCTCCCGCACGTATTATTCAGATTTTAAAGAGTGTTTCTACTAAACTTCTCTTTGAAGAGTTCTCCTGGCTTGAAAAAGAATACTGGGGAGGAGAAATCTGGGTGGCAGGATACTTTGTAAGAAGCATAGGTCCTGGGCTGACCAAAGAACAAATTGAACGTTATGTGCGGGAGCAATCCAAATAATATATATTGTCATGCCCCGTTGCTTGGCAACGGGGAACACCTTGGGCGCTTGACATTTAAAAATAGGTGTTTTAATATTTAAGAGAACAAAAAGAACCTTTCCAATTAGGAGGTGAAAAGAATGGGAGAAAAAGAACCGCTCGTTTATATCGATGGGCAATTCTTCCCGAAATCTCAAGCTAAGATTTCCGTGTTTGACCACGGTCTGCTATACGGTGATGGAATATTCGAAGGAATTCGGGCTTATAATGGCGTTGTCTTCAAGTTAATAGAACATGTCGAAAGACTATACCGATCGGCCAAAATGATAATGCTCACTATTCCGATAGAAGAAGACAAAATGGAACAAATAGTACTGCGAACTCTGCGAGAAAATAACTTGCGAGAATCATACATTCGATTAATAGTCACTAGAGGCGTGGGCGATCTAGGATTAAACCCGAAGAAATGTCCTAAACCGACAATAATCTGCATAACCGACACCATATCTCTAATGGAGGGAAAAGAAGAAAATGGAATCACAGCGATGATATCTTGGGTTAGAAGAAACCCGGTTGATGCAACTTCTCACGAGATAAAATCTCTCAACTATCTCAACAGCATTCTGGCGAAAATTGAAGCAAATATCGCTGGAGCTGACGAAGCTATCTGCTTAGATAAGTCTGGATTTGTCTGCGAAGGAGTGGGCGAAAACATCTTTATAATCAATGGGGATCTCGAATTGGTCACTCCTCCGACCTGCACCGGCGCACTAGAAGGAATAACTGCAAAAGCAGCAAGAGAGATTGCGAAAAAACTAGGCCATGAAGTGATAGTGAGAAACATTACGCCCTTCGAACTATTCACTGCTAAAGAAATATTTCTGACAGGCACTGCGGCTGAGATTGCACCTGTCGTTAAGATAAATGGGAGATTGATATTCGGTGGCAGACCTGGTCCAATAACCAAAGATTTGATGAAAGAATTTAAGAAACTAGTTAGAGATCTAAGAGAAGGAACTCTTATCTACGAATAAAGGTTCAGACAGAAACCTCAAAAACAAAGTGCCCATTTTCTGGGCATTTTTTATTTACGAAGGAATCAAGGTTCTTGAGCGTAGCGAAAGGTTCTTATTTACCCCGTTAAATAATTCCGCTTTGGCGGAATTGCCGCTTCGGGCATTTAACAGGGTGAACCCTGTTAAATAATTTCGCGAGGAGCAAAATTCCGCAGAGCGGATTTAACTGGGTGAAGAAAAATTTAAAACTTTTTCTTCTTTAGAGAAACGTTAAAAGCTAGATTAAATTAACCTGATTAGAAGGAAAAGTAATTACTCTTTTTATATTTTCTTCGCCGGTCAAGAATTTCATAATCCTTCCCATCCCAAAACCACATCCTGAGTGAGGCACGCTTTTTTCTTTTATCCTCTGGAAATACCAATTGAAATCGCTCAGCTCCCCGCCTTTTTCCTTCAATCTCTTAAACATCCGGGAATTTTCCAGTCTCCATTTTAATTCCTCGAATTTATGAACTCTCTGGGCTGCTCCGACTGCTTCCCCACCAAAAGGTAAAATCAAATCAGCAGACAAAACTCTGGCTGGATTTTCCGGGTCGGGAATCATGTTAAAGAATTTCTCCACTGTAATTTCCTTTCCGTGGTCGTACAAAGGATTAGGAAAACGGGTTATAAACACTGGCTGGTTTCCTAATTTCTGGATTAGTTTTTGCTCATTTTTTGAAGAGATGTCGTCGCCAAAAGAAAGATCCAACAAATCTATCGCTTCATCATAGGTAATTCTAGGAAATGGAAGTCTTACTTTTTCCAAGTAACCTTGATTAAGATTCAAAGCGTCTTTTGTTGCTGATGGTAAATTAAGCAGATCTTTGGCTGCCCGGAAAATTATCCTCTCAATATATTCCAAGAGAGTCTCAAAGCCACCGGCAAATTCAATCTCCAGCATGGTAAACTCGGTCAAGTGGCGATTATCATTTCCTTCTTCTGCTCTGAAACTAGGACCAATAGAGTAAACCTTTTTTAAATAGGGGGTTAAGGCTTCCAGATAAAGCTGGGCAGTCTGAGACAGATAGGCTCGACAAGGATTTTTCGGGTTAAACCAGCGATTGTTCCCATTAACTCCAACCTCAAACAAGGTATCAATATTTTCGCAAGCTCCTGAAGCTCTTACTATTTTTGGCGGAAAAATTTCGAAAAAACCGGCCTCTTCAAGCCAGCTCCTCATTGATTTTATTACTTGTCCTTCAAGTTTGGCTATATCACTTTTTTCTCTCATGAGTTTTGATTTACCGAGCACATAAAATTATGTGCTCGGTAAAAAAAATCGCCCTTTCGGGCGTTATTTTCGACCTTTACCAAGCACATAATTTTTATGTGCTTGGTTGAAATAACTGAATTTGACTTTTTGCTTTTTCGGACACATCCAGTAGAAGAATTTCAACTTGCTCCGCAAAACTAAATTTTCTGAATGAAAATTTTGTTGAAATTTCTCTACTGGACACATTTTCATCTATTTTACTCAGGCAAAGAGCCTTGTCAAGAACCCCACCGCAGGAGCGGTGGGGCATGATCGAGATTGATCAGAATTGCTCCTGCGAAGATATGTATCTCTGAATCGCTTCTTTGGTTAGACCAGGTCCTACAGATCT
>Ga0315291_10008700_pt1 | contig 12453 bp, 9 predicted proteins | sample YL17G12_20_MG_FD_203070 | JGI IMG/M metagenome (GOLD analysis project Ga0315291, IMG submission 203070) | Sediment microbial communities from Yellowstone Lake, YNP, Wyoming, USA - YL17G12_20 | ecosystem: Environmental > Aquatic > Freshwater > Lake > Sediment | place: USA: Wyoming | collected... | reverse complement strand
CTGAGCAGCTCAATTTCCCCAATTTCCCTTAGGTAAAGCCGGACTGGGTCTTCACCCAGCTCTGCCTCAAGTGGTGGGCTGAGTAGCTCGAGAGAATCGTCTTCCGATGCCCTGCTCAATTCCTGCGCTTCTTGAGCCAGGAGCATTTCGTCTGGCTCATCGATGACCACATCTGCGTCCATCTCTGATAGCAAATCATCCACATCATCCATCGGCTGGGTGGGCAGGTGATTCTGCTCCTCATAGGGAGTGTTCTCGTTCTTCGAGATTTCTTGCCTGGTGGTCTTTCGTTTTCGAGCCATATCCCAATTATCCTCGAAATTTGCGATTTTGGCGAATCGTGGAGAAAATTCCTCCGGGCTTTCATATAGCCGGAACCATTGATTTTAACCCTTGTGACGCATTCCATGATCAACGATGGCGGTTACACCAACTTCGCCAGGGGAACTAATGGGACTTACCGATTATCCGGCGGTCTCCACATGAACCAGGATGGAATTCCGATGATTTCTTTCTCATTAATAATCTGAAAACCAAAGCGCTGGTAGAAAGTGATATTCCGCGGGTTGGCATTTTCCAGATAACAGCCAACCTGCTCCTCGTCCGCCTTGTCGACAAGGTGCCGTAGGATCGCTGAGCCTACAGCCTTCCCTTGTTGCTCGGGTTCAACACCCAGATATTCCAGATAGTAGTGAGCCTTTTTGGGGTGGAGCTGATCCACCTCAGCCAACCAACGCATCCATGGCCTTATATCATAAAATCCATTCCCCAAGATGGATTTTATCAATAATAGCCATTGATCCAATACTGGCAGGGGATAAGCTCCGGGAGGGTAGATTACCGCTGCAGCAATGACTTTGCCATCCTCATTCACCTGGAGCGGGCACCCTCTCTGGATGCATACCAATACTTCAGCTGTAAAATCAACCGTTAAGGCACTAACCCGCCTGTCTGAGGAGAAATTCCGAAAACTGGCCACCGTGACTGGATCATCCACAAATGCCCGCGCAAGTACCTGCGCAGCTTGATGGTAGGATTGGCGTGTGGTGGGTTTAACTCCCTTTTGCATGGCTTGGTTTTTTTTTCGATCACTCTTGAATATAAGATTATGAACGGATTATTACCCGGTGGCTACCGACCAGTGATAAATTTCTCCCGCGCCTGGTGAAGATTTCGGAGCGTCTGGGTACACCTCGTCATGCCTTCTTCGAATTCTTTGGTGCGAAGATCTCCCCCTTGTGCAGCCTCATCCATTTGATAACGCAACAAGTTGATCATCTCGGTCATCTGACGCCGACGGATCTCTAGCAAAGCGCGCATCATGTCTTCGAGCACCCGATCTTCTTTGGGATCCAATTTATCCGTACGCTCCAAAAGATTATCCACGATCTCCATCAAAGGGAGAGACAACCCATTTAATACATGATGCATGGGTTCAGATCGATCCTGTGCCAATGATTCCTCCACCAGCTCGAAGATAGCCTGGTACTCAGCACGCTCGAAGTCCAGGCGAGAAAGGCGTGTTAGGTGCGATTCATGCAGAGCTCGGTCTACGTGGAACACCAGCTCAGGGCGGCGGATAAGGATGCCCAGGCAATGGGCTTCCAGCAAGGCATTCCCTGCCTGAATGGTAATATCTGGCTTGGGTTCCCTCGCTACAGGTTGGGTTGATCTGAGCCGCCGACGTGTGGGGCGGCTGGTGCCTTCACCTCCCACCAGCAAGCGTTCATCGACTTTGATCAGGCGCGCCAACCGCTGCCGGTAAGCTTCACGCTCAATCGGGTTAGGGACTTCATTGATCAATGGCAGCACCTGACCAGCGATCTCAGATTTAGTCTTGGGGTCGTCTATATTTCGTCCGCCTGCCAGTGTCTCCATCACGTGGATGACGATCGGTTTTGCATTCTCCAGGATATGCTGCCATTCAGCTGGGTCACGATTAACCACATCATCGGGGTCCATACCTTCCGGCAGGGTGGTGACGCGGATATCTGCTTGCAAACGCGATTCGTGTGCCATTAGCCCGCGTGCATCGAATACCGGCTCTGTCTCACGGTCCATCGTCTGCCGGGCAATCTGCAGACCGCGTAAGGTGGCTTTATCTCCGGCAGTATCCGGGTCGAGTGCCAGGATGAAGCGTTGGGTAAGTCGCTTGAGCAAACGCATCTGGTGCTCGGTGAGTGCAGTGCCCATGGGTGAGACGGTGTTGGTAAAACCTGCCTGGTGCAAAGCGATCACATCCAGATACCCCTCGACGATGACCACCTGGTCGAGTGCCCTGATGGGGGTTCGGGCACGCTCCAAGCCATATAGTAAGGCGCTTTTATCGAATACAGGCGTCTGGGGAGAATTGAGAAATTTGGGGATATCATTTGGGTCCAGGATGCGCCCACCGAAACCCGCCATGCGCCCGCGTGCATCGCGGATTGGAAAGATGATACGATGCCTGAACTTGTCGTAGATCGATCCATCTTCACGTTCTGAAACCAAACCTGCTTCGCGGAGTTGCCCTTCAGAACGTCCCTTGCCTTTGAAGTATTGAATAATCGCTTCCCAGGCATTGAGAGCGTATCCCAGGTTGAAGGTTTCGATGATCTCTTCACTCAAGCCGCGCTTTTTTAGGTACTCAAGCGCTTTTTGACCTTCGCTCGTATTTCGCAATTGATGGTGGTAGTAATTGGCAGCTTCCTCGAGCATGCTGCGTAATTGGGCATGCTCTTCTTCGGCGACCAATTCCTCGGGAGTGGTCGGTTTTAGCTGGACACCGGCCTTATCCGCCAGATATTTAAGCGTCTCCGAAAAATCCCACCCCTGCTTCTTCATCGTAAAGCTAAAAATATCCCCACCCTCATTGCATTGCCCAAAACAGCGCCAAGTTCCTGTCGAAGGAAAGACCACGAAGGAAGGCGTGCGCGTGTTAGGATGAAAGGGGCAGAAACCGGTGTAATTCTTGCCAGAGTGGCGCAGCTGCACGGACTCTGACACCAGGTCTACGATATCGATGCGGGATTTGATCTCATCAATTGAGGACATTGCGTTCCCTCACAGGTCATGGCAGACCCGTTTCGACTAAATTATACCAGCCCCTATTCCCAAGATCGGATTGACCGCTTTGAGTCATGATCTGCTCTGGATATATTCGTCAAAACTCGCCCTTGACGAACGATATCAGTTATGTATAATTAATTCGATAATCATCTAATTAATTAGAGAGAATCACTATAAGGATATGATTATGCCAACCCTCATCCCACCTAACGACGAACAGCTGCTGACTTTCTTTAAAGCCCTGGCGGATGCCAACCGGTTGAAGATTGTAGGCTTGCTTTCCCAGCATCCATACTCCGTGGAACAGCTGGCAGCCCTGCTCGATTTGCGCCCACCCACTGTTTCTCATCACCTGAAACTGTTATCCGAAGCCGGATTGGTAACTGCGCGTGCTGAGAGCTATTACAACCTGTACCAGCTTGAATCAGCCGTCCTGGAGCAAATCGCCAGCCACCTGGGTGCAGTGGACAAGCTACCTAGCATGGCGGCAGAGGTCGACCTGGAAGCCTATGACCGGAAAGTGTTGCGGGATGTCATGTTGCCAGATGGAAAGCTGAAAGTAATTCCAGCCCAGCGCAAGAAGCGTGAAGTGGTCCTCCGGCACATCCTGAATGACTTTCAACCCAAGGTGCGCTATACCGAGAAACAAGTTAACGATATCCTTGCCCGCTTCCACGATGATACTGCCACTCTACGGCGCGAGATGATCGCCTACAAGATGATGGGGCGTGCTGAAGGAGAATATTGGAGAATTGTTGATCAAAAGCCATCATAAAGGAAGATAGAAATGAACACAAAACCTACAAATCAGGAAGAATTATTGAAATTCATGAAATCACTGGCAGATGCAGAGCGCTTGAAAATCGCGGGGTTATTGGGGGTAGAGGCCCTCTCTCCAACCCAGGTCGCTGATCGATTGGGGATGAAACCCGCCGAGGTAGAACACCATCTGGAGCAGCTCACAGTTGCCGGATTGGCACACAAGGAAGGTAGCGCATATCATTTGGATAGCCAGGCCCTCGAAAAGCTCACCCGCCAGGTGCTGGCACAGTCTCGCCCACCTTCGCCTGAATACGAAGGCGATGAATTTGAAGTGAAGACATTACGTGCCTATATTTCACGGGATGGCACCTTGAAAACCATTCCAACCCAACATAAGAAGCTGATGGTCATCCTGAGCCACCTGGTCAAGAATTTCGAGCCAGGTGAGCGATATCCCGAAAATCAAGTCAACCAGACGCTCAGGAGCTTTCACGAAGATACTGCGGCGTTACGCAGATATATGGTAGATAACGGGCTGCTCAAGCGCGATAAGGGGATCTATTGGAGAGCAGAACGCCCAGGCTAGATATCCCGGGTTTGCAGATAAAAAGGGGCTGTCCAAAAAGCAACTGTGGACAACCCTAAAATAACAAAAAAAGCAAGAATTTGAAAGAAGGCAAAAAAATTGGCACTCATTGGACTGCCAATTTTGCTATGTTATGGGCAATGCATAACAAACCCCATTCTGTTTTCACCTTTTCCATTCCTCTCAGAGTGAATCTCCGGAACCCCCAATCCTGCTTGATCCTTCCAAAAACACTCTCCGCTTCCACGCCTCGGCGTGAACGCAATCTTCTTCCCTGCTCAGAGACCAGTTTCTGGCTCACCAGCTACTGTCAGGGTGGCCAACCACCAGACACCCCGGTTGATCATAGGAAACCAAGGGTGCATCGCCCACCACTGTGCCAAGCCGACCAGGGTGGCTTCAATGGCGCCACTGGCAACAGCCATCAGAAAGGATATCAAGATTACAAACCCACTCTGTTGATTCTCAAGGTTGGATATGATCACCGACCCCACCGCAAAGGTCAGCCCCAAGCCAAACATCTCACCCAGGGCATTGGCTGCCACCCAGCGCAGCCATAGCGTGCGTATATCCTTTGATCTCATCGGGGTGGTCTCCGATGGAGAGTAAATACTTCATCCCCACCGAGGAACCTTTCGAGAGCAACAGCATGCAGTGACATCACTTTGCTGTTGGCAAAGTAAGCAAAATCGAATCCGGTCGGGTCGCCCGCATTTTTGCCGGGGATGGGCATGAGACGGGCTGTAAGCGGCTTGGCCATACGCAAGGACAAGCTTGCCAAATCAAGCAAGACCGCGGATAACTGCTCAGCACTGGTATCTCCAGGCAGCGGGATGGTATCCAGCCCAGTACCGCAGACTGCAGAATAAAGCAGCAGGTCCATCACATTCAGGTTACCCTGAGCTGCACGCCTGGCAAGGGTGGCATCTTCGAGCACGGGTAGCAACAAACCGTTGAACCCGGCTCGCAGAAAGTCAGCCTGGTCCATCGTATCTGCCAGGATGGCAGCCGCCGCCAGTGAACCGTGAACACCAAGCCCAGGCACTCCCAAGCGCTCCATAGCTGTACCGATTGAGTGCTCTTCGGATGGGAAAGGTGCCAGTGAAAAATCAATCCCACCAAACTTCACCCGAGATTGCTTCTCTACTTCACGGGCGATGTTAGTCATGGCGCGCCCATGTGCCTCCATCGACCTCACCAGGTTTTTGCGGGCTTCGTCCAGGTTGGTAGCCTGGCTGAATGCGGTTACCGCCAAATCAGCGGCCTCGGTTGCCAATGCAAAAGATGGTCCATCACCCTGGTGGTACGCGGCCGGAAAGAATGGCGAGCCCGCAGGGACATTTGCCAGAGCGGCAAAGCGCATATTGGCGAAACCATCCTGTGAGATGCCACTGGCCTCTTGGATGACTTTGGCGCATTGGTGAACCGCTCTGAGCGAGACTCCGCCATCCGAGCTGTCAGGGGTGGTCATCAGACCGGAGAAAAAGGCATTCTGGGTAGCCGCCAGCGCCTCGGGGATCAAGCCATAGCTTTCAGGCAGCTCGGGCAGAGCTGGCCCCAAGGAAACGTAGGCATATCCCAAATCTGCTACAGCTTCTTCCAACTGTTGAGCTAGATGCGATAGAGCCCCCGCCTTGAGGCGAGGTAATAAGCGTGGGAAGGGTGTGCTAGCCATGCGAGCCGTCTGCACCTCATAACCGGCATCAACGAAGGCTGGTCGGGCAATCTCCAGGAACTCTCCTGCCACTTTCAATCTCTGCTCATTTAGGGGATAAGCTGGGTCTACAAAACAGGTGATCGAGCGGATTTTCATGGCGGGAATTCTATCAGGGATGGGAGTGTCGGGCAAGATTGGAAAATATCACAAATAAAAATTTGGGACAGGTCGCTTCCGAGCAGCCTGTACCAATCTTAAAGAATGCTCACCCGTATTCATGCAATCATGATTAGTAAGATTTAAATCCAGCTCAGGATTATATCTTCCTCACCTTTGGATATTTGGATAAGGTTAATGGCTCTTGTTCCCTTCATACGATGTCTACCAAGTGGTAAGCTTCATTTGCCATCACCGATTCAAACGGCTCAGTGATCAGCGAGTGATTGACAGAATGGGGCAAGTAATCATCCTGTCTCTTGATCTGTTCACCCAGAAGGATGAGCTTAAATAGACCCACCCGGAATGCGGCTGAAGCTGTATACCCAAAGCGTACCAGCTGTGTGTCAACCCGGCAACCGCTGTCCTGCAACCCGTTGACATAGCTGGTAAATAACGTCTCGGAGATGTCGTGGAGTCTGTATCCCTTCAAGTTCATATATGTACCGTAAACCAGCTGTCCCAGATCATCTCCCAATGGCTCGATGCCCGCTTGTGACCAGTTCATTGCTACGGTTTGCTCCTGGTTTCGAGGCAAATGACGGGATATAAAATTGGTAGGGTATGTGTCACCATGGCAGATTGTTTTGGGGATTTGGTCGAGCTTGGCGAGGAAGCGCTCATTATCCTGGAGCATGCTCCTGAAACTGTCTAGCTCTGGATTGGGGGTCTGTTGCCTCACCAGTGGATGCTCCCATGGGAAATCTTGCCAGGGAATTGAGCCCAACCATTGGCGGGTACGTTGCTTGCTAAGCCACGGGAAGGATGGTAATTGACGCCGGGAGGTGTAGATGCCGTTCAACCGACCCAGATGGCGGGCCGCCAGGGCATACCGGTGGAGTGGCCAGGTGCCTGAAAATGTGTCTTTTACATCTTCCAGCCATATCCCACCCATATTGCCTGGTACCTCACCCGCATCATAACACAGCGGTGCCCTTATTCCTTCAGGAAGCGACTCAAGCCAACCCGATTGATAGAGCAATAATTCGCGCTTCCAGTAATTCCAATGGGTTTGGTCACCTCCCTCACCAAAATTATCATATCCAAGATTGGCAGGAGATTGAATCACTTTTAAGATGATCGACCAATCCAACCACTCATTTCTGTCCACCCCAACCCCTTCGAAGCGGTACGAACCGAGGCATACCGGATTCCCCGCAACCCCATCAAGCTTGCGAACCCTCCAGCCCTGGATGCGGAAATTATTACGATTTAATGCCTTGCGAGTGATGGCTGACATCTTTGATTCATTGATCGAGCGTAGAACCGACGGGACATCGCTTTCGAGGGCAAAACATCCTTGATAATCCTCATAAATACGAACCGGATCCGGTATTGTCATCACCGGGTAGGAGGCTGAGGTTAAGGATGGACTGCTACTATAATTCCGCCCCAATGAATGGCTCGTGGTACTGTACTGCCTGTGCCCCTCCTTGCTAAAATATCCCTTATACCCTGAGGAATTGAAACGATTTCTGCGATCAGTAATTTTGTAAATGTCCATAGATTCTGTATTCCTCCTTTACCCCTCGCCGAGAGGGAATAGCATAACCGACGTTCTTAGGACAATATTTTCATTCATCAATTGGTAGATGAATGGATGATTAAAAATATTTTAGAGTTTAATTAGGGTTATAGCATTTGGATTAATTGGGATTTATTGGTAACTAACCGATTAATCCATCAAAGTCGTAAAAAGGTCGATTGTTTATTCCCAACTTAAAATTCTATCTGCTAATCAAAAGTGACCCCGCCGAAGAAAAGCTGGACTTATGGGAACGAATAGACAGGCCCCGGATAGGCAGCCTGTCTATTAATTCTTCAACCCCCAGACCAACCAATATGCGAAAGGAGGAGTTATGTTTAGTAGTCCACTCCTTGAACGTAGCTCCTAGAATCGGTGTTGGGTACGATTTCATCCGGGCGCATCATCTCGTTATCCTCGTGGTCGACGATGTGGCAGTGCCAGACGTACCCTCCACCCAATGCCCTCGGGTCGAATGGGAGATGAGCTTGGTCGGGCGGTGTGTTCGCTGCGAGATCCTGAGGTGCCCAGCGGATGATAAAGCGCGTCACCTGACCAGGGAGCGCCATGACGGTGTCTTTCCAACCGTTCTCTTTAGGCAAGGGTGGTTGAACCGGACCCTGAAGAAACGGAGTGATATCGGGGTTGCCACCCAAAGCGCGTGAATTGCCAGTGTTGTAATCCAGCGGAGGTCCAAAGGCTGGGATAAATACTCCCTGAGGGACACCTGTCTTCAAAGTGTAATCAAAGCCACCAGGGAATGCTGCTGAATACGCTTTAGTATATTTATTGGTGTTATAGTTCTGGCGGCTTAACAACTGGAATTGTGCCAGGTGGGTGTGAATGGGATGGGCGTCCATGGTCATATTGACGATTTCCCAAATCTCGGTGTCGCCTTCATTCGGCAGCTCGGATAGGTAGTTCTTACCTTGTGCGTCCAGGGAAAAGCCTGGTATGGGAACCATATTATACATATCCCCCGAAACTCCAGTGATGCGCTGCCCATCCCATTTGGTGTTATTGACCAGGATTTCCTCAGGTCCGCCCGGATAAGCGACTGGATTACCTGTTACCGGGTCGATAGCAGTTTGAGGTGGAAGTGCAATCTCATTCAGGGTGAGCTGGCGGGTCTTTTGCACTGTGGCACCGGTCAAACGTACCATAGGAGCGCGCAGGGCACCACCATTGGCCGGGTTATAGCTACCATCAGACACCGGACCACCCGACACGATGAATTGCATGATACGCCCAGTGGTAGAACCACTTGGTGAGGCACCGCCCGGATACGGCGCTTTGGCAGTGTTCTTGAGGATCCATTTCCCCGAGTAAGCTGCTCCGTTTGGACCAATCGTCCCCGCTCCAAAACCATTGAAATCGACGATCACCCAATAGCGCTCGCCAGGCATCATGACCAGTTTATTGTTGCTTACCGCAAGCGGATCAATCTTGACCGGGAAATCCAGGTAACCGCCATCTGTGCCAATTACCCACAATGCCGGCCCAAAGTTCTTGGAGATCGGGTCTTGCAAAAACATCTCATACGAGCGGGCATTCGAGCCATTGATACACAGGAAGGTATAGCGTTTTTGAGCAACGCTCATGCGTGGCCAGGATTTACCATTGACGCAGATCACATCCCCAATGAACTCTGGCACCCAATAGGGGTGCTCCGGGTTCAGTGCCCATAGGATACCCCCGGCACTATCGGCGGGGAAGAACAGCTCCCCATTGGTGTCGAACATACGGTCCTGGATGACCAATGGGAAAAGCGTCGGTAGCTTGGGGCCCGGAAGATCCGGATTTAATAGTGGATCTGCTGGGTCAGCGATAAGATAGCCACCTGCCAGACCACAATATACATTCAGGCGGGTGGCACCCAAGGTGTGGTCGTGGAACCAGACCAGCGCCCCTTCCTGGTCATTTGGATAGCGGTAGATGCAGTAATTTTGAGTGGGTCGATTATTATAGTCCCAACCCTTGGAATAAAAACCATGCCCGATGTGGTTCCCATCACTGGTGAACCAGGCATCCGGTCCACCGTCCAGCACAGGAGGAACATAACCACCGTGCAGGTGGGGGCAAGCTGGGATGGGTCCAGAATAATTTTTTGATCCTTCCGAGTCAAATTCTGGTGGCATAGCCATATGGTTCCACATATTGGCTTCGTTGTTCAAGGGGTCAGCCCAGTGTAGGGTCTGATCAGTCGAATACTTATAGGCAAGGACATTCGTGGCATCGCTATTTCCGAGTAAATTTGTGAACATAACTTCTATTGGCTTACCACGCGTAGCCAGGATCACCGGGCCAAGATAACTGGTTCGGGTATCCTGGTCGGGTTTAAGATACGACCACACATGAGTCCCAGCATAGTTGGGTACAGCTCCGGCAGGAAGGACACTTACCGTATGTTCTCTCATCTCTAGTTGGATTTGGGAACCATCATCCACGATCAGAGAATCCGTATCCAGCAAATTTGGAACGGGATCAACGAATTGGGGGATCATATTAGCCGCCAATGGGGTTTGGGGAGATTGGGCCGCCTTGCCCACTTTCATAAAACCTCCCCGGGTGGCGACGTAGGTCGCCGCGCCACCTGCGATCGATAATTTTAAGAAACCTCGCCTGGATAACATATTCTCCTCCTGAAATTAATAAATTTGTGGTTTAAGCCTAATAATATTTTATAGATTAATGGGCATTAAATAATTTAGATTAATTGGCGTTTATTGGCGAATCTCCAATTATTACAAATTATTTATTAAGCAATTTGGGTCAAAACGGATGAATATCTCCATCCAGCTTGTTGAGGATGCCCCTCTGGTAATAATTCAATCGGGTGAGTGAGGTGAAATGAGGGATTTCCGTGGAAATATAATACAACAAATGATGAGCTTGTATCGTCATATTCTCCCCACACAGGTGATTAAATAAACAAAGAGGCAAGCTGTCTACTACCAGCCTGCCTCCACTAGATTACGTCTCCTAACTCAGATGCTCCAGGGATCCAACCTTCAGAACCAAAGAGAGATACTTGTTAGGCGTGGTTAATATGGCTATGGGACAGCCGCTATGGCTGCATCGATCTGGATCAGGCCTGACCCAGTTGCGTCTGCACCCCAGGAATAGGTGTAATAATCTTGGATGGGAGAGAGGTCAAATACAGTCGCGCTTCCAGGCGGAATAGTTAAAGCTGTTGATTTGAGAATCGTCTCAATCTCACTCTGTGTCAGGCTCGGATTCTTTTCCAAGAGCAGGGCTGCAGTTGCAGCAACGTGCGGCGTAGCCATAGAAGTGCCACCTACGTAGTAGAAGTTGCCTGAGTTGCCGCCCGCTAGGTCACCGATGCCTTTCGACCACCAGGGTAGGTGATTAAAGCCCGGATCGCCGGCGAATGGACCGCGCACCCAAGAGCCCGGTGCAAGTACATCCAGCTCCTGGCCTGCGAGCTCACGGCTGCTAAAATTGGTAACATACACCTCAGATACCGGTGTAGGCTCGAGGATATCAAAGAATGGGTAGAACCCTGATTGTAGCCACCATAAACGGTAGCGCGGTGGCGCAGGGGGGGTTGCGGGTTTTTGCCATTCCTTCGTCCAGCCAACAGCGCCAGCTGAGATCACTGGCGCGTACGCGCCGGGATATCCCATGCCATCTTCGCCCTCATTACCAGCCGCGGCGACAACAATCACCCCATTTTCAATTGCCCGATCAATGGCTGCTTTTTCAACATCAGCCAATTCTGAACCACCCAGGCTCATATTGATCACCATCGGCGTGTAACCGGCAATCGCCAGATCAGTCGCGTAATTGATCCCCGCTGCAACCATGGAGTCGGTGCCGAACACGACGCTCTGGGAAGGTTGTGGCCCAGGGTCGGTACATTTGGGCAGCGCCGGGACTTGATAATCGGCCAGCACTTTGACCGGAATGATGGTAACTTCAGGGGCGATACCGCGCACGATGATCGGCGGCAGTGGGTATCCACCTAGAGCATCGGAGTTGCTGCGGTAGAAGTAGCCCAGGATAGTACTGGCGACATGCGTACCATGGGTTGAGCCAGTGGAACCGACCCAGGTAGTCTGGTGGAGCTGTCCGATTTCGACACCGAGACCACACGGATCGTTTTGGGCTTTGAAGCTGACGGGTTGATCGAAACCAGTACCAAGAGCTGTGTTTACACGATCCTTGGGAAAATAATCGGCCCAGTTCGGTACTAGACCAGTATCCAACACAGCTACATATACCCCCGCACCGGTCTGTGATACTTGTTCAACATTGATCATATCCGAATCCCACGTCGGATAACCATCTGAAGTGTCTGTAACATCCTTGTATGGATTCCCAGCATATGCAGTACCCATTCCAATGGTACCCAACAAAAATGCGACAACTAGAATAGATCGGATTACAATCGCTTTCATATTTTTTATCTCCTCGTTTATTAAATATGAATATTATTCTATAGTAGCAATAAATAGATTTATTTCGTTTTCACCTCCTGTTTATTTACATTCATGAGAAATCCCCTGCGATGTTCTCTGGGATGAATAAATCCACTATAACAGATTTCTTATTTAAGTCAACTGCCGTTTATTGATAAACCACCCGACCCCTCTCCACATACCCCTTACTAAGTTGTGTCAGTGAAGTGATTGGTTC
>Ga0315291_10008698_pt1 | contig 12456 bp, 6 predicted proteins | sample YL17G12_20_MG_FD_203070 | JGI IMG/M metagenome (GOLD analysis project Ga0315291, IMG submission 203070) | Sediment microbial communities from Yellowstone Lake, YNP, Wyoming, USA - YL17G12_20 | ecosystem: Environmental > Aquatic > Freshwater > Lake > Sediment | place: USA: Wyoming | collected... | reverse complement strand
CGCTTGCCCCAATTCTACCTTTGTTGATCATATCTTCCTTGGCCTTCATTACGGCATCGTGCCACTCTTTTTCCTGAAACAACTCAAAGAGATCACGGAATTTGTCTCCCTTCCGGATTCCACTCCTCACGAGTAATTTACCATCCGTGTTGTTTCTATCCTCTACGATATCGCACAAATCGGATAGTCCTGCTACCCTAAGTTTGTGTTCCCTGGTTGCTTTGTCGCATCCTTTGAAGAAGTTTTTATCCAGTTTCACCTCTGTGCTTTCTATATCTTCGGGTCTTGAAAGTGAAAAGCCGGTTTTCCTGGATAGGTTGTAGAGTATTAGTGTACCGAAGGCTTGACCCATTTTTATGGGATACTTTGCTGGTGAAACATTCGTTAAGGCAACAGCCAACTTGCCACGCCACGTCGGGTCTATCTTCACCATGCTTTGAAATATTCCTTCCCTAACGGGATCAAATCTGGGCCAAATCGTCGCGGCATAGAATGGAGGAAGGGCAATATACTCTTTTGTTATTACTACGACGGTTTCATGAGGTTCAATAAGGTACTCGTCATCTTTATTTAAATATTGACTCCTACGCGCTTCGTTCTTGAGACAGTAGACTTGATTACCGATGGATAAATCGTAAGAGAACGGTGTTACATTGAACTTATCAAATGGCTTTATTAGAAATTTGGGCATTCTCTGCTTCAAATCCTGGGCACGCGATATTGTCTTAAAAAGTAAATCATTTTCCCAATTGTTCCAATCTGATTTGCCGAAAGCTTCTAAGTATCTAGTGGCCTCTTCTTCCGGCACACACAAGTCAAGGAAGTCCGCGGAACTCAGAACACCACCTGACGGATTGTTCAGAATGAACTGCTCTAGGGCGCTAATCCTCTTCTTTAGTTCTTTATAGTCCCCGTCGTTTCCTTGCTCGCCAGATTTTTCCATAAGGTTCTCCTCTGCTCACACAATAAAATATGAATATTACTCTTTGTCGGTTATTCTATGCATTCGTCCTGGCAGATGGTATATACACAATATATTGTATGTTGTCAAGTACTTTTTCACAATAAGTTGACGGCGTTCTGGAATGTATTTCTATCATCTCACAGGTACTGCTCACTATCTACCAGGAACATGCTACTCTGCAGGCAATCTCCTAATAACTCCCTTCACCCTGTGGTCCGGGTGCTTGAGGAACTCCCTTTTATCATACGTGATGAAGTATTGGTGCGTTGAAATGCGGTAATTTGTGTTGTGTCAGGATCTAGGCCTGACACCTTTTGAAGCGTCAGTCACCAGGATTCCGCCAAAGGCGAAAGAGCAGAGCTCCTGACGCAACTATTTGATCCAGAGGTTACACAAGAATTTTCTCATTCTTTCAGTTTCACTATGGTGACGCCGGGGCCGCCTTCGTTGTATTCGCCTAATCTGAACTCTTCCACCCGGTGATGGTGAGACAAAAATTCGCTGATTTTTTTTCGCAGAGCACCGGTCCCTTTGCCGTGAATAAGGCAAACCTGCGAAAGACCAGCCAAATAAGCATTATCCAGATATTTATCCACCACCTCAAAGGCTTCCTCTGCCAAAAGCCCCCTTAAGTCAATCTCCGGAGAAACATAGGGAACTGTGTAGGGTACTCCCATATACCCGGATTCAGCCTCAACCTTTTCTCTATCTTCGATCCGGGTAAGCTCGCTTTCCTCCACAGTATAAGTTATGCTTCCTACCAACACTTTAATTTTTCCTGAGTGCTCATCTTTTTCCAAAACATCCCCCTTGATCCCCAAAGGCTCTATCCAGACTGCATCTCCGGGCTTGACAATTCCTAACTTTTTAACAACCTTTTCCTCAAATTTCTCCAGCTCTTTGGTGATCGAGGTTTTTTTCTCTTCTAAGAAATGATGCGCCTCTTTGACCACCTGTTTTTCAGCTTGAGTCTTTCTGATTTGTGCTATAAGTCTTTCCAGCTCCACCTTGGTGGTCTCCACCATCTGTTTGGCTTCTTTCAAAGCGTTAGTCTTTAAATCTTTTTCCCCGGATTCCAATTTTTCCAGTCTGTCTTTATAAAGGTTCACCAATTCCTCGGAAGCCTTTTTTTGCTCGTCTAAGGCTTTTCGGTTCTCTCTGACCGTTTTTAAATCTTTTTCCAAATTCTCCAAAAGAAGACCCAAATCTCTTTCTTTGCTTCCCAGAAGCTCAAAAGCTTTTTCGATTATATTTTGATCCATTCCCAATCTCTGGGCAATCTCTATGGCATAACTTGATCCCGGATAGCCGATTTGAAAGCGATAAGTCGGAGTTAAGGTCTCTTTGTCAAACTCTAAAGAGGCGTTTCTTATTTGCGGATATTCGGAAGCCAAGATTTTTAATGCCCCGTGATGAGTGGTGGCAACAAGCTTGGCTTCTTTTTTGATCAATTGGTCTACAATCGCCTCACCCAAAGCCGCCCCCTCCTTGGGATCAGTCCCTCCACCTAACTCATCTAATAAGACCAGAGTTTGGGAGTCGGAATCGTCCACTGCTTTTTTGATTTGAGTCATGTGAGAGGAAAAGGTCGAAACGGACATCTCAATTGACTGTTCATCACCGATATCTGCATATATCTTTTTGAAAACGCAAATCTCAGAGTAAGGCTTGACTGGTATGTGAAGTCCGGAAAGAGCCATCAGCGTCAAAAGGCCCACGGTCTTTAAAGCTACGGTCTTTCCACCAGTATTGGGACCAGTGATGATCAAAGCAGTATAATCTTTACCTAAACTCAAAGAAAGGGGAACTGCATTTCTGCGTTCTTCCTTTTCACCTTCTTTTTTAGGAGTCAAAAGAAGCGAATCCCTGGAAGCGTTAAGTAAGGGATGCCGGGCTTCGATTAAATTGATGTAGCCCTGTTCATTCAAAAGAGGGGGATTGCCATCATAGTCAAAGGAGAGTCTGGACTTGGCATAAATAAAATCCAACTTCTGCAAAGCTTTGACCGTGATTTTTAGATCCTCCAATTCGGCTCGGATCATGCTGGTAATCTCTTTTAGAATTCTTTCGATCTCTTTTTCTTCTTCTAAGGTCAGCTCTCTTAATTGATTATTCAACCCTACCACCACCAAAGGCTCGACAAAAAGAGTAGCTCCGCTTTTGGACTTATCATGCACGATCCCCCGGTGTTGGAAAAACTCCCCCTCATCCATGGGTATCACATATCTTCCATCCCGGATGGTAATGATGTCATCTTGCCTGGGACCTTTCATTTTCCGTGCGCCTATCATCGATTCCAGCTTGTCCAACAACCTATTTCTCACGGTCTTTTTCTGATGGCGAATATCCGAAAGTTTGCCTGAGGCAGTATCCTTTATTTCTCCGGATTGGTCCACAGCTGAATTTATAGCAGATTGTATTTGAGCGAAGCTTCTTAATTGGTCGATCAATTTAAAGACGTGGGGATATTTTTCTTCTTTAGCTTTTATAAATTTTAAAAGCGCACCTGAGATCGCCAAAACCTCCCCGATATTTAATAGCTCTTTCGGATCCAGATAGACTCCCTCAACTTTCGCTTTTTCCAAGGACCCCCGAACATCTTTCATGCTCGAAAGGGGGAATCTCTCTTCATACAAGAGAATCTCCTTTAGCTCCGTGGTCTCTCTTATTTCCTTTTCGATGGTCTCTTTGTCTTTGGAAGGAGAGAGGGAAAGGGAAAGTTCCTTGCCCCAATCGGAAAGACAGCGGGAAGAAAGCATTCCCCTTATCTTGTCGAATTCTAAAACTTTTAAGGTATGTTCATCCATCACTTACCCTTTTAGGGCAAAATTCCCAACAGATGACAAAGACCCGTCTGGGAAAAGATTAAACGGACAAAACTCCTTGAATCCGTTGGGAAAATTAAGTTAAGGGTTTACCCCTGGTGCGTCCCGCCTTTGGCGGGATTACCCTGCGCCTTTTATGTGTCGGGGTGAGGGCACCCCGACACAACAGAGTAATTCACCTTTTTGACTACGACCTTTTAGCTATTTCTCAAAATAGTCCTCCATGGCTTGGATTATTCTTTCTACCCTTGGGCTTTGGGAGGAAGACCCAGGAAGACCACGAGCATTTTCTCCTGGTTTGGTCAACAGAGCCTCCTTAATCTTCTCAACCACAGAGCGGTTTTGGGGATGAAGGATGGCTGACTCCTCATAAATCAAAGCCACTGTCCCCCTCATACCGGGCCCGAAAAAGGAATTATCCTGCGAAGCTATAAAAGAGTCCGGAAGGGGTAAAAACATAAAAAGAAAAAGGATAAAGCCCAAAAGGATCCAGCCTTGGAAAACTCCCGTGATCGCTCCTCCCACCTTATCCACGTGGCCCAAAGATTTAAGCGAAGCCACCTTGTAAAATAGAGACCCCAGAAGCTTCGCCCCTATGTAGACCAAAACGAAGATCACGATGACACTTAAGAAAGCCACCATGATGGTGGAGACCTTCATATGGGATAAAACCCTTTGGGTGGCCCAATCCACATAATTGACTGAAAAGATTATCCCACATACCAGTCCCAAAATGCCCATAATTCCGCTGAAGAGTCCTCTTCTGGAGCCAATGAAAAGCGCCACCAGCAAAAGTCCTAAAAGGACAAAATCAAATGCGTTCATTTTTTCTCCACTCCCCCCCGATCGGAGATCGGGGCAAACAGCTAACAGCAGATAGTAAATTTACATATAAGGTTCTTCTCCCCCGCCTTTGGCGGGGTCGTAATTTTTGATAAGAGGACGTGTCTTTTTAACTTAAGTAGTATGACATTCTGAAAACTCACCCCCTATCCCCCTCTCTTATTAAGAAGAGGGGGAACAAAAGGGGTGAGTTCAAAGAAATCTGCTGGTTTTCTTAGGGACGTAACGCATAAAGGATCGCACACACTGGTATGAATCCCTTGCATAAACCTATTCTTTTCCGCCGGAGGCGCCCGCCTGCCATCTGTCGGGCAGGGATCCGCCTATGGCGGAAGCAACTCTTTTGGAGAAGAACCACATATAAAAAGACAACCCCGCCTTGGGCGGGGCAATCTTCCTCAAATTTTTATTTTTGTGAATAGACCTCATGTGCTTAAACGAGCACCCGCACGAGTACACCGAAAAATCATATGCAAAAAATGCGTGTGCAAGCATACGAGCATTTTATTGGTTACTGTGACCTCGGCTGAAGTTTGGAGGAGACCAAATCACGCACCTTCGTTCCATCCGCCCTTCCTTTGACTTTGGGCATGACGATCTTCATCACCCGGCCTAAATCAGAGGGACTCAAAACACCTGTTTCCTTTATGGCAGAATCTACAATCTGGGAAAGCTCCTCCTCATCTAATTGCTTGGGCATATATTGCCAGATTATCTCCAGCTCCGCCTTTTCGGAAGCGGCCAGATCCTCTCTTCCTCCATTTTCAAACTGCTCTATGGAGTCCTTGTGCCTTTTAATCGACGAAGACAAAACCGAAATCACCTCTTCATCGGAAACCTGGGAGTCTTTTTCAATCTCCTTATATCTGATCTCCGACTTCAAAAGCCGGGTCACGCTTAATTTGACTTTATCACCAGCTACTAAAGCTTTCTTCATGTCCTCCGTAATTTTGTCCTTAATGGACTCACCGTGAACGGAGCTATCCTCACCAGGCATGAATCAAAATTCCTCTCTTCGCCGATTTTTTCTTCTGGCCGCCGCTTGCTTCCGCTTACGGCGTTCAGATGGCTTCTCAAAATGTTGGTGCTTCCGGATGTCTGCTATGATCCCTGATCTCTCACAAGATTTATTGAACCTGCGCAAAGCCTTCTCGAAGGTCTCATCATCCCGAATTATCACATTGGTCATCTCATCTCAAACCCCCTTTCCTTTTATATATTTTTTCGTCCACTTCACTTATATTATTATATCAAACATTCCCGTCCTTGTCAAGAAAGATTTACTGATGTGATCATTTTTTTCTCAAAAACTTTTGGGCAAAGCCTTTTTCGGCTCAATATTATGATAATCAATAACTTACGTGTATATATTCATCCGAATCTGCCCAGTTTACGCCAATCTCATGACAAAGAATTTATAAAAATTGCCACCTGTCTTGCGATGCATTCGCGAAAACTATGTTTTCTTTGGCTCTCATCAAGTCTAAAAAATTACGAAGATTTTGGATTTTTTATTGAGAATACCGAAAAAAAATGAGGCAGCACGTCTAACTTCTGCCTCAATCAGAAAGAGGATAGAATAAATATTCTGCCTGGTCTTGTTCTTCTTTGACCAACAGTTTAACTGTCAGATTTGAGACTATGACTGAGTCCTGATTTTTTCGCAGTCTCAACTCTCCGTCTCAGTCTCTTAAACAATCCCTCATTCATATCGAGTTTCGAGGTTTTTCCCCTCCCTACTCAAAACTCCCAACTGACGCAACTTACTTATATCCAAAGTAGTGGGGTGGTGGGAAGTGCTGAGAGTGAAATTTCAAAATCTCTGGGAGCCGGTCGAATATGAAGTTCATGTGTCCTGCTGGATAACTCTCATAGCCTGGATATTCTATATAAGTATGTTCTATTCCGGCCGATGAAAGAAGCTTATCAAAGGCACTTGTTCCCTCATTAAGCTTCAGCTGGTCAAAATCCCCGCAATCTAAATATATGTTCAACTCTCCAAAGCCCCCATTGGGGGGAAGTTTGGTAAACATGGTTTTTACATCATGGGATATCCATCTATCCCATATTGTCCCAGGGCCAGAAAGAATGGTTCTGGTGGAATCGAAAGGCAAATCCACCCCATATTTTTTTCCTACTACGGTTCTGACCTCAAAAAAGTAGGGCACTTTGGGATCAGTATCATTTTTATCATGAGGGGAGAAAGCCGCGGCCATGGCGAAGATAAGTTGGGTTGTGAACTTATCTGGATGAAGGGAATCAGGCCATGGACTAATTTTTTTGTAACTGGCAAGAGAGGAATCGTTTTCCGAAATACCATTCTCTCTGAATACCTCCTCAATCGTCTCTTGGCTTAAGAATGACTCGAAGGAGAGAAATGGGCTCATGGCACTCACCGACTGAAAGAGGGTGGTATCAAATTCCAGAGCCATCTTGAAGGCACCATATCCTCCCATGCCATGCCCGCTTATGGCTTTATATCTTCTGTCCGCAATAATTTCCTTCGTGTCGGGATCTTCTTTAGCCATGGTATGAAAGGTGGTATCAATAATAAGCATCACCTCATTTATTAAGTAATCCTGATACTTGCCGCTCAAATCGGAATTAGTATAAAAACTTCCCCCTAAAGAATTATACCCATCGGGCATAACAATTATCATAGGTTGGATCTCACCCTCAGCAATTAGGCGATCTGCTATCTGTTGAACTTTGTAGACATTGTAGAAGGTTTCATAGTCGCCCCCGAAATCATGAAGCAAATATAAAACGGGAAAGCCATAACCGGACTGGAGCGGAAAATGCTTACTCAGATCGTATTGTGGCGGTAAATAAACATATAGGCTTCTTACCGGAGAGTCACCCAATATATTATTCTGCAAAGCGATGAATTCGTGGGCGGGGAGTCCCCACGGTTCTTGAAAGGGGTAAGTGATCCTTGTAGGATTTTCCCTCTTTTCACAACTTACCAGAACTAAAGAAAATAAAGCCAAAAACAAAAATCCAGTAAATATCCTTTTCATTTCTTATTCCTCCTTTTTAATAAGGCTCGATGCTCGGCTATCGTTGTCGATGCTCGTAACGAAACTCGGCTTTCGATGTTCGGGGCTCGAAGATTCATTATCAAATTATATGTTCGAGCCTCCAACTTCGAGCTTCGGGCATCCATACGGGCTTCGCCAACGCTAAACGAGCTTCATAAACCTATTTGAAGTTCTCTTGACACTTTACAGTATTTCTTTTTATCAGGTTAAAACCGATAAGTTAAAGAAAAACAGGATGAATGGAGAATCATCTTATATTCTCCGGGTAGATTGTCAAAGAATCCATCCTGGTTCTGGTCGACGATACTGGTTATATCTCTCTTCTTGTGGGCAACCAACTCATAATTATAGCCGAGCTCAAAGGAGTTCAGCTTGTAAGAAAGCCCCAGATTGAAACAATTTTTATCTCCCACATCTGGGATCAACAAGGTGAAAGTGGAATTGGGAATGGGGGATTTTTCAAAAAAGTATCCGGCTCTGACCGAGAGTTTTTCTCCAAAAAGATATTCTCCCCCCAAGCTGAATCTGGTGATATCATCCCACTTAAAGAGGAGCTTAGATTCATCTGCATATAAGTCATACCACAAGGTATCACCAAGGAGAAATAAATTCAAAAACAGATCCTCCGTATCCAGCAAATCTAAGCGAGACCAGCTGGTAGAACTAATATCGAAAGTAAGGGTAAGTTTTTCCAACGGCTTGAAAGCAACCCCCACCCCTAAATCTCCTGGCAGAGGGAGGGTGGTTTCAAAATCTGCATTGGAATATTTAAGAGTGCCTCCTTCAAAATAAGGTTTGAGCGTGGGAAGATACATCTGCATATCTAAATTCCCCTTTAACTTTATATCAGTGGGGCTTTTGTAGGAGAAACCAAATTGCAGTTTGGGGCTGGCTTTATACAAGATTCCAAGGTTAAATCCCACTCCCCAACCATCTGTTTTCAAAGACCAATCCACCGGGAAATACTCATACGGTCGAGGAAGAACCACCGTGGGGGTCAGAACCGCCCTTCTTAGTTTAAAGTCTGCTCGTTGGATGCTTAAGCCCGCTCCCAAGGAGAGCTTTCCCTCCATAAAATTTTTAGCCAGGGTGGGATGAAGGTCCCAGATCAGTATACTGGTCTCGTGGTCAAACTCAGGATAAGGGACCGTGTTGCCGAACTCGTCTGGGGGTTTATAAACATTCCATTTTGATTGCAGTTTGTAAGGGACGAAGAAAGCAATTCCTCCGAAAAAACCCTCCAGCTGGGGGAATTTGTAAAAACCCGAGAAACTCGGAAGGAAAAGGACTCGATCCTCCGGATAAAAGGTGGCGTTTTCGTATCCTACCGAGTATACATATCCATCCTGACCAAACTCAACTTTGGCCGTGTATTCGGGACGGAAATTGAATGCGTAAAGATTGGAGCTAAACTCGGACTTAGGCAAAAGGGCCAGTCCGGCTGGGTTCCAGAAGGAGGCGCTCCAGTCATCAGCTAATCCTCTGAAAGCTCCTCCCATACCCAGCGCCTTAGAGCCAACTCCCGGAACTGCAAAGCCGCCACCTCCAAAAGCAGAGCCATTAAAGAGAAGAAAAAACAAAAACGCAAATAAAAGAACTATACCATAACGACTCTTCATTTCTCACCTCTTCGGTTAGAGTTTTTAAGTTTTGTTCCGTTCGTGAACAACTTTAACTTTTCAATTTCAATCCCAAAGTCCATAAAATCCCATACAAGTTTTTAGAAGTTACAACATCATTTCTGATTTGTCAATATTTTTTTTATTCATTTCTGAAAAAGTTTCTTAAGAGGTAACAATGGGTTCGGCAAGTTTACTGTAAAGAGGTCTTTGAAAAAGTGCCAGACTTCGGCCCGCCTGAGGCGGGCCATGCGCGGTTGGGTATTAAATAACAATAACTTAATCCCGCGTAGGCGGGGCTCCCAGCCCCATAAAAATGACTTTTTCAGAGCTCTCCAGAAACAAAGTTTGAACCCAAAGGGAGAATAAAAAATTGCTTTGGATTACAAAGAGTTAGTGCTCCGGCCAAAGACCAGACGCCCTATTGCAAGCTTTCTTAATTTGGCTTTCTTTACAGCTCTCTTTTGAGGATAATTTGAAAAGTTCTTGCTAAAATACAAAAGTGTTCGTATATTTTTAAGTTTGACCTAAAGGAAGGTGAGTGCCACTTGGCTGAGAAATCTATCAGGATTAAGGGGGCAAGAGAACATAATCTGAAAAACATAAATCTGGAGATACCACGGGATAAGTTGGTGGTGATCACGGGGTTATCTGGATCAGGCAAATCCTCTTTGGCTTTTGATACCATTTATGCGGAGGGTCAAAGAAGATATGTGGAGTCTCTTTCTGCCTACGCTCGACAATTCTTAGGAATGATGGAAAAGCCGGATGTGGACTTCATCGAGGGACTTTCTCCCGCTGTCTCCATCGAGCAGAGGAGTTCTGCCAGAAATCCACGCTCCACTGTAGGAACCGTAACCGAGATATACGATTACCTAAGGCTTTTATATGCTCGTATAGGAATACCTTATTGTTATAAGTGTGGAAGAAAAATCTCTCAACAAACTGTTGAGCAGGTAGTGGATTTAGTAATGTCACTTCCTAAGGGAAGCAAAATTCAAATTTTGGCCCCTTTGGTAAAGGGAAGAAAGGGAGAGTATAGGGAAGTTTTTGATCAGATAAAAAAGGAAGGTTTCGTCCGGGCAAGGGTGGATGGAAAGATCATGGAGATGGAGGGGGAGATAAAATTAGAGAAGTATAAAAAGCATAATATTGAGGTGGTGGTGGATAGGCTGGTGGTGGAAAAGAAGATCTCCAAGAGATTAGCGGACTCTTTGGAGACTGCTCTTAAATTAGGATCAGGGATCGTGGTGGTGAATGTGGTGGGCAAGGAAGAGCTTTTATTTTCGGAAAGATATGCCTGTGTTCATTGCGGGATAAGTTACGAGGAGCTTGCCCCCCGAATGTTTTCTTTCAATAGTCCATTTGGCGCCTGCCCCACCTGCAGTGGTTTAGGGACAAAGATGGAGATCGATCCCGATTTGGTGGTGTCCAACCCAACCATCTCTATAGCCCATGGCGCTGTCGCACCCTGGGGAAATCCAATCGGAAGCTGGTATTACCATCAGCTAAAGAGCTTAGCTGATCATTATCAGTTTAGCTTATATGTTCCTTTTGAAAAACTAAAAACCGAAGTGAAAGAGGTGCTCCTTCATGGCACCGGACATAAGGAGCTGAAATTTCGCTGGGAGAACTCAGAGGGAAAAGGGGAATATTTGGGTACCTTTGAAGGGGTGATCCCCAATTTAGAAAGGCGTTACCGACAAACTCAATCAGAGGCAATAAGGGAGTGGATAGAAAAGTTCATGCGGGTATTGCCCTGCCCGGAGTGCAATGGGACCAGATTGAAAAAAGAGAGTCTATCTGTAAAGGTGGGAGATCTGAATATCGCCGAATTGACCAAACTATCGGTGAAACAAACCAAAAATTTCTTTTCTAAACTCAAGCTTTCCCAAAGAGAGCACCAGATAGCCAAGCAGATTCTAAAAGAGATAAACGAGAGGCTGGGGTTTATGATGGCTGTGGGTTTGGATTATCTCACTTTAGAAAGGCCCACTTCCTCCCTTTCCGGAGGGGAGGCACAGAGGATAAGATTAGCCACCCAGATAGGATCGCGATTGGTAGGAGTGCTATATATTCTGGATGAGCCATCAGTGGGGCTTCATCAAAGGGACAACAAAAGACTTTTGAACACCCTTTTAGGATTAAGGGATTTGGGGAATACGGTTTTGGTGGTTGAGCACGACCGCGAGACGATCATGACCGCAGATTATGTGATAGATTTAGGACCGGGTGCCGGAAAAGAGGGAGGCTGGGTGGTGGCTTGCGGGACTCCTCAAGCCATTGCCCGAAATCAAAAGTCTTTAACCGGAAAATATCTTTCAGGAAAACTTTTCATCCCCATTCCCCCAAAAAGGAGAAATGACAATCAAGCTTTCTTGAGCATCTCCGGAGCTTCAGGGAACAATCTGAAAAAAATAAAAGTCGATCTTCCTTTGGGTCTTTTTATCTGCATAACCGGCGTCTCCGGATCAGGGAAGTCAACTTTAGTAAATGAGACTTTGTTCCGGGTTTTGGCTCATCATTTTTATGACTCAAAGATCGTCCCTTTAGAATACCAGGAGGTTCGGGGTTTACAGCACATAGACAAGGTTATAAACATAGACCAATCCCCCATTGGAAGGACCCCCAGATCAAATCCGGCCACCTATACCGGCGTCTTCACTTATATTCGAGACCTTTTTGCTATGATCCGGGAGGCAAAGGTCAGGGGATATAAAGTGGGACGGTTCAGCTTTAATGTCCGGGGAGGGAGATGCGAAGCCTGCGAGGGGGATGGAATCATCAAAATCGAGATGCACTTTCTTCCGGATGTATATGTCCCTTGCGAGATTTGTAAAGGGAAAAGATATAATCGGGAAACTTTAGAGATAAAATTCAAGGGGAAAAATATTGCCGATGTTTTGGACATGACTGTGGACGAGGCTTACGAGTTCTTTGTAAATATCCCCAAGATCAAAAGAAAGCTTCAGACCTTAAAAGATGTGGGATTGGGCTATATTCATTTAGGACAGCCAGCCACCACCCTATCCGGAGGAGAAGCGCAGAGAGTTAAACTCTCCACCGAGCTTTCCAAAGTCTCCACCGGGAGAACCTTTTATATTTTGGATGAGCCGACCACCGGTCTTCATTTCGAGGACATCAAGATGCTGTTGGGGGTTTTG